>Ga0272448_1000608_pt1 | contig 54020 bp, 52 predicted proteins | sample YNPCB0191_FD_202220 | JGI IMG/M metagenome (GOLD analysis project Ga0272448, IMG submission 202220) | Hot spring sediment microbial communities from Yellowstone National Park, WY, United States - YNP-CB-019-1 | ecosystem: Environmental > Aquatic > Thermal springs > Hot (42-90C) > Sediment... | reverse complement strand
TTTGCAGCCGGTGCCGGACATTTTGGGAAGCGAGAGCGCTTTGCGAGAAATTCTAACCAACCTGATCCTCAACGCCGTGGACGCCATGCCACAGGGAGGAACGATCCGTCTCCGTTGCTACGCGGATAATCAGCTTGTCACTGTCGAGGTGAGCGATACCGGGATCGGCATGTCCGAGGAGGTCCGCCAACACTGTTTCGACCCGTTCTTCACGACCAAAGGAGAAAAGGGAACCGGTCTGGGGCTGGCAATGGTGGATGCCATCGTCCGAAATCACGGCGGCACCATCCACATCGTCAGCCAACCCGGCGAAGGCGCAACGTTCACCCTCCGGTTTCCCGTTGCCAACATCAGCAATATAACGGAGGGAAATGCTACGGGCAAAACCTTGCGGCGCCGTCTGCGGATTTTGTTGGTGGACGATAAGCCGATGGTCAGCCGCGCCTACAGCGAGTTTCTGCGCCACGAGGGGCACACCGTTTATGAGGCAACCAACGGACAGGAAGGATTGGCGGCATTCGCCGCGCAACCCTTCGATGTAGTGGTCACCGACATGGCCATGGCAGGCATGGGCGGCCAACAACTGGCTGAACGCCTCCAACAACAGGCTCCCGGCACCCCGGTGGTGTTGCTGACCGGTTTCGGTGATTTGATCAAAACGCAATCCGAGAAACCGCCGGGCGTGACGGTTGTACTCGGCAAGCCGGCTACGCTGAAGGAATTGCAGACTGCCATCGAAGAAGCGGTCAAAACGCGGTCAAAAGACACAACCTGACGCCACGCGGGGTTGATGTGGTGTTTGTCGGAATTTGCCGACGAAAAATTCCGTGGTTTTTACGGGGTAATCGGGAACGATCATGCACCGGTTCTGCTTCGAGGCTATCTCATGAAAAAAGGGAGAACGATTCCGAGTTTTGAGAATCTCAGGGAAAACTTGTCCTGCGAAAACACCACAGTTCTCTCATTTGGAAGGAGGCCCTGACATGTTTGGCGAAGGAAACAATCCATATCCGGCAACTCCGCAACTCCCTTTGCTGGAACAAAACCATTCACAGTGCGGCGGACTGTGGACCGTCAAGGAAAGGGCGCAGATCATGCGAGTGGCGATTGTGGATGATTCCTTATTGATCCGTCGAATGCTGCGTGAGCTTTTGATAACCATCCCGGACGTGGAAATTACAGGAGAAACGGGAAACGCTGCCGCAGCAGACTCCATGATCCGACGCGCGCAACCCGATGTGGTCATTTTGGACATCAACCTGCCCGGCGGCGACGGCATTGAACTGCTCCGCCGTGTTAAGGAAACCCAACCGGGATTGAACGTCATCATGTTCACCTCTTACTGTAGCCCGGAACATCGAAAACGGTGCCAGGAAGCAGGCGCCAGTCTTTTTTTTGACAAAACCTGTCAAATCAGTGTGCTCATGGACGCCATCCGACGGATGGCTGAAACGAAACAACGTTCCAGAGTAAACTGCCCTAATTCGTGACACCGGTTACGTTCTTGCTCGTCTGATTTGCCAATCGGTCGGGGGGTCGTTTTTTTCTTCATCCTCACAAGCGTGCGAGCGGGACACTTCCATTGACAATCGTTTTCGCTTCCGCAAGAATCGTCGCCATGACAGCGTTCATCGTCGAAGCCGTTCGCCGTCCATACACGCCGCCAACCTCCTCCTAACTCGAAGGAATGCCACATCATGTCACCGCGTCACGCTTTTTCGTCATTACGCATGTGGGTTTTTATTTTTGCCGTTGTTGCCGTTGCATTGCTCTGGGGGCGGGCAACGATCGTCGCCGCACCACTCGAAGAACGTTGGGCGCCATTCCACTTGCCGTGGGAAGCGCCTGACGGCGCCGTGGGAGACGCCCGTTTCTTGTTGGATGCCCCGGCGGGCAAACACGGTTTTATTCGGGTTCGTGACGGTCATTTTTGGTTTCCACAGGCCGGTCGAGCGCGGTTTTGGGGCATCAATCTTTCCGGTGAAGCAAATTTCCCGCCGCTGGATGTTGCGCCGCGTCTTGCTGACCGGCTGGCAAAGTTCGGTTTTAATCTCGTGCGGATGCACGGGTTGGATACGCCGTGGGGTAACACATTTTTCGGTTGGAACGCCCCTGATACTCTCCACCTGAAACCGGAGCGGTTTGAGAAATTCGATCGTCTCGTCGCCGAACTGATCAAACGCGGCATCTATACCAACCTCAATCTTCATGTTGGCCGCAAGTTCACCGCCGCCGATGGTGTTCCACAAGCCGAGTGGCTCGGTTACGGCAAATACTGTGTCATCTTTGACCCGCGAATGATCGAGTTGCAGAAGGAGTACGCCCGACAATTGTTAACCCATCGCAATCCCCATACCGGCCGCACTTATGCCGAGGAACCGGCAGTGGTAATCATCGAATTGACCAATGAAGATTCTCTGTTCCTGGCTTGGACCTCCGGTTTTCTTCGTGGACGACAAACCACCCGTCCCGCCTCCGATTGGTGCGACATCCCTCCGTATTACGCCGAGGAGTTGACACGATTCTATAACGAGTGGCTGGCAAAACGCTACCCCACGCGCGCCGACCTTGTCCGCGCCTGGCAACAGGGCGCGCGCCATGCCGGGGCGCCGCTGTTGCAAAACGGCATGTTCACCGATGGAGCAAAACACTGGGATTTCTGGGCTGCTGAAAAATCCCCCGCCCGCTGGGAAATCACCGGCGACACTGCCCAGGTCACCATCCACGGCGTGGACGGTACACCGTGGCATGTGATGTTGACACAACGAAACCTGAAACTCCAAAAAGGAATGAAATATCGCGTCACGTTCCGCGCCCGCGCTTCCGCCACGCGAACCGTGAGCGCCGAAGTCTGCCACAACGACCCATGGCGCGGTTATGGCTACGCCCATTGCGATCTCGGCGAACAATGGCAGGATTACCAGTTTACCTTCACCGTGCCGGATAACGATGATAACGTGCGACTCAGTTTTCACTTCGGCCAGGCCACCGGGACAGTCTGGATCGCCAACGTCAACCTGCATGAAGCCCCAATCCATGGCCTGCGCGACGACGAAGACCCCGCCCGCGGCACCGTGCGGCGACTCGACCCGTCGGAATTCGACAGCGCCACGGCAGAGCGTTTCCGCGATGAGGGTCGGTTCTATTTCGAGTTGGAACAACGATACTATGAAACCATGCGACGGTTTCTCCGCGATGAGCTGAAAACGCGCGCGCTCATCGAGGGTACCAATGAAAACTACGGCCTGCCCAGCCTGCGTGCGCAGGCAATGCTGGACCTGATGGATTGCCACGCTTATTGGCAACACCCGCGATTCCCACGTCAAGCGTGGTCAAACACCGATTGGGACATCGAAAACACTTCCATGCTCGACACGCCCGCCCGTTGCACCATCAGCGCAATCAGCCGCTCTGCCGTGCTTGGCAAACCCATGACCGTCAGTGAGTACAATCACCCGTTCCCGAATGATTACGGCTGCGAGATGCCGCTGCTGCTGGCTGCCTACGCCAGCTTGCAGGACTGGGATGCCGTGTACAGCTACACCTTTGGCCACAAATGGACCGAACGCGAACTCAGCGGTAACGTCATTACCGGCTACTTCGACATTTGCAACGAAGCGAGCAAACTGGCACAGATGCCCACCGCTTCACTGCTGTTTCAACGCGGCGACGTAAAACCCGCCCGACGCCTTGTGAAACGCTGCTACGACGAACATCGCCTCTATGACAGCCTCAAGGAAAAACGTTGGGACCTCATCCAATTTTTCACCATGGGCGAGCTTTCACCACTGTTACCACTGGTGCATCGTGTCCGCATCGAAGATTTCACCGCCGACCGTACCACACGCGCTGAAGAAATCGGCTTTAACGCCTCGAACACCCGCATCGCCAGCGATACCGGCGAACTGTTGTGGGAAACCACCGGTCAGCGCACGGGACGCCTCACCATCAACACCTCACATACCCAAGCCGCCCTCGGCTGGATCGGCAACCAAATCCTGCGCACAACCGATGTCGAGTTTCGCCTCAACACGCCGTTTTGCGCCGTCAGCCTGATCGCGCTTGATGGACGCCCGTTGGCAAACTCAAAAAAAATACTGCTCGTGGCTGTCGCCCGTTCCGCCAACAGCGGCATGCAGTGGAACGCCAACCGCACCAGCATCGGCAACCACTGGGGCAATCCACCGCTGCTCATCGAACCAGTGACGGGCCGGATCACGTTGCAGCGCGCAGATCGTGCGAGCAATCTTTCGCTGGTCCCACTCGACGGCACCGGTCAGCCACAACTTGAAAAAGCCACTCCACTATCACAACAACACGGCACCTACATCATTCCCCTGACAGAGCCAACGGTCTGGTATGTTTTGCAATGAGTCTCGCCGTGCGTGTATGGCTCAGCGTTCCCCAATGCAAAAGAGATGTTTCTCTCCACGAAACAAAAGACGCCCTTCTACCGCCACCGGCGATGCACTGACCGGTTCACCAAGCTCATTCTGCGCAATGACTGACGGCATCTCGCCAAGCTGAATAACGTAAACGCTGCCGTTCTCGCGAACAATATAGAGCTTGTCATCTGCCAATGTGGGCGAAGCGTAGAAAATGCCAGGACCTTTCGGGAGAGAGACGCTCCAGCGCGTTTTGCCAGTCACAATGTCAAGCCCGTCCACACGAGACTTGTCATTGAGAATGCACACACAGTCCTTGTACACGGTTGGCGATGGCGAATAGGCGCCGGTATCCTCGCGCAACCAGAGCCGTTGGCCACCAAGCTTGACTCCATGACACCGCATTCCGCGCCCGTATGGCACCACCACAATGCCGTTGGCAACCACAGGAGAGGCCACAGGCGGCCAGTTGGCTTTTTTCTCGGGATTAAACTCGCCACAAGACCACAAAAGCTTGCCATCGGCAGCCGAATGTAACGTGAGGTGCTCCGCCCCCCAAACCAGCAATGATTCGATCCCCTGAAAATCCAGTACAATCGGCGTCGTATAACCGTGGTCAGCTTCAAAAGCGACTTCGTAATCACGTGACACCTTCCAGTGGAGATTGCCAGTGCGCTTGTCAAAAGCCGCAATATATGAATCGCCGGCCCGCATCATGGCCACCACAACATCTTTCGCAGTCAATACAGGCGAAGAACCCGTATCCCAAAACAATTTGTCCGGACCGTATCGCTCGATAAGGTTGGTTTGCCAACGAAGTTTTCCATCCATTTCAAGCGCGGCCAACGTCCCGCTCTTGAAATAGGCGAATAACCCGTCGCCATCTGTGGTAACCGATGGATTGCAACCTGAACCGGCCTTGTGTTTTCCAAGACGCCCAGGGCCAAGTTTGGTCTGCCAAAGCAGTTTCCCATTCCAGTCAAATGCCAACACAGCGTCTTGCCCTTCCACGGGTGCGGTCAGGTAAATGCGATGTGCCCACACAATTGGGGTTGAACACCCCTTGCCCGGTAGCGGAACTTTCCAGAGCAGATTCGTGTTGGCTGTCCAAACCGAAGGATAGATGCCAGCCGCGGCGGTCCCATTGTCGCGCGGCCCACGCCACCGTGGCCAGTCTTCTGCGATGACAACGGAACCCAATAAGCACGTCCACAACAGCGTCCAGACTAACATACGTGGAGAATCACATGCCCCCCTTGATAGCGCAATCACAAAAACATTGCGGTATGGTGTTGGCGCAGTGTCACGTGGCGCTGTTTTTCCACATCAGCCGTTTCGCCTTCCCTCGATCTTCAAAATTGGCTGCCTCGCTAGGACTCGAACCTAGACAAACTGATCCAGAGTCAGTTGTGCTACCATTACACCACGAGGCAGTCGTGAGAACTCAAGTACTTTATGGCTGTTTTTTCTCTTCCGTCAAGCCCCGCACGATTTTTAGTTCAATCGCATGGGCATAATAACGTAGAGGAACGGGGCGTTTACTTTCAAGACCCCAGGGCTTAGTTCGTCGGTCAACTCCAAAGTAACTTCGTCGGCGTCCAAATTCCTCAGCGGGTCCATGAGGTACAAAGGGTTGAACGCAATGGTTAGTTCTTTTCCTTTGTAATTGATGGCTAGTGTCTCTTTTGCTTCGCCGACTTCCGGTGTGGTGGCGGTGATGGTCAGGGTGTTTTTTTCGAAGTTAAGTTTTACCGACTGGGTTTTCTCGCTCGCAAAGATCGAGGCTCGATGAAGTGCTCCCAAGAAAGCTTCTCGTTCGAGCGTAACCCGTTCCTTTGCTTCCGTGGGAATGACCTGACGGAAATTGGGGTATGTGCCTTCGATTAGTTTCGACACGAGCACTGTATCCCCCATTTCGATAATGACTTGGTTTTCCCCCACGGACAGCTTTGCCTCACCCTTTTCGCCAAGGAGTCTTTGGAGTTCAGTAACCGCTTTGGTGGGCAGAATAAATTCAGTTTCGTTACCTTTGGGTATGGTCACATCGGATTCTGCTAAGGCTAATCGGCGACCGTCGGTTGCCACAACGGTAAGTTTTTCACCCTTAAAACTCATGAAAACACCATTGAGAACAAATCGGGTCTCATCAGTAGAAACCGCATAGGCTGTTTTCCTGAGCACATCCCGGAGAACCGATTGGTCTATGGTCAATGCCCGATCACTTGTAGGTTTTGGAAACCGTGGAAATTCTTCCTCTGGCAATCCCATCATTTTGTAAAACGAGGAACCACATCGCAAAGAGGCCAGGTTCTTATCATCCACGTCCAAATCAATGTCTGTTCCAACCACCTCTCGAAGAATGGAAAACAACTTTCTCGCTGGAAGTGTTGTGGCACCAGGCTTCGTGATATCGGCGGGAATTTTGCATCGTACACCGACATCCAAATCAGTGGTAGTCAAGAAGAGTGAGTCTTTATCTGCTTGTACCAAGACATTCGAGAGAATGGGGAGAGTGGTCTTGGTACTGACGACGTTTTGAACTCGTTGGAGTCCCTCCAATATTTTCTCTTTTGTGATGTGCAGTTTTATTGCCATGGGTATGTACCTAGGATTAGTTGATTATCCAAAAGAACCGTCGTCTTCTTTCGGCTGTGAATATCGGAAACAACTTCTGTTGTCAAGGGAACAGCAAGGACTTGGACATAAGAAAACTTGGAGAAGAAACCGGACAAAAAAGGGGAAACAAAGGAGGAAAAAGAGAAATTCAACATCATGGGATGTTATTCACATGATTTACACACGTTGTTCTCGGAGAAGCGCTTCTTTCAAGTACGAGATTGATTGACGCAGTCGCTGGTCTTTTTCCAGTCGTGCGCTAATAAGTCGGCAGGCGTGTAGTACGGTGCCGTGATCACGTCCCCCAAAAGACTCTCCAATATCTACAAGAGAGCGATCGGTGAGATCTCGACTGAGAAACATGGCTACTTGACGAGGGAAAGCCACATTTTGAGGCCGCCGCCGGCTGGTCATATCGGCCAAACGAATGTCAAAATGTTCTGCCACACGCCGTTGAATGGCCTCAATTGTTACAGTGCGTTTGGCCTCCTCGTGCAGGAGGTCCCGCAACAGAGACTCCACGGAGTCGAGAGCAATTTCTTTGCTCGTAAAGGAGGCATAGGAAGCCACCCGTACCAAAGCACCTTCCAGACGGCGGATATTGGTTTTAATTCGCTCAGCCAGGAATTGTAACACTGCGTCGGGCAGGGTCACCTGCAAAGCAGCTGCCTTTTTTCTCAGGATGGCGATCCTGGTTTCCAGAGCGGGCGGTTGCAAATCAGAAACCAAGCCCCACTCAAAACGGGAAACTAATCGAGCTTCGAGATTGGCAATTTCAGCCGCCGGACGATCGCTGGAAAGCACGATTTGTTTGTGCGCGTCAAACAGAGAGTTGAATGTGTGAAAAAACTCCTCCTGCATCCGTTCTTTACCGGCCAGAAACTGGATGTCATCTATCAACAACACATCCATTTGGCGGTATTTCTTTCGGAACTTGGCCATGGTGCTGTTTTGAACCGCCTGGATGAAATCATTGGTGAACACCTCGCTGGTGACATAGCATACCCGGCGATTCTTGCCGTGACTGATGGCATAATGCCCAATGGCCTGCATGAGATGGGTTTTTCCGAGGCCGACTCCTCCGTAGAGAAACAACGGATTGTACGCTTTGCCGGGCGCCTGCGCAACGGCGAGAGCCGCAGCATGGGCATGATGGTTGTTGGGGCCGACGACAAAGGAGTCAAAGGTGTAGCGGGGATTCAAACGCATGTCTGCGCTTGATCCCGACGAAACAACCTCGGCGGTAATCGGTGTGCGCTTTTCAGAAGGAGATGCCGATTCGGTTGGAGCGGAACCAAACGCTTCCGATGCCACAATAAACTTCACCTGCATTGGTTCCTTGGCCGCCTTGGAAACAGATTCCCGGACCAACGGTAGAAAATTATCCTGTAACCAGATGCGTGAGAAATCGTTAGCAACCGCCAGGAACAAGGTTCCATCACGCACTTCCAGCGGTTTGATGGGGGCGAACCATCGGTTGAACATCTCCGTGCTCAACATGGCCCGCAGTTCGTCACACGCCTCTTTCCAAAGTTTATTATGTATGTGCATTGTGCCTCCATTGCCAAGTTATTCACAGGCTGTTCACAAACAGCCTGACTGGGTCCTTGGCACCCCGGCCAGAGGCAGAAACGAAATCATAGACGCCCAACACGCGGTGTAACAAACTTTGCAGCCAAACAACACAACTTCCAACACATACTTTTTCGGTGGTTACCTCGCAAATCTCGCATTGTTCCGGTCATTACACCGGATTGGCAACCACACAAACCTCATCGCGTGTTCAACGAACAAAAAGGCTGTTTTTTCCTGTCAAATCGTTACCTTGAGCCACCGTATGGATCGCCGGTTTCACCCGGATTCAGGCTCAAGTTATGCACAACTTATTCACAGCCTTCTTTTGCTCTCGCCTTTGCCTGTGGCGCGCGCAGCATAGCGAGCGAGAAAGAGTGCGACAAGAAAAATTTTTTTGCTCCACGAAATCTTCCACACCGGCGCGGCGAAACGCGCAAAAAAAGTTGGGGCACGTCGCGGAACGTGCCCCAACCGGGAGAAGCAACGTGGATGTGTGTTAGCAGTCGTAGTACATGTGGAACTCGTACGGATGAGGACGCAGCCGCACTTGATCCTGTTCTTTGCGCTTCATTTCGATCCACTGGCTGATGACGTCCTCGGTAAAGACGTCGCCCTTGAGGAGGAATTCATGATCCTTCTCCAGGTTGTCGCACGCTTCCGCAAGGCTGCCCGGCATCGAGGGAACTTTCTTCAATTCTTCCGGCGGTAGCTCGTAGATGTTTTTATCGAGCGGCTCGCCCGGATCGATTCGGTTTTGGATGCCGTCCAGACCGGCCATGAGCATGGCGGCCAGGGCAAGGTAGATATTGGCGGACGGATCAGGGGGCCGGTACTCAATGCGTTTGGCCTTGGGGCTGGGCGAGTAGGTCGGGATACGAATGGCGGCGCTGCGGTTACGGCTGGAATAGGCGAGGTTGACGGGTGCCTCGTAGCCGGGGGTCAGGCGTTTGTAGCTGTTCACGGTGGGATTGGTGATGGCGGCGATGGAACGGGCGTGTTTCAGGATGCCGCCGATGTAGTACAGCGCCAGTTCACTCAACCCGCCGTATTTGTTGCCGGCGAAGAGGGGTTTGCCTTTTTTCCAGAGTGATTGGTGGACGTGCATGCCACTGCCGTTGTCGCCGAACAAGGGTTTGGGCATGAAGGTGACGGTTTTGTTGTGTCGTTTGGCAACATTCTTGACGATGTACTTGAACAACATAATGTCGTCGCCCATGGACGCGAGCGAGTTGAAACGCAGGTCAATTTCGGCTTGCCCGGCGGTGGCGACTTCGTGATGTTCCTTTTCGACTTTGAGGCCGCAATCACGCATTACGTTGATCATCTCATTGCGGATGTCCACCTGCGTGTCAGCGGGCGGTACGGGGAAGTAACCTTCTTTGTGGCGGATTTTGTTGCCGAGGTTGGGAAACTCTTCGCGACCGCTGTTCCAGATACCTTCGTTGGAGTCAATGTAGTAGAAACTGCTGCGGCAATCGCTGCCGTAGCGGATGTCATCGAAGATGAAGAATTCAGCTTCGGGGCCAAAGTAGGCGGTATCAGCGATGCCAGTGCTTTTGAGGTAGGTTTCGGCTTTTTTGGCGACGTTGCGTGGATCGCGGCTGTACGGTTCGCGGGTGATGGGATCCACGGCGTCCGCTACCAGGCTGAGTGTTGGCGTTTGAGGGAACGGATCCACAATGGCCGTGTTGGGGTCGAGCAACAAAATCATGTCGCTGGCCTCGATGCCTTTCCAACCCCGGATGGAGGACCCGTCAAAACCGATGCCGGCTTCAAAGACATCTTCATTCAGTTCTGCGACCGGCAGGCAGAAGTGTTGCCAGGTGCCAAGGAAATCGCAAAACTTGACGTCCACGAGTTGAAGGTTCTTGCTCTTGCATAATGCTAGGACTTCTTTGGGTGTCATATTGTCTCCTGATGGTGCGGCGGGTTTCGAGATCGTCTAGACGGCCTGTTCGCCCCGTTCCTCCGTGCGGATACGGACCGCCTGTTCAACCGGCACGACAAAGATTTTTCCGTCGCCAATTTTGCCTGTCTTTGCCGCCTTGACGATGGCTTGGATGGCTGCATCCACGACATGGTCGGGCAGGACGATCTCCAGCTTGAGTTTAGGAAGGAAATCCACCGTGTATTCGCTGCCGCGGTAGATTTCCGTGTGGCCCTTTTGGCGGCCAAACCCTTTCACCTCGGAAACAGTCATTCCTTCCACGCCAGCCGCAGAAAGAGCTTCTTTGACGTCTTCGAGCTTGAACGGTTTGATGATCGCCTCAATCTTCTTCATGAGTTCCTCCAGTGTAGCGTGCCGATACTAGAGAACGGCGATAGGCACTGCAAACAGAAAAGCTTCCGTTTGCCTGTTCCTGTTACATCCACTATGGAAAAGCTCAGGGTCACGCCAAACTCCTTAGCAAGGGGGGTGCCAGCGTAATAAAAAAGATGGAACAGACTACAGCTAACCTATTGAAAGTAAGGAAATTACCAACATCTCATAAATCCACAACAAGAGAGGGATGCTATATAATGCTTGTTGTGTTTTATCCACTCTGGCCAGTCTCTGCCCAGCTGTTGGGACGACATTTGACAGAGGTGCTATGTTAAGTGCATTGGAATGAAACCGGCAAAAAAGAAGAGGGTCTTTATTGTGGATGATCACCCATTTGTCCGGGAGGGGTTAAAACAAATTATTGATCAACAACCTGATCTTGTCGTCTGCGGAGAAGCTGCCACGGCGGCCGAGACGCTCGATAGCCTCAAAACAACCCATGCGGATATTGTAATCTTGGACCTCGCGCTGGAAGATCGCAGCGGCTTGGAACTCATCAAAGAGATCCGACAATGGTCTTCCACCCTCCCCATCCTGGTGTTGTCCATGTACGATGAAAATCTTCATGCGGAACGAGTGTTGCGAATTGGGGCCAACGGCTACGTCATGAAACGCGAATCCCCACCCACATTGCTTGCTGCCATCCACAAGGTGCTCGGCGGTCAGTGTTATCTCAGCCATACTGTTTCCGCACGCCTGTTGGGCCGGAGCATGGGACGCCGAATCACAGGTAGCGCCGATCCAATGGAACGACTGAGCGATCGTGAGCTTGAGGTATTTGAACTCCTTGGCCAAGGAGAACGGCGCGGCACCATTGCCAAACGGTTGAATCTCAGTGTGAAAACCGTCGAGTCCCATTGCCACCGGATCAAACAAAAACTCGGTCTCCACAACGCCGAAGAATTGCGACAACGCGCGTACCTCTGGATCCGCGAAGACCGCCCGCAGCAGCCCGCAACAGGGCTGAGAGGATAGGGAGTCTCCCTACACAAAAATCAGCATTTGCCCGATTGAGTCCCGAACGAATGACAGTTATGTTGCTTGCCGGGGTGGGAAAGGGAGGCGTGATGTGGAAAGCGGCGCAAAAGACCGAGTTGATTGTTCAGTTGGGTGTGGACAACACAGCCAGCCGGTCCATCTTAAGTGATCTCGGTGCCCGGGGAATTCGCATCATCGCGCACAACATTTGCCCCGGCCGAACCGGAAACGCATTGCTGCTGGTGGCCGATGACCTTGACAAAGCAGGACACACCTTGCGCGACGCGGGTTACCATTACAAGACCGACGAAGTTGTTCTCATCGAAACGGACCCACTGCCTGCTTGTGCGGCGCGGGTAGGACTGCGTCTGCGCCAGCAAGGGATTGGCGTGCTGTATTCCTATGAGACGACAGCCGGTGGAAATTCCCGTTGCGCGGTCTTCAAAACCACAGACAATGCGCGCGCCCTCCACGTCCTGATCTCATCATGATGGAGGTGGCCACTATGGAGAGCAAAGCCGTCGAGTTTTCCATACAAATGCCGTTCGCGAAAGAGGTGGGTGTTGCCGGCAACTTTAATCACTGGAACCCCGCCTCCACTCCACTAAAAAAGGATCGAACCGGCCTGTGGAAGGGTACCATCAACCTGCCGCCAGGACGGTATGAATACCATTTCGTCGCTGACGGACAGTGGATCAAGGACAACAGCGTCCCCAACACCGAGCCGAGCCAGTACGGCCCCACCAACACGGTTCTCCGAGTCTAAACCCGCTTCCGTGTCGCCAGGTAATAAATGACGGGAACCGCCATGCGGCTGAGCAACAGCGACGCGATCTCGCCAGCCATCAACGAAATCGCCAACCCCTGAAAGATGGGGTCGAACAGGATCACGCTGGCGCCCACTACCACCGCGGCCGCCGTCAGCATCATCGGACGGAACCGGACGGCACCGGCGTCCACCACCGCCTCGGCCAGCGGCATTCCCTGACTCATGCGAAGCTCGATGAAATCCACGAGGATGATCGAATTGCGGACCACAATGCCCGCGCCGGCAATAAACCCGATCATGCTGGTGGCGGTGAAAAACGCGCCCATTGCCCAGTGCGCCGGCAAAATGCCGACCAACGAGAACGGGATGGCAGCCATGATGATAAAGGGCGTCTTGAAACTGCGGAACCAGCCGACCACCAGCACGTAGATCAGGACCAATACCACGGCAAACGCCGCGCCAAGATCGCGAAACACTTCGAGTGTGATGTGCCATTCGCCGTCCCATTTCATCGCCGGCTTTTCGGTCGAGAACGGCTGTCGCATGTTGTAAATCTCCATGCCGAGTTTCTCAATCGGCTCGTTCATCTGGAGAATGGCATATGCCGGGCTTTCCTCCGCACCGGCAATGTCGCCAAGCACGTAAACGACCCGTTGCAGGTTTTTGTGGTAAATACTGGTGTCTTCCGTGGCCGTCTTGGGTTTGATGAGTTCGCCCAGGGGCACCAGCCGGCCCGACGAGGAAGCCACGCGCAGCGTCAGCAGATCGCGGACACTGGAACGTTGTTCCACCGGCAGTCGCACCAAAATGGTCACGTCTTCCTTTTCCGTCGGGACATGAAGCAGGCCGACTGTGGCGCCTTCGAGCGCGATTTTCAGGGCTTGTGCCACCTGTTCCGCGCTGATGCCACTGAGAGCCGCCTTCTCATGATCAAATTGGAAAAGATATTTCGGCCCGCCGCCTTCCATATACCAATCCACGTCCACCACGCCGTCGGTTCGCTCGAAAAGGGCGCGGACCTGGCGAGCCGCCTCGATCTGTTTTTGGTGGTCCGGACCGTAAATTTCCGCCACCAGTGTCTCCAGCACCGGCGGGCCCGGCGGCACTTCGACGACTTTCATTCGGGCATGATGTCGGGCAGCAATTGGCGCCAGTTTGGCTCGAACCCGTTTGGCGATGTCGTGGCTTTGGGCTTTGCGTTGGCTTTTTTCGACGAGATTGACCTGGATCTCGGCGACCGTCGGGCCCTGGCGCAGGAAGTAATGGCGGACCAGGCCGTTGAATGTGTATGGCGCGGCGGTGCCGACGTAAATCTGGTAATGAGTCACTTCCGGTTCGTGGCGTAACGCCGCCGCCAGTTCCTGCGCGACGCGGGCGGTCTGTTCCAGCGTGGCCCCCTGATCCATGTCAATGACCACCTCAAACTCGCTCTTGTTGTCGAACGGCAGCATCTTGACGCGAACCAGCTTGAAATAAACCATGGACATGGCGCCGAGCAGCAACGCCACCAGCGCGACCAGAAACGCCGCCTGCCACCACGGATGATGAATCAACGGCCCCATGATGTGCCGGTAAAGACGAGTGGTCCAGTCTTCCTTTTCCCCGTGCTGACGCGAGTCGTGGGCAGCACCCTTCAAAATCCGGTAGGCCGCCCATGGCGTGACGACAAACGCCACCACCATGGAGAACACCATGGCGGCACTGGCCCCGATGGGAATGGGGCGCATGTACGGCCCCATCAGACCGCCGACGAATCCCATGGGCAGAATGGCCGCGATCACGGTGAGCGTTGCCAAAATCAACGGGCTGCGGACCTCGTTGACGGCTTCGATGGTGACTTCCAGCAACGGGCGTCCCTTGTTTTCGGGCAATCGAAAATGGCGAACGATATTTTCGACATCCACAATCGGGTCGTCCACCAGAATGCCGATGGAAAAGATCAACGCAAACAGCGTGATCCGGTTCAGCGTGAATCCGAGAAAGTAAAACGTCGCCAGCGTCAGCGCCAGCGTGACCGGAATCGCCACGCCGACCACGCCCGCCTCGCGCCAGCCGAGCACCAGCGCGATCAGGAGGCTGACGCCGACCACCGCGATGGCCATGTGAAAGAGCAATTCATTGGATTTTTCCTTCGCGGTTTCGCCGTAGTTGCGGGTGACGGCGATTTCCACGTCGCTGGGGATCACTCGTCCTTTGAGCGAGTCCACCTTTTTGAGCACGTCTTCGACCACCCAGATGGCGTTGGCGCCCTTGCGTTTGGCCACCGAGAGGGTGACCGCCGGGTATTCGCCGTCGCGCTGCCCGAACAACACGTACTGGCTGGGTTCCTCCGCGCCGTCACTGACCCGCGCCACGTCGCGCAAATACACCGGTCGGCCGTCGAACACGCCGACCACCACGGAGGCGACCTCCTCGGCATCCTTGAGAAACCCGCCGGTGTCCACCTGCACTTCGCGGTTGTCGGCGGAGAAACTGCCCGATTTCAACTGTTGGTTGGCTGCCTGGATCATTTGCGTGACGCGCAGCGGGTCAAGGTGGTAGGCGGCCAACCGGGCAGTGTCCAGCGATACCCGCACCTGGCGCCGATAACCGCCGATGAGGGTGGTGACGGAGACGTTTTTGACCTGGGCAATCTCCTCGTTGAGCTGGGCAGCCACCCGCCGCAAATCGTAGTGGTCGTAGCGGCGGCTCCACAAGGTCAGCGCCAGCACCGGCACATCGTCAATACGTCGCGGCTTGATCAGCGGCGGGGAAATGCTGGGCGGGATGCGATCGAGATTGGCGTACATCTTCTGATTGAGCCGGACAATGGCGGCCTCTTCGTTCTCGCCCACCAGAAACCGGACGATGACCATGGACATGCCCGGACTGGAAGTGGAATAGATGTATTCCACGCCGGGAATCTCCCAGAGCAGTTGCTCCATCGGACGGGTTACCCGTTCCTCAACCTCTTTGGCCGACATCCCCGGCGCCTGCACAAAGATGTCAATCATCGGCACAATGATCTGCGGTTCCTCCTCCCGCGGCAACAACGCGACCGCCCCCGCGCCCAGCAGAACCGAGGCGATCACCACCAACGGCGTCAGTTTCGAGTCAATGAAGAAACGAACGATCCGCGATGCGAATCCGAACTGGTGACTGTGATGTGGCTGGCTCATTGGATCCGTTGCCCGTCGGTGAGGTCGCCCTCGGCGCCGACAATGAGTTGTTCGCCGGCGGCCACGCCGGAAAGCAGTTCCACTTTGCCGTCAAACGGTCGCCCGGTCTTGACCAGGCGCATCCGAACGCGGCCCTCCTGGGCGACGTACACAAAGGTGAGTTGTCCGCGCTGATGGATCGCCGGGGCTGGCGCAAACAGACCGGTTCGTTCGCCCACCACAATCTGGGCGCGCCCAAACAACCCGGACTTCAACGGCTTGCGACGATGGAGGTCCACCTTGATGAGGAAACTGCGGCTGGACGGGTCACTGGCGGGAATCACCTCGCCTACAACCGCATCGCATTCGCCACCGACCGCCTCGACGATGACATGCACTTTGGTGCCGACGCTGACGGTGTTGACAAAGCGGTCCGGCACGGGCGCTTCGAGGCGGAAATCGCTCGGTTGTTCCACCGTAAACAGCGTTTTGCCGGGCACCGCCAGATCGCCGACATCGCAGAACTTCTCAGCCACAATCCCGTCAAACGGCGCGGTGATCGTGGCGTAGCTCAGCGCCGTGCGGGCGACGCGAAAGCGTTCTTCCACGGCCTGAAACTCCGCCGTGGTGGCCGAACCTTGTTCGTGGAGTTTTTTGTAGCGATCGTAGTCGGCCTGTGCCCGCTCAAACGCGGCCCGCATCTCGCGGTCGTCGAGTTGCGCGAGCACGTCGCCCGCCTTGATCGTGTCGCCGGGTTTGACAGGGATGGCGAGGATGGTGGCCATCACCTTGGCGGCCACCGTGGCGCTCGCCTTGGCGCGGACAGTGCCGATGACCTCGTAAATTTCCGGCACTTTTTGCGGTTCGAGTGTCACGGTTTGAACCTTGATTGGCGGCGGTTCCGGAGCCGGTTTGGACGGCGGATGGCCGCAGCCGATGGCGAACAACAGGGTGATGAGCATCATGGGTTTCATCGGTTATTCCTTCCCGATTTTTCCGAGCGCCTTTTCCAGGGCAGCACGGGCGATCAACACGTCGGTCTCCGCTGCTGCGCGACGTTGACGGGCGGCGGTCAGGGCCGTTTCGGCGTCGAGCAGTTGGGTCAGAAGCGCCAGGCCGCCGGCGTAACGTTCTTTGGTGAGTTGGACGCTTTCCTCGGCCTGTGCGACGGCCTGTGCGGTGGTTTCCAATCGTTGTTCGGCCTCGCGGAGGTTGAGTTGTGCCTGTTTGGCTTCCAGTTCGAGAGCGAGCTGGACTTTACGCAATTGTTCGCGGGCGGCGGTGAGATTGGCGCGGGCTTCGGCGACCTTGTTTTTGGTGAGGAATCCGTCGAAGACGTTGAGTTCGACGCTGACGCCCGCCAGCCAACTGCCGGCGTAACGGGTGGCGTTGCCGCTGTCGAGGTCGTAGCTGGCAAAGACATTGGCGCGGGGCCGATAGCCGCTTTGGGCGACACGCACCTGTTGTTCGGCGGCTTCGACGGCTTTTTGCGCGGCAGCCAGTTCGGGTCGGGCGGAAAGGTCCAGGGCGGCCTCGTCGGAGGCGAGGACGACAGTCTTGGCGGAGGCCGTTTCCGTCTCGGCGGCGGTGAGGTTTTCCTTTTGGCCGATGCCGAGGGCGCTGCGGAAATAGACTTCAGCCAGCGATAGGGCGTTGTGGGCGCGGACGAGGTTTTCTTTGGCTTCGGCGAGGCGGACCTCGGCGTCGAGCACGTCGCTTTTGAGGGCGTTGCCTTGTTGGAAGCGGTTGCGGGCGAGAGTGAGGTTGGATTCCATACTGGTAACGGCGGCGGTGGCGGTGCGGAGGAATTGTCGCGCTTTGCCGATGGTGTAGAAGGCGCGGGTGACCTCGAAAATGAGGTCGTTACGGACGGCCTGGCGGGATTGTTCCTGGGCCTGTGTGCCGGCGCGGGCGGCCTGGCGCAGGGCGGTGTCGCGCCCGCCGTTGTAGAGTGGGTATTGAGCGAGGATTTTGGCGTTGAGGTTGTCGGTAGTGTCGGGGTGATTGAAGTCGCCGCCAAAACTGAAGGCGCGCTGGTTGAGGTTCATCATGAATGCCTGAACCGGGTTGTCACTGCCAGTGTAGGCGCCGCTGAGGCGGACTTGGGGCCAGAAAGCGGCCTCGACCTGCTGCAATGCGGCGCGGGCGGCGGCGACGCGTTGTTCGGCGATGGCGAGATCGGGGCTTTTGTCCAGCGCGAGGCGGATGGCTTCTTGCAGGGACAATGTCCGTTGTGGTTCCGCCGCTTGCACGGCGACGGCAGCCCCGATCAGCAACATCATCGAGACACGGCAACACCATTGGATTGTTTGCGCGGACTTCATTTCTCCCTTTCAGACCCGCCAGCGCGCGCAAGGTTACAGCCCGGTGGCTCGTCGGGTCAGTCTTTATTGCGGCCGTTGGAACGGGTGCGTTTGGAAAGACGATCGGTCTTGCGTTTACGGAGACGGCGCTCAATCTTGGCCGTCACGATGTCCAGCGCGCTGGCGACGTCGGGGCCGCATTCTTCCGCCGAGATGTCCGCGCCGCGCACTTCGCAGAGCACGCGGACGGAGTATTGGCGGCTTGAGGCATGGGCGCTGTCTTTGTGGACGAACACACGCGCCCGCAAAATCGTCGGGCCGTAATGCTCGGCTCGGGCGATTTTTTCTTCGATCAAGGCTTCTTCCGCCTTCGTCAACTTCAGTCCAGATGTGCGAATCACAATATCCATGCGAGCCTCCTGTTAGTAGCTGAACTTGCTCACTTCGACTTTACCACGGAACACCCGGTAAATCACGCACGTATAAATCAAAACCAACGGCATCCCGCTCAAGGCAATGACGGCCATAATCCCCAGCGTCCTGGCCGAGGAGGCGGCGTTGTAGATGGTGAGGCTCCATTCGGGATTCAACGACGAATGGACCAACTCCGGAAACAGCGCCGCGCCCAGCAGCCCCACCAAACCGAGCAGGGTGAGACTGGAGGAGACAAACGCCTGCCCCCAACGTCCCGCGCGAAGGGCGCGCCCGATGTTGAGAATGGCCAGCACGCAAACCACCGGCAACACCCACAGCCACGGATGCGCGCCAAAATTCCGCAACGCCAGCCGTGTGCCCGCCAGCGTGTACACCGTTGTGGCCCCGTACAGGACCAGAAACACCAGATAGGCGCGTCCTGCCCAGCGGCGCACCTGTTGCTGGAGGCTGCCGTCGGTTTTCATCCCAAGATACAGCGCGCCATGCAGCGCAAAGAGCGCGACCGTAAACAAACCCGTCAACACCGCGTACGGATGCAACAGACGAATCAACCGCCATTGCAACTCCATGTCGGGCCGAACCGGGAACCCGCGCATCGCGTTGCCCACCGCCACACCAAACAACAAGCTCGCCAGCAGACTGCCCACGCAGAAAACCGTATCCCACAGATTCCGCCAGCGGGGCGACTCGCGTTTGCTGCGAAACTCAATCGCCACCGCCCGCAGAATCAGCATCAACAACACCAGCATCAACGCCGTGTACAACCCCGAAAACACCGTCGCATACGCATGTGGAAACGCCGCAAACAACGCCCCGCCAAAGGTCAACAGCCACACCTCGTTGCCGTCCCAGACCGGGCCGATGGCGTTGAGCAAGACGCGGCGATCCTCGTCCTTGCGCGCGCCCAGATGCAGAATCCCGACTCCCAGATCGAACCCGTCCAAAATGGCATACCCGGCCAACAACACACCCAACAGCAAAAACCAGAGCACATTCAGGTTCATGACAAACCTCCCTTCACCGGTTCCGGTCCTTGTCGAATCTTGTCCAGTAAAATGTACAACCACAGCCCGAACAACAGCGCGTACAACACGGTAAACATCACGATGGACCCCAACAATTGATTCGCCACCACCGTCTTCGAAATCGCGTCGCTGGTCCGCAACAAGCCGTACACCACCCACGGTTGACGCCCCACCTCGGCGGCCACCCACCCAAGCTGATTGGCCGCGTACGGCAACGGCACCGCCGCCACAAACACCCACAACAACCATCGTTTCTCAAACAACGTCCCGCGCCCCCCCAACACCACCGCCACCAGCGTCAGCGCCACAAACAAAAAACCCAGCCCCACCATCAGGCGAAACGTCGCAAAAGTCAGCGCCACCGGCGGCCAGTCCGAGCGTGGCGCCCGATCCAGCCCCGGCACCGGCGTTTTCCCGTCATGATGCACCAGCAAACTCACCCCCGCCGGAATGGCCACGCCCATCCGCACCTGGCGGGCCTGCTCGTCAGGAATCCCGAACAGATACAACGGCGTCGGCTCGTTTCTGGTTTCAAAGATGGCCTCCATCGCCGCCAGTTTCACCGGTTGAGTCCGTGCCACCTGACGCCCGTGCGCGTCGCCCGATCCCGCGGCGGCCAGCGACGCGAGCAGGCCCGTCACCGCGGCGATGATGAAACAGCGTTTTGCAAAATCCAGATGTCGTCCGCGCAAAAGATACCAGGCCGACACGCCCATCACGAAAAACGCCGCCAACACATACGCTCCAATCACCGCGTGCGTCAGTCGGATCACGCTGGACGGATTGAACACCATTGCCCAGAAATCGGTGATCTCCGCCCGCGCCTTCAATCCCTCGCCCACAATATGAAATCCTGCCGGCGTTTGTTGCCAGGAATTGGCCACCACGATCCAGGCGGCCGACAACGTGGCGCCCAACGCCACCATGCAGGTCGCCAGGAAATGCATCCGCGGCGACAACCGGTCCCAGCCAAACACCAGCAGACCGAGAAAACTCGATTCCAGAAAGAACGCAAACACCCCCTCCGCCGCCAACGGCGAGCCGAACACATCGCCCACATAACGCGAATACGTTGCCCAATTGGTGCCGAACTGGAACTCCATCACAATGCCCGACGCCACACCGAGCGCGAAGTTGAGGCTGAAAATCTTTGTCCAGAACTTCGCCATCGCCAGATACTGCGGGTTGCGGGTCTTCAGATGCAACGCCTCCATCACGACCAAAATCCCGCCCAACCCGATGGTCAGTGGCGGAAACAGATAATGAAACATCACCGTCAGCGCGAACTGGGCTCGCGCCAGCATCTCGACATTCATCTCCAAAGCCTCCGTTTCGTGTGAAAACTGGTAGCCCACAAATTCCCAAAACGCAACCCGCTCCTGCGTTGTGCGAGAAAAAAAGACAAGCTCAACCTCCCGCTTGCCCAACACCCGCCTTCGTTGTTACACTGTCGCCCTGAAAGGAAAGTTGACCGCAAAAACCGCTAACTGAAACCGACAACTGATTTGCGCAGCTTCGGCTGCTGTCCGTCACGAAACCTCGGAAATTTCGGTACACGAGACATCGCTCGAAGCGCGCCCCGCACTGGGGCGCGCCCAAAGCGTTCTCGTGTGGGCCCTCCGAGGTGCCTGTGATGGGACGCGATTAAGCGCGTCCCTCTTGTTTTCAGGCACCGGGAACCCCACGCGGGAGCAGTCTGGGACAACGGCTGAACTGCCAACCCCCAACGCAGTCAGCCCATGCCCACACTTCAATGGATCGGCAAGGATGCGGTGGTGAACCACCACCACAAGGTGCCGTTTCACCTTCTCAAAGACGTGCCGGAACTGTCCATCGGCGATCCCGGCAGCGGCAATCTCATTGTCGAAGGCGACAACCTTGTCGCGCTCAAGGCGCTGCTCCCCTACTACGCCGGTCAGGTCAAGTGCATCTACATTGACCCACCCTACAATACCGGCAACGAAGGCTGGGTCTATAACGACAACGTCAACAGCCCCGTCATCCGTGAATGGCTCGGCAAAGTCGTTGGCGACGAAGCCTCCGACCTCTCCCGCCACGACAAATGGCTCTGCATGATGTACCCGCGCTTGCAACTGCTGCGACAGTTTCTACGACCGGATGGTGTCATCTTTACAAGCATTGATGACAATGAAGTGAATCACTTGAGGTGCATTCTTGATGAGTGCTTTGGAGCCAATAACTTTATCGCAGACTTTGTTTGGGAGGGTGCACTCAAGAATGACTCACGGTTCGTTTCAATCTCGCACGACTACATACTTTGCTATGCGCGAGACCGAGAGTTTCTGCGCGTGAACCAATCAAGATGGCGCACTCGCAAAGAGGGCGTGGACGAGATTTATCTCAAGGTGGAAGACCTGAAGAAACGGTATGGAGCTGACTACGGGAAGATCAGTAAAGAACTGCGCGCTTGGTACAGTGGGCTTTCCAAAAACGATCCCGCTTGGGGTCATCGGCATTACAACAAAGTAGATCAGCGTGGTGTGTACTTCCCCAGCGACATTTCATGGCCGGGTGGTGGCGGCCCCAAATACGAGGTACTCCACCCAATAACAAAGAAACCGGTGAAGGTTCCCGCGCGAGGCTGGGTGTTTCCTAGTTGGGAGCGTATGGCCGAGTTCATACGTGAGGATCGTGTGGACTTTGGCGAAGATGAAACAAAGGTTCCAACATTGAAGCGCTACCTACACGAAACCGAGGGACAAGTGCTTCCCAGCGTGTTTTACAAGGATCGCCGAGCGGCAATGAAAAGACTGCGCCAGTTGTTCGGGAAAGACGTCTTTGACAATCCCAAAGACGAGGAAGTCTTAGCAAAATTGTTCGAGGCTGTAACCGAAGGTGAGGATGTTATTCTGGATAGCTTTGCCGGCAGTGGCACGACCGGACATGCGGTTCTGAAGTTGAACAAGCAAGACGGCGGCAACCGCCGGTTCATTCTTGTGGAGCTGGAGCCGAAGATCGCGCGGGAGATTACCGCCGAGCGGGTTCGACGGGTGATCCATGGTTATGGCGACACACCCGGCTTGGGCGGCGGTTTCCGTTACTGCAGCTTGGGCGAGCCGTTGTTTGACGAGCGGGGACAGATCAAGCCGTCGGTGCGCTTCGGCGAACTGGCCCGACATGTCTATTTCACCGAGACCGGCGAACCGTTGCCGCGCGAGCGGGTGCCGAACACCCCGTTGCTCGGTGTGTGCCGGGGCGTGGGGATTTATCTGCTGTTCAACGGGATTCTCGGCGACAAGAGCGTGGACGGTGGCAACGTCCTGACGCGTACCGTGCTGGAGAACCTGCCCAAACACGACGGGCCGAAGGTGATTTACGCGGCGGGTTGTCGGCTGGGACGGGAAACGTTGCGGGCAGAGCAAATCACGTTTCGGCAGACACCCTACGAGATCAAGGTGACATGAACATCCGACCGAAACCCTATCAGGAGCGCGTGCTGGAGTCGTTGCGGGAGTTCTTGCGCGAGTGCGCCCGGACGAACAACCCGGCGGGCGCGTTTGCGACGGTCACGCAGCGCAATGGCGGTACCGCGCAGCCGTATTTCCCGGTGCAGATGCCGGAGTTGAGCGGGTTGCCGTATGTGTGTCTGCGGGTGCCGACGGGTGGCGGCAAAACGTTGCTGGCCTGTCGGGCAGTTGGATTGGCGTTGCGGGATTTTGTACAGGCCGACCGGGCGGTGGTGCTCTGGTTGGTGCCGAGCAACACGATTCTGGAGCAAACGGCGCGGGCGTTGGCCGACAACCGACACGCTTACCGGCGTGCGTTGGAGATGGGTATCGGCGGGCCGGTGGAGGTGGTGACGATCGAGGAGGCGCTGCGGATTTCGCGGGCGACGGTGGACGGTCAGACAGTGGTGATTGTGGCGACGATTCAAAGTTTTCGCGTGGAAGACACCACCGGGCGCAAGGTGTATGAGGACAACGGTCATTTGCAGGCGCATTTTGACGGTTGGCCGGACCATCTGTTGGCCAGTCTGGAAAAAGGGCCGGACGGCAGGCCGGTCCGGTCGTTGGTGAATATGCTGCGGTTGCGTCGCCCGATTGTCATCGTGGATGAGGCGCACAACGCGCGGACAGAGCTGTCGTTTGCGACGCTGGCGAAGGTTTATCCGTCGTGCATTGTGGAGTTCACCGCGACGCCGGCGCTGGAATACAAGCCGTCGGCGGGCCGGTTCCCCTCGAACGTGTTGCACCGCACATCGGCGGCGGAGTTGAAAGCGGCGGCGATGATCAAGCTGCCGATTCGGGTGTTCACCCGCCCGCCGGGACAGAAGGAACAGGCGTTGGCGGAAGCGGTCGCGTTGCGGGCGAGTTTGGAGAAGCTGGCGTTGGCCGAAGGACAGGCGACCGGGGAATACATCCGCCCGATTTTGTTGATTCAAGCGGAGCGGGTGGACGATACCGAGCCGTTGCGGGAGCAGATGGTCAGAGATTTCAAGCTCGCGCGAGAGGAAATCAAGATTTCGACGGGCACGCTGGATGAGTTGAAAGACATCAAGGACATCGCGGCGGCGAATTGTCCGGTGCGCTTCATCATCACGGTGCAAAAACTGAAAGAGGGCTGGGATTGTCCGTTTGCCTATGTGCTGTGCAGCTTGAAGGAAACCCGGTCGGCGACAGCCATCGAGCAGATCGTCGGGCGCGTTCTGCGGATGCCGAACGTTGAGTTCAAACAGCACGCCGAGTTGAATCACGCATACGTGTTTTCCGTGTCGGATTCCCTGCCGGCAGTGTTGGCGGAGTTCCAACAGGCGTTGGAAGCCAACGGCTTTACCAAGAACGAAGCCGAGGAAATTGTCATTCCGGCTGGCGCGCCGATGCTGCCGCTCGGCAGTCAACCGCGCACGGTTCAACTCGATCCGGCAAAGGATTTGGACGCCGGGCTGGTCAAGGCGAACGCGCCGGCGCTGATGGGCAAGGTGCAGTTCGATGCCGCCAGCGGCGCGGTGAAAGTGTTAGCGCCGTTGACGGATGACGAGAAGCAGATGCTGGATGCCTGTCTGCGTACGGAGACTGCCCGTCAGCAGGTCGAAAACGCGGTTCGGGAAGTCGCCGCGATTGCCGAAACATTCGGTGCCGGCAAACCGCGGCCAGCCACGGGTTATGAAAAGCAGGAAAGCTTCATCGTCCCGTTGCTGGCGTTGCGCCAGGGCGACATCCTGCGGGAGTTTACCGAGACCGATCTGTTGGAACACGAATGGAAACTGTCCGAGAAAGACGCCACGCTGAGCGAGACGGAATATCCGAGCAAGCGCCCGACCGGTCGGACGGCGGTGATTGATGTGGATGACACCGGCAAACCGAAGGCCAGCGAAGTTTGTGAGACCGGCCCCGAAGACTTTATTGGCAAACTGCACCAGCAGGTTTGGGCGATTGCCAGCGATCAGAATTGGACGGAGGAAGACCTGATTCAGTGGTTGGACCAACACATCGAACACGCCGACATCACGGCGGCAGAATCGGCGGTGTTTCTGCGCAAAGCGATTCAAGGATTGAAAGCCAGCCGCGGGTTGACGGACATCAGCGTGTTGGTGCTGGATCGTCAACGGCTGCGCGACGCGCTCGCGGCGAAAATCGCCGCGCACCGGCGCGCCGAACACAAAGCGGCGTTTCAGGCGCTGCTGGCCGGGGATTGGGTGGTCAGCACAGAAAAGGCGCTGGATTTCTCGAAAATCCTCTACGATCCGGCATGGTGGTACGAAGGCGGGTTTGAGTTCAAGAAGCATTACTTCGGCAAGCCGGGCGAACTGAAGTCCGGCGGGGAAGAATATGAATGCGCGGTCTTCCTCGACGGGTTGACGGAAGTCAAATACTGGGTTCGGAACCTTGCGCGGCGACCGGATTCTTTTCGGTTGCAGACTTCAACCGACTTTTTCTATCCCGACTTTGTCTGCCAGCTTCACGACGGGCGGACATTGGTCGTCGAATACAAGGGGCAAGATCGTTGGGACGGGATTGACGCGGCTGAAAAGCGGGCAGTTGGCGCTGTGTGGGAAGGCCAGAGCAATGGTCAATGTCTGTTCGTCATGCCCGAGGGGAAAGAGTTCGGTGCGATTACGAGAAAGGCGCGCGCCACCTAATGGCCGCAGCCACAGGAGGGTTTGGGGGCGCCAGATGAGGAACCGGCGCAACCGGGGGTGCCGATGCCGAGTTTTTTGAGGATGTCTTCCATGAGGCACCAGTTGGTGATGCCGGATTGGAGAAGATTGGCTCCGACAAACAGGGTGAACCAGAGCCATCGTTTGTCCACAAAATACCCCAGCAACGCGCTGGCCAGCACAAACGCGCCGGCAATAATCCGAATGTAACGTTCGATTGTCATGACGGGGTTCTCCTCAAAATGAACCGGAAACAAGGGCACCGAGCAGGGCACCGTAAAGGGTGCTGATCCACGGGTTGCTCGTCAACGGACAGGCGCCCGTGGAACAGCCTACCAGACGATAGTAGGCAAAACCGAGCAGGCCGCCGATGACTACGCCGAGCAGGAGCTTGACTGCGGTATTCATCTCACAAGCCCTCCTGCGCGAGTCGGTGATAACTTTGCCGCAGGGACCGGGCGTCATAGCCGTGGCGTTTCAGGATTCTGGCGGCAATAACGGATCGGAATCCCGATTGGCAATGCAGGTAGATGAGTTTGTCCGTGGGCAGGATCGAGGTCGGGCCGGTTTCTTGGAGGCGGCTGAGCGGAACAAGCCGGGCGTGTTTTAAATGGCCGTTGTCCCATTCTTCCGGTTCGCGCACGTCCACCAACAGGGCACGACCCTCGGCCACGGCGTTTCGTACCGCCGTCAGCGGTTCGGTTCCGCCGCCCCATAAGGTTGTCAGCAACTTCATCATGGTGTTCCTTTTGACGAAGACTGAGCCGCGGGATGGCGAAAGGTTACAGCGGGTTGGTTTGTGCCAATGGCGCGGTGGTTACTGGTAGTAGGCTTTGAGGACGTATTGGAGGATCATGCGCTGGGTGTTGAAGAAAGAGCCGTTCAGGGCAATGGCATGGCGCATGACGTCGAGGTAACGGTCGCGCTGGCGGTAAAAGAGGGGCAGGACGATGGTTTCCAGTTTGTCGTAGAGTGAAGCGGCGTCGTGCGGGGTGCGGTCGCCCGTAGTGGGGGCGATGGAATCAATGGCCCAGCCGGTTACGCCTTCGATGCAGCCTTCAATCCACCAGCCATCGAGGATGCTGAGGCTGGGAACGGCATTGATGGCGGCTTTCATGCCGCTGGTGCCGCTGGCTTCCATGGGAGGCAACGGCGTGTTCAGCCAGACATCCACGCCGGCGGTCAACAATCGGGCCAGCGTCCAATCGTAGTTGGGCAAGTAGGCAATCTTGATGTCGCGGCGCAGGGCGTCGCGGGCGGCGAAGATGTGTTGGATGAGCTCTTTGCCGCCGCGGTCTTGCGGGTGCGCCTTGCCGGCGTAGAGAATCTGGAAACGACCGGCGTTGCGGGCAATGGCCCGGAGCCGATCAACGTCGTGAAACAGAAGCTCGGCGCGTTTGTAGGCGGCGGCGCGTCGGGCAAACCCAATGGTGAAATCGCGCGTGTCAAAGCCGGCGTTGGTTTCGTGATTAACGAATTCGATGAGCCGTCGTTTGGAGGTTTCGTGGGCGGCCCAGACTTCGGCAGGGGGGATACTGAGGGCGTAGCGGAGGCTGAAACTGTCCTCGCGCCAGCCGGGGATGTGTTTGTCGAACAGTTCCTGGAACGCGGGCGCGGCCCAGGTGGGGACGTGGACGCCGTTGGTAATGGCGTCCACCTGGTACTCGGCAAACATGTGTCGGCTGACTTCGGCATGTTTTTTGGCGACACCGTTGACGTAGTGGCTGAGGTTGAGCGCCAGGAAGGTCATGTTGAGCACGGTGTCGGTGCAGAACAACGCTTTCATGTCCTGCCCGCCGGGAGGTTGTTGGAGGATTTTAGCGGCGAAATTGATGCAAAACTGGTCCTGCATCCGGGCAAAAACCTCCGGCATCCCCAACACACGATGAACCATTTCCATTGGAAACTGGTCGTGTCCCGCCGGTACGGGTGTGTGCGTGGTGAAAATACATTTCTGGCGGACCGCTTCGACGTCTTCGGGGGTGACAGCGTCGTGCCGGGTGTGGCCGACCTGTTCGAGGAGCAACTCCACCGTCAACAACGCCGCGTGCCCCTCGTTCATGTGAAAACGTTGGAGCGAATCCAGACCGAGCGCCCGCAAGAGGCGGACACCGCCCAGACCCAGAATCGCCTCCTGACAGAGCCGGTAACGGTTGTCGCCGCCATAGAGGTAATGCGTCAACGCGCGGTCGGCCTCGGTGTTTTCCGGCAGGTCCGTGTCGAGCAGATAAACAGGAACAACACCGCCACCGATGCCGGTGACGTTGTATTGCCAGGCCCGGACCTGCACGGGGCGGCCCTCGATGGTGACGGTGACACGCGGAGGCAGTTCGGTGAGGAAATCCTCGATCACCCATTCGGCGGGTTCCTCCGTCTGCCAGCCACTGGCATCGAGCCGCTGATAGAAATAACCTTTCCGATGCAACAGCGAGACGGCCACCATCGGCACATTCCGATCGGCAGCGGCGCGGATGGTGTCGCCCGCCAGGATGCCCAGACCGCCGCTGTAGGTGGGGATGGACGGTTCCAGCGCAATCTCCATCGAGAAATAGGCAATCAAGGGCTTGGTCACACGCCCATGATGGGTTGAAGCCCGTGAGAAGTCAACGCCAGAGGCGCGCGTTGACAAGCCGCCGCGGGGTTCGTAGGCTGACAACACTCATGGCAGCACTCTCCAAACGCGAACAACGGCTCCGATTCGCCGGCATCGGCGACCGCGAGGCCGCCCTGTTGCGGACGCTGCGCCCGCTGGTGGAACAACACTGCGACGCGCTGGCGGAAAACTGGTGCGCCCTGTTGGAGACGCTGCCGGAAACCGCCGAGATGTTGCGGACGCGAACCACCAAGGACCGCCTGAAAGCCGTCTATCGCGAGTATCTGCTGCGAATCACCGACGGCCGGTTCGACGAGGATTATTTTGCCGAACGCCAACGACTGGGCCACATGCACGAGCGCATTGGATTGCAACCACGCTGGTACCTGCTGGGATACGGCTCGTTGCTGGGCGCGCTCACCCCGCTGGTTCGACGCCACTGCCCGGACACGGCGGACGAAACGCTCGTCGCCCTCCAAAAAGTTTTCCTGCTCGATGCCTCGCTGGCCGTGGACGCCTACATCGCCAGCGACCGCTATCGTCGGATGCAGGAGTTGGAAAGCATTATCAACGATTCGGCCGATGCCATTTTTACGGTGGACGCCGAGAAACGATTCCGCTCCTGGAATCGCGCCGCCGCCGAGCTTTTTGGTTGGAAGGCGGAGGAGATTATCGGCAAACCGGTCCGGTTCCTGGTACCGCCCGATCTGCTGGAAGCGGGAGAACTCGAACACATTGACCGACAGGTGGACGCCGAGGGACACATCCACCTTGAAACCGTCCGCCTCGCCAAAAACGGACAGCGCGTGCCCGTGGAGTTGAGCGTGTCCGTCGTGCGCGACCCGCAGGGCGACCCGATCGGCCGCTGCGCCATCCTGCGCGACATCACCGAACGAAAACGCCTCGAAGAAGCCAAACTCCAGGCCGAACGCCTCGCCGTCATCGGTGCCATGTCCGCCAAACTCGCCCACGAAATCCGCAACCCGCTCAGTTCCATCACCCTCAACCTCGCCCTCGTCGGCGACGAAGCCGCCGTTCTGGCGGAAGCCGAGCCGTCCGCTACCGCCGAAATGCGGACCCTGCTCAGCGCCATTGACGCCGAGGTGCGTCGCATCCAGCGCGTCACCGAAGACTACCTCCAGTTTGCCCGAATGCCCAAACCGCGCCGTGACCTGGTCTCGCTCAACGACCTGCTCACCCAGGGACTTTCCTTCCTTCAAAGCACCTTCGACGCCGCCGGCGTGACCGTCGTGCGACGGCTCGATCCCTCGCTGCCTGCCGTCTGCGGCGACGAAGCCCAACTCTGGCAGGCCATCCTCAACCTCATCCGCAACGCCCTCGAAGCCATGCCTGACGGCGGCACCCTCACGCTGGCCACCGCCCACAACGATACCTGCGCCCTGCTGCGCGTCACCGACACCGGCAAGGGCATGGACGCCGCCACGCAACAGAACCTTTTCAAACCGTTCTTCAGCACCAAAACCAGCGGCACCGGCCTCGGCCTGCCACTGACCCGCCAGGTTGTCGCCGAACACGGCGGACGAATCAGTTGCGAAAGCGCGCCCGACCGTGGTACGAGTTTCCTGATCGAACTGCCGATCCCCGACAATCATGCCAAGGAAAGCTGACATCCTGCTGGTGGACGACGAGGAAGCGCTTTGCACGGCGGCGGAGAAAATCCTCGCCAAGGAAGGCTACGCCGTCACCTGCGTCCACACCGCCGCCGACGGGCTTGCCCGCTTCGAGCAGGCCGGTGCCGATCTCATTATCACCGACCTCGCTCTGCCTGATCAGGATGGACTTGCCGTGTTGCGCCGCGCCAAACAACTGTCCCCCGCCGTCGAAGTCATCGTCATCACCGGCCACGGCACCGTCGAGAAAGCCGTCGAAGGCATGCGGCTCGGCGCGTACGATTTCATCGAAAAACCGCTCGACCGCAGCGCGCTGCTGAAAGCCGTCGCCAAAGCGCTCGAAAAACAGCGGCTCACCGCCGAAAACCTTCGCCTGCGCGACGCCCTCCAACAAGCACGCGGCGAGGAAGCCCTCATCGGTAACAGCCCCCCGATGTTGGCCGTCAAAAAACTCATCCGCCAGATTGCCCCGACCGATGTCAGCGTCCTCATCCAGGGTGAAAGCGGCACCGGCAAGGAAGTGGTAGCCGACGTGATTCACACGCTCAGCCACCGCCGCAACGCGCCGATGGTGAAAATCAGTTGCGCCGCCATCCCCGAAACACTGCTGGAAAGCGAACTGTTCGGCTACGAGCGCGGCGCGTTCACCGGCGCCGCCAACACCAAGGCCGGCAAACTCGAACTGGCCGACAGCGGCACGCTTTTCCTGGATGAAATTGCCGAGATGAGTCCCCCGTTGCAGGCGAAACTGCTGCGCGTGTTGCAGGATGGCCGATTCCAACGACTCGGTTCCACCCGCGACATCCAAATTGACATCCGCATCATCAGCGCCTCCCACGTGGACATCCCGCAGTCCATCGCCGAAAAACGATTCCGCGAAGACCTCTACTACCGGCTCAACGTCGTCCACATCCAACTCCCCCCCCTGCGCGACCGGCCCGAAGACATCCCGCTGCTGGCCAGTTTCTTCCTCAACAAATACGCCGCCCGCATGCACAAAAACATCCGCGCCATCGCCCCCGCCGCCCTCGACCAACTCCTCGCTCACCCCTGGCCCGGCAACGTCCGCGAACTGGAAAACGCCATCCAACGCGCCATCGCCGTCGCCAGCGACGACACCATTTCCTCCTTCATCCTCTGCGCCCCGCTGGCCGGCGGCCCTGCCATTGCCGCCACCACCGCGGCGGCCGGGCCCGTTCCGACGCGTAGCCCCGGCGCCGGCATCACCATTCCAGTGGGCACAACGCTGGAAAAAGCCGAACAACGCCTCATTGCCGAGACGCTTTCCCAATGCGGTGGCGACAAGGAGAAAGCCGCCCGCATTCTCGGCGTCAGTTCCCGCACCTTGTATCGGCGCCTCAAAGCCCCAGAGTGACCTGGACGTACACGAAATCCGCGTCGTCGTGCGCCCCGGTCCGGCTCACAAAACTGCCGCAAAAGAAACGTGAGTAACCGGCCAGCAGTTTCAGGTGCTTGTTGACGGTATAGCTGGCGGTCAGGTCCATCTCCGAGCCAACAAAACGACCCGCCGCGCCGCTGAGACTGCGGCGAACCGCGGTCTGACTCGCCCGGTACCAGGCATCCTCCTTCTGCGCCAGCCAGAACAAATGACCGTCGAGCTGGAGCTTGAGATTTTTCAACGGCGTCACCGCAAACAGGGCGTGCGGGTTGTGGACATTTTTCCAGGCGAAAAAGTCTTCAAACCCGTAGAACTTGTGGTTGGTCGGGAAAAGATTGTCGAACGTTTCGTTGACGCCGTCGTTCGGGTTGCGGTCACCGCTGGCGTAGTTGTATTCGAGCGCCAGACGCGGTTTCCAGTCGTGCGAGAAGGTGTAACCGGCGCCAATGGTGCCGGCAAAGGCGCGTTGGACCGCCGCGGTGGTGTTGGTTTCGCCAAAGTAACTACCGCCGCCGCCCTGGATGTGGCCGAATTGCCCGGCGAACTCCACGTAGTAATCCCACGGCGCCAGTTTTTCCGTGGAAGCGAGACGGGCGCCGAGCGTGTAGATGCGGCGGGCAGGGCCTTGGTAGGCGGCATCGGTTTTGTTCCGCAACAGCGCGTACAGTTCCCACAGATGTTTATCCATGGCCCGGCACTGGCCGTACAAACCGAAAAAGTCGTCGGCCCAGTCCGCCCGGTCGTCGAAGGTGCCGTCGCGGCTGCTGGTGACGTTGTTGTTGACGACATTGGCGCCGAAGGCGTCCACCCACCATTTGTCGGCCTGCCAACGGAGTTTGGCGGCATCGAACACCCGTCCGATGTTGTTCCAATCAAAGGCGCCGATGAGGCGTTCCTCGCCGTAGCCGAGCGTTTGGCGGCCTACTTTGAGGAGGAGAGGGAAATCTTTTCCGTTGCCCACCTCGATCCAACCCTGTCGCCAGTCGAGGCGGTCTTCTTCCGGATCGGTGTTCAGCGGGTAACGGGTGGACCCGATCTCTCGGGAATCCTGCAGTTCACCGTAAAGTTTGAGCCAGTCCAGCGGTTTTACGCCAAGCCCCGCCCGCAGACGCTGGAGCAGCCAGACATCGGTGTCCTGGCGGATGTCGTTGTTGAAGGCAATGTTGTTGGCCCGGTACTCGACGCGGGCGCGTTCTTCCGCCGTGGCCCAGAGTTTGCCGTTGGCAAACTCAAACTGGCCATAAACCGCCATCGGCGCCGCGGCCGTGATGGCGGCCAGCCACAAGATTGGTTTCATGGTCATTCCTCCGTTGCAGTGGGGCATTTCTGCCACCGGCAAGCCCGGAAGGAATTGACGCGGATCAACCTGTCCGTTACTTCGCGGCTTTGCCGTCGCGGATGGATTCCAGATACTGGATCATGGCGGCGGCTTGATCGGCGGTGAGCTTGCCTTTTTTCTCGATGTGCCCCTTCATCTTCTCCAGCGACTTGCCTTTCAGGCCGTCGGCGGTGAGGGGATGCTTGTTATTTTTGTGGCACATGTTGCAGGTGGTCTGGAGTTTTTGTGCCGGGTCGAAGTTCTCGGATTTGGCCGCGTCGGTGTGGGCGGCGCCGAGCATGACGGCGAGAGCGAGTGTGGGGATGATCATGGATGCTTCCTTTGTTGGGCGCGTAGTACTTCAGGTCAGGCACCAAATCAAGAACAATCACTGACGGCGGGGCACCACCAACTGGCCTTGTCGGGCGTAGTCAATGGCCTCGCCGAGGATGCGGGCGGCTTCCTGCGGGGCGTGGAAGCCCATCGAGTTTTCGGCGTTGACGAAGTCCACGCGCCACTGGGCTTTGCGCTGGAGGGCGCGGGCGGCGGCCAGTTGTTCATCGGTCGCGCCCGCTTTCATGGCGGCGGCAATGTCCTCGATGAGGGCGACGGTGGCGTCTTCGGCCCGCAGCAGCAGCGCGAAATTGCGGTCCTGAATGGCGGTGACCCGCGCTTTCATTTCGTCCTCGGAAAAATGATGGCAGACCTGACAGGCGTTGTTGACGTTGAGCAGGGGGCTGCGGACCCAGTGGTCGCTGATTTTGATGGCGCCCTCGCGTTTGTAGGGCATGTGACAGTCGGCGCAGGCCACGCCACTGCGGGCGTGGATGCCCTGGCTCCACATCTCGAATTCGGGATGCTGCGCCTTGAGGACTTCCGCGCCGGTGTCGGCGTGTTTCCAGTCGAAGAATCGGTTACCGTCGGGGAAAAAGTAGCGGTCGTAGTATTCCTCGATCTGTTCGATTTTCAGGCCGTTGTTCCACGGGAAAAACAACGTTGTTTTGGGGCCGCAGTAATATTCGACATGGCATTGAGCGCAGACCAAGGAGCGCATTTCCTGGCGGGTGGCGAGTTGATTGGCGTCGTAGGGTGTCTGGCGGTCGCCTTTGCGCCATTTCTCGATGGAGGGCAGGTGCGGCAACGGCGCGGCGGAGGCAGCAAGAGCGCGAATCCCGTTGATAAACGCAGGTCGGGTGACGCGCAACTGCATTGTTTGCGGGTCGTGACAGTCAATGCAGGCGACGGGATGTTCAACGAGTCGGGTGGCGTTGCTGTAGGCCATGGCGCTGATTTTTTCGAAACCGAGCTGGAGTTGGGCATAGCCGGTCGGACTGGTCAACGGGTCAGCGAGTTTACCGGGCGCGCCGGCTTCGAGACCGGCCTTGCGGTAGGCGACCGTGACCGCGGCGTGGCAGTGCAGACAGGAGCCGGTTTGGGGACGCTGGGTGACCCGCTTGGTCGTGCGCTGGTCTTCCAACATGTAGGCATGACCGCGCCGGGCGCGGTAATCAATGGCGAAGGCATAGCCGTTGAAAATCTTCAACAGACGTGGGTCCGCCTTGAGTTTGTCGGTCGCAATGGCGTCGGAACCGCCGCCACCGTATTTGGTGACAGTGCGCTCGGAGGTGCGTTGGTAACCGTCGAACTGGCGCGGGAAGTTTCTTCCCCATTGGGCAGGGTCCACGGTGGTCTCATCGAGATTGACCAGTTGGAACACAATTTGTCGCGCCTCCCTTTGACGGGTGGCAATGTTTTCGTACAGCCACATCACGCCGACGGTCGCTCCCGCGACAATCAGCGCCAGCAAAACATAACCGATTTTTTTCATGGGCAATTCTCCTACTGACGGGCACCGTGTCCGACACCGGCGTGGCAACGGGCACAAGACAGGTCCTCATCCTTTCCCACGCGGTGCGCGATGATTTCACGCACGTAATCCTTGTGACAATACAGACAATTCGCATTGAGTACGGCGGCATTGCCGGGTTTGATGCGAATCGGCTCGTGAAAATTCTGGAGGGTAAACGCCTCCGAATGATGCCAGCCGTTGGCGGCCTTGATCAGCCATTTGCCGACAAAATCATGAGGCACATGACAGTCGTTACAGGTGGCCTGCGCATGATGACTCGCCTTCTGCCAACTGTCATACTGCTCCCGCATGATATGACAATTCACACACGCCTTCGGGTCGTTGGAAAAATACGACAGCCCGCGCGCATAGAAAAATGTGTACCCGCCGGCACCCAGCAGCGCGCCCAATAAAATTGCCAGAACCGCCTTCATTACCGCAACGCTGCCACCAGCAACACGCCAAACAAAACTGAAAACGCCACCTCCGACCAGCCGAGAACCTTGATGCGAAGCGGCCACGCGAGTCGCCCCACCCCAGCCGCGGCTCGTGTCACCGCCGGCGCAAACGCCAGCAACAAGTGGTAAGAAAACACATTTGCCATGACCAACGCAAGCACGAACAGCGACAATCCCGCAAAAAATCCCAATACCAGCCACCGCAACCCGCACCGCGCCGTCACCGGCGCCAATCGCATCCGCACGTACAACAATCCGCCAACAAAATAAAGCCCGTTCCACAACCACAGCCAAAACGCCGTGGCATCCAACCGCCCCGTCGCGGTGTACCACGCCGCCGGTGCCGTCAACACCAGACCGACCGTTGCGGTCAGTTGCATCAACAAATGACGGCGGGTCGGTTGCGCCGCCAACACGGCAGCCACCCCGCTGAACGCGACCAGCCACCAGAGCTTCCACACAACAAACAACGGCAGCGCCGCCGCCAGGCTCGCCGCCAACAGCAGCGCCGTCCAACTCCATTGTTGTTTCAGCCAACTGGCGCGGGCCACATAGAAGAACAAGGTGCTTGCCAGCAGCAACGCGGTTTTCAAGTCAAACGCACCCGCCACGCCGAGCGCCGTGCCAAACGGCACCAACAACATACCCCACGCGCCGTGTTCGCGCGGTACCGATGGTCGCTCAATCATCGTCATGGGAAGACGTTTACAACGACCCCGAAACGGCCGAGTTGACGCCGGTCAACTCAGAGCCGCGCCAACACGCCCTGGTTGACCTCAAGAGCCTTTTCCCGCCCGCAGAGGATTTCCACCAGCTTGAAGGCGAATTCCATGGCGGTGCCCGCCGATCGGCTGGTGATGACATGGTCATCCACCACCACGCGATCCTCGGAAAAACGAGCGCGTGCGGCGACCTCCTCACGAACTGCCGGATGCGACGTGGCGGCGTGACCGTCCAGCGTTCCCTGTGCCGCCAGAACAACGGGCGCCGCGCAAATGGCGGCCAACCAGCGATGGTTTCGATGGAAACTTTCCACGAGACGCTGGATGCGGGGATCGGCGCGAAGATTGTTCACGCCGGGTTGTCCTCCCGGTAGAATGAGCATGTCAAAATCGGCCTCTTTTACATCATCAAGGACGCAATCCGGTAAATGTTTCGTCTTGCGCGAGGCTTCGATCGGCCCCGGTTGGGTTCCCGCGGTAATCACCTCCACGCCGGCGCGCCGCAGAATATCAATCACCGTGATGGCTTCGATCTCCTCAAAACCGGGAGCGAGAGGTATCAAAACTTTCTTCATGGCGGCGTTAGGGGAGGAAGTGCTGCCGTGTTGGTGTCCACTTTGATGCGGACAACCTCCAGGCGATTGCTGGCGGCGCTGAGAATACGGAGTTTGAGATAATCACCGGGCTGTAACTTGTCGGCGGTGATCTTTTCTTGGCCGCGAAAAATGTAGGTTTTGGGAGTGAGAAAAAAAGACTGTTCCCCAGAAGGAGTTTTGAGCCGCAGTTCTCCCGATTTGGCGTGGAGTTGGAGGAGAACGCCGCGCACAAACGGATAGCCAGCAGGAAGTGACTGGGATTGCTGCGCGTGAACGGCGGAAATCCAGGCGCAAAATAGAATGACAATGAACCGCCACGCGATCATTATCATAATGGCTGTCTGGTTGGCGAAATTACGCCGGGAAGACGGGAAGCGGTCGGCGCTGTTTCCGCTGGTGAGCAATGGCGAAGCACGGCATGGCCATTTGTCGGGTCCAACTCGAAAATCAACGTCGTGTTGCCGACCTGGATGCGATCGCCCGACACCAGGGGGCATTGAAACACCCTGGCTCCGTTACGGTAGGTTCCATTGGTGGAACCAAGGTCTTTGAGATGAAACTGATGATTGTAGTAGGCAATGCCGCAATGAACACGAGAAAGAAAAGAATCGTGGACCTGTATCTCCGATTCCGGCAAGCGACCAATAATCAACGGCTTATCGCCGGCTTCAAAGATTTTCTCCGTGCCATCAGGTTTCTTGTGAACGAGCGCCGCCATACGTGAATTCAGCCAGAAGACTTATAGCGGATTTTGCCCGGACTGTCCATTGCAAGTTAGCGACTTGACATGGGGGAGGCAAAGGGTTAGATACACCGCACACGACAACCCAGAAAGGATTACTCAATGAAACATGGTTGGATAGCAGTCAAAAGCGCCGTTTTGGCGTCTCTGTTGGTAGGCACCGTGGCCGTCGTCTCTTGCGCACAGGCCCCGCAGACACCCCCGCCTGCGCCGCAAGCGCCGCAACTCACAGCGGCCGATAATGGTCGGTTCCAAGTGGTGGTGAAACCAGAAGCCCAGGGCAACTCGATTCTGTTCCTCGTGGACACCCGAACGGGTGACACTTGGATCTATCGCCCCCCCCAACCGCCGACTTTCAACGGCTACTGGAGCGACATCCCGCGCATGACATATCCACCGCAGGTGTGGCAACAAGCTTTCCAAATCTTGTTCCAGCCGCCCAGCACCAATGCCCCCGCTGGGAGCACCAACGCACCCGCCGCCTCGCCAAGCAGGTAAGCCCAGACATTCGCCCAATCTGACAAGCCACGGTTCTTCTTTGAAGGACCGTGGCTTTGTTTTTCTCAAAAAAGACAACAAACGCCACCTACCATTAAAACAGTGGCTACCACAAGAAAAGCAGAACGCAAACGTCAGCTTGCGGCTGCTGAAGCGGACGACTCGGAAACGGATTTGTTTTGTTTCGAACGTTGTTTGAGGCGTTCCAAGTAACGACGACGACGTTTGCGTTTGATCACTTTGTTATATTGCTGGCTCATGATGCAAGTCCTTCTACAGAAAAACAAAAAATATTTCAACTACAACACGAAAAGGCGGCGTTGCCAAAACTCATCAAAAACCCGGCGAAACGACGGCGCCCATTTCTCAGGAGAGTCCATCAATTGCCGTGCCACCTCCGCTACGGGCCAGTATGATCCAGATTCGATTTCAACGGGATTGATGATCGGATGGTAATCGCCCCGGACGCTATACACCCAAACGAATTCCCATCCTGTCTCACTGCAGGCCGCGATCTGGAAATGTCGGCGCAACAGCTTTTTCGCCAGAACCAGCCCCAGCTCCTCTTCCATCTCCCGCCGGGCGCAGTCGTCATACGATTCGCCACTGTTCACATGGCCCGAAGCACTGGAATCATAGCAAAGCGGAAAAGTATCTTTTGTAACAGCGCGTTTCTGAATGAACAATTCTCCTCGCGGGTTAAAAAGGAAAATATGAACTGCCCGATGCCAAAGCTTGTGAATGTGAACAGCCGACCTTGTCGCCTGTCCAACAACTCGGTCTTGGACATCCACTATATCCAGAATTTCCTCTTGCACAGACACTTGGAAAAAAGAACCCCCCGAATCATCGGGGGGTTCTCTGTGTTGAAGATCTAACCGTTCAGATTAGAACTTGACGTTGACTTCACCACGGATCATGTGCGCAACAGCGTCGAATCCGTAGTAGGTGGTATAGGCGCGATCCGGAATGAATGCAGCGTACACGAGCTGGAAGCGGACGTCCTTGCTGTAGTCGTAACCACAGATGGCGTCGAGTTCCCAACCGAGTTCGCGCTTATCGGCATTATACCAATCCAGACCACCAAACTCCTGTTGCCAATAATCGCTACCGGCCCAGTTGTCGGCGTCATCCTTCAGGTAGTAGTAAGCCTGAACTGCGAGAGTGACATTCTTAGCAGGCTTGACCGAAGCACCCACGTTGAAGATGTGGATGTTACGGAGCGCCGGAGCAAACAGGTAACCGTTATATCCGGCAAACGACGGGAAGAACGGCAGGTAGCCAGCGCTGTAGCCGGACGCGTAGATGTAGTTCGCATTGATGCAAGGCTCCATCTTGACGTCCTTGAAGCAATACTTGGCGCCAACGTTGGCCAACCAAGCTTCCACTTCACCACCGTAACCATAGGTGCCGCCTTCATAGGCGCCTTCCAACCACACGCTCAAGCCCTTGATGGGGGCGAGGTCCGCACGGAGACCAACAGTCCACGGGGACGAACGATAGGACGGAGTGGTCGGCCAGTATTCGGGCGGATAAGCACCACCAGCAGAGGCAGCAGAAACCCAACCAAAGTAGGCTTCCACAGCCTTGATGATGGAATCCTTCATCTCATAACGGCCATTGATGAAGAGCAGGTTGTTGCCACCATGGTGTGAATCAGCATCAAACCAGTAGGTGTTGGCGGTTTCATCCGAGAGACGGGCGCCAACGATGTCAATCGTGAGAGGATAGAAATCCAGCACGAGACGACCGGCATCAAAGTTGTAGGTCTCGTTAGCGCTGCTCAGGACGAATCCTTTGCCGTAGTTCAGGTATTGACGACCGAGCTTCAGGGTCGCCGGGGTGAAGAACATCTCGCTGAACTGGACATAGGCTTCGCTGATACCGACTTTCCAACCGCGGTCACCACTGGTGCCATCGCTGTAATGACCGTAGCCGGGATAGCCGACGCCGTCAGCCTGGCCCCAGAGACCTTCGGCCTTGAGGGTGATCACCACGAGCACGTGATCTTCGAGATCCGCTTCGCACGTGATGCGAGTGCGCTGCATAATGAACGCGTTGTCTCCGTTTCCGGCAGTCCCATAAGACTGCTCCTCGCCTGCGCCGTTCAGATAATAACCGCGGATGCGGACATCGCCGCTGAGGCGGATATTCTGAACATCAGCGAAAACGCTGGTGGCCATCGTGCCAATGGCAGCCAACGCTGCTACTAACCATACTTTTTTCACTGTGTCCTCCTGTTGTTGTTGTTTGCGTTTCCTTCTCTACTTCTGCCTTGGGAACCTCACAGCTTCCCAAGACCGCTCAGCTGCTCGTTGTCATACTGTTTCTGGTTGTATGAACCATTGTGATGTTGTCTTATCGTCAACATCTCTTTTGGTTCAAAACAACCTTCCACAGTCCGCTGAGAAGTCGCCTGACCCACGACTTCTCAACCGACAATACTCCTAGCAACTGGCACCATTATATGAATTGTCCTTGAACTGTCAAGCATCTCGACAAATTATTTCACGGGACAAACCTGTTTCTCCTCCAAAGGCTTACGGAGCTTTTGGAGGCTGCACAGTCCCCGGAGAAGCGGATGGCTGTGCCAATTGACGCCCCAAAACCGTCCACCGGAAAAAAGCTTCTCCCTGCCAGATGCCGCTCTGATCCGATGCCATTACCTCGTTATAAAGCTGGCGTGCTTCGTTTACTTGACCGAGCAACTCCGTGCACCGGGCCATACCCAGTTTGGCAGCGGCCTGCGCGTACGTGTTTGGATTGGCAGTGACCAACTGGGAATACAAAGAACGGGCGGCTTCAAAGTTCCCTGCCGCTTCCTGAACAGCAGCCAAGCCGAGTCGGGCGGCATCGGCCAGAAAGCTTTTGGGGTAATTTTGCAAGAACTGTTGGTATGCGTTGGCGGCCTCGGGGTAGCGACCTTCCCGATAATGAAAATCAGCTAATCGGAGAAGAGCGGCTGCTGCCAGATCGGTATTGGGGTAGTCTTTGACGATTTGTTGTAATGAAGCCGCGTCTTGTGCCTGGGCAAGTTTGACGGAAGCCGTTTCCGCCTCTTGGAGACGTTGTTGTTGCCACAAATAGGCAACAACGCCCAGTGCCAGAGCGGCTGCCGTGGCCCATATAATCTTTCGGCCATGTTGTTGCCAGAACAAATCCGGCTCAAACTGTTCGAGGTCTGCGAAGTTGATTTTGTTGCTTTCCGTCACGGTTGGCTCCTACGGTGCGGCGCATTGTCGGCAAACCCGCCCAAAAAGCAAGCTCGAATCCTTCTGCCGTTCCTGTCAGGAACGGGGAGTGTTGATCATAAAGTCAATCACCCGCTGGCTGACGCCGGACTGCGACAAATCAATAATCTCGGCCGTGGTCAACCGGTACACCGTGCGGGAATTGCGGATTTGGCTGATAATCACCTCGTCGCTAAGACCGGCCTTGGCCAGTGCCTTGATGTCGGCCAACCCCAATGGTTGACTTTGATTTTGCGGAGCCGCAACAACCACCGGTGGCGGTGGTGGCGGTGGTGGCACGTACACCACGGGACGTGGCGGCACGTACACCACCGGCGGCGGACAATAAACGACCGAGTAGCCCACACCCCAAGGATGACGATGACCGCTGCTGTACCCAAATCCGAATGACACGTAACTGCCCGCCCGTGCTTCCGTGGCGGCGGCACAGGCCAGCGTCACGCCGGCCGTTGTTCCTGCAATGAGCTTCCAAATGGTTTTCATGGCATTTCTCCTCTTCTTCTGGCGGCTTTGACGGGACGGGAAACGGATTATTCAAAAAATGAAAGTGAACGCTTACAACGCAAAAGAGCTTGAGCCTTTCCCGAAATATGATGGGATACGAGCCATGCCCGGATTGGACAAAAAACAATGGTGGTTTGCCATCGCGCTCGCGGGGTTGACCGTGCTGGTGTACCTGCCGGCCATGCAGGCGGGGTTTGTGTGGGATGACAACATCCTGTTGACCGACAACCCGGTTATTCATTCCGCCGACGGCTGGTGGCGGGTATGGCTTCCCGGTGCCATGATGGATTATTACCCGGTCACCTGGATGACCTTCTGGCTGGAATGGCGACTTTGGGGGACGAACGCGACCGGGTATCATGTGACCAACATCCTGTTGCACGCCTTGTCAGCGGTGTTGATCTGGCGGATTTTGCTTCGGTTGCAGGTCCGGGGCGCCTGGCTGGCGGCTCTGTTGTTTGCGGTGCACCCGGTCAACGTGGAATCCGTCGCCTGGGTGTCGGAACGCAAAAATACGTTGTCGTTGTTATTTTACGCCCTGACGATGTTGGCGTACCTGCGGTTTGAGCAGGAAAGGGATCGGCGCTGGTATGGCACAGCGGTGGGATTATTTCTGCTGGCGTTGCTCAGTAAAACGTCGGGAGTGATGTTGCCCGCGGTATTGCTGCTGTGCGACTGGTGGCAGCGCGGGAAAATTGAGCGCAAGGACCTGGTGCGGTCAGCGCCGTTTTTCCTGTTGGCCGCGGTCTTCGGGGTGATCACCATCTGGTCGCAGCAAATGCAGCTATCGCCGGGGTCGGGTGGCGGTGTGGAACGTCCATTGCTTTTTCGCTTGGGGGCGGCGGGACATGTGTTTTGGTTTTACCTGTTCAAGACGCTGGCACCGGTGCGGTTGATGACAGAGTATCCGCTCTGGAAATTTGACAAGCCAACCGCTTGGTTCTGGTTACCGTCGTTGGCGGTGGTGGCGGTGGTGGCAGTGGCATGGTGGTATCGTGCCAAAGGCGGCAGAGCGGTGTTGTTTGCCCTGTTCTATTTTGGCGCGATGTTGTTGCCGGTGAGCGGCCTTTTCAACATGCCCTACGTTGGGCGGTCGCCCGTGGTGACGGATCATTTGCAATATCTCGCCATGATCGGTGTCGTTGGCTTGGTGGCGTCGGTTGTCGTCAGTTTCTCGCGTGAATTCGTCAAAGGGATTGTCGTGGTATTCGTCGGGGTGTTGTGTTTCCTAACATGGAGCCGGGCAGCCAGTTACGAAAATCATGAGAGGCTCTTTGGCGATACGTTGGCCAAGAATCCCAACGCTACCAAGGCACACTTGGAAGTCGGCAATGCCCTCGTCAAACGAGGACGACTTGACGCAGCGGTGTTCCACTTTACAGAGGCGGTACGGTTGAAACCGCGATTTGTGGAGGCGCGCTGCAACCTGGCCAACACGTTGGCCCAACTGGGCAGAGCCGATGAAGCCATTGCCCATTTTCAAGAGGCCATTCGCCTGCGACCAAACACCGCCGAGTTGCATTACAACTTTGGCCTGGCGTTGGTCGCGCTTCAGCGGCTTGACGAAGCCATCCCGCAATTCCGTCGCGCTCTCGAACTAAAACCGGATTTTGCCGCCGCCCGCGCCAATCTCGTTGCCGCGCACTACAACCACGCCCTTGCGCTCGCTCGTCGCGGACAACTCGACGGCGCCATTGCACATTTCACGGAAGCCGTTCGCCTTGATCCCTCCAACGCTCTGGCCCACAACAACCTCGGCATCGCCCTGGCCCAACAAGGCAGAATCGCCGAGGCCCGTGTCCATTTTGCTGAAGCGGTTCGGCTTGACCCGAACGATCCCGATTACCGTCGCAACCTCACTCAAAGCACGCAAAACACAAAACGGCCATGAAAGACAATAAAACGGCCTCGTTATTGCGAGAAACCCCCGTTGTGATTACCGGCCTCGGTGTCTTCAGTGCCGCCGGCACGACGGTGGACGAGCTTTGGGATTCCGTGAAAACAAGCCGCAACCCGGCGCAGCCGTGCGGCGCCTTCGCCGTTTGCCCGGCGCCGAACATTCCTCCGCAACCGATCGTTTCCAAACTGGACCGGTCCGTCCAAATGGCTCATACCGCCGCCCGCCAGGCTTGGGAGGACGCGAAACTGTCGTCCGCCACACCGCCAGCGCAACGTATCGGTATCATCGCCGGTTCCTCGCGCGGCCCTCTGGGCAAATGGACAGAATCGGTACGTTGCGCGGAAACAGGCCGGATGTTGCCCAGTCTCGCAGCCAACAGTAGCATCGCCTCCCTCAGCGGCGCGCTCTCCATCCTCTTCAAAACACAAGGCCCCAGTTGCACCGTCTCCGCCACCTGCGCTTCCTCCGCCAATGCCATCGTCCTTGCCGCCCAACAAATCCTGCTCGGCGCCGCCGATGTCATCCTGGCAGGCGGCGCGGAAGCCTCGTTACACCCCACCATCCTTGCCCAACTCCAGGCAGCCGGCATCCTCGGATCCCACACCGACCCTGCGAAAACCTGTCGTCCATTCGCCCGCGACCGCAACGGCACGATCCTCGGCGAAGGTGCCGCCTTTCTTGTGCTCGAATCTCTTTCCTCAGCCCGACAACGCGGTGCGCGGGTTTACGCGCGTCTTGCCGGCTGGGCGGTGGCCGCCGAAGGTCATCAGCGCACCGGCATCAGTGAGACCGCCCGCGGCCTGCGTCAGGTTATGGAAAACGCCCTCCAAATGGCGGGGCTTGACCGCAACGCCATTGGCTACGTCAATGTCCACGGCACAGGCACCGTGCTGGGGGATGCACAGGAGGCCAAAGCGATGCGGCACGTCTTTCCTGACGGCGTCCCCTGTTCCTCCACCAAACCAGTTACAGGCCATTGCATGGGTGCCGCCTCGGCACTGGAGGCCGTTATCAGCATCCTCGCGCTGCAACAAGGTCTGTTGCCGCCCACAGCCAACTGTCTCCCGCTCGATCCCGATTGCGGACTGGACATCATCCACACCGCGCCACGTACCACCCAAACTCGCGCCGTCATGTCCAATTCCTCCGGTTTCTGGGGCAACAACGCCTCGTTGGTATTTTGCTCCACTTGACCCGCTCATTGCGCAGAACGTGGCCTCCGTCGCATCCACCACTACGGCAAACACGTGTAGGCACAGAAAAAAAAGTTGCGCGATTTGTTACCCGAGACGTAAACACCGTTACGCTAGTGCTAGGCTGAATCGTTCGTCGGCTTCGGAGAGGGAGTTGAGGAACCGCTGGTCGTCGGTGTCGTCGTGGAAAGTGGGGCGACGTTCGTTACCGCGGGCCATGACGTGGTAGACGGCGTCTTCGAATTCGACGCGCAAGGCTCGGTGCATAAGAAGATGGAGAAGGAACATCTCCGGTCAGCCCCGTGAAAAATGAAGTGCGCCCCCTCAGCACGACCTCAATCACGCACCGGTTGGGACGCAGCGAAACATATTTGCTCGTGTCTTCTTTGCCCCAACACATTCACCCAAAACAGCCTCCCTTCACGCTAATGACTCAGACATCGGAAACCAAAAAAAGTTGCATCAGGGAATGGGAACGACAGTACTCACCGCAAACAACCCGAGTGCCAACAGCAATTTGTTCATCGTCATTTTCTTTCGTTGCGCGGAACTCTACTCGATTGCTCACTCCAAGCAAAGACGCAACAGCCTCTCTGGATTGCGTGTTGACTTGGGGCAGCGAAACTCTACAGTGCCGGCCAATGCGACCTCCGAAAAACTTGTGGTCACCGATCTTGCTCCTGGCAACCAGTTTGTGGATGGGCGGATGCGCGACGCTGCGGCAAACGCAGGCGTTTCGTTTCTTGCAGCGGTGTGACGTGGAGTTGGAAGCAGTGGCATTCCGGGGCGTTTCGCTGAACGGAGCGGCCTCTACATCGCAGGACGGGAAATCCGCCGAACCCGCCTCGGAGTTGGACGTTTTATTTTTGTTGGAGCAGTTTCTGAGTGGCAACCGAGGGGGTGCGGTTGGCCAAGTGGAAGTCGAGTTGCAATTACGAGTGGAGAATCGCAATCCGGAGGGGGTCTGGGTGAACCGATTCGACGGCACCGTGTCGTTGGATGATCTGATAAGCAACCCCGTCCGATTGGCCGACAAAGTCCTGTTGCGACCGGGCGTTTCAACTGTCATTCTGGAAACCAGCGTGCCGTTGGATGATCGCCTGTTTAAGCTTGCCAGTGTGCGCAACTACCGTCTGCAAGGCGTCGCCATCGGCGTGTTTCCCGACAGGAACCAGCGCGTGGAATGGGAGTTTGACCAGCAGCGTCCCGTTTCCGAAAAGATTCGGGAGCGCCTGAAATCCGCCAAGAAACTTCTCACGGAACTGTTGTTCTAGGCTGGCGGGCGCTCTGGCGGCTCGTGTTGGCGGCGGAATGTCTCCAAGTCCACGGTTTGCCTCGTGAGCCGTGATTGTTCGGAGGCGAACCCGATGGGGTGGCTGTAAACGGTTGAGTCCAGTCCTGCTGTCAATCGTTCGCCCGCCGGCTTTGTCATTTCCTCGTAGAGCGCGTTCACGAACTCGACTTTCGCTACTGGAGGGGGATTTCAGTTTTTTAAGGGGGGAATCCGCAAAAAGGCAAAGGGGGCGCACCTTCACATTTCACTTCTGATGGATGATTGTCGTGCCGGCTCGTACCGACATACCGCCCCGGCGGCCACGACAGTGGAGCAACTGTCGTGTCATGCAGGTTGGAATTGAAGGTTTTTGAGCCTCTGGTTAAACACGCTGATCAGTCTCCTCATCAACGCTACCAACGCAACCTTCGGCGCTTTGCCGGCCCTCACCAGCCGTTCATACACCCCGCGCAGCTTCTCATTGTGACGACTCGCCACCAACGCCACCATGTACAACATCACCCGCACCCACCACCGCCCGCCCCCAATCGTCCGCTGCGCGCGCCACTGCCCGCTGTCCCGATTGCGCGGCGCCACTCCCGCCAACACCACACGCACCGCGTTACTCCCTCCCTCCCACTCCACCGTCATCCGCGGGCACTCTTTCCCTCCCACCGGGTTGCTCCCCCACAAATACTCCAACCGCCCCGTCCATCCGTCCCCATCCACATCCCCGGCATCCTGCCCCTCAAACCCTTCCGTCACTCCCCACCCCACATACCACAAATACGGCGTCCCGTTCGTCGTCAACGTCGGCGCAAAGTTCGCCACCAAATTCGTGTACGGCTCGCTCACCACCAGCGTCAACGGATTCAACCCCGTGTTGGTCGAACCGAGACCGTCGTGGTGGTAGTAAACGGTGTTGGTCTCAGTCACGCGACAGAGGAGTTCGTCTATCACAGGGCCGTGATAGTAGCGCGCCAACAGGTTGCCGGCAAGATTGCGTTCTTCCAGCAAACTCCAGCCGTCGTAGATCAGGCATGTTGTCACGCCGTTGATCACCCGTTTCACGCACCGATTCCGGGCGTCGTAGTAGAACTCGGCCACGATGGATGACGACGACCCTCCAACGGCGCGGATCAGTCGGTTCTGGGCGTCGTAGGTGTAGGTCCAGTCACCCAACACGCCGTCCACGGTGTTGCTGAGGTTGCCGTTGGCGTCGTAGCTGAGCGTGCTGCCGTCAACGACGGTGTATTGGTTCAGATGGTTTGCCGTGTAACCGGTGATCTGCCCGTTGTCAGTGACTCGCTGCCGGTTGCCGACGGCGGAATGAAAATGCCTTCGTTTCACGCTCCATCATCCCTCGCTTTGCTGCTTTTCGTAAAATGTAAAAAGTTGCCCCTTCCCACTCAACTCTCGAACTTACTCTCTTGAAACGCTAAAATCATCCATCAGTAGTGAACTGTGAAGGTGCGCCCCCTTAATTTATTCAATGATGTACAAAATGAAACAGGATATCCAGAAGATGACGACGCTTCCTATAATGACGTATATGATTATGCGAAACCATTTCTGAAGCCCCTTTCGAAGGAATTCTGAAGGCTTGTTGTCACACGCCCCGTCCGGCAGGTCAGAGAGCAAAGGAAACGTTTCATCCATCAGAATCAACGCTATCAGGAACACGCCCAAAAATAGAAGCGTATCAAGCTGATCCACGCGTCGGAACATGCCGTAACCAGCAAGCGCAATTACAGCGGCTGTTAGCACCAAGAGTCGTATAATTCGACGTCTAACTTCGGTTTTCATTTATCGCATGGGCATCCATCAGGCACGTCATAAGTTGCTTTCACTGTGCAGTAGGAAATCGCCGCGGCGACCACTAGATCGTAGGTTTTCTTATCCGCTGCGTATTGAATATCGGCTAGGGCCTCCGCTGCAGCACGTATTTGGGCACAGTCCCAGTAGCATAATGGCTTAAGCCAATCCGGCCCCAAATCGCATAATTTCTTGCATCTCACCTCTCCTTTCGTGGCCACTTTGTATTGATAAACTCTCCACGTCTTCGCTGCGTGGAGAACATCGTCGGCTAGCTTCTTCTTCGGGTTGAAGCAGGCGTCGTAAACCTCCTTGCTAAAGCATTTTTTCAGTCCCAGCGGGTCACCGAGACTGAGCGGATTATTCCCCACATACCGGTACAGATTCACATCTTCGACGTCGAAGCGGAGGGGGTCGGTTTGGAGGAAGCGGCCGAGGGAGGGCGAGTAGAAGCGGTGGCGGTAGTCGTAGAGGGCAAGCTCGGCGAGGTATTCGCGGCCGGTGAAGAGGAAACGGTTGGTAACGGCGGAGGTAGGTAGTAGGTGGTAGGTGGTAGATAGGAAGGACGGTTGCCCGTACACGTCGTAGGTGTAGCTCTCAACTACGTTGCCGGTGCCGTCGGTCAACGCCACCGTGCTGCCGAGACCGTCGTGGTGGTAGTAAACGGTGTTGGTCTCAGTCACGCGGCAGAGGAGTTCGTCTATCACAGGGCCGTGATAGTAGCGCGCCAACAGGTTGCCGGCAAGGTTGCGTTCTTCCAGCAACGACCAGCCGTCGTAGATCAGGTACGTTGTCACGCCGTTGATCACCCGTTTCACACACCGGTTACGGGCGTCGTAGTAAAACTCGGCCACGACGGATGACGGCCCTCCAGTGGCGCGGATCAACCGGTTCTGGGCGTCGTAGGTATAGCTCCAGTCACCCAACACGCCGGCCACGGTGTTGCTGAGGTTGCCGTTGGCGTCGTAGCTGAGCGTGCTGCCGTCAACGACGGTGTATTGGTTCAGATGGTTTGCCGTGTAACCGGTGATCTGCCCGTTGTCGGTGACTCGCTGCCGGTTGCCGATTGCAGAATGAAAATGACTTCGTTTCACACCCCATCATCCCTTGCTTTGCTTCTTTCCGTAAAATGTAAAGAGTGACCCTTCCGTTTTGACTGAATCCGATTTGGGCAACACACCCTAAAAAGTTGACCCTTCCTACCCCTCCCTCGAAGAAAGAACCTAATCCTCTATTTTTCATCGCTGAATGCCCAGTTGATTTTCTTCTGGTCCAAGTAATTGCCCACGAAATGGAACACTCGTTCTTGTTCGTCTAACGTCAATTGTTGCCCGTTTTGTTCCCACACAAGGGGAGAACGCCGATAGATTATCCTCTCTGGCTTACGTCCTGCCATTAGCTCGCCTGGTACGATTACAGAATAACCTTTGTCGTAATATTTGAGGTCATCCCGTTGGTAACAGCGAACAACCGGGCGACTAAAACTCTGCCTAAGAAATCGCCTTTCTTTGGCAGCGTCAAGTCTGTCCAAAAAAACGAAAAACCAATTTCGTAGTCTTGTACTCATGGAACCACAGTAAGGACTTGGACTCCTCTAGCGGCAAGCACCGGCGCTTCGACACTTCCGAGGGTTGTGCCTACAACACCGCCACCTTTACCCACAACAGCAATCGCAGAAGAACCTGTTGTGTTCGCATAAAACCAAGAGGCGATTTTCCACACAGTTTGATTTTGAATACCAAAATAATTCAGTACTCGGCCAGCCACAGTATCAAAAATCGTCGTTCCCACACCTTGCTGAGATAGTGTAAGAGCGGTTTGCTTTGCACCGACGCCTGAATAGAAAATGCTCGTGCCTCGCGCATATGCCGAGGCAGCCCCAGTCAGCAGTAACATATCACGCGTCCACCTGCCAATCCGATGGCTCCACTCGGTGCCATTCATAAATCTTCCACACTCGTCTTTATATGCAATTTCAAACGGATCCCAAAATGGAATAATACCATCCAATACAGCTCTTGCTCCCTGTTGCATTCCCAGGGCGATTGCATTTTGAGTGGGATGGGGGTTGTGGTTGTAAGTGAGCCGGGCGCACCGGTTTACAACAGCACATTTTTGCTTCCGGTTTGCTTTGGGTTTTGGTTGAAGATAGGCATGCAACATCACATCCCTCAACCACTGCTTGATCTGAAAACCAAACTCCAAGCCATCCACGACCCGCGCACCGGCCGCGCCAAACGCCACCACCTGCTCGACATCCTCTTGATCAGCCTCTGCGCCTCGCTCTGCGGCGCGCAGACCTTCACCGACATCGCCCTTTTGGGCCACTGCCAGCACGACTGACACTGAAAGGCAACCACGGCGTGTTGCACGAGGAAGTGAAAACCTTTCTCGACGACGCGCTGGCGCGTGCGTGGCGCGGCGTGCCGCACGCCACGTACCAGACGCTGGACAAAGAGCATGGACGGCACGAACAGCGACGCTACTGGATCACCGAACAAATTGACTGGTTGGCGGACAAAGAGCAGTGGGAGGGGTTGCGCAGTGTCGCGGTGGTGGAGTCGGTGCGCACGGTGCGCGGACAGGTGCAGACGCAACGCCGCTACTACACGATGCCCTTGCGCAACAGCAGGTCCAGGATGTGCGCGGACAGGTGCAGACGCAACGCCGCTACTACCTGACGAGCTTGCCGGCGGACGCGGTGCGGGGGCATTAGGAAGTGGAGAACAGCGTGCACTGGGTGTTGGACGTGCAACTGGGGGAAGACGCGCATGGGCTACGGCAGCGTCACGCGGTACAGAACTTGGCGTTGTTGCGGGCGTTGACGTTGAACATTCTGCGGCGGGACAAAACGCACGTGGTGGGAGTACGCGCCAAACAGAAGGCAGCCGGTTGGAGTTGTGCTTACCTCCTCCAACTGCTCAACTTCTAAATGCAATCGCCCTGCCCAGTGTATGTCTCTCCATTGAAAAGCGGATTTCCTTTGTTATTATGATTGAGCATTTTTTGGCGAGTCAAAGCATGAACGATACAATTGCGGCAATTTCTACACCTATTGGTTTGGGAGGTATTGCAATTATCAGAATTTCCGGGCCACAGGCATTCGAGATAGCCGATCAAATTTTTTTCTCAGTTCACGGGAAACCATCTCAATTTACATCTCACACCATTCATTATGGGAGGATCATTGAGAACGGAACAACGATTGATGAAGTGATGCTAACTATTTTACGCGCCCCTCGCACATACACCGCTGAAGATACCGTGGAGATCAACTGCCATGGAGGGATGATAACTGCAAAATCTATCTTAAATCTTTGTTTGAAACATGGCGCACGACTGGCTGAGCCCGGAGAATTCACTAAACGTGCTTTTTTAAATGGGCGAATTGATCTTACTCAAGCAGAAGCAGTTATGGACCTAATTCAAGCCCGGACAGAACGCGCACAAATCGTGGCTGCTCATGCGTTGGAAGGTCGTTTGCTGATACGAATTGAAGAAACTTATAATCGGTTAAGCAAGATAGTGGCACACTTGGAAGCACATTTGGATTTTCCGGAAGAAGATATTCCACCAGCAGCACGAGACCAACTTGTTTTCAACCTACAGGATATCATCGAATCTTTACAAGATTTGCTTACCACAGCCGACAAAGGTCAGATCCTTCGAGAAGGTGTTCAAGTTGTCATCATTGGAAGGCCAAATGTAGGAAAATCTAGTCTCATGAATGCTCTACTTGGTAAAGATCGTTCAATTGTTACACCTTTACCAGGTACAACGCGTGACACGGTTGAAGCGACATTAGACATAAACGGTATTCCAATTCAACTAATAGATACTGCTGGATTTCGAAAAACCACTGGCTTAGCAGAGTCATTCGGCATAGAACGAAGTCATAAAGCCGTCAGCATAAGTCAACTAGTCCTACATGTACTCGACATTTCTAAACCATACAACGATGCAGAACTTGAATTACGTAATCTTTATTTAAAGAAACCCGTAATTTATGTGTTCAACAAGGTAGATAAAAAACAAAAATTTGTTCCACCAACTTATTTCGACATAACTGAGTCAGTAAAAATTTCAGCTATAAATGGAACTGGCATCAATGAACTAAAAGAAAAAATCTCCAAGCTCATTTGGCATGGAAAAGTTGGTGAGCACGAGTCAGATATAGCTATAAACTCACGCCACTCTATCTGTTTGTCATCAACAATTAATAACATATCACAAGGGATTAATATGCTCAACAGCGGTGAAAGTAATGAGCTAATATCTCATTGCTTGAGAATTGGCCTCAATTCATTAGGTGAAATTACAGGAAAAAATGCCACTGAAGATATTATAACCCAAATTTTCAGCAGATTTTGTATCGGTAAGTAATCAATGACAGAAACTCAAATCTATGATGTAATCGTAGTGGGCGGAGGACATGCGGGGATCGAAGCGTCTCTGGCAGCATCTAGAATGGGATGCAAGACTCTCCTCTTGACATCAAATCTTGATACTATTGCCCAAATGTCATGTAACCCTGCTATTGGTGGCCTAGCCAAAGGACAACTTGTTCGGGAAATTGATGCGCTTGGAGGAGAGATGGGGATAAATACCGATCACACTGGTATTCACTTTCGTATGTTGAATACAAGAAATGGACCAGCCGTTTGGGCGCCTCGTGCCCAGTGCGACAAAAAAGCATATCAACTACGAATGAAGCTAGTGTTAGAACGGCAAAAAAACTTGAGTATTAAGCAATCACATGTTGATGCAATCGCAGTGAAGAATGATCATGTCGAAGGTGTTACAACAAAAACAGGATTGAAGTATCACTCCAAAACAATTGTGATAGCTACAGGTACATTTTTGCGCGGGTTGATTCATGTAGGTGATGTTAAAATAAAATCAGGCCGTTTAGGTGAATCCGCCGCGTATTCACTCTCAGAAAACCTGAAAACATTTGGGTTTGAAATTGGAAGACTCAAAACAGGAACCCCGCCGCGCATTCATCGACGTTCCATTTGTTTTGAGAAAATGCAAATTCAACACGGCGACTCTAAACCATCTTTTTTCTCATATTCTACACCTGAAATGTTCCACGTGGAACAAGTACCGTGTTACCTCACGCATACAACTACGCAAACCGGGGAATTAATACGAAAGAACTTAAAATTCTCGGCATTGTATTCTGGGCAGATAAAGGGTGTCGGACCTCGTTATTGCCCATCTATTGAAGACAAAATTATAAAATTTCCAGAAAAAGAACATCACCAAATTTATTTGGAGCCTGAAGGAAGATATACAGATGAGTTTTATGTGAATGGTGCTTCTACTAGTATGCCAGAGAACATTCAAATTCAATTAATACAAACGATTATTGGATTGGAAAACGCTGAAATCATGCGTCCAGCTTATGCGATCGAGTATGACTATTGTCTGCCGCATCAATTACATGCAACTTTGGAAACAAAACAAATTGAGGGATTATATTTAGCAGGGCAAATCAATGGTACATCTGGTTATGAAGAGGCAGGAGCACAAGGTTTAGTCGCAGGCGCAAACGCTGCTTTGAAAGTCCAACAAAAACCACCAGTCATATTTACACGTACTAACAGTTATATTGGCGTGATGATTGACGATCTTATTACGAAAACGATTGATGAACCATATCGAATGTTTACATCAAGAGCTGAATATCGCCTTTATCTGCGTCAAGATAATGCAGACATGCGATTGACTCCAGTTGGTAAAGAACTTGGATTGGTTAGTGAAGATAAATGGAAAGAATTTTTGCAGAAAAAAAACCAAATAGAAGAAGAAATAGAAAGGTTAAAGAAAATTCGGATTAATAACACCTTGGCCATTGACTTACTACGAAGACCTGACGTTACGTATGAATCGTTACCAAATGCCAAAAAAAATCTTCCCGAAGCCGTAAAAAAACAAATTGAAATTCAAGTAAAATATGAAGGTTATATTGAAAAAGATATAGAAAACATCAATAGATGTCGTTCGCTTGATGATAAAAAAATACCGTATGATATTGATTACCAAGAAATTAAATCATTAAGATTCGAGGCTAGGCAAAAATTAGAACGTTTTCGGCCAGATACGATCGGACAAGCGTCTCGAATCTCAGGAGTAACACCGGCAGATATTTCGATTTTGCTTGTTTGGTTAAAGAAGAAGTTCTCGTCTAGGTTAAATTGACATTTTTGTGACTTAGACCCTCTGTTTGGCCACTTGAGATTAGAGAAACGCTGAATAAAGTTAGTTCTCAAATTTCACTTGAAAGAGGTGGACGCGGTTCTACACACGGCAAAAAGGGACAGTCTTTGACAGGGAATCATGGGGAGGGCTTGGAGACAGAAGCAGGCCAAACCAAACCGCCGTAAAGTTGATACTTTTTTTGGCCAGTCCCCGATATCCCACTTTCCGATCCCGAACGAGATTCTTCACAACGTGGAAGGAATGTTCCACAAACGCACGCACTGAGGCTTTGGCCTTATCTACCAAGGACTATCCCTGGTTTTTGAGGCTGTAATTTTGTAAGTGCTTGAGTTGTTTCTTGTTGGAGAAAGCGGGAAATGGGAAAGTGACCTCCGCAGTCTGAAGCGGTT
>Ga0272448_1000607_pt1 | contig 54040 bp, 45 predicted proteins | sample YNPCB0191_FD_202220 | JGI IMG/M metagenome (GOLD analysis project Ga0272448, IMG submission 202220) | Hot spring sediment microbial communities from Yellowstone National Park, WY, United States - YNP-CB-019-1 | ecosystem: Environmental > Aquatic > Thermal springs > Hot (42-90C) > Sediment... | reverse complement strand
TTTCATCCGCGAACTGGGCCTGACCCACGTGCGCACCAGCCCGCACTACCCGCAATCCAACGGCAAACTCGAACGCTACCACCGCACCGTCAAAGCCGACTGCATCCGCCCGCAGACCCCGCTGTCGCTGGCAGACGCCCGGCGTGTGATTGGCAAGTGGGTGGAGCATTACAACACCGTCCGTCTGCACAGCGCCATCGGCTACCTTGCCCCGGCGGACAAACTCGCCGGCAAAGAAGCGGCCATCTTTGCTGCGCGGGACACCAAACTCGAACTGGCCCGACAACAAAGGAAACAAGCTCGAATCAACCGCCAAAATTCGCTAACCGCACCTCCCGCTTTTTCCAATTGACGCTGAACCAAAACAGTCGGGGGTTTTCGGCGAGGTGAGTGTGCCGGCGATGGGGCCGGGTCTGGGCTGGCAGGTGCCGTATCATGCCAGCCCCGGTTGGGTGATGCTCCCAGTGACCGGGCGGGTGAGGTTGGCCAGCTACGATCTTTTGGCTGCTTACTATGGTCTGGGCGCTGACAGCGAGTTGGAGGATGCGAATCACAACGGGAGAGCGAATCTGCTGCAGTATGGGTTGGGCAACGATCCGACCAATGCGGTGTATCGGGCGGCCACCACGCAGGGCCGGAGCAACGAATGGTTTCAGATCCGGTTTACGCGGAACACGGATGCGGTGGATTTGAGTTATTTGTCACCGACATTGCGCCTGCGGCGACGAATCGTTTCCTGCGCGTGCGCGTGGCAAGACCGTAAACGAGTTTGCGCAGCCGCACGTTCGTCCGCTGATCAATCAGAAAGGGACTCGCGGGGGCGTGTTCCGCTATTTGCTTGTGCGTTTGACCCGGTAGAGTTCGGGCGCGACGACGCCGGCCATGGCCTGTTCGTCGAGCGCGCCGCCGAGGAAGGCGTTGACGCGCGCGGCGGAGGAAGTCGGATCGGCGATGATGCGTGCATACGGCATGTAGAGCGTTGGGATGGCGCGCACGGCCAGCATCCGGCGGATTTGGCATAGCTGCCGAGCAAACAGGTTGGTCAGGTCGGCGGCTGGCGGCGGTTGGCCGAGCATCTTCTGCTGGGAGGCGACGACTTCTTCGAGGTCGCGTTCCATGAAGATGACGCGGTAGTGGAATCCTTGCGGAGCGGGCAACGCGGGAAGCAGTTGGGCAACGATTTTGACCGCTCTGCCTTTGGCCGACGGCAGCCAACCGGGGTCGGAGCGCAACTGTTTGGCCTTCTCGAACTCAAAATAACCGCGCGGATTGTTCTCGTCGGCCGCGCGCACGCCGTCGGTCAACAGTGGAAGGCCGCCGGCCTGCAACATTTGCATCATCAACGAGGTGCCCGACCGCGGCAGGCCGCTGACGATGACCACGGTTTGCGCCAGGTCCACCGGCCCGCTGTCCGCGGGCGCGGCCAGTGCGTCCTGACCGGATGTCAGCGCCGTGGCGGCGTGACGTTGTTTGCTGGGGCGCTGGCCGGCTTTGAGGGCCGCCAGTCGTTGCGCGGCTTCGGTGGCCAAGCGACGATGAGCGGCAGCGGCCTCTAGGTTTTTCAAGCGATTCTCATAGAGTTGGGCGAGCCGTTCATGCGCCTCGACAAAATTCGGGTTTTGAGCCAGCGCCACCCGAAGCGCCTCGACCGCGCGAGCGATCCGGCCGAGTCGCTGCAGGGCGACGCCGAGCAGATAATGGCCGAGCGGGTTGTGGTATTGAAGGCCGACAGCCTGAAGCGCCGCGCCAGCGGCTTCGTGGAAACGGCGTTGGCCGAGCCATGCCTGACAGAGTCCCAAATGCGCGGCGGCGTTTTCCGCGTCCAGTCGCAACGCCTGTTGGAAGGCGCTTTCGGCGTCGGTCCAGCGTCGCATTTTCAGATACACCTCGCCCATCTGGAGGTAAATTCCCGGTCGGTCGGCGTCGGCTTGCGCGGCTTTCTGCAAATGGTCGAGCGCCTCCGTCTCTCGGCCCTCGGCAAACAGCAGCGCCCCCATCAACGAATGCAGCGCGTGCGGATTGGGAACGGACTCGCGCTCCCAGCGACGCAGTTGCTGCTGGGTTTGGGGATCGAGTTTCTCGAACTGGAAACCCGGATGCTCGGCAGTCCATTGCCGGAGCCGCTCGGCGGCGAGCGCCGCGTTGCGTTCCCGACGCGCCAGCAGTTCTTCGAGCAGCGGCCGTGCTTCCGTCAGCCGACCCAACTGCTGCAGACATCGGACGCGCAGCACGCCGAAACGGTAGTCGTCGGGCCAGCGCGTGGCGAGTTCTTCCAGCAGCGGCAGGGCGTTGCCGAAGAGTCCGGCGCCGATGTAATCGCGCGCCAGATTGTAATGCAACTCGCGAACGGCTTCGGCCTGCGCCTGCGCCATGTCGTCGGGAGGCCGCTCGATGTAACCGAGCGCCACGAGCTGGTCAATGGCCGCCTGCGCTTCGACGGGATCCAGTTGTGTCTCGGGCGGATGCCGGCCATCGGGGCCGGGCACGGCGTCCCAAGTGGGGATGGTTTTGACCGGAGGCGGCTCGCGAAAGATGTTGACCAGCGGTTTGCCGTCCATGTCTTCGCCGACGGGCAGGTCGTAGAGCATCAACACCGTGGGGGTGATGTCCAAGAGCGTGGCGCCGTGAATGATTTCGTCGCGTTTCAGGCACGGACCACGCGCGACAAAGATGCCGTATTCGCGGTGCTGGGCGGCCGGCCCCGCCGGCTCCAGCGGGCACTCGCGCGGACGAAGGTGATCGGGATGGAACCCGTGATCGGAAACCAGTATCACGGTGGTGTCCGGTCCTGCCAACGTCAGTAGCGCGCCGAGCATCTGGTCGTGGTAGCGGTAGGCGTTGGTGATGACCTCTTTGTACAGCTCGAAATCTTTTTCTGGAATCCACGGAAGCCGGGGCGGATGATACTGTTGGAAGCCGTGCCCGAAATGGTCGAGCGCGTCGTAATAGACGGCCATGAAATCCCACGGTTCCCATTGCATGACGGCGGTGGCGGCGGCATGGATGGTGGTGCATTCGGCGATGATGCAAGCGAGCATTTCGATGCGACGGTCGTTGTCCTGGTCCACTTCCGCCAGCCGGGGAACAAAATGCAGGATGTGTTCTGGCAACAGTTCCGCCGGGTGAAGACGCAATTGCGCCAGCGGCTCGATCAGGCGGGGCGGATGAACGGCCCCGGGAAGCAGCGGACAGGGTTTGCCCGGCGGCACACGCATGTCGTGGTAGCGTTCGGTCACCATCACGCCGCTGATGGGCTCCGCCGGATGCGACGGCCACCAGCCGATGACGTTGGAGGTAAGCCCCTGTGTCTGGAGCATGTTCCAGATAGCGCGAGTTTTGCGCGAGAGAACCGAAACCGGCCGGATGCCGCCCCGCAGCGGGTCCGGTTCGCAGAAACCGCAGATGCCGTGTTTGTAGGCGCGTTTGCCGGTGGCCACCGAGGTCCACAACATCGGCGAAAGTGGCGGCTGCAGCGTAGCGAGATTGCCGGAGACGCCCTCGCTGATCAGCCGCGCCAGGTTGGGCATCGCCCCGGCGTCGAGCAACGGATGAATGAGTTTCCAGTCGGCGCCATCCCAGCCGATCAAAAGAACCTTGTTTTTCATGGGGCGAAACAACAAACCCCGGCGCGGGGTCCGGGGTCTAGCGGCGCTGCGTGATCTTCATGGCTGGGCCTGTTTACGAGCGCGACGAAACGCGAGCAGTCCGGCCGCGCCGAGCGCCAGCAGCGACAACGAAGTTGGCTCGGGGATAACCCCGGCCTGGATGTTGGCGCCGGTGTTGTCGTAAGCGAACTGGTGGATCGTGTAGGATTGCATGTTGGGAGAAACCGTCACCGACGCCCAGCCGTAATTGGTCACTCCGCCCACCAGGAACCGGAGGCCGAGATAACCGTTGGTTTTCGCAAACTGGCCGCCGAAGGCGCTCAGCGAGCCGCTGACCCAGAAGGCATTGGCCATGTTCCGATTGTATTGGGCATTGCTCCACAAGCCGGTTCGGACCCAGTCGTCCAACGCCAGCCGAGCGGCCTGAAAACTGCCCGCGCGACGCCAAAACGCGCCTGCCGTCCGAGCCGAAATGCCGAAGTTGGCCGACGTAAACCAGGTCGAACTGCTGAAGGTCTTTTGGATGGTCAAATTTACGCGGAACTTCGAACTGCCATTGACCAGCAAATCCACGTATCCCGACCCGGTCCAGGTCAAGGTGGTGTTGATATTGGTCACAATCACATCCGCGGTGGAAGAGGAGGCACCCGCCAAGACGGCGCCGGCGGCTGTGGAATAGGCCAACAACTGCTTCTCGAATGTCGCGCTGCGCTTTCGCATTCCGTTTCTCTCTCTGGTCAATGTGGAGCACAACTATCGTGTTCGCGCCCCGTTGTCAAGCGCGGTTTGAACAGAACATCTGAATGAACGGGAGATCGTCGCCACAGGCAGAGCTTTTTTTCGGACTGACCCACCCCTCAGCCTCTATCAGGCAGGAGCCGATAAGTGGAGTTTCTTACCGAGAACTTCGAAAACTCAGTCCTGTCACTGGAAGGCAAAAGGCTCCGACTTGAAGAAGTCGCGCCGACCCAGCCGCATCACTCGCCTCGTGGCCTGAGCCACAGCGCCACCTACAATATTTGGGTTCGCTGCCAACAGCAGGGACTGGACGCGGTGGACACGTTGATCAAGATCGGGCGCTCCGTGCGGCTCATGGCCGAAATGGTTCGCTGCCGGGCAGCTCGGCAATGCGGCGGTCGAGGTCCAGCAAGCGCGGCGAGAGATAACGGCCGCGATGCGCTTGCCGGCATAACGCCATGAGAACACCGGGACAACCACGCGCCACCCGCAATATCCCGCGTTCCAACCGCGATTCGCACACCCCTATCTCGGCTCGCAACAATTCACGCATCGCCCCGCCCGAAAGCGGTGCCAGCTCCAGTTGGTCGAAATCCCAGAGAATCATTTTCAACCAGCCCGTCGCCGGCCCGGCGACCGTGCGCGTCACAAGGATCATCGAATGGGTTTCGCGAACCGTCTCCAGAAACGAGGCCAGTTTCGGACTGACCCGACCCACGTGATCAAAAACGAAACAGCGCCGCTGCCCGGCTGTGGCTCGGAGAATCGCGCGTTTGCGCGCGACGTTGTCGGTGAGGCGGACCGTCAGCCCGATCTGCGCCAACACGGACTCGCATGCGATTTTCAGCGTCGAGGTGTCCGCACAATAAACCGCGCCGGGTTGATCCCTGATGGCTTCCGTCACCAGCGTCGTCTTGCCCATGCCGGCAGGACCGAACACGACAAGGTTCCTGCCGTCGCGTACATGCTCACGCACCACGGCAAGCTCTTTGTCGCGTCCCACGAGCATTCTTTTATCTCCAGCGCCAGACCAACGCCGCCCCTGCTGTGAACAACACCGTGCTGTAGGCAAACGCCACCGGCGCGCCGAACGCCGTCCAGAGCGCGCCCACCACGAAGCTGCTGAGAAAATCGCCGACCCCGTTGACGGTCGCCAACGCGCCGAAACCCATGCCGTGATGTTCTTTGTCCACCAGTTCCGCCGCCAGCGAATCTTCCATCGCCTCCTCGGTCGCCACGAAAATACCAGCCAGTACGAACACCATTGCCAGCACCGGCAGGTTCATCGGCGCAAATACCAGCAGCAGCCCGGTCACCGCCGCCAATCCATAGCCGGCGGCCAGCAGCGAGCGTTTATCCCACCGATCCGCCAGCCATCCCGCCACGAACGCGAACCCGGCATACAGCACGTTGTGCAAGACGTAAAGCGACACGGCCAACGTCGCCGCCCTGCCGGTGCCGTAGAGTGGCGCGAGTTTTTGCGTCGCCAGCAAAATCAACATCGAATGCGCAAAATCCCCCGCGCCGAACAACCCCACCGCCACCAGGAAACGTCGAAACGATTTCGGCAACGCGCCGAGCCGTTTGCCAAACGACACGTGCGGCACCGGCGCACGCTCGGTCTCTTTCACGACCAACCCAATCGCCGCGGCCGCCAACAGGCCCGGCACTAGCGTCAGAAAAAACACCCGCGAGTAATTGTGCTCACAGGCCACCAGCAGCGCTGTCGCCGTCGCCGGACCGATAATCGCGCCGAGCGTGTCCATCATCCGCTCAAAGCCGAACGCGCGCCCGTAGGTTTGCGGCGTTACCGCCGCCGCCAGCAGCGCCTTGCGCACCGGCGTCCGCACTCCGCGACCGAACCACGCTGCCGCCCGGCAGACCAACACATGCCACGCCTCTGTGGCCAGGCCAAAACAGGCCGTTCCAACCGCCGTGAGCGCGTAACCAAAGACCGCAATCGGTTTGCGCCGACGCATCTGATCGGTGAAATAGCCCGACCCCAACTTGGCAAAACTCGAAATCCCGTCGGATACACCCTCGATCAGTCCCAACCACGCCGCCGCCGCGCCCATCGTCGCCAGAAACGCCGGCAACACCGACGTAGCAATCTCGTGCGCCCAGTCGCTGAGCAACGATGCCAGTCCGATGCCGAATACCGTGCGATTGAGCCAGCGCAGTGGTTGGCGATCGTTGAGGTTCATTTCACAATCAGCACGCTGCATGGCGCGTGGTCGCTGATGCGGTCGGCAGTGTCCCCCAGCAGCCGGCCCCACAACTCCGAGTGATCACTGTGGCCAACGACAATCAGATCGAACTTCCCTTCCTCGGCGAGCTTCAAAATTGTCTTGGCCGCGTGACCCCGACGGGTTTCGCAGCGGATCGAAATTCCGTGTTCCTGCGCCACCGCTTCCACTTCGCGTTTTCGCTCCCGAAAGTACTCGTCGGCGGCTTCCTTCTCCTCCTCATATTCACCCGGTAGATCGGAGTGGCGCGGCATCAATTCCCGCACCCAAAGCGCCGTGATCTCGGCGTTGTAGTGCTTGGCCAGCATCGCGGCGCGCCCCAGCGCAGCGCGAGCGCCCTTCGAACCGTCGTAACCGACTAGGATTTTCGTGAACATGGGTCACCTCACTGTTGGTGGTTGGTTTTGCGACGGTAGAGCCGTCCCCAGGCGTTCATGACCCGGGCGGTGGGACGGAAAAATCGTTCCGCAATCAAGGTCGGCACAAACGCACTGAGGATGACCACCGTCACCAGAATCGAATACTGGCGCTGATCAATGATGTTGTTTTGAAGGCCGAACAACGCCGAGATCGTGCCGAAAGTCAGCCCCGTGGACATCAGCAGCGTGGTGTAGTTGGCCTCGCGCCGCCGCATCCAGAAATAACGCGACAACGGCCAGACGCCGACAATTTTCGTTCCCATCTTCAGTAACAACAGCGCGACAATCACACCCAGCCCGCCCCACAACACCGGCACCGACACCAGCATCCCGGCTTTCAGAAAATAAAACGGCGTAAACATGGTGAAAGCGATGGTCCGCATCCGGTGCACCAACGTCTTGTCGCGCAGAAACACGCCGGCCAGAACCAGCCCTATCAAATAGGCCGGCAACACCGCCTCGCTTTTCGCCTTGGAAGCCAGTCCGCCGAGAAAGAACAACACCAGAAAAATAAACTTCACTTCCGGTTCGCTCACCCGTGTGGCGCCGAGTTTGGCGATGATCCACCGTGTCCAGCGCGGCATCAACCACAACATCACCACCATCACCGACACAAACACGGCCAGCCAGCCATCCAAATTGGCAAACAGCAACCCCAACGCCAGCACCGTGCCGAAGTCGGTAATGAAACAGGCGGCAAGAATCGTCTTGCCGAGCGCCGTGTGGTTCAGACCCGTCTCAATCATCACCGCATAAACCACCGCCACCGAGGTGGTCGAAAGCGCAATGGCGGCAATTTGCGCCTGACGCAACGACCAACCGAGCACGAATTGCGCAAACATCCAGCATCCCCAAAACGGCAAAAGAAACGACGCGACACCGATCCACACGCTGGCGCGCAGGTTGGCCTTGAGCGACACAGGGTCAATCTCCGCGCCGGCAAGGAAGGTCAGCACACCGCTGCCTAACATGGCCAGCAGAGTGATCCAGTCGGCGGTCGGATGAACACCGAGATAGTTGCCCGCAATGACACCGACGAAAATCTCCACCAGCGCCACCGAGATACCAAGACGAATCGAAATCAGGCTGGCCGCCAGAGCCAACCCCATCCACACCGCTGCCACAAACCAGATGTTTTCCATAAAAAAAGAATCTCCTACCGATCGCGCGCTCAGTAGGAGTTATCACCCCGCGCCCCGCCGGGGAAACCAACCCTGCGAACTCCATCGCCTTCAATGGCCCCTAGTCTATCACACAATCCCGCCCTGTCAATGCACGAGCACAATCGGAAAGGTTTCGGGTCGCTGGCCTAACGCGGCGCAAAACGACTTCTGGCTCACAACGGCGCCACACCGGCGCACCGAAGCGCGGTGGCATGGACGGTAATGTCGTGCTCGGCAGACCACTCGAGACGCTTCTCGCCCCGCACCACTCGCGCAAGGTCCCGGAACTCGCCCGTGTAACGGCCCGGCGGGACTTCGAGCGCAAAACTGTTTTCGCCCTTTTTGAAACCGCCTTTTGCCTCGGTCAGATACAACGTGCCGCGGCCGGATTCGAGCGGCTGAATCGTCATCGCGCCTTTGGTGCCGACGACGTGGAATCGCCGATGTGGTCCGCCGAAAGGATCCCCGTGATTGCAACGGAGCGTCACCATGGCCTTCGGGTACTCGAGAACAGCCAACTGATTGTCGGGCAACCCCGCAGGCGCCAGTCCGGTCGGTTTACCAAAGGCGTGTACCGCCGAAGGCGCGCCGAGCAGGAACACCACCGCATCAACCAGGTGACACCCCAGCTCGAACATCCCGTAACCGGGTATCCCGGCCAGTTGCGTCTGCAGCCGGGCATCAGCCAGTTTGCCCATCGAAGCATTGATCTCGGTAATCTGGCCGAACCAACCTTCCCGATGCGCACGGAACAACAACTCGAAAGCCGGATTGTAACGGAGCATGTACCCCATTTGCACCACCAGCCCGCGACGCTCGGCTTCGAGACGTAACGCCTTGAAATCGCTGTGAGTGGCCGCGCCGGGTTTGTCGAGGTGAATGTGCTTTCCGGCACGAACACAAGCAAGAGCCGCCCGCGCCGAATCGCCCAGCGTCGTTTCCACGACAACGACTTTGACCTCCGGATCAGACAGCAGTTCCTCTTCGGTCAACCACTTCAGGCCGGCGTAGGCTTTTTGTTTTTCCGCGATGGCCCGGCGTCCGGCAACCGCCTCAGCGATGCCTGCGACCTCATAGAGATCGGGCAGCGCGCGGATTGCCTCCATTTTTCCGGCAGCATGCGGATGGGAAGTCCCGATCTGGCCGATGCGAATTCTGGCGGGGCTGTCTGCGGCCACGCCACCAACAAACGGCGCCAGCCCCACCGCAGCCACTGTCTTCAAAGCGTCACGGCGCGAGAGCGACGTGTTTCTCATGGCGCTATTGGACGCCTGAACACCGCCAAAGTTCAAGCCGAAAACCGGCGATTCCCGGCCCCGGCACAACAACAAGAAACCGCAGACCAAAAACCGCCGCGCCGTTTCTTCCACCGGCACAGCACTCTCCCGATGCCAACGCTCTTGCCATTTGCATGCAACACCTGTTACATCCAAATGGCAAGGCGGTGCAGTGGACCCGGCCACTCGCCGTCTCGAATTGCACCCGTGGCGCGGTTCGGCGGAACGTTCACTTGGTGGGGATCCGATAGATGCGTTTGCCGTTTTTGACTTCGAGCGATGGCAACGGATTGCCGGCGGCGTCTCTGGGCTGGCGGTCGGACTGCGTTTTGAAGTCGTCCTGACAAAACGCTTTGTGGACAAACGGCGCGGTGCGCATCTTGGCGGAGTAGCTCAGCCCTTTATAGACAGACTGCGCGAAGTAGTCTTGCGGGTCCATGTCCGGCTGGGCAAGAATTTCTTCCAAGCCGAGATACGGACAGAGCGCGTCCACCCACGCCACCAGGCGCGCTTCTTCTTCGGGCGAGACGCGAACATCGTGATGTTTGCCGCTGGTCGCTTTCTGAATCAGGCGGCTCCGGTATGACATCGCCGTCATCGGCGGCACGACGGTGTCCGCGGTCGGGAGCTTCACTTCGGGATTCGGATACACGTGATACGGGAAGATCGGCCCGGCGATGCTCGTGTACGGCAGATCGGCAATCGTTTTCGGATCCATTCCGAACACCAGCAACACATACGGCCAACTGAAGAGCGTGCCCGGCTCGGTCCGGTGCGTGAGGTCGAGACCGGCTTTCGGTTCTTTGCCGCCGTGACAACGCACGCAATGTTTGTCGAGCACGGGCTGGACGAAGCGCGGGAAACTCACCGTCTCATCGCCCCACGGCGGCGGCGTGATCTCGCTCGGCGGACGACTGAGCGCCAGAGCCGGTTTCACGTCGGGCGTGACGCCGCGCGTCTGGTGGCAGCCGACGCAGCCGCGTTTCTCGCCGGGCATGACGTGCGTGAACGACCGCATCGTCTGTAGGCAACGCCCTTTTTCGTCGAGTAACTGGAAATACACCGACCGTACCGGTGGCACCTTGAAATGGACGCTGCCGTCGGGCTCGACCGGCACGGTGCCGAGGATGCGTTTCGTGGTGTCGTCCATCACAAACGACGTGGGCGTCTCGCCAGCGAGCGTGTATTTGGGGAACGCGCCTTTGCTCCGGTAGAGTTCGGCTTCTGCGCCGGTGGAGCGTTTGCCGTCGCACCAGGTCTGGCTTTCGACTTCGAGGATGCGCAGGGATTTGGCGAGGCCGCGCGGGATGCCGGAACCTTCATACACGTCGGCGCTGAAGAGCACGCCGGGTTCGGGCGTCTGGTCGGCTCGCACCATTTTGCCGGGCCAACGCACGCTGGAGGGGATGACGCGCGGCAACGGACGCGGACGGATCGGCTGGGCGTGCAGGACATTGAACGCGCCTTTGTAGAGCAGTTCCATGTTGCCGTCGTAATCCATCAGGTAAAGCTGGAAGTATGTGAGATCCGGATTACGACCCGTGGGCAGCGGTTTGCCGATGCGCGCTGAGACCAACAACAAATCCTTGCTGATTGGGAACGGCGTGTGAAACGCTCCGTAACAGGTCGGCGCGCTGAAGTCCGGGTTGTACGGTTTATCGGCCGGGCCGTTGCCGACCTCTGCCCACGGGACGTGCGGTGTGAGATTGTACAGGCCGTCGGGATAATTCATTCCCTCGCTCGGCGCGATGATGCCCAGCGGCCCGGCGTAGGCGTCGTGGTGGCCGCAAGCGTTGAAGATGACTTTCGTGGTGCCGGGAATGGCGCGCGCGTTCAACAACATGTCCGGCCAATGGCTCTGGTTGCCCCAAAACACGTTCAGGCCGGTGCCGTCGGGATTGACCGTCCAGAGGCTTTGAATTCGCAACACTTCCTTGTCCACGTATTCCCAGCGCGTGTAAATGAGCCGTCCATCCGGCAGGAACGACGGCAGGTAATCCACCTCGTTATTGGCGCTGATGAAGTAGATGTTTTTCCCGTCGTAATCGCAACGGGCGAGGATGAACATCCGGAACTTCGAGCCGCCGCACCGCAGATAATGATTGCATCGGCTCGTCGTGAAGATGATGCCGCCGTCGGGCGCGTAGATCGGGTCGAGATCATTGTAATCGCCGTCGGTGATCTGCCGCCACCCGCTGCCGTCCACGCCAACCTCGTAGAGATGATACGCGGGTTGATCCGCCGACTTCATGCAGAAGAGGATTTTCCTGCTGTCGAACGAAACATCCGGCCGCCAGAACGCCGCCGGCGCGCCCTGCGGCGCGAGTTTCCGCACCGCCGCGTCGGGACGCAGCCCGTCGAGCACCAGCAATCGTCCGCCCATCGTCGCTGTGTCCTCGTTGCGATGACGCACCTCGTGGATGGCTTCCGAGCCGTGGACGTATGGATTGTCAATGCACACGATCCGGCTGAAATCAATCGCCGGGTCGCCGAGCAACAGTTCGCGCTTCACGCGCCGCAATTCGAGATACGCCTGCTCATCGTCGCCGGCCGCCAGCTTCGTAGGCGCGGCAAGGTTGCGCCGCTGCAAAATCCGCTCGATCCGCGCCAACTCCTCCCGGCACGCTTGCGCCCAGGGTTTTGTTCCGCGCTGCGCCAGCCAATCTTGAACAATCAACTTCTCCGCGTCCGCCGCCGGCAACGCGACCGTGGGCGGCTCCGGGAACGATTCCGGCCCAATCAACGGCGACGGCTTCACCGCCGGCGTCTTCTTCGCTACCGTCACCGCTTTCGGTTGGGCGATCATCTCGTAAAACCAGCCGCCGGCGCCCTGTTTCTTCGCCGCGAAACTCGCTGACGCCTGGAACTTTTCGCCGTCGGCGTACGTGACGACCGGGTCCCAGCCGGTGGTGTCGCGTGCATAATTGCCGCGCTTGTCCACGATGAACCGCAACGCATCACCCTGCTTCACATCGAGCGTCAACTTCGGCTCGACGCCCTTGTCGTCTTCGCCGGCGATTTCGGCGCTCCAGACCTCGCGGTCGTTGTGACGAATGCTGACGCGAACGCCGTCGCCGCCCAGATGCAGCTTGAAGGCGCGTCCCATGATCGTCACTTGCCCGTCGCGCGGCGCGTTGAACCGGCGGATGCTGGGCGTCGTTTGGCCCGGATGCTGCCAATCCTTGCCGACGCGCGTCCACTCGGTTCCCTCCCAAAACGTCGAGCCGTACCACTCGGCGTCGCGGTGTGTCAGCAACGTCGTTCGCAATCCCGGCACGCCTCCGCAGGCTGCGCCGCGGTTGGCGAGCGCGTCCGCGCCGCGTTGCCAATCCGCCTTCACCTGTTCCGCCGATAATGCGACGGTGTAGAACGCCACTTCGTCCAAGCCGCCTTGAAAGAACTCACTGCGCCCGCTCATCGAGCCGATGAAAGCGGTGGCGGCGGGGTTGTAACGCACTGTGCCCGCTCGCGGTTTCGACCCGATGAGCCGGCCATTGAGGTACACCTTCATCGTCTCGCCGTCGAACGTCGCAGCGCAATGATGCCAAGCGCCGTCGAGCAATTCGTCGGGATTGACCGGCGCATCGCACTCGATATAACCGCCCACGTTCAGCCCGAACGACAGAATCGTGCCATGCTCTTGAAAGGAGAAGAGCATCCGCTGCGGGCATTCCTGACGAAAGATTTCATTGTAACGGTCGAACGAGTCGGGTTTTACCCAGGCCGAGAACGAGACCGCGTTCAACTCACCGGTGATGGCGGGCATTTTCACCGGTATCTGGTGCTTGCCGGACAGCAGCAGTCCGTTCCCATGCACGCCTTCGGCAAGGTTGATGGACGGCGACGGACATTCCGCCGCAGGCGGCGCCGTCTCGAACGGCCAGCGCGCCACTGGCTCGGCGCACAGGATTTCAAACACCGGGAACAAACAGAGAGTGAGGGTAATGATGTGTTTCATGGTTGGGCGACTCATTTGATTTTGTAAATCTTCACGTCATCAATCCAGACCGTGCTCGGCACAAGAAAGCTGAACCAGCGTTTCATCGGGTGTGCGAAACCTTCGGAACGATGACGGGCGAGGAGCTTGCCGTCCATGCTTAGACGCATCTCGTCGCCTTCGGTGACGAGGACGAGGTCGTGCCAGGCGTTATCGGCCTTCCACGGGACGGTGACCTGTTTCTTCTTCAACAGCGCATCGAGGTCGGCAGGCAGTTTCTCCTTCCGGTCCAGATACTCCTGCCGTCGCTGGCGGATTTCCAGATTCATCACGCCGGTTTTGTGGTCAATCAGCGTGATGCTGCTGCGCGAGAGGATGCCGTAACAGAGATGGCCCGCGTGAACCCCTTTCGTCTCGCGGTCCACGAAACCAAGTTGCAGTGATTCGGCTGCGTTGAGACCGGGGAACCGGAACCGCACGATCACGCCGCCGTCGGTGAACCCGGCGTCGTGATGGATGTGCGCGGCGTGTCCGGCTTCCTTCGTGGCGCTGGCGATCTTGAGGATACCGGCGTCGAGGTCGGCCTGTTTGATGTGCGGCACGCGGTCCGCTGTGGCGCTGTTCCAGCCGTTGCCGATGGCTTTGGCGCCGTTACCGGTTTCCTCGCGCTCGAAAGCGTCGTGGAAAATGAGCGCGCCTTTTGTGCGGAGCCACGCGGCGTCATCACACAACGCCGCCAGCGGCGCGAACAGCAGGGCGGTAAGGAGGAAGAAGGCAGTGTTCATGGGAGCTTCTTCAGAATTCGTTGAAGATTTCGTGGCCGGGACGCAGCGAACCGTCGGCTTCAATGAACGAGAGGTTGCCGGGTTTGCCGACAGGTCCGAACTCGGGGCGATGAGCGTCGGCAATCAAGGAATGGTGCAGCAGATACACCAGCCAGCCGATGCGGCGTTGTTGGAGTTGCGTCAATGTGTATCGGATGATCTCAACGCGTTTGGCGTCGTCCCGTTCGCCCCAACAGGTCTCGGTGGCCAGCAACGGCTTTTTCACCTGCGCGGCGAAACTCACATATTCATCCAACAGTTTCTCGTAGTCAGCTTTGCCGCTGTCGGGTTTATTGGCTCGCGGAATCCAATAGGGATGGATGCTCAGCAAATCGCTGATCGGCTCGATCTGCTCAATGCCCTTGCGTCCGTGGCCGGGATGGATGCCGACGGTGATGGGCGCTGTTGCGCCGAGTTTCTTGCAGGTGTCGTAGAGATTTTTCAGCCAGGCAAACTCCGCCTTCACGATGTCGGGGATTTCTTCCGGCGGTCTGCCGTAGGAAAATGGCTCGTTGCAGAGGTCCCAGGCAAAGATGCGCGGGTCGTTCGCGTGCGCGCCGACGATGGCTTTTAGAAACGGGTCGAACATCTTGCCGCCGCGTTGCACCCAACTGACGTGCGGCAGGAAATGGTCGAGGTAGATGCCCCCGTAGTCGAGCACACTGTCATGCCAGCGGTTGAACAGCACCGGCATGACTCGCGCGCCGTGTTTGTGGCAGAGCGCCAGCATCGTCTCGAAGTTGGCCGCAAAACGTTTCGGGTCGCGCTGGAACGAGTCCCACGAGAGCCACACCCGCAGCGCGTTGAACTTCGGGAAATACTTCCGCCCGCGCGCCAGCTCAACGTCCACCGTCTTGGCATCGAACTTCTGCCACAGCTCAAACCCGCTGGAGCCGTAGCTTGGTTGGTAGTTGAACCCGCGCACCGACGACCAGTCCATACTCTCCGCCGTTGCCCCGGAGACGGCGCGCAGGGTCCCGATCATTGACAGCACGCCCATAGTCAGGATGAGGAGGCGTCTCATGGTGATGAATTCCTTTCGAATGGCTGTGATTGTCGTGCCGCGACTCCATCGTGGCGGCCACCGGCTTGAAAGATGCCGGTCACTTCGGCTTCAGTCAAGAGGCCGCGATACAACCGGACATCGTCGAGAGCGCCGTGGAAGTTGTTGGCGGGGGCTTTTTCCCACGTCTTCCACGCGCCGAGCCGGTAGGACGTTAGATCGAGCGGGATGCCGAGATCGAGCGGCTTCGAGCCGGCAGGTTTTCCGTCCACGTAAAACCGGATGACGCCGCCCATGCGCGGGTCGCAGACGACGGCCACATGATGCCACGCGCCGGGCGCCACGGCGGTGTCGGCGCGGTTGTGGAGCCAGAGTTTGCCGCCGTAGTTGATGGCGACGTTCGGCGCGCCGTCATTCAACAGACTGAAATGGAACGACGACAGACCGGAGCCGTCGGTGAACAACAGCGGGTTCCACCGGTTCTTCAATTCGTCCGCGCGCACCCAGAGCGCGACCGAAATCGCCGGCTCCGCGCCGGCGGATTTGCCTTGAATGAAGGTCTTGCCGTCGAATCGTTCCGGCAGGTCGCTTTGTTTCCACGAGGCAATCAATTCCGCCGGAATCACCGGCAATGTAAACGGCGGCGGCTCGATGCCGCGCGCGGATTCCAAGGTCGGCACGGGCCGGAAATCGGGCCGGCCTTTGGCGGCGATGTTGCGTCGGCCAAAATAGGAGCCGTAAAACGGCGCGTTGGCGTCCACCCACGTGACAAGTTTGATGAACTCCTCCTGCGGGAGCGCAACTTTGTTGTGGCCTTTGCGAATCACCTCGATGAGGCGGCTCTTGTGCGAGCCGTAGGTGTACGGCGGCACGGCTTCCGAGTGCATCATCGAGCCGTTCGCCACGTGCAACGGGCCGCCCTTGCCCGGTTCGGGTCCCGTCCATTCCTGGATGAAGGGAACCAGCCCTTTGCACAACAGATTCTCGTAGGAACGGTTGAAATGCTCCGTCAGTTCGCCACTGAGGTCGAGACCGGCTTTCGGTTTGTCGCCGCTGTGACAGCGAACGCAGTGGCGGTCGAAGATCGGTTGAACATCGGTCGGATAATGAATCGGACGCGGCCCCTTGTCGCCGGGCTGCGGCGCGATGGCGACGGCGGGTTTCGACATCGCCAACGGACGCTGCACGACGGGCACGCCGTCGCGCGGATCGTGGCACCCGACGCAGGACCGTTTTTCGCCGTGCTGGAAATTGACGAAGGTGCGCATCTTTTGGATTTCCATGAAGTTCTCGTCGAGCGCGGTGAAGTAGATGTTGCGCCGGGCCGGCACCTTGAAGAACGCCGAGCCGTCCTCCTCCACCGGCACGATGCCGAGCAACACGCCGACCCAGATGTGCGTGTGCAGCGAGATGGCGGTCACCTGACCGCGAACGCCATCGCCGGGCTTCACTTGCGACGCCGCCCAGGAGCGCGGGATCTGTTCCATGACGCGGAGGTATTTGACCGTGCCGGGCGGCACGTTGGTGAAGCTCCGATACACGTCCACCAACACCACGGTGGCTTCGCCTTCGCCCGGCGGCGTCTCCACGCTCATGACGGGCAACACCGGCTCCGTCGGTCGCGGCGCGAGAATCATCGGCTGGAAACAGGACATCTCCGGGTCCCGATGGATCAGCACCCGGTTGCCGAACGTATCGAGCAGATAAATCCCATAGCCGTTCGGATCGTTGTACCGTTTGTCGGGATTGTGCGAGACAAGGAAGAAATGTTCGCTCAACGGATACGGATCGGTGTAGAACGGCCCATACACATCGTGCTCGTTCCATTTGCCGTTGCGGAACTGGTAGAAGCCGCGCAACCCGCGCGTCTCCACTTCCGGTGTCAGGCTCGTCATCGCCGCTTTCGTGCGGCGGTCTTTTGTCCGGTCCACCAACACAATCGAGCCGACCGCCAACGGTTCGTGTCCGCAGCCGACCGCCACGACGTGATCGGGTTTGCCCGGAATCTGACGCCCGGCAAAGAAGACGCCGGGATTGTCAATGTTGTGGCCATAGATTTCCTCCGAGCCGGTGCCGTCGGGGCGCATCGCCCAGAGCGATTGGACGGCGGCGATGCCTTTATAGACATACTCCCAACGCGTGTAGAGAATCCGCCCGTCATCGAGCATCGTCGGCGTGGACTCGGTGAGCGCGCCTTGCGAAAGCTGGTAGAGGTTTTTACCGTCAGCGTCCATCCGATACAACGTCGTGCAGGTTAACTGATGCCCGCCGCACAACACGGTGCGTTCCGACCGGCTCGACACGAACACAATCCGCCCGTCCGGCAGATAACACGGGTGCATGTCGTCGGTCCAATGCCCGTACAGGCGCGGGTCAGCGACGTTTTGTTCCCAGCGATAGTTATTGTGACGGGCAATCCGCTGCGGCTCGTCGGCGGGCGGGAACGTCAACTGACGCAGCCCGGTGCCGTCGAGGGTCTGCTCCCAAATCCGAAATCCTTCCGGCTTCGGCGCGCGATAGCCAAACACAATCCGTTTGGCGTCGCGCGAAATGTCGTAGCGGTCAAAGATGCCGCCATTGAGTTTCGGGACGATGTCGCGCGTCTTGCCCGTGACGAGATCGAGTTCCGTGATATTGCCGCCCCATTCCCGCAATCCCGCGTAGTAGTCATCATAATAATGGCGCGAGTTGTAAGTGTAGCGGCGCGTGAAGATCAACTTCTTGCCTTTCAACAGCGGGTTGGCGTCCACGAGCATCTCGCGTTGGCAACGCTCCAGTTCAGCGAACGACTTCACCGCATCGAGCCGGCGCAGAAAGTCGGCGGCGGGATAATCCTTCGGAAACGATTTCCCCAACTCGGTCACCGCCTGCCGGAGTCTGGCAAGCCCGTCGCGCAGCGCAGCGGCGTCCGCCGCGGCCACGCACTCTTGAAGCGTGCCGGGTTTGCCGAGAAACTCCGTCTCCAACTGCGCGGCATTGGCCGGGTCAAACCAGCCGTTTGTCTCGAACCACCTGAAGCTTACCGCCTGGAGCAACCGGTGTTGCGACGGCGGGAAATCCCGGCGGATTCGTTGCCAGAGATGCGGCACGGGATTTGGCGACGCGGAAAACCAGAACCGCATCGGGTTCCGCGAATGAACGGATGCCTGGCTCACCCGCACCAGCAACCGATTCGTCCCGGCAACCAACGGCAAATCCACCATCACCTGATCCGTCAAAATCTGGTCGCTTTGAAATCCGCAGCCATACCGCTCCGACACGACGCGAGTATCCAACTGACGAACCCGTTTGCCGTTGAGCCAGATTTCGATCTGTTCGCCGCCGCCGATGCCCACCGTGACGCTGACCGGCTGGGCCGCTGTCACGGTGCGCCCCGCGTAAATCGTCACATTCTGCCGCGATTCATTCGGGGGAATGAGCGACACAAATTTGCCGTCTTTCCAACCGGCGCGTGGTTGCCAGAGCGGTTTGCCGTGGGCGTCTTTTGCCTTGAGATCGTCCGGCGGCAACACCGTGTCGCCCTTGCCCGCTTCGATCATGTGCCACGGTCCCCATTGCAACGACGCGCGGATGGCCGTTTGTTCCTGATTCCAACGCCCGTACGCATCGCGCGTGGCGAGCATCGTCTCCGCCAGCGTTGCGCGCTTCACGTACAGCGCCAACTCCGGCAACGGCGCGCACGCCAGCCGCGCACCCGCCGGACCGACGTGTTCTCCACTGGCAAAAGAGACGCCGTCCGTTACCAGCAGACAAACAAGTGCGATGACAGTGTGTTTCATTGTGCTGTTTCCTTTCTCATGGATTGACCGACTTTGCTATTGCGGAGTTGTCGTTGAAGTCCGGCGACAACGTCCTTGTATTCGGGATGGCCGATGAGGTTGCGCATCTCGTGCGGATCCTTTTTCAGATCGAAAAGCATGGCACCTTCGCTCTCGCCGTCCCACTCGGTATAGGCCCAGCGCTCGGTGCGGATGCGCCGGCCCAGCGACCAACCGCGCGCCTGCACGGTGAAAGCGGGGCGCTCCCACGGAGCTTCGGGATCGTCGAGCAACGGGCGGAGGCTCAGGCCTTCGAGCGCGGGCGGCAGCGGCAGTCCGGCGAGATCAGCGAGCGTGGGATAGATGTCCACGAACTGCACGACGCGGCGGCACGCTTTGCCCGCCGATGCCGCGCGGCGCGGATCAACGACAATCAGCGGCGCGCGGGAGGCGATCTCGAAGAGGGTGCCTTTGGCGAAGAATCCTTTTTCACTCAGGTGCCAGCCGTGGTCACCCCAGAGCACGATGAGGGTGTTGCTGGCGAGGCCGAGCCGGTCGAGTTCGTCCAACACGCGCCCGAGTTGGGCATCCATGTAGCTAACGCAGGCATAGTAGGCGTGCAAGGCGGCACGGGCCTCGGCTGCGGTGAACGCGCGGTCGGCGAAGAGGTCGAGGTTGCGGCGAGTGTTGCGCAGATCGGCACCGGCGGGAAGCGTCGGCTCGTTGGCGAAGTCCGGCGGCAGGGGTAGTTCTTCGGCCTTGTAGAGATCGAAGTATTCCTGAGGGGCCTTCAGCGGGACGTGCGGCTTGTGGAACCCGACGGCGAGGAAGAACGGTTGCCGCGCGCTGTGGTGCTGTTGCAGCCATGCGATGGCGTCGTCGGCGATCTTGATGTCGGGCGTGCCCGCGCCCCTGGGCACGGGGCCGAAGACGTTGGGCCTTTGCGCAGAAGCTCCACCTGCTTAGTGGGCGGCGGATCGTAGCGGTAATGATCGTAGTTCTGCGGCACGGTCCAGAAGCCGGGCTGGCTGCGCTGCTGCTCGGCGCGCTGCGCGGGCGTGTACCAAGGAGAGCGACCGCGCGGCGAGCCGGTCGATATTCGGCGTCTTCGCCACCGGATCGCCGTAGCAGCCGATCCGGCAGTTCAAGTCATCAGAGATAAGGAACAAGACGTTGGGGCGCTGCGGTTCGGCAGCGAAGAGCCGGGCGCAAAGCAGCGTGAGAGTGATGCAGGTCAAAAGAACAGACTTCATTTTGTGTTTGTCCCTTTCTTGAGTGAACGCGGGATGCCGGTCGCGACGGCGAGTGTAATGCTCGACACAGTTTTCATCAGGGAACCTCCGGCTACTATTTTGCGGGGCCAGTTTGATGGTTGTGTTTTGTTTTCTTGTTTAGTTCGGGTCATGATGAGCCTTTCGCTATTTGGTTTCACCGTTTTCGAGTCGTTCCTTGATGGGGTAGTCGAACGGAGCGGCGCGGAGGCGCACTGGCTTCGCAGAATCACACCGCCACACTTCGTTCGGCTTCACAGTGAGATCGCGGCGGACACCGCCCATCTGCAGTACAACACGCTGAGCGCCGGCGCGATGCCGACGATTTCACGAACGTCGCCGGCAAGATCGGTCACGACGCGAACGCCTCTGGTGCAAGAAAAAAGTTCCTTGTTGTTGAGGCGGCCAGTGAAACGGTCTTTCCCGGCAGCCAGCGTCCAGGTCCGCTCGCCCCAGCGTTGCGTGGTGGTGAAATCCGCTCCGTCGAGCGCCGACCACCAGACTTGTTCGTTGGCAACGTCGAGATGGATGCCATGCATCCGCGAAATGTATTCGAGCGCGGCGAGAATCATCGGCCCGTAGCCGTCCGGCTTCGGCCCGGACGGCGCGCCGGTCTCGGCATCGAGTTGCTGGGGAAACGTGCAGCCGTTGCGGATGAGCACCGGCAGCAGCTTTTGTCCGATGAGCGTGACTTCGGCGTAGTGGCCGTAGTTTTCGAGGGCGCGAATGGCGCGTTGATAGGTCAGCCCTTGCGGCTGGCCGCTCCAGTTGTTGCCCGGTGCGTTCTGGTAGAGTGGCTCGTTGCGCGCGATGGAAACCAGCGGCACCGGCGTCCAGAACTCGGCGGGGTTGAGCAAGTGATGCTTGATGAACGCATCGGCCATCTCTTGCGTGAAGACGTGATGCCACATGCAGCGAAGATTGTTGTGGATGAGTTCCGGCAGCGTCTTGCCGGTGCGGTCGCGGTCGAAACAGGCGTGCCGCGACGGGTTCCAGAGTCCCTTGATCAACCGCCGCCGGACTTCCTCGGCTTGTTGCTGCCAGAACGCTTCGCGGCCATTGCCGAGTTCGCGCGCGATCTTCGCCAGCGTAGCGCGTCCCTCAAAGCTGTAGGCCATGATGTCCATCGAGGCGAAGGGCACCATGATCTGTTCAAGCGTCGGAGGCGGGAGCTTGTCCTGATGTTGGTAAACCCAATACCGCCGATAGTGATCGGGATTTTGCGGGTCGGGCACACCGTCGGTGCCGGGCGGCTGCTCAAACGGCCAGCGAGTCGGTGCCCACCGCGTAGTCAGCCGGTTGCTGCGGTCTTCGCCCGTGTCCCAGATGCGCCATGTTTCCAACAGACCGTCGCCATTGGAATCGCGGGAGCGCCAGAGATAGGCGTCGTGCCGTTCGAGCGCGTCGTAGAGCTTGCGGAGATACGCGCGGTCTTTGCCGGTCCAGAAATACATCCGCCACGCGGGATCAGGGAAACAGTAGCCTTGAAGCATCTCGAAATCAGCAGCGATGCCGTGTTCCGGCAGCCAGACGTAACCTTCCGGCGGTTTCTTGTCCCAACCACGTTGTCGGACGGTCTCTCCCGAAACCACCATCCCCGGCAACCGCCCGTCGGCGCGCTGGCCGAGCAGGAAAAGGACCTGGTTGTTCAGGGCGACTTCGAGGTTGCGTTTGGCATACATCTCGCCGCCCATCGGCTGCGTCTCGATCCACACATTCGGATAGCCGCCGCCTTCCACCAACGCTTTCATCGCCGGCGTAAACTGCACAATGTTCGACGCCGCTTTCGCTTCCGCCGCATCATAGAGCCGCTGCAAATCCGCATCGCTCGTCCTGAAAGCGACACCCGTTCCGGCAGCGGGAGACTTGTCTGCCGTGGCAGATTGGCTGCAAAAGAGCGCAAGGAGCGCAAAGAGGAGTCGTGTGGTTCTCATGGTTTGGTGTGGGTGATGTGATTTCATCTCAACGAATGGGGCGGAAGCTGATTCGGGTGAGAATGGGTTGGGTTTGGTTTTTCGCGCCGGAGTCGCGGATTGATAGCCGCACCACGGCCGGTCCCGTTTGCAGCGCGATGGGACCGAAAAGCAACTGCTCGGCCGCAGCCGCCTTCAGGGGCACGGGTGCATCGCCGATTGTCAATTCCCATCCCTTGCCCTGATCAAAGTTCTTACCGCTCAAACTGACATCAAACCGTCCCGGCTCGATGACTTCGATGGCATACTCGGCAGCATCACCTGACGCGAGAAACCCGCGCACACCGGCGGCTCCGGCGACGCGGAGGCTGCCGGTGATGCTCTGCGCGGTGCTGCCATCAATCTGGTTCATGCCATCGGTCTTCGGGCCAACCTTCACGACGGGCATGCGCAGGGCGCGTCCGCTGCTGACGATGCGTTGGTATTCAGCGGCGAGTTCGGCGGCGTATCGCTTCACGATGTCGGGATGTTCCGCGCTCACGTCCTTCGTCTCGCCGGGATCGGTTTGCAGGTCGTAGAGCGCGGCGGCTCCACCGGCGAGCTGGTGAAACTTGAAACGCGGACCGCGCAAAGTCACGTGCTGAGCGGTCATCGGCAGTTTGGCAGGGTCCTTGATGAACGGCTGCCCGCGCACCGCGCCCTCTCCGGCGATGGCGACGCGGAAGACGGTACGGTCCACTTCGGCGGCGTCAGGATTCTCCAAAACATTGCGCAGGGAAATGCCGTGCCAGGGCTGGTGCGGCGGGAGCTTGTCCTTCGGCAAGGCAGTTAGGTCAGCCAACGTGGGCAGTACATCCTCCACGCTGCCGAACTGCCGCCGCTCGCCCGAGGGGATGCGACCGGGCCAGCGCACAAGCAGCGGCACGCGGATGCCGTTTTCCCAAGCCGTCGCCTTGCCGCCTTTCAGGGCGAGCACGTTACGGGTTGCCGCTTCGGCCTCGGTCAATCCTTTGTAAGACGGACCGTTGTCGCTGAGGAATACAACGATGGTGTTGTCCGCTTGGCCGAGTTCTTTCAGGCCGCGCAGCAGGCGGCCTGTGGCGTCGTCCATCTGGGTGATGCTTCCGTAACAGGCGGCCAGCGCGGGCGAGAGTCCGGCGTCGCGATAGGGTTTGGAAAAATGCTCCGCAGGCTCCCACGGCAGATGCGGCAGGATGAAGGCGACGGCGCACCACCACGGCTTGCCGGTGCCGCTCTGGCGTCGGATGAAGTCGAGCGCGTTGTCCACGTCAATGTCGCAGGTCCAGCCTTTCTTTTCGACGACGCCGCTGCGAGTGAAAAATTTCGCGTCGCGATGCACATAGCCCCACACGCCTATGAACTCGTCGCAGCCTAAATCCCAAGGTTTCTGCTCCAGCCACTGGATGCTGTCGCGTTTGCCAAAAAAGCCGGTGGCATAACCTGCAGCCTGAAAGAAGCGCGGCATCCGCACCTCATCGCGCAACATGTTCGCGCGCGCGCCGACACCCCAGGTGCCGGTGAGCAGGTGCTGCCGTCCCGTGAGCAAGCTGGCGCGCGTGGGCGAACAAGCGGGCGCCACGACGAAGTTCCGCAGCACTGCCGACTCCGCCGCGAGCCGGTCAAGATGCGGCGTCTGGACGACCTTGTTCCCCGTGAAACCGAAGTCGCCATAGCCCTGGTCATCGGAGACGATGAGAAGGACGTTTGGTCGCTGCGCTCCCAATGACGTATAAGGAACGACGAATGACGAAAGGAATGCCCATGCAAACAGGCTCAGATGGAGGAGTGAAGAGGGTTTGATGGCTGTCATCGGTTTCATTTCGTTGGGTTGACCTTTTTCGCGAGCGGCACGAGCGGCGGGTGCATTTGGGACTGCCACTGCCGGAACTGTGCGGCCAGGCTCTCGGTGATTTCAGGGAACTCGGTGGCAAGGTCGTGCAGTTCGCTGGGGTCGCGGTTCAGATCGTAGAGTTCCCAGGCGCGAGATTCGTTCGTGCCGTCAAACGGCTGATCCTGTTTGACCGCTTTCCATTGGCCCCGACGGATGGCCATGTTGTAGGCAGGCTGCGGATAGCCGGGACCGGGTTTGCGTTCGTTGGGTCTTTGCCAGACGCGCTGTTGCCAACAGAGCGTTTCGTGCGGGTTGCCGGTCTTCTCGCCGCGCAGGAAAGGCATCAGGTCCACGCCGTCAAGACCGGCGGGCAGAGCGGCGCCGGCAGCATTGGCAAACGTCGGGAAAACATCCATGCTGCTGACGATGCCGTCGAACGTTTTGCCGGCAGGAACACGACCGGGCCAGTGGACGATGAACGGCACTCGCACACCGCCTTCCCACACATCGAACTTGTAACCGCGATACGGGCGGTTGATGGCGGTGTTGCGGGTGTGCGCGGCGGCGTTATTGCCACCGCCGCCGTTGTCGTTGAGGAAGACAGTAAGCGTATTCTCCGCGAGACCGAGTTCACACATCTTCTCCATCACCCGGCCCACGTTGCGGTCAATGGCGCGAACCATCGCGGCGTATTTGCGGCGGTCAGGGCTGATGTGCTTGGCGTCAATCGCGGCCTGATCGTCGTCGAGGCCGTGCAACGGCGCGTGCGGCGCGTTGAACGCAAGGTAGAGGAAAAACGGCTGCGATTTGTTCCGTTCGATGAACTCGCAGGCTTCTGTGCCGAAGAAATCGGTGAGGTAATCCGGCGAGTTGAATCGCACATATTTGCCGTCCTTGAAGCGCGCGAGTTCGGTGCCTTTCCAATAGTAGTGCATTCCGCCGGTGATGCCGACGAACTCGTCAAAACCGCGCTCGTGTGGCGGCTTGAACTGGAATCCGCCGAGTTCATTGCCGCTGTGTCCGCTGTTATTGCCGCTGAGGTGCCATTTGCCGATGTTCGCGGTGCGATAGCCTTGTTTCTTGAGCACATCGGCGAGCGTGGTCTGTTCCATCCAGATGCGGTTTTGTTCCGGCGTATAGACGTTGTCGAACACGCCAAAGCGCGCGGGGTATCGTCCGCTCATCAACCCCATGCGCGACGGCACGCAAATGGGTGCCACGACATAGGCGCTGGTGCATCGTGTGCCCTCGGCGGCGAGCCGGTCCAGATGCGGCGTCGGAATCTCCGAGTCGCCAAACGCCTTCAAGTCGGCATACCCCATGTCATCAGTGAGGATGATCACGAGGTTGGGCTTCTTTTCCGCCGATGCCGCGAAGACAAGGAAATGTAACCCCAAAACTGTGACGATGAGGAACTGCTTCATTGTTTTTCCTTCAACAGGGCATGGAATCCGTCAAACCGGCCACCCTCGTAACCGATGTCGCGGGAGATGGCCTCGGCGCACTGGAGGACGGCCCGCTCCAGCGCGGATTGTTTTGCCGGATGCGACATGCTCACCAACCCCGTGACCCCGACGCCGGCGACCGGCTCGCCAGTGACGTTGAACACGGGCGCGCCGATGCAGTAGATGCCGAGCATGTATTCTTCATGATCATATGCCAAACCGGTCTTGCGGATTCGCGCGAACTCGCGAAACAACTTCTCTTTGTCCGTGATGGTGTTCGGGGTGAGCGCGGCCGGTTTGCGCGGCAATCGCCGACGCGCCTCGTCCTCCGGCAGGAACGCCAGCACCGCCTTGCTGAACGCGCTGGCGTGCGCCGCCATCCGACTGCCGGGCAGCACTTGGATGAACGAACTGGCCGCCGGCGTCACGCAATCCAGCACCAGCGCATGATTCTCCTGCAGCACATAAATCTGGACCGTTTCGCCCGATTCCTCGCAGAGCCGTTCCAGATGTGGCCGCGCCCGGCGACGCAGGTCGAAACGAGCCGACAGTTGCATCCCCAGCGTGAAAAACTTCGTGCCGAGCCGGTAGCCGCCGGCTTCGTCGGTCTCGGCGTAGCCGCGCTCGGCGAGGCAACGCAGAATGCGGAAGGCGCTGTTGGTGGTGATGCCGAGGGTGCGGGCGATTTCGGTGATGCCGTAGCTGCGGTGGTTTTGGGCGAGGTGTTCGACGATGTCGAGCATCTGCTCGACGGCGGGCACGGCGTATTTGTTTCGGCGCGACACGGGAAACCTCCGGTATGTTATTAGTAAAACGATTTTTCTTATAGCAAACGACGTTGCCGCGCGCCAGTTTCTTCGATTCGGTCAGGCAGGAAACGGCGTCAGCGGGGAAACAGGTCCTCCCATCGGTAGTGGATGTAGGGTTCGTCGCAAGCGGGGCGGTGCCGCGAGGCGTGGGCGATCCACACCGAGAGCGTGGGCGGCTCGAAAATGGCGTTGTGGAGATTGGATTTCATCGCCACGCCGCGGGCAATGATCTGTTGCATTTCTGCCGGACCGATCCGGCCGTAGCGGTCGCGGACCCGCCGTACGAGTTCCCGGTAACGTTCGCCGGCGCTCATCAACACGGCGTCTTCAATGGCTTCGGGCAACAGCGGCACGGCTTGGCCGGGAGCGATCACCTCGAATGTTTGCGGCGTGGCGGCCACTCCACGGGCGGTGCGAGATTTGCCGTCGCTGATGACGTAGTAATACTCGCAGGTGCGCGGTCGGCGGCGCATGTAGTCGAGTGCCTCCTCCAGCGTGTCGCAGTTCTCCAGCGCGCCGCGCAACAGTTGGGCCATGGGCGTGCCATCCCACTGGCCTTCGCCGCGGCCGCCCATTTCGCCGATGGCGAGCTGTTGTTCGTTCATGCCGGTCACGGTGCCGATGAAACCGGCGTAGCCGACGTGGACGAATCGCCGCGCGCCGTCGCGCGCCACGGCCATGGTGACCGCTTCGTCCTGAAGACCGATCTCGGTCATGTAATCGAGCACGCGCGCGTGCAACAGCGTGTCGCCGCGCGTCGCCCTACCGAAGACCGCCAGCCCGCTGCAATGGAAGAACTCCGGGAAGATGTTGGCGGCCTGCACCAGTTTCAACGGCAAGCCGGCCCCGTCGGCCACGCCGCGCATTTCCTCGAAGTATTCCGGCGCAATGTGCGGTCGTTGGCGTTCGACCAGTTGGGCCGCCTGGTGCAGAAACCATTGTCCCTTCTCGATGGAGTAATAGAAGCCGACGCCATAAACGACCCGTTCGGCGAGGCGGTGGATGTTGGGGGCCAGCAGACGTCCGTGCTGGAGGCCGATTTCGTAGGGAGAACCGCGCAGGCGTAGCAGACGGCGGCCCGCCTTGATTTGCAAAATGCCGTTGCCCTCGTGGCGCACCGTGTCGGGTTCGCGCTGCACCTCCTGCAACTGGAGCGCGAGAATTCGCGTTACTGCGGCGAGGCTGCGGTCCAGATCGGCAGCCTCGATCTTGACGGGCGACGGGAGTGAGGTGGCAGGCGCCGATGCCAACGCGGGGTCAGCCAGCGGGCCGCGGAAGAAACGGAGAAGTCGGTGCCGATGTCGGATTTCTCGCGGCAACCGGTCGGTTTGCGCGATGGCGGCGTAACCGCCGTCGAACCCGATGATCCAGCAACGCTCGCGCAGAACGGTGCTCGTTGCCAGCAGCATCGGACGCTGGCTCACGGCGATCAGAATGCGTTTCCACCACGAAATGCGCGGCAGGGCATCGGCCAGTTCAGCGAGCGCGCGTCGGCTCTCGGCGAAGTCGCAAGCGGTAGCGGCGAAGTGCGCCTTGGTTTTGGGCGCGAACAGCCGTGTGTCGGCGTCAGCCAGCAGCTCGATGTGATGCTGGTTGTAGTCCGCCGTCAATCGAAAGGCGGTTGTGTCCGCGCGGGAAAACAATTCCAAGCCGGCGAGCGCCCGCGGTTGGGGGGAAAGCTCCAGCAGATCGAGTCGCGCTTGCTGGCCGCGCAGCCGGGTGGGCTGACGCAGCAGCGAGCCGAGATGCTCGTAGCAGTCCCAGAGAATCCAGTTGGCGACCGCCCAATCCAGCAGAATGGCGAGCAGAAGCCCCGCTGCGACAAGGGAGAGCGCGCGTTTCATTTCTTCTTGAGCTGCAGCCAACTGTTGAACTGGTCGCTCGCGTCATCGAAGGGAATAGCGGGCGCCAACTGCGCCGCAGCCAACGCGAAGCTCAGGAGACTGCTCCGTCCAGAAGCGTTCATGTTCACGGTGCCCGACATCTTATCAAACGCGTCTGGGTCTGGCAAATCTGCTTATCGCTTGGCGCCAGCTCAAGGATTCCGTCTCTCGGCGGCACCAGAACAACGAGTTACCGCAGACTTTGGCCGTGTGCACGATTGGTTGGGTCAGTGGCCCAACACACCGTATTGGGTGAACCATTGGCGGATCAGGCTGAACACTTCCTCGCGTTTGGATTGGTCAATCGGGTGGCCTTCTCCCTCGAAGAGCCGGCGTTCATTCGGAATATGATGGCGGTCAAGCACCTCCTTCAACGCAGCGGATTGTTCGGGCCGGACCACGGGATCGTTGGCGCCGTGCAGGATGAGAAACGGCACACGGATTTTTTCGGCGAGTTCGACCGACGGCGCGGCAAATCCCGCGCGCGGCGCCACGCCGCTGCCGGTGATCGCAGCAGCTTTCAAAAGGTCCGGCGCGGTCGCGGCGAGACCGATGGTGACGAATCCGCCCATGCTGTGGCCGTAGGCGGCTATGCGTTGCGGGTCCACGTCGGGCATGGCGCGCAAAATTTCAATGCACGTTTTGGCGCGACGCAGATTTTCCTCGCTCGCGCCGTAATTGGCCTGGCCGCTGGCCGGCGAGCCGGCGCGGCGACCGGCGGCGCGGACGTTGTGGGTGTAGTTGGGCGCGATGCAAACCATGCCCCATTTCACGAATTCGCGCGCCTTCTGCATTCCGAAGTTTTCTGCGCTGCCGCCGAGTCCGTGACTGATCAGCACGGCGGGAAAGGGGCCTTTGCCTTCGGGCTTCAGCAGGATGCCGGTCATCTCCAATGAGCCGTCGCGGTAGGTCCAGCGGTCGCCGTTGAGCGCCAAGTTGTTCGTGGTGGTGGCCGTTGTGGTTTTGCCAATGACTTGTGCGCCGTAGGCGAGCGCTGCTTCAAAGGCGGGGTCGTAATTCGGTTGGCCCCTGGTTCCGCGCAACACGTCCACGGCATAAACACCCAGATAATGCGCGCCGATGCGTTCGGCGGCTTTCATCACGTCCAAGAGCGAGCCGGTGTTGCCGCCGGAGGCGTCCACCATTTCAAAATAAAGGCGCGTCTGGGTGGCCCAACGTTGGAAGGCAGTTTTGCGCGGGCTATCGGTCTGGTAACTGCGCGCGTTCAGGCCGTTTTGCCCGACGTAACAGCCGCGAGCGACACAATGGTCGCCGATGGCTTGAAACTGTTCCGGGCCGTCGAGGCTGCCGACGTTGAGCGTGACGAGCAACGGCGTTTTTCGGAACGTTGCCACGGCGTCGTCCACGGCCTGTTTCACGGTAGCAAGCCACAACTCGTGCGAATACCGGCGTCCGTCGCTGGCCGCCGTCGCGAGGAATCGTTGCTTGAACTCCGGCTCGACGACGTTGATGCGGCGGAACCGATACGGGTTGGTTTCTGCGCCGGGGGTCACGTCCACGAAGAGCACGTTCGGGTCGCCGTCGAATTTGCGGGCAACCTCGCGCAGGAAACCGTTGGCGTATTTGCGGTAAATCGGGTCCCAAAACAGCGGCACGTCGGTCTTCGAGGACTCCGAGCGAACCGTGACGGCTCCCGCTTTCAGCACGAAATCGGGCGTCGGATGTTTGGCCGCCGGTTCGGGCCAGTTGCCGCTCGATGACCACATGATGCGCAGGGCGACCTTTTTGCCCGCGCCGCTCCACAGACCGATGCGACGGTCCAGGTCGCTCCAGTCGAAGACGCCCTCGCGTTTTTCCACATCGCTCCAGTAGATGGTGAACAACGCGCCGAGGATGTGGGGATTGCGCACCGGTGCCGAGTTGTCGCGTTGCTGGTAAGAGGCGAAGTACAGCAAGCCAGTGGGCTGACTTGTTTTTGTGCCGGTGACGGCAGGTGGGGGCGTTCTGGCCTGCTGTAGCGGCAGGCGGCGTGGTGTTTCGGCGGCAATGCTTTCTGTTTGCGTGGCGATGCGCGGCGCGGCAGCACGAGCTTTGAGGTGGCGGTCAAAGAAATCGTTGACGAGTTTGTCCATCTGCGGGCCGCCAAATCCCTGGCCATGCCCCGCGCCTTTGATGGTGTGGAAATGAACACTGACGCCGGCTTTCTTGAGCGCGTCGAAGAGCAACTGGCTTTGGTTGATCGGCACCGTGCCGTCCTTGTCACCGTGCACGATGAGAAACGGCGGATCGTCCGGGCTGACAAAGGTGATCGGGTTCGCGCGCGCGGCTTTTTCCTTGTTCTCCATGACTGCGCCGCCGAGGAGTTTGCTCTCTGGCGAATCCGCGCCGGCGTGTCGTTCGTATCCCGGCGTGGTCACGAACACCGTGAAATCCGTCGGACCGTAGTAATCGCACACGGCCTGCACGCGGCTCGATTGATTGAGATTCTCGCCGACGTCGAATTCTTTCACGTCGCCGGTGGTGCCGACCAGCGCGGCCAGATGACCTCCTGCCGAGCTGCCCCAAACGCCGAAGCGGTCGGGGTCAAGCCCGTACTGTTTCGCGTGTGCGCGCAACCAGCGAATGGCGGCTTTGCAATCTTCGATTTGCGCCGGGAACACAGCGTCGCTGCTCAACCGATACCCGATGCTGGCCACGGCGTAGCCGCGCCCGGTGTAACCGGCGCGCAATGGCAGACAGTTCTCCTTGCTACCAGCCGCCCAGCCGCCGCCGTGAATCCAGATGATGAGCGGCAACGGTTCTGTGGCTTCTTGCGGCAGGAACAAATCGAGCTTTTGTCGCGGGTGACCATTCGCAACGTAGGGCAAATCCCGGTACGCTTTCACACTCTCAGCGCCATGCGCCGCCAGGGCCAACAGGCACAAAGCCACCGCTGTTTTCATGCCCGCAAGATTAGCACGACGCCCCTGCTCAGTCAGACAAATTCGCCGGCAACGGTGTCGGCGTAGCGGAAACCGCGGCGCGTGAGTTGGAGGCGGTCGCCGCACCGTTGGAGGAGTCCGTCGGCGAGTAAATGTGTGATGTCGCGGTCCGCCACCAGGTCGGCGGGGATGCCGTCGAGCATTCGCAGGCCGAACGCGATGCGCTCGGCGCGTTTGATTTCTTCGGTGAGTTGTTCCTCTTCGCCGCCGACGGTCCAGCGGCGGAGTCCGACGGTGGAAACGGCGCTGGGGCCGAGGCCGAGGTAATCCTTGCCCTGCCAGTAGGCGAGATTGTGGCGGCATTCGTAGCCGGGCCTGGCGAAGTTGCTGATTTCGTAGTGATGATAACCGGCGGTGGTGAGCGTTTCGATCAGTTGTTCATACATCGCCCACTGAAGTTCATCGTCGAGCTGGACTTTGCCCCAGAATGCGGTGTCTTCCTCCAACGTGAGACTGTAGGCGGAGATGTGTTCGGGCGCGAGCGCGAGCGCTTGCTCCAGCGTGTTGCGCCACTGCGTCATCGTCTGGCCGGGCAGGCCGAACATGAGGTCGAGATTGAGGTTGGCAAACCCGGCGTCGCGGAGCAGGCGGAACGTGTCCACGGCTTGTGCGGCGGTGTGGACGCGGCCGAGGATGGCGAGAAGGTCGTCGTCGAACGACTGGACGCCGAGCGAGAGACGGTTGACGCCGTTGCGGCGCCAGAGGGCGGCCTTTGCGGTGTCCACGGTGGCGGGGTTGCATTCGATGGAGAACTCGTAGGAATTGGAGGGATGGAGGAATGGAGAAATGGAGGTGAGGAGTTGCTGCCAGAGATGGAGTGGCAGAATGCTCGGCGTGCCGCCGCCAATGAAAAGGGTTTGGAGCTGCAGGGGTGGCGCGTGGTGGAGGTTGTGTCGGATGGATTCGACGAAGTCGGCCATTTCCGTTTCGGTGCCGGTGTGGGAATGGAAGGCGCAGTATCGGCATTTGGCGAGACAGAACGGGACATGGATGTACAGATGTTCGATCACCATGGCATAGTGCTCGTTTCATGGTCGGCTTGGTAGGGGAGATGATACGCTAATTTTTGGCGTTTGTCACGAAGGGAGCGGGTGTGCATACTGCGCGGTGAGGATGAGCACGGACAAGCCCATGTTGATTTTGGCCAGCGCGTCGCCGCGGCGTGAGTGGTTGTTGCGGGAAATGGGATTGAGGTTCTCGGTGGTACGGCCTGTGGGGGTGGAGGAGATGGAGACGGGGTTGGCGCCGGAGGCGTTGGCGGCGCACAATGCGCAGCGGAAGGCGCGGGCGGTGGCGGCGCGGCATCCGGAGGCGCTGGTGTTGGGTGCGGATACCATTGTGGTGTTGGATGGTGTGGTGTACGGCAAGCCGCGCGACCTGGGCGAAGCGGAGGCGATGTTGGGGCGGTTGGCGGGACGGGCGCATGAGGTGTTCACGGGGGTTTGTCTGGTGCAACGGGCGCGTGGGGTGGAGAAGATTTTTGTGGATCGGACGGTGGTTTGGATGAAGGCGTTGTCGGCGGAGGAGATTCGGGCGTATTTTCGGAAGGTGAATCCGCTGGACAAAGCGGGGGCGTACGCGGCACAAGAGCACGGCGACACGATCCTTGAGCGGATCGAGGGCAGTTTCAGCAATGTGATGGGGTTGCCGGTGGAGCGGCTGCGTCCGGCGTTGGCGGCTGTTATCGCGACTTGGCGCGGATGATCATGCGTTTGCGGCCGTGTTCGTCTTCTTTGTCTTCAGTGATGGCTTCCAGTTCCGGATCGCGCTCGATGTGGCGGTGGATGATGCGCCGCTCAAAGGCGGTGTAGGGGCCGATGGTGACTGAATCGCCCCAGCGGCGAACCTTGTCGGCGGCTTCGAGGGCTTTGCGGATCAGTTCGTCGCGTTCGCGTTCGCGGTAACGCTCGCAATCCACAATCACGCGGGGCGCGTCGGGACCGGCGCGCTGGAGGATCCGGTTCAGGAGATACTGCAATTGGTTGAGGGTTTGTCCATTGCGTCCGATGAGTCGGCCGGGGTCGGCGGTGGCGATGTGCAGCAGCGGCGCGCCGTCCTGCGTGTATTGCTCGACCTTGGTTTGGAGGCCGAGGAGGTCGAGCATGGTCTGGAGGATTTTTCTGGGGTCGAGCGCGGGAGGCCGTGCAGGGGAAGCGGGGTTATCCATGGGAAGGTCCTGAGGTTGTCGGTGCTGGCTGGCGCATGCTCCACCATTGCTGGCCGATGGACAGCAATTGTTGCACGGTCCAATACAGCACCAGTCCGGAAGATACATTGTAAAACATGAACAGGAAAATCAGCGGCATGAACATCATCATCTTTTGCTGTTGAGCATCGCCGGTGCTCGGCGTCATTTTCTGTTGCCAAATGGTCGTGGCGGTCATCAGCAGCGGCAGAGGATTGATCGGCAGGCCAAGGCCGGGCAGGTGGGCGACGGTGTCGGGCAGCGCAAGGTCTTTGATCCAGAGGAAGCTGGCCCCGCGCAATTCGATGGCGTTGGACAGCACCTTGTAGAAGGCGATGAGCACGGGCAACTGCACCAGCATCGGCAGGCAACCGGAGAAGGGCTTGATCTTGTGCTCCTTGTAGAGCTTCATCAACTCCTGATTCATCCGTTGCGGGTCGTCCTTGTATTTCTCCCGAATCTTTTGCATTTGCGGCTGGAACTTCTGCATCTCCTTCATGGATTGGATGCTCTTGGCCTGCACGGGCCAAAACAGAACCCGCAACAGAACCGTGACCAAAACGATGGCCAACCCGTAATTGGGGATCAACTTGTGACACCACATCATCCCCTTGAACAGGATCACTCCGAAAATACCCGTGTAACCGTCCATCCACGATCCGAAGTCCATCACCTCCATCTGGCTCTGGCCGAGTGCCGCCAGTCGTTCATATTCCTTCGGGCCGGCGTAAAGATGGAAATCCATCGTCCCGGTGCCGGGCCATTCCGCTACCGCCATCACCCCCTGCGGCGCCTCTTTCGCAGTCCAAGCCTCGGCTCGCGGCAACGCAACCGGCTGATAGGTCACCGCTGTCGCGTTGGTCGCGCCCGTCAACACCATCGCAAAATACTGGCTTTTGACCGCCACCCAACGAGCGTGAATCGCCTCGCGGTTTTGGCCTTTGGCCGCGCGTTTGGTCACCACGCCCAGGTCGCGATTCGACCATTTCGGGCCGTCCTGCCAATCGGCGTTCAGATAGGATGGCGCCTCTTGAACATGCGTTGGCCGCGCCAGACCCACCACCACACCAACCGACGGCGCGTGGACGCCCTCAACGCGCATGCGCAACAGATAATCCTCGCTGAGTGAGACGGTTTTGGTTACGCTGCCGGCTCGCATCACCGCTTCGGTGGGGCCGCTTTGTTCCAGCGTGAACACCGCGTTGGTGTCCGCGTCCGGCAGGCCGACCAGCGCCAGAGCCGCATGGGGCGCATCCTGATTCAGCGTGATGGGCTCCTGGGTGTCGGCATGACGGTGCTTCAACAGCTCGATGCGCCGGATGCCACCGCCCCAACTGGTCAATTCCACCCGGAGGAACGAATTGCTCAACGCGACGATCTGCTCCGGGGGCCGCGTCGCAGGGGGAGGCAAGTTCGTCACCGCGGGCGCAATCAGTTCATGGACGACGTTGCTGACGGCGGCCGCATCGGAGCTGGCCAACCGTGGCGGCTGACGTTTCGGGATGGGCGGGAAAATCTTGTTGGCCACGTACGGCAGGAGAACCAGCGCCAGTACGCAGGCGACCATCACCAGAATGGAGCGTTTGTCCATCATCGTTCCGGCACCGGGTCGAACCCGCCCTCCTGCCACGGATGACAACGCGCCAGGCGGCGCACCGCGAGCCAGCCCCCGCGAGCGGCACCGTGTTTGGCAATGGCCTCAGCCGCGTAATGCGAGCAGCTCGGATAAAATCGGCAGCACGGGCCAATCAGGACAGCCACCGTGAGCTGATACGCGCGGATAAGCCATTGCAAGATGCGAGCGATCATACGGGAGCCAGCACATCCGCCGCGCGCCAGAGAGCCAGCATCTCCGCTTCCACCTCGCGGAACTTGCTTTTGGCAATGGCCGCACGGGCGATCATGACGAGTTGAGTGTGATCCAACAACTGGTGTTTATGCAAGCGATAGGCTTCCCGCAACAAACGACGCGCGCGGTTGCGGGCCACCGCGTTGCCCACGCGGCGACTGCTCACGATACCCACCCGACGCGGCTCTTGCGCCGCGCGCAGCGAGTAAACCACCAGCAATCGGCCGCGGCAACAACGACCCGACTCCAGCACCTGGCGAAATTGCCACCCGTACTGAAGGCGTTCTGATTTGGGAAATGTGTGTCGCTCATGCAACATCACACCTGCGTCAACCGTTTCCGTCCCACGCGACGCCGGTTGCGAAGCACGGCGCGTCCGCCTTTGGTGCGTTTGCGCGCCAGAAAACCGCACCGCCTTTTTCTGCGAATCTTCGAGGGTTGATATGTTCGTTTCATCAGGTCCAATTCCTTCGGAGCGGCTCATCCTAGCAATCCCACAGGGATTGTCAACCCGCGCTGCGGCGCCGTGGCTGCCTCGCTAGGACTCGAACCTAGACAAACTGATCCAGAGTCAGTTGTGCTACCATTACACCACGAGGCAGCGCTCTTGGCAGCCGGGAGCATATTTCAATTGGCCCGCGAGGTCAAGAACCCTTCCACTGCGTTTGCAGGATCAGGCAGTATTTGCCCAATGTTGGTTGCCACCCAACCTTGTTTGCCGCTCGTCTTGATGATGGGAGGGAGCCCCTTTCACAGCAGGTATCGGAAAATCGGATTTACAGAAGGCGTAGTGACGGCTAGAAACCGGGCGGAGGCTACCGATGAAATTTGCATTGCTCAAGGCGGTGATGGTGGCGGCGCTCGGCGGATGGCTCTTTGGGTTCGATACCGCCGTCATTTCGGGCACGACGGAGTCACTGAAGAAGGTCTTTGATCTGACGGATTTTCAACTGGGCTTTACGGTGGCCAGCGCGTTGATCGGCACCATCATCGGCGCGATTGCCGTCGGCAAACCTGCCGACCAAATCGGGCGGCGCGGCAGTCTGATTGTGTTGGCAGTGTTTTATTTTGTCTCCGCCGTCGGCTGCGCCATGCCGTGGAGCTGGTGGTCGCTGGTATTCTTTCGCTTCCTCGGCGGTCTGGCGGTGGGCGGTTCCTCCGTGGTGTCACCGATGTACATCGCGGAAATTTCGCCAGCGAAATATCGGGGACGGCTGGTGGCCATCACGCAATTCAACATCGTACTTGGCATCCTGCTGGCGTACTTGTCCAATTACCTGATTGGCCGTCTGTCTCTGGGTGAGACCGAGTGGCGCTGGATGTTCGGCGTCGAAGCCGTGCCGGCGGCGGTGTTTTTCGTGGCGCTGTTCTTCATTCCGCAAAGTCCGCGCTGGCTCGTGGCGAAAGGGCGGATGGCGGAGGCGCGCGCCGTGTTGGAGAACTGCGGCAGCGACACCGGCAACATTGAGGAGCAGATCGCGGAAATCCGCGCGTCGCTGGACATCGAGCATCACAGTTTCGAGGAACCGTTTTTCTGTCGCAAGTACGCCAAGCCGATTCTGCTGGCGGTGGCCATCGCCGTGTTCAACCAGCTTTCCGGCATCAACGCGCTCATTTACTACACGGCCCACATTTTCCGAATGGCCGGCTACGGCGCCACCGATGCACTGCTGCAATCGGTCGTGATCGGGTTGACCAATCTTGCCTTCACCATGGCGGCCATGACGGTCATTGACCATTTCGGTCGCAAGAAACTCATGTTGGTCGGTTCCATCGGCTACATCGTGAGCCTCAGCGTGGCGGCGTATTCGTTCTACACCGGCGCCGGTGGCAAACTGCTGCTGGTCAGCCTGATGGTTTTCATTGCCTCGCATGCGTTGGGGCAAGGGGCTGTCATCTGGGTGTTCATCAGCGAGATTTTCCCCAACCGCGTGCGCGCTCGCGGTCAGGCGCTGGGTAGTTTCACGCACTGGTTGATGGCGGCGGCGATCTCGTGGACGTTTCCGATGATCGCCGCTCGTTCCGGCGGACACGCCTTCGCGTTCTACGCACTGTGCATGGTCGGACAACTGCTCTGGGTTGTTCTCCTCATGCCCGAAACCAAAGGCGTCTCGCTGGAGCACATCCAGAAACAGCTCGGAATCGAATGATGGAAAACGGCGCGGGAGACCGCGCTCTTTTCGCTCGGCGATGCGCGGCAGTTTGCGGTTGAGATTTCACAAGGCGTCGCTATCCTCGCGCCATGACCAAACGGAAAACCCCACGGGAAACGATGACCTCGCGTCAGCGCGTTCTTGCCGCGCTCAACCACGAAATCCCCGACCGCGTGCCAATGGACCTCGGCGGGAACCAGACCGGCATCCACCGCGTCGCCTACGCCAATCTCCTGAAGCACCTGAAATTGAAGGATGAGATCGCCATCATGGACATCGTCCAGCAACTCGCGCGGCCCTGTGAGGCGGTGCTGGAGCGATTCCACATTGACACCCGCTACATCGCGGCGGGCGCGCCAGCAAGCTGGAAAGGCGGCATCGTCCAAAACCGTCGTGGCGGCAAACTCTGGTACGATTTCACCGATGAGTTCGGCGTGACCTGGTCCATGTGCGACGACTCGCCGCTGTACATGGACATCAGCCATCACCCGCTCGCCAATGCCACCGTCGCTGACATCAAGAACTATCCGTTCCCGAAAGGCGATGACCCGACCCGATTCGCCGGGTTGCGCGAGCGCGCGCTCACTTTGAAAAAGGAAACGCCCTACGCTGTGGTCAGCGGCATCTCCGGCGTCGTCTATGAAACCTGCTGGTACATGCGCGGCTTGGAGCAATGGTTCTGCGACCTGCTGACCGACCGCGCGTTTTGCGAGGCGCTCTTGGACCAGACACTGAAATTCTGGATGGACTGGTTCCGGGTGTTCCTCGACGAGGTGAGCGACCTGGTGGATGTCATCATGATCGGCGACGATCTGGCCGGACAGGACGGCCCGCTGTTCAATCCGAAGATTTACCGGAGCCTTGTCAAACCCCGGCACAAAAAACTGGTCCAATACATTCGCTCTCGCACGCAGGCGAAAATCTGGTATCACACCTGCGGCAATTGCACCGCGTATATTCCCGACCTGTTGGACAACGGCATCCACATCCTCAACCCTGTCCAGATCAGCGCCGCCCACATGGACCCCGCCACGCTGAAAGCGCAGTTTGGCAAGCAGCTTGTGTTCTGGGGCGGCGGCTGCGACTCCCAGCACGTCCTGCCTGTGGCCAAACCGAAAGACGTGGCCAAACACGTCAAACACAACGTCGAAATTTTCAAACAGGGTGGCGGCTACGTTTTCAACAACGTCCACAACATCCAGGCCGGCGTGCCGCCCGAAAACATCGTGGCCATGTACGACGCCGCCTACGAAGCCAGTTTCTATTGAGTTGCAGTCGTCTCGCTCCATCGGGGCGTCGCCGGCACGGCGACAGAGCGCCGTGGCCACAGCAGCCAGAGCGAGGCTGTGCTAGACAAATCCGGCGGTCTGTGGCGTCATGCTGGCGGAGGCATGAGCGAAACGCTGTCATTGGCGCAGGTCTATGACGAACACGCGCAGGCCTTGTTCGCGTTTGTGCTGAACCTCACCCGCAACGAAACCGACACGCACGACGTGCTTCAGGAAATCTTCCTCAAACTGGCGCGCCAACCGTCGCTGCTCGACAAGGCGCAGTCGCCGCGCGCCTTTCTGTTGCGAATGGCGCACAACCTCGCCCTTGACCTCATCCGCCGGCGCGCGACACGGCAGGCGAATTACGAGCGGCTGGCAGCGGAGACGGTCGAACTGTTTGAACCCGCACCCGATGACCAGCCGTTTCGCAACTAACTGGCTGCGGCACTGGCGGAATTGCCGCCCGAGCAGCGGGCGGTCGTCCACCTGAAACTGTGGGAAGAAATGACCTTCGAGCAGATCGCGGCTACGCTCGACATTCCGGCGAACACGGCGGCAAGCCGATACCGCTACGCAATAGACAAACTCCGCCACCGGCTGCGTCCCCTCTACGAGGAAATGCGATCATGAACGACCCTTTTGAAGAGAAGTTGCGAAACCAACCGTTCCGGCAGGTTCCGGCCTCTTGGCAGCGGGAAATCATCAACGTCGCGCCAGCGCCGTCGTGGCGGGAATGGCTCTGGCCGTCGCCAGTGGCGTGGGGAGCGGTCGCAACGGTGTGGGTGCTGATTGCGCTGTTGCAGTGGGCCGCGCCGCAGCCGCGCGGCAATGGTAACGGCGGCCACCTGTCGGGCGAAGCGTTCCAACAGCGTCAGCTCCTGATGACGCAGATTCTGGAGGCGCGGTCATGAAGAGCTTTCTGAAGTGGACATTGTTCGCGGTGGTTTGTCTGGTGACGTTGTACGGGTTGTTCGTGGCGGTGGAGAACTGGCGCGGGAAACATGCCTGGGATGTTTACCAGCGCGAGCGCGAAGCGCAAGGCGACAGCTTCGATTGGAAGTCTGTCGTGCCACCTCCGGTGCCGGACGCGGAGAATTTTGCCATGATGCCGCTGTTCGCGGAGTTGTTTCCGAAACCGCCGCAGAAACCGAAGCTCGATGCGCTGCGGTTGCCGAATTGCGCGGACCCGATGGGCGACTGGCATGTGGGCCGAGCCGAAAATCTCGCGGCATGGAAGAAGTGCTTTACCAACGAGGATTTGCTGGCGGCGCTCAAGCTCTATGAACCGATGATGCGCGAGATCAGCGAGGCGTTGCAGCAACGACCGAAGTGCCGGTTCCCCATCCGCTACGAGGATCAATTCGGCACGTTGCTGCCGCATCTGAGCCAACTGCGCCCCCTCGCGCGGGTCTATCGGCTCCGCGCGCTGGCGGAATTGTCGGCGGGACAAACCGACGCCGCGTTCGAGGGTGTGCGGATTTGTTTGCGCCTGGCCGACACGATCAAGGACGAGCCGACGTTGGTTTCGTTTCTGGTGCGTGTGGCGCTGTTGGACATGGCGGCGCAACCGGTGTGGGAAGGACTCGCAGCGCATCAGTGGAACGAGCGGCACCTGACGGCATTGCAGGCAGAGTTTGCTCGCGCCGACGTGTTGGCTGGTTTCGCGCTGGCCATGCGCGGTGAACGGCTCTTTGCCTACAACGCCATCCGGTGGTTGATCCGCCATCCGCAGAAACTCATCCCGCTGCTCGTCACAGATCACGGATCGGCGCCGCAACGATGGCGATCGGGGCTGCAACGGTGGCTTCTGCGGGCCGTTCCGAGCGGCTGGTGGTATCAGAACATGCTGACCACAGATCGCGTTCACACCGAGAGCTTCTTGCCGGCGATTGACCTTGCTCATCGCCGTCTTGATCCGGCCAAGTGGCGACGCATGGATCAGATGTTCAACGACAAAGCGCGTTCGCCCTGCAACGTTCTCAGTAGTCAGTTTCTAGCGGCCGTAGCGGGTTGCGCCAAGACCGCTGCCGCGGGACAAACGACGGTGGACGAAGTTGTCGCAGCGTGTGCGCTGGAACGATATCGGCTGGCGAAAGGCGTGTGGCCGGACAAGCTCGACGCGCTGGTGCCAGAGTTTCTCGGAAAGGTTCCGACCGATATTGTGACGGGCGGACCGCTCGGTTATCGGTGCGACGGCGATCGGTTCTGGCTCTGGTCGGTGGGCTGGGACGGGAAAGATGATGGCGGCGTGGTTGTCACCACCAGCGAGAAACCGCCGCGTTGGGAACGGGACAGGGGCGATTGGGTCTGGCAGTCCAGTCGGCAGTCATAGCCCGCCGCGACATGCGGTGCTGGATGCAAAGCGACACGGTCGCAGCACACTAAAACGACAGCACGATGTGCCAGGCGCAACAATAGGCCAGGCCATCCACATTTTGCCACGATTGTTTCACGAGGTCTTCGCGCGACAAAATGGGGGGAAGTTCTTTGAGTTTTTCCTCCCACGGAACGCAGACACCGGGAGGTCGGGGCGGAGTGGGTTTCTTTTCCATGGTAACGACTCCTAGTACACGCCGTATTCGCGGGTGAAATCGGTCAGCGCCTTCATGTTTTCGACCTTGGTGTCGTTCTGCATGATGGCGCTGGCGTCCATGATGTAGCCGCCGTCGCGCCCGATTTCGTCAATGAGTTTCTTGCAGTACTCGCGGACCTGCTGGGGCGTGCCGAAAGCCAGCAAGTGGTTGGGCACGCCGCCGCTGAGCGCAAACTTGTGGTGGAGTGCGCGGTGCGCGGCGATGGGGTCGGTGCGGTCAATGTGGAAGATGATGCTTCCTTCGGGCAGCTCGGCAAACGCATCCAGATGCGCATCCCATTTGCCCTCGGCGTAGAACAGCACCTGATGGCCGCGTCGCCAAAGTTCTTCGAGCATCGGTTTGAGGGTGGGCCAGTGAATGGAATCGAAGTGCTCCTGTGAGATGAACGGGACGCAGGTCCGGTGCATCCAGAAACCGAGCGGCAGGGTCTTGCTCGGATCGGCGCTGCTGATGGCCAGGTGCAACAGGTGCGGCATGAGCGCCTCGCAGGCGGCTCGGACTTTTTCGGGTCGAACCACCAGGTCCTCGCACAGCCCGAGGTAGCCGCGAAACTTGTCGGCCAACACATCGAGCGGCGCTTTCAACATGCCGCAGATGGCGGAGACCGTGCCGCACTCCGTCCGCAATCGTTCCACCTGCAGGCCGAAGGCGTTGAAGTAGCTCAAGATGCTCAGGCCGGCTTTGAAGAAGGCGAGATTGTTGCGGTAGGTGTTCGGTTGGCCGGGAGCCACGATGTCGGTGGAGACGCGCGGCAGCCAGACGTTGAACAGGAAGGCGGTGGGATCGGCGATGAACTCATCGTATTCGTCGGCGCGCATGAAGGCGTGTTCTTCGCCCGGTTCGAGATAGTTGAATGCGATGTTCGGGTCCAGCCCGATGCCGGGAATCTGGTAGTAGCGCAACCCGGCGGCCTGCGGCACGCCGGCCCACAGATAGACCATGTTCGGCACGATGGCATCCCAGTCGTAGTCGAGGCAGCATTTTCGCGTGGCTTCGAAGGCGATCTGGTAGTCCTGAGTGACTTCCTGGCAGGTGTAGCCGGTGTGGTTGCAGATGAATTCCGCCACAAACGGACGGATCGGGATGCGGTCCGGTTTGCCGTTGCGCATCGCGGTGGTGTAGCGTTTCAGGCGCTCGGCGTAAAGTTGTTCTTTGGACTCCGGCATCAGAAGTTCCGATAGGTTTTGCGCAGGTAACGGGTGATTTCCGGGTGGCCGGCGATGCTGATGGTCCAGCGGTTCATGCCATCCCAGAAAAACTTCTTGCCGCTGCGGATGGCCACGTTGCCAAGCAACGCCGTCTCGGTGAGCAGCCCGGCGTAATCGAAATGGGAGCCACACATCGGGCCGCCTTTGCAGGCGCGGATCCATTCCTTATACGGGTTGGACTCCGGCACGCGCGGAATCGTCCTGGGCGGCCGCTTGAAATCTTTCATCCGCGACTCCGGGATCAGACGCGGACTATTGCAATAATCGGTGGTGTCCATGATGGTTCCCTTGTCGCCGACCATATACATGCCGGACTTGGACATTTTGCGGTCCGGTTCGAGGTCTTTGGGCCGGGGCGGTTGTTTGGTGCCGTCGTACCACTTCAGCGTCACTGGCGGCATGTCGCCGCGCGCGGCGAACTGGTAGGTGATGATAGAGCCGGCGGGAGCAGTTTCCTCGTTGCCGCCGTCCACCTCGGCCTCGACGCTGATCGGCGCCTTCAAGTCCAGCGCCCAGAACGGCGCGTCCATGGTGTGGCAGGCCATGTCGCCAATCGCGCCGCAACCGAAATCCCACCAACCGCGCCATTTGAAGGGCACATAGCAACTGTGATAGGGGCGTTTGGGGGCGACGCCGAGCCAGAGGTTCCAGTCGAGGGTTTCGGGCACAGGTTCTTCGTTGGGGGGGCGTTGAATGTTCTGAGGCCAGATGGGACGATTGGTCCAGACATGGACTTCGCGGACCTTGCCGATGACACCGGCTTGAACCCATTCTTTCACCAAACGGATGCCCTCGCCCGCGTGCCCCTGGTTGCCCATCTGCGTGACCACGCCGTATTTGCGAGCGGCCTCGGTCATCTTGCGCGCCTCCCAGACCGTGTGCGCCATCGGTTTCTGCACATAGACGTGCTTGCCCATTTCCATCGCCATGATGGCGACCGGATAATGCATGTGGTCGGGCGTCGAAACGATCACCGCGTCAATCTTGTCGCCCATCTCCTGCAACATCTTGCGGTAGTCTTTGAACTTCGGAACGTTGGGATACTTCTCAAAGGTCTTCTTCGCCCGATCCCAGTCCACATCGCACAACGCGACGATTTCTTCGCTGCTGCAACCCTCGATGTCGCTGGCGCCCTTGCCACCGCAACCGACTGCCGCGATCCGCATTTTGCGGTCGGGCCGACAAAAATGTTTGCGTCGAGACTCGATGGGTGCCGCCCAGATGGGGGCTTCGGCCAGCGCCAGACTCGCGGCGGCCAATCCGGCGCTCTTCAAGAATTGACGACGATCCATACCGACAGTGGTCATGGTTTGCACTTCCTTTCCGGGTTGTATGACGGGCTGTTTTTACGACAACCGACGCGCCGGGGCAAGTTCTATTCAGCCCAACTTCAATGCCCACTCCGCCACGCGCCGGCCCAGGGCTTCGGCAGTTTGTTTATCGGCCTCATTCGGCGCCTCTTCGGGCGACTCCTGACCGGCTTGTCCCATGACGCCGATGTAGCTGGAGAGCCGATTGAGGTGTTGCGGCGCGCCGCTGGGAATGAGGTTGGGATTGATCCAGATCATCCCGTGTTGAGCGGCGAGCAGCACGAAGTATTCGAGCGTGTTCAACTTGTCACCGCTCGGCCCGCTGGATACCGTGAAGCCGGCGGCGAGTTTGTTTGCCCATTTTCGATCATACCAGCGCTCGGCGGTCGCGTCGGCAAACGCCTTGAATGGAGCCGACGGCCCGCCCATGTAAGTGGGGCTGCCAAAGATGATCGCATCGCTCGCATCCAGTCTCGACAGCATCTCCTCGTTCGCAAAACGTCCGTCCACGATGTCTTTGGCTTCGATGCGAAACAGTTGGACGTTCACGCTGTTGACGCTGGCCGCTCCTTGGGCTGCGGCTTCCGCCATCTTCGCTGTGTGTCCCATGCCGGAGTGGTAAACAATGGAAACGGTTTTCATGGGCGTAGCTTACCTGCAAAGAAGCGAGACGCAAGCGTTGAAATCGGTTACACTGTGTTTCGTGAGTCAACCGATTGCCAAAGTCGTTGTGGATATCGCGCTGGACCGGGAGTTCGATTACCGGATTCCAGAGCGGCTGGCCGATTCGGTCCGCATCGGCTCGCGCGTGACCGTGCCGTTCGGCCGACGTTTCACCCAAGGCTACGTGGTCGGTCTGGCCGACGACTCGCCGCATCCGCGTCTGAAAGAGATCGGCGATGTGGTCGGCAAAAAACCTTTGTTGTCGGACAAAATGCTGGAGCTGGCGCGCTGGATGGCGCGCTATTACTGCTGTTCGGTCGAGTCCGCCGTTCGCTGCGCCCTACCCGAAGTGGTTCGCAAAGCCAAGATCAGTTGGAAAGCACGCCAGTTCGCGCGGCTCGGCGCCATCCGTCCCGCCGAGTTCGCCGCGCTGCTGAAGAAAGCCCCCAAACAGGCCCGCGTCATCGAGATTCTCCGCCGCGAAGAAGAAATGTTGGTCGCCGATCTTGTGCAACGCGCCGAGACGGATGCCGCCACGGTGAAGAAACTGGCTGCGAAAGGGTTTCTCGTCATCACCGACCGCGTGCAGGAACGCGACCCGTTTGGCGGCGAGGCCTTTCTGCCGACCACGCCGTTGCCGTTGACAGACGAACAACAGAAGGCGCTCGATCTCTGCAAGGCGGCGATGGATCGGCCCGACAAACCCGTGCTGTTACGCGGCGTCACCGGCAGCGGCAAAACGGAGGTCTATCTGCAGGCCATTGACTACTGTCTACGACAGGGCAAAGACGCTATCGTGCTGGTCCCCGAAATTTCGCTCACGCCCCAAACCGTCGAGCGATTCCGCGCCCGGTTCCCCAACCAGTCCATTACCGTGCTGCACAGCCACCTCAGCGAAGGCGAACGCCACGACCAATGGCACAAGATTCACAACGGCGAGTCTCACATCGTCATCGGCGCACGCTCCGCCGTGTTCGCACCCGTGCAGGCGCTCGGCCTGATCATCGTGGACGAGGAACACGAAAACTCCTACAAACAGGAGGAACCACCCCGCTACAACGCCCGCGACATCGCCGTCGTGCGCGGCAAACTCGAACGCGCCGCCGTCGTGCTCGGCTCCGCCACGCCGTCGCTGGAATCCTTTTACAATGCCCAGCGCGGACGCTATGCGCTGGCCACTCTCTCGCAACGGGTGGACAACCGGAAGATGCCCGTCATCCGCATCGTGGACATGCGCCAGGAAGCCATTCGGGCCAGAGGCCTGTTTGTGCTCTCGACCCGGCTGTGCGACGCCATCCAATCCCGACTCGACAGACGCGAACAGGTGATTCTCTTTCTCAACCGACGCGGCTACGCCACGCACCTGTGTTGTCCCAAGTGCGGTTACGTCGCCACCTGCCCACAGTGCAGCGTCTCGCTGGTCTATCACCGCAAAGAGGCCAAACTCTCTTGCCACTTCTGCGGTCATCATTTGCCCGTGCCCACCGCCTGTCCGAACCCGGGCTGCCGCGACCCGGCCATTCGTTACGCCGGCATGGGCACCGAAAAAGTCGAGGATTCCATCCAGAAAGTCTTTCCCCATGCCCGCGTGCAACGAATGGATTCCGACGTGATGACCCGCAAATCCCTCTATCGGGAAATCCTCAGCGCCTTTCGCGTCGGCCAGATAGACATTCTGGTCGGCACCCAAATGATCGCCAAAGGATTGCATTTCCCCAACGTCACACTGGTCGGCATCATCAATGCCGACTTGGCATTGCATCTGCCCGATTTCCGATGCGGCGAACGCACCTTCCAGTTGCTCGTGCAGGTGGCCGGCCGCGCCGGCCGCGGCGATGTGGAAGGCGAAGTCATCGTCCAAAGTTACACCCCCTATCATCCCGCCATCCAATATGCCCGACAACACGATTACCTCGGATTCTACGAACAAGAAATCGCCTTCCGCGAAGAACTCCGTTACCCGCCCGTCACCCGCATGGTGTGCCTGACCATCCGGGGCCGCAATGAAACCAAGGTCCAGTTCTACACCGAGGCGCTCGCGCGCGAACTGCGCAAACACATCGCGCGCGACGTCATCCTGGGCGAACCGGCGCCGGCGCCGCTGGCCAAACTTCAGAACCACTACCGTTACCAGCTCATCCTGCGCACCGAAAAAATCCTGTCTCTCACCGACACGCTCGCCAAGGTTCTGCCCACGGTGAAACCGCCGGAAGGCGTCCAGGTTCAAGTGGATGTGGATCCGCTTTCGCTACTATGATCGGCGCGAGCCCCGTCCGGAATTTTGTCATAGCGGTTACCAAACACTGTACCACCGAAAGGAGGGCCGTCCGGCCATGAATCCTTGTGCCTTCTTCGTCACCGGCACCGACACCGGCGTCGGCAAAACCCATGTCGCCGCGTTGCTGCTGGCCGAATGGCGTCGGCGTGGTCTGCGCGCCGGCGCGATGAAACCGATTGCCTGCGGCCCCGACGGTCGCCGCGACGCCGAGCAATACGCCGCGCTGATGAACCACGAACAGCCGCTTGACGTTCTCAACCCGCTTTACCTGCGTGATCCGCTCGCTCCGCTGGTGGCTGCCCGACTGGAACATCGCCGCATTCACCTTCGCGCCATCGTTGCCGCCTGCCGCCTGCTATCTACCATCTACAGTCCGCTTCTCATCGAAGGCGCGGGCGGTCTTCTCGTCCCGATCCAACGCAACTATTTCGTCGCCGATCTGGCTCGCGACCTCCGTTTGCCACTGCTCGTGGTGGCGCGACTGGGGCTTGGCACTATCAACCACACCCTGCTCACGATCCGACAGGCGCGCGCGATGGGATTGAACGTGGCGGGTCTCATCCTCAACGACATCGCCGGCCGCCGGCGCGGTCTGGCGGAGAGGACCAACATCACCGTGTTGCCCAAACTCTGTGGCGTGCCGCTGCTCGGTGTTGTCCCCCACGGCGGCGGCGCGGCGGCGGCCCGCCGGATTGGTCGGCGGCTTCTGCGTTGATTTGCTGTGGACAGATGGGCGAAGCCGCATATCATGAGAGCCATGAAACTGATCCGAGCATTGTGTGTGGCCGTGCTGGCGGTGGAACTGGCCGCCGCCGGCGAAACCAAACCGCTGCGGGTGCTCCTGACGTATGGAGGGCACAAGTTTCAGGAGAAGGAATTTTTTGCAGTGTGGGATTCGCTGCCGGGCGTGACCTGGGCGAAGTGCGAACTGCCCCGGCAGGCCGACATGCTCAAGCCGGGCCTTGAGAAAGAGTTTGATGTCATTGTGCTTTACGACATGGTGCGGCAGATCACGCCCGAACAACAAACCGCGTTTGCCGAGCTGCTCAAAAATCGCGGCATCGGCCTGGTCGCAACCCATCACAGTTTGGCCTCGCACACCAACTGGCCCGAATACACCCAAATCATCGGCGGCAAGTATTTGTTCCAACCGACGGTGATTGACGGCAAGGAGTATCCGCGCTCCACGTTTTCGCACGACCAGGAACTGCGCGTGACCGTGGCCGACAAACAGCACCCCATTACGCGGGGACTTGCCGATTTCACCCTTCACGACGAGACCTACGGCGGCTTTTATGTTGCGCCCGATGTGCACGTGCTGTTGACGACCGATCATCCGAAGTGCAACCGCGAGATTGCCTGGACGAAGCAATACGGCAAGAGCCGCGTCTGCTACCTCATGTTCGGCCATGACAATCAGGCGTGGCAGAACCCGAACTACAAGGAGCTTCTGCTTCGCGCCATCCGGTGGTGCGCGCGCAGGGACTGAATCTACCGGAACGCTTCGAGCACTTCCTTCTCGGTCAACGCACCGCCGAGATAACCCTCAAGGCTCTCCGGCGTCCACCGGAGGACGGCCCATTGTTTGTCGGATTGCGCCAACAGACCGAATTTGCCCGCGCCGGGCAACTGGAAGAGGTCGCGCACCGTCCATTCGACGCCGTCTAGCGTCAGCCGATCACCGGCCCGCAACGCAGCCGCCTGTGTCGGCGTCAACGAGGCGGGCAGGGCCGCAGGCCGCAACAGATGCCAATCGGACGGCTGGCCGTTGAGTCCGTGAATGAGCAGGGATCCGTCGCTCAACGTGTATTCGTGGCAAGGGTAGCGGAGACCGACCCGCGCCACTTCCACCACCGCATGACTTCGGACGGCAAGTAAACGCCCGTGGAGTGTACCGGAGGCGTTTGCGCTCAAGCGCGCGGGCAGTGTCTTCACTCGTTTGGGGGCGAACGGAGCGCTAGCACATTCCGGCTTCGAGTAGGAAAGAAACGCAACCCATGCCACCACCACCAAGATTCCCAGCGAAACCAACGGGAGGACATTGCGCAAAGAGGTGGACGCGGGTTTGAGCGGTTGCTCAGCAACCAGGCCGCTGCCGGCAAGTTTTTCCGCCGGCAAACGGAAGGCGGCAGCCACTTCTTCCATCGGAACATCAATGCCCCGATAAAACTCGATCTCGTCGCCGGTCCAACTCACCACCTGCATCTCAACGCCGGTGTCGGCATTGAAATAATGGGCCACGTCGCCGACTTCGACGCCTTCGGGTGCGCGACCTTCGATGTGATAGACGCGCGACTGGCCAACGAGCGTGATCTGGATGGGTTTGCCGTCGAGGTTCACCGTGTCGCCGACCCGTTTGCGGGCGGCCTCCGCCACGGTCATCGGCGAAACCGGCTCAAACAAACTGAACAGTTTCCATTCGGGACCGTTCTCGGTTTCCTCGAAAACCAGCGTCGCCGACTGGCCGCGGTCGTCCACCAGATGGTATTCGTTCCAGTAGCAGGTTTCGCCGTCCACATCGGCGCCGAGCACGACGCGGCCGGCAACGTGGTAGGGGATTCCGCAGAGCGTGCCAGACATGCCGACTTGTAACGCGGTGGGATTGCCAAACGGGTTCATAGGAAGAAATGCGGGACAAACCGGCTGAGGTTGCCGGTGATGCGATGGATGTCTTCGCGGATCCCCAGCCCCGCGGGTTCGTGATCCACGATCCACACGCCGAACACCGGATGATTGCCGTCGAAGTCCGGCAACGGCGCAGGCGCTTGAAACACGTGCCCTTCCCAGCCGTAGTCGCCGCCGGTTTCCTCGACGGCCACGCCGCTTTCGACCCAGGCGATGTTGGCGCCTTCGCGGCTGAGTTTTGGTTTTCGCACGAACGAGCCGCCCAACGGCGCGGCCTGCTCGTAGGTCGGCAACAGATTCGGATGATCGGGAAACCGTTCCCACAAGATCGGCAACAGACCTTTGTTGCTGAGCAACATCTTCCACGCCGGCTCGATGAAACAGACCGGATCATTCGCCAGATAACCGCCGAAGTCCTCGTGCCAGAGCCATTCCCACGGATAAAGCTTGAAACAGCGGCGGATCGGTTCGTTGTCGAGGTCCACGAAACAGTTCCGCTCCGAGTCCCAACCGATGTCCTCGATGAAAACGAACCGGGTCAACACACCGGCCTGTTCGCAGGTGTCGCGCAGATAAAGGACGGTCTGCTGATCTTCGTCGTGCTCTTTGACGCTGCTGAAGTGGATCGTTTGTCCGGCCCAGTGGCGCCACGCTTCGATGAGTCGTTCGTGCAGCGAGTTGAACTGATCGGCGTCAGGATGCGTGTCCTGAAGCCAGAACCATTGCGCCACCGACGCCTCAATGAGCGCGGTGGGCGTGTCGGCGTTGTATTCGAGCAGCTTCGGTGGCGATTGGCCGTCGTAGCTGAAATCGAATCGCCCGTAGAGACTGAAATCGTCCCGCTCCCACGAGCGCAGGATCGAAGGGATGGCGATTTCGGGGATGCCGAGCCGGCGCCACCACTGATTCTCGATGACCGCTTCGGCGGCTTCGATGCAGAGAGCGTGCAGCGTGCTGGCAGCGGTCTCCAACGCGTTCACCTCGTCGGCAGTCAGCTCGTAGCAGGCGGATTCATCCCAGTAGGGTCCTTCGGGCGCCGTGTGAAACGTCAGGCCGATCGCCTCGACTTTCTGGCGCCATGCAGGACGCGGTTGACAACGGTGTCGTCGCATCAGGTTCCGACGAAATGAGAGCGGGAACTGCTTCCGAAACCGCCACGCCGAATCGGCGTCAGCGCCGCCGTTGCCCGCGCCAACTGTTGGGCCGTCGGCGGCGAGATGTTGGTGATGCTCTGGTGCGGTGTCGGCGCCCACTGGCCACCGTAGTAATACAGGCGCGTGTTCGGGTCGAAGTAGTTATAGGGGCGCGGATACCAGGCGCGAAACGGCGCGTGATAATAGCCCGCGCCGGGAATGTAGAGGTTGTTGGTGCAAACGGCATCGGCGTCGCCGACGCGCGGCGCGTCCGAGGTCGGCCCGCAGCCGGCCATCGCGCCGGCGGACAGCCCGCCGAGCAACACCAACTGGATGCGACGGCTGCGTTTCACCGTCCCTCAACCGACGATGGAGGCGGCGATGATGAGACAGACGCCGAGGATGACAGCTCCGGCGACGATGGCGGCGGCAACGTTTCGATTCTCGATGATTTCCTTGTTCATGTCGCCGGGCGTGCACCGATCGAAGAGCTTGTAACCCACGATCGCCACCGCGATGCCAACCACGGCAAAAATCACCATCTGGCCGAGCGCCTGCAGAAGGGGAACCGACAATAGAAGCAGGGGAGGCGTGTTCATGGCCGCGATTGTAGCGCGGCAAGCCCGCGAGTCAAGAACTCCGCTTCAGGCGCGCAACCGAAGAATGACGGCCGCGGCGTCGCCGTCAATGTCGCCGTGCTCGCCAAACGCCACGGCGCGCGCCAGAAAGCGGGAGCGGATTTTCTCGGCGGCCTCGTCGGCGTTGATCTTGTAGTCGCGCAACCTCGTCGGCATCCCCAAACGGTGGAAGAACGCCTCGGTTCGCGCCATGGCGGCTTTCGCTGTTTTCACATTCCAGAGGCGGCGGCCATATTGTTCGAGCTTCTTCCGCTTGGCGGCCAGTTGATGTTGCCAGACGCCGGGCAGAACAATGGCCAGCGTCTCGGCATGATCCAGTCCGTAAAACGCCGTCAATTCATGTCCGATCATGTGCGTGGCCCAGTCCTGCGGCACGCCGCAGCCGATGAGCGTGTTCAGTGCAAGCGTCGTGCACCACATGAACGAAGCGCGCGCCGCATAGTTCCGACGCCTCGCCAGCGTGACCGGGCCGACCTCCACAAGCGTCTGCAAAATGGACTCCGCCAGCCGGTCCTGCAACGGCGCGTCCGCCGGGTAGGTCAGATATTGCTCCGTGGTGTGGACGAAAGCGTCCACAATCCCGTTGCGAATGTATTTTTTCGGCAGCGTGAAGGTCGTCGTCGGGTCCAGCACCGAAAACACCGGAAACGAATGCGCCGAAGTGAAATGAAGTTTCTCCTGTGTGGCTTGCCGGGAAATCACCGAATTGCCGTTGGCCTCCGTGCCCGTGGCCGGCAACGTCAGCACGGTGCCCACCGGCAATGCCGTTTTCACGCACTCGCCGTGGGTGCGCAGGATGTCCCACGGGTCGGCGCCGTCGAACACCGCCGCAGCAGCGATGAACTTCGCCGCGTCAATGACTGAGCCGCCGCCCGCAGCCAGCACGAAACCGATCCGTTCCGCCCGGACCAATTCGACTGCCTTCAAACACGTCTCGAAAAGCGGATTCGGCTCGATGCCGCCAAACTCGATCACGCGGTGTTGTTTCAACGCCGCTCGAACCTGATCATACACGCCGTTGCGTTTGATCGAGCCGCCGCCAAACACCAGCAAGACCGGTTGGTCCGTCGGCACCCGCGAGCCAATCTCGGCAATCATGCCCTTGCCAAAAAGAATCTCCGTCGGATTGCGAAAAACAAAGTTGTTCACGAACACACTCTACCAAACATCGCCGTCCATGACCAGTCTCTGCAGCAACTCCGCATCGGGCGCTTCGTAGGGCGGCATTCCGAACGACTTGAGCGCGTTGCTGGCCAGCAGAAAATCGCTGTGGTTGTGCGAAGAGAAAATGAGGACGGCAGACGGCTTGATCTTCAACTCGTCGGCCACGGCTTGCCGGAACAACCGGCCCACATTGACCGCCATGTTGCAGGTGTCGGCGGCGATCAAACAAACCCGCTGCTCGCCGTCATCCAGAAGCGTGATCGTGACCTTCAACGGCCCGCAGACTTCCGTGACGACAGGGCCGCCGACTCCGTAATGGCCGGTCAACGACGGTCCCAGTTGTGGAGTAATGCTGAAGCGACTTGCCGCAATGCGAAGTTGCGGCACCGGCGCAGCGCAGGCTGATCCGGCAACAAGGAACACAGCAAAGAGAACAAAGAGGGTGGACGTCTTCATGGCACTGGTTCTGAATACCACAACAATTTCTCAGGAGAAATGCCGGATTTAGATTTACACTGACGGCCAATCTTCTTTGAGGCGCAACAGTCGGCGCATCTCTTCCTTGTCGGGTGTCTGGCACCGCTCATGGTCGTCAAACTCCCAGCGACAGCGGCCCGTGACGCCGAACACTTTCTCAATCTGTCGTTTGGTGACCTTCATCCAAGGCTGAAGATCGTTACCGTGGTAGATGACGTACTTCGTTCCCACCTTGGTCACCCGGCCACGAGGGAATGCGTACACCAGCAACTCCAAGTGATCCTCTGTCGGACGCGGAGAAGCCGTTTGCGACTTCGGTTGCCTCGCCTTGGCCACCAGAGCCGCCAGACCCCAATGCCGCCAGAAAGACGAATGATCCAGTTCACCTTCTTGGTCGAACCGACAAGCCATCACCCGCCAGCCATCAGGGAATCGCACCACGTAGTAGATGCCTTCGGTTGGTTTCATGCCACGTGCACCGTTTCGTTGTCACATTGTATTCCTGCTGGTGCAGCCAAGGGCATGCGGTCGGCACTATTCGTTGACAGTCTTCCCATGTAAGCCATGCCATTCTTTGCGTCACTTTGTACCAGTCAGTCAGAGAGGCACGCCATGGGATATGCTCGCCGAGCGTATGCGGGTTTTCATGGCACTCATTCATCAGCCAGCCATAAAGGCGGGTCTTAGGCCTCTTGCGGAACATTTCGGGCGTCAAAAGAACAAAGTAACTCTTGTCTGGGTTGCGTTTACAGAGTGGCCATTGCAAGTCAGCAGCCGGTTCCAGCATCACGTCAATAGTTCGAGCGATTTGGTTCCGAGTGAGATCAAACGTGGTCTGGACGGAAACTGTAGTGGAGCCGGAAAACTGGACAGGATTTGGGCCATCCGTTAGAGGGTACAATCGAGTCGAGAAAGCGAGGTCCATGAGTACGAAGAAACGACAGCCGCATCCACCGGCCTCTTCAAGGCCAAGGTGGCCTTGAAAGCCGTAAAAGAACGGCTAACGCTCGCCCAGATCGCCAGCGCCTATCGGGTGCATCCCACCGAAGTCAGCGTCTGGAAACGCCAGTTGCTGGAAGCGGCCCCGGTCGCGTTGGCCCGACCGCACGATCCGACCGCCGCCGCCCACGCCGCGTTGGCGGAGGAGTTGTTCGCCAAAATCGGGCGGCTGGAGATGGAATGGGAGTGCCTTCAAAAAAACTCTAGCCTCCCGCCCGAACAACTCCGTGCCATGATCGAGACCGGCCATCCGACATTGAGCGTTGCGCGTCAATGCGTCCTGCTGGGACTTGCCCGCAGCACGTATTCCTATCAACCGGCAGCGGTGTCGGCGGAAGAGTTGGCGATGCGGGCGGCGTTGGATCGGGCGTACACGCGCTGGCCGTTCTACGGGAGTCGGCGTCTGAC
>Ga0272448_1000606_pt1 | contig 54046 bp, 45 predicted proteins | sample YNPCB0191_FD_202220 | JGI IMG/M metagenome (GOLD analysis project Ga0272448, IMG submission 202220) | Hot spring sediment microbial communities from Yellowstone National Park, WY, United States - YNP-CB-019-1 | ecosystem: Environmental > Aquatic > Thermal springs > Hot (42-90C) > Sediment... | reverse complement strand
CCGGGCAGTCGGTGATCAACTGACCTGTGTTTTTGTCAACAATGGGCTGCTGCGCAAGGGCGAGGCAGAGAGCGTAGAGGCCGTCTTCCGGCGCACGCTCAATGTGCATCTGGTTGTCGTTGATGCCGAAGACCGCTTCCTGGAACAACTGGCCGGCGTTAGTGACCCCGAAGAAAAGCGACGGCGCATCGGTGAGACTTTCATTCGCGTTTTTGAGGCCGAGGCGCGCAAGCTGGGCAGAATTGATTTTCTGGCCCAAGGGACGCTCTATCCTGACGTTATCGAAAGCGCTCACCCTGAGCGACGAGCGGCGGCGCGCATCAAAACACACCACAATGTCGGTGGTCTGCCGGCGGACATGACATTCAAGCTGGTGGAGCCGTTACGTTATCTCTTCAAGGATGAAGTGCGGGCAGTAGGTGTGGAGCTGGGCCTGCCGCCCGATCTCGTCTATCGCCAGCCATTCCCCGGGCCCGGATTGGCAGTACGCGTGATCGGCCCTGTGACAAAGCAACGACTGGACACCCTACGCGAGGCAGATGCAATTGTACGTGAGGAAATTGCAGCAGCGGGCAAGGATCGCGAGGTGTGGCAGTATTTTGCCGTCTTGACCCCCCTACAGTCGGTAGGTGTCATGGGCGACGGACGCACGTATGCCAACGTGGTCGCAGTACGTGCCGTGGTCAGCAGCGATGGTATGACCGCTGACTGGGCGCGCCTGCCCTATGATGTGCTGGCCCACATCAGCAGCCGCATTGTCAACGAAGTCCCCGGTGTGAATCGTGTCGTCTATGACATCACATCCAAGCCACCCTCAACCATCGAGTGGGAGTGACATGATGGCCCCCCGACACCTGACGGCGCCGGGAGTCCATCATTGCGGCGTTCTTCTATCGTCCGGCGCCACGAATGCCCATGTTCGCTTCCTCTTCCTGACTTGCCTCAGGCAGGCCCAGGCTCTGCTGCACCAACGCCAGGCGCAGCGTCTTGATCTCATACGGCTTCATTTGCACGCGCACTGCGTCTCCCTTGAAGGTGACTGCGTTGCTGGCAATTGGCTCCTCCAGGTGATTTGTCTCCTCGCAGAAGCGCAGGGGTGCAGGGAATGTCAGCAACACGTCGGCGGCAAAACCTGTTGACTCAAAGAGGCGAATGATGAACGGTGACCACTCGCCCCATTCATCTTCCTCAACCTTGAGTGCTGTAAGCATAACGCTGGGAGGCTCCACACGCACGAAGCTGAATGTGGCAGGCAATGCCTGGTATGCCGCAGGCACCATCCAGGGCTCCATCATGCCTGAGTGGCGCGCTTCCTGACGGGCAATCAGAGGGTAGCTGAAGTCCATCGCCCGGCGCGGCGTCTGAGCGGATACCCAACTGCCGCGGTGGGGGTAGACGGCAAAGCTGACGTCGTGTTCGCCCTGGTCCGCCCGCGGGTCCAGGTCGGGAATCCCGCGCAAGAGGGTCAAGCGTAGAACATTGTCTTTGACATCACACCCGTAGCGTGCTTTGTTCAGCAAGCTAAGGCCAAAACCGATGTTGGAGAGGTCAAGCCAGTTCTGGGCCAATGCTTCTGTGCCGTCGGCGGGACGGACAATATGCCCGTATGGCACGTCAAACGTTGCCTCGCCGGCGGCGACGGCCAGAGGGAAGGCCGCCTTTAGGCAACACTCACGCTCCTGCCAGTCTGCCTGCAGGCGAATCTCGAACCAGGGCAGAGCGTCATAGACGATGGTGTCCACCATGAAGAACGATTCGCGCCAGCGATAGCTGGCCCGGATAATGGCGCGCACGGGCCCACGTTCGACCACCTGCACCGATTCCGGCTGTGATAGGCTGTCTATCTGATCGGTCAGAGCGATTGTCCAGGCGCTGTGGGCACCGGGCTGCTCGGCAATGAGCTGCAGGACGTTTGCCGGCCCGGCAGCCAGATTTCGTCCGGCAAACTTGCTGTAGATCTTGGTGAGATGCCCCGTGGTTGGGTCCGCTTCGACGCGCAGAAACTGGTTCTCCAGTTGCATGTCGGTGATCTCGACGCCGCCTCTGGCCGTCTCACTGCCAGCGGTGACGGCGCGGAAAAGCTTATAGCCGAGGGGTGGCATTGCCTCTGCCGTAAAGAGAACATCGGCAAACCAGGCATGGCCGCGCTGCTCGAGCGAGAGCACTTGGGTGGGAAGAGAGCCCCCGGTCTGATTGCAGACCACGATGGTATCGGGCCTGTCCATGAAGCGCAGCATGACTCGCGTTGGCTCGCTACGTTCCCATGCCAGTGGATTGAAGACGAGAATCGGTGCACCTTCACCACGCGTATCAACGCGGTTGCCGATCTCGGCCAGGGCTGTTGCCAGGATTCCGTTCATCTGAGCCGAGACGCGATCATAATCGGCCTGGATGTCCTCATAGACCGGAGAGCGTGATGTGCCGGGCAACTCATCGTGGAATTGGTGGCGCAAGATGGTTTTCCAGGCCTGGTTGAAATCCAGGCGCGGGAAGACCGGCTTGCGTTGGAAGCAGGTAGCAATGGTGGCAAAGCGTTCGGCAGTGAGGAGCAGGCGTTCGATCTCTCGGCTACGTTGCTTGCTCCTGGCCTGCGATGTGTAGGATCCGGTTGATCCGCCGCCAAGCTCACCACGATAGATGGGAGGGTTGTAGTGAGCCTGCAGAATGTCGCGGAAGAAGACCTGAGGATCCGTATGGAGCAGGCGCGGGCCATCGTCGGCGGCGCGCAGGTGTGCCAGAGCCTCGATGTCGTCTGTACGTGGCCCGCCGCCGTGGTCACCCCGGCCATAGAGAACGAGCATGTCATTACTGCCGTATGTTTTCTGCCACTCGGCCATCTGGCGCAAGAGATCAGGGCCAACGACTGCGCTGTATGTATTGACCGGAGTATACGATAGCACCTGCGATCCATCGGGGCCCTGCCACCAGAAGAAAGGCATTGTATCCGGCATGCCGCGCCCGAAGAGAAGGTAGCCAATGCCACACCCTTTCAGAATTGTAGGCAGCGTATGGGTATGCCCTGAGAAGGCATCGGGCGCCCATGCCATTGTCACGGTACAGCCGAGATGCTCGCGGGCGTAACGGGAACCAAGCAGGTGTTGGCGAATCATGGATTCGCCAGAGGTCATCATGTGATCGTACTCGCACCAGCCATCAACGACAATCCAGCGGCCTTCGGCAATACGCTGCTTGATTGCTGCGAAGATGTCAGGATAGTGCTGCTCCATAGCCTCGTAGAGAGCAAGCTGGCTCTGCACAAAGATGAGCTCTGGCGCGTGCTCCATCAGACGCAGAACGCCGCGGAATGTATCGCGGGCGATGCGATGGACGGTCTCATTCCAGCGCCAGCGATAGCCCAGGTCAATGTGGGCATGGCCGACAAGATGGATGGTACATTGTGAAAGGTCTGACATTGGTGCGACTCCTGTGGTCAGTTGTATGTGAGATACAGGCTACGAGAGTGCTCCGCTGCCTTCGACACCGTACTGCCCGGCCACTTGTGTTACATCTAGAGTAGGAGCTCGGGAGCGTTGCTACAGATTCCGTCTACGCCGATGCAACGCAGGGCGGCGATCTCCTGTGGCCGTTCCTCGTGCCAGCAGATGACGCCCAGGTCGGCGGCACGGACGGCGGTCAGCCATTCTGGGGTGAGCAAAGAGCTTGGCGCAACGGCCCATTCCCAGCATGGATGCACGTAGGTCGCAGCAATGGAGTGGGCCAGCTCGACGGCGTTGAGATGGGGTGAGCTGAACAGAATGGATGTCGTCAGCTCAGGGGCCACTTTCTTTATGTTGGCCAGCCAGTCAGGGCGGAACGAACCGATGATACAGCGGTCTGTTGCCCGCTGCTGGCGCAGAGCAGCCACCACAGCGGGGATGGCGGCGCCATCTTTGACTTCAATGTACGCGCCCATGTACTCTTGTTGGCAAATAGCCAACGCATCCGCCAGGGTGGGAACGTGCTGTCCTTTGCCGAGATCAATGGTTTGCAGGTGGGCCAGTGAGCTTGTGGCAATAGGCCAGACACGCCCGGTCGTGTCTGTCAGATAGCTATCATGAGCCAAGACGATGTGCCCGTCGGCCGTTCGCCGTACGTCGAACTCTACCATGTCGGCAGCACGTGCAGCGGCTTCGCGCAAGGCCATCACCGTGTTGCCGGGAGCGTGGGCGGCGGCGCCACGATGACCGATACGCAAAAAACGGTAATCAGAGGTGGGCAACTCTCGCCTGAGCTGATCCATGCACTGAGTGACACGCGACGGCATCCAGTCGCGCAGTGCAGGCCAGGGCACAAGCATCTCCGGCGTGAAGCGGAAAACCTGAGAGAAGTCCCAACTGGGCTCGAAGGCATGGTGGGCCAGGTAGGTACGCACCAAGAGCGTGTCGAAAGGGGATACCTTGACTCGATCCTTGATGAAAGGTGACAAGAGAACACCGCCTAACCCGGCCAGATCCCTTGTTTCGCTGCGTCTGACCTGTTTCTCTCGCTCGCGGAACCAATGTGGGGTGGGTGCAAAGGCATGCTTTCCCGGCTGGCTATACACAATCAGGTGATCGCCCTCCAGTGCCAGATGTTCGTCTTGGCTCATGTCATGATAGTCGCCATGCCAGCTTGCTTCAGCACGAACAACGCGACCGGCTTCGTTGACGAAAACCCAGACGTGCTCCAACTCATAGAGATGGCCGATGTCCCAGTCCCACCAGATGGCATACTCGATGGCGAAGCTGGCCGCGGGTTGCCCATTAGCCCTGAGATTGATCTCGCGGCCGCGTGTAAACGATGGCGAGGGGATGTTCGAGCGAACGATGGAATAGCCGGCTGCCAGGGGCAGGAAGGGCTCATGTCTATCGAAGTAGATAACGGGGGCATAGCGTACGGCCAGACTGTGCTCATCGGCGTCTCGGGCAGATGATAACAAGGAGGAGAGAAAGGGATCACGTTCCATGATTGCGCCTCCCTGAATGATGGTCGGTGATTGTTGGATTGCAGCATGCACTTCAACACAAATAGACGTCGTTGTCAAGGGGGGCTGCGTTCGGTAACTGTTCACCGTTAGGGTAAGGGAAGTTAGAAAGTGGAGCGAGCTGGCCACGGATGCAGGAGCGGATGACACGGAACACGGGTTGCCGGCAGCGTTCTCCATACCATCCCGCAGGTTTGGGTAACCTGCGGGATGGTATAGGCATGCCGATGCATCTGCTTCCAGGGTAAACGTGAACAGTTACTGCGTTCGGTCAGACAATTCAAGATAACAATTATGGTAAGTCAACGTACCTGTGACAGCGCTGTATGAGCCGAATTGGCGCCCGAGAAGGTCAAACAGGCAGGGCAAAACTGTCGTTCAGAGCCGCAAAACCGCCCAAGGGGCGACCATATAGCCACTAACTGCTCCTGCGACCGCCAGAGGTAGCTTGTAGTGATGCTTCAGGCCGGTAGCGGTCTGTTATCTTGAATTGTCTGGCGGGCCGGGAACGTGGCCTGCCCCTCCCCAGGTTCGGGCAATCTGCGGGAGGGGCAACCGCGCCCTCCTCATACTATACTATTCGTGACAAAATGCAGGCGCGGGTGTTGTACTATACAGAAGGGGTGGATCCCTTGACAAATCTTTAGCCAACAAGAAAGGATGGCCTCAGATGCAAATTGTCGGTGACACGTGTGCGGATCTTTTCCCGGGGCAGGTCGAAGGGCTCGATATTACACTCGTCCCGCTCACCTTTACGCTTGACGGTAAGGTCTATCGGAGCGGTGTTGATATTGACTCTGAGGGCTTCTATCGTCTGCTTGGGCAGAGCCGTGGCTTCCCAACCACATCTCAGCCCTCTGTGGGAGATTTCGTGGAGGTCTATCGCCGCCTGGCGGCCAAAGACCCGACCATCCTGTCCATCCACATTGCATCGGCGTTGAGCGGTACATACAACTCGGCCGTCGCTGCTGCCGAGCTGGTGCCCGAAGCCGACATCACCGTCTATGACAGCAAAAAAGTCTCCGGGCCGTTGGGGTGGATGCTGGAGGCGGCAGCGCGAGCAGCAAAGGCCGGTTGGGACAAAGAGCGCATTCTTGCCCTCCTACAAAGAATGACGGCTGAGACGTACTTCATCTTCACCGTGCCATCCCTCAAGTATCTGATCCACGGCGGGCGCATCAGTCATTTGAAAGGGTTGTTGGCTACAGCCTTTGGCATCAAACCTCTCATCGGTGTTGATAATAGCACCGGAGCGCTTACCCAAGAGGGCCAGGCGCGCACGATGAGAGCCGCCCTACAGGCGATGGTGGTACACATGTCCCGCCAGTACGCCCCCGGCACGGCCCTGCGCACGCAAGTGCTGCATGGCGATAATCTGGAGTCGGCGCAGATGCTGCATGAAATGATTGACCGACAATTCGACTGCGTGTGGATGCCTATCGGCGCAATCGCCCCTGTGCTTGGCGCCCACACCGGCCCCGGTCTGGTCGGTGCCTTCTACGGCCCCCTGTCGCTCTTCGCCGACATCCCGGGTAACCCGTGGCATAAGTAGATAGGCGTCGCGGCATGGGGCAATCTAATCAACAGTTGAGGAGGTCTTGTTCGTGCTACGCGATCTGATCATCTCGAATCGCAGCTATCGGCGCTTCTATCAGGACGTTGCCGTCGGCGAAGCAACCCTGAGGGAGCTGATTGATCTGGCCAGGCTGTCTGCATCGGCCAGCAACCGGCAGCCGCTCAAGTACATCATCTCCTGTGATCCGGCCAAGAACGCGCAGATCTTCTCCACGCTGTCGTGGGCCCGTTTGCTCAAGGACTGGGGAGGGCCCGCCGAGGGCGAACGTCCGGCGGCGTATATCGTCGTGCTTGGCGACAAGGAGATATCGCAAAGCTTTTACTATGACGCCGGCATCGCCTGTCAGAGCATACTGCTGGGAGCACGCGAGAAGGGGCTGGGTGGCTGTTTGCTTGGCTCTGTCAACCGCGTTGCCCTGCGCCAGGCATTGGGCATTGCCGAGCGCTATGAGATTCTTTTGGTGATTGCCCTGGGCAAGCCCAAGGAGACGGTGGTGATCGAGCCGGTGGGGCCAAATGGTGACACGACATACTACCGCGATCGCGACGGGGTGCATCATGTCCCAAAACGCTCTCTCGACGAGATCATCATTGGTTAAGAGGCGAGGCCATTGCGTGATAGGCATATCGGCGTAGACGCAGTACATCACCTGGCCGATGAGACAGCTTGCCGGTCATGGTACAATAGTAGGAGGACACGAAGCGCGTGATCCCAACCGGAGGTGGCCGTCGTTGCCTGCATAACGACGGCCACCGTGTGAGGCAGCATTTGCCATGCGTGGCAGGAGCAAGCAATGTCATCGCCCGATCTGATCCTGTTGCATGCACCGAGCGTCTATGATTTTCGTGAGAAGTCCATCCTCTATGGACCGGTCAGCGACCTCGTCCCATCAACACCTGTGTTCGAGATGTATCCGATCGGCTTCACCACCATTGCCGAGTACCTGGAGCGACACGGCCTGCGCGTGCGCATCGTCAATCTGGCCGTACAAATGCTGAAGGATGCTCACTTTGATGCCGAGAGTCACCTGAGGAAGCTGGACGCGGCTGCCTTTGGCATTGACCTGCACTGGCTCCCCCATGCCCACGGTGCAATCGAGGTTGCCCGCATCGTCAAGCGGCTGCATCCACAGCGGCCTGTCATCTTTGGTGGTTTTTCCTCCTCGTATTTTCATTTGGATCTGATCTCGCGACCAGAAGTGGATTTCGTTGTGCGCGGTGATTCAACCGAGCAGCCCATGCTCCAACTCGTCGCCTACATCCGGGCAGGAGGCTCTCCTCACCCCCGCACCGCTTCACCTGAGGGGCGCCGGCTTGCCGCAATCCCCAATCTGGTGTGGCGTGATGCAGACGGCAACCCTCAGGTCAATCCGTTGACCTATGTACCTGATAGTCTGGATGGCCTTCTGCTCGATTATTCGTATGTGCTCAAGGCGGTTGTCCGCTACCGTGATCTGACCAGTTTCATCCCCTTCCGCGCCTGGATGAGCTATCCGATTACGGCGGCGCTCAGCGTGCGTGGTTGTCGTTACAACTGCATCACCTGTGGCGGCTCGGCCTGTGCCTACGCCCGGCTTCATGGTCGCCGGCGCCCGGCATTCCGCAAGCCAGAAGACCTGGCCGGCGACGTGCGACGCGTGGGCTTGTTCAGCCACGGCCCGGTCTTCATTCTCGGCGATATCCGACAGGCCGGCGATGATTACGCGCAACAATTTCTCGACGCGCTTGCCGGTTACAAAAAGCCGGTTTTCCTAGAGCTGTTCGATGCTGCACCGCCGACCTTCTTTCGTCGCCTTGCCCAGGCGCTGCCCAACGTGACGATTGAGGTCTCATTAGAGTCACACGATGAGCGTATCCGTCGCGCCTTTGGCCGCCCGTATACAACCGAGGCCATAGAGCGCACGATGAAGGATGCCCTCGACGCCGGTTGCCAACGGCTCGACGTGTTCTTCATGGTCGGCCTGCGTGAGCAGACATATGAGTCGGTGATGCAGACGATAGACTACTGTGCCGCCTTGATGGCGCGCTTCGACAGCAAAGGAGATCGTCGCCTCATTCCGTTCGTTTCTCCCCTTGCGCCGTTCCTTGATCCCGGCAGCCGTGCCTTTGAACAACCCGAACGCTATGGCTATCGTCTGCGCTGCCGCACGTTGGAAGAGCATCGTCAGGCGCTGCTGGCCCCAAGCTGGAAATATGTGCTCAACTACGAAACACAGTGGATGTCAAGAGATGAGATCGTCTCGGCGACCTATGAGGCGGGGCGGCGCATGAACCGGCTCAAGGCGCACTACGGGCTGGTTGATGCCAGGGTTGCCGAAGCAACCGACAGGCGTATTGCCCGCGCCGTGCAACTGGTAGCGGAGATTGACCGCATCATGGCCATAGCCGATCCGCTAGAGCGTCAGGCGCGCCTGCACGCCGTCAAGCCAGAGGTGGATACCGCCAATCTGAGCACGGTGTGTGACAAGCGCGAGCTGGAGCTACCGGTGCCTGTGCACAAGATTGATCTCCTACGCGCTGCCCATGTGGTGGCGCAGGGGTGGCTGACCGAGCACAGACATGTGACGGAAAAGACATGAGGTATGCGTTTGCCCGGTCGGTGTTCGCGCTTGTCGCGCGCCCGATGTCCCACCGTCGGCATGGCCGCCTTCGAACAAACGGCCGGCGTCTGAACGATGGCCTACACCGGTTGTCGCCGCACAATCAGGCCAAGGTTGGCAACGCCAATGAAGAAGAGAATGGCGAGCTGCCCCAATGATAAGGCGTCCATCGTGCGTGTGGCCTGGCCGTTATATCCCAGCAGTGATTCATACTGGGCGGCAGCCGGCAAACCGCTCGCCAGACCGCCGACCTGCCCTGACTGAAGGTAGGGGAAGGCCAGGGGCAGAGCCATGGCCGTGGTTGCCGCTACCAGGTGCACAGGATAGCGGCTTTGCACCTGCTCGACCCAGCGACGCACCCCGCTATCGTCTCCGGCAAGCTCAATGATCAGTCGAACGCTGGTCACGTCGGTGATGTTGCGCATAACGGCCAGCTCAGACACAGGCTGCCGTTGCCTGAAGTCTGTGCTGAATGCCTGCGGCAGATTCGCTCCCATCATTGCCAGTGCCGCCTCGCCGCCCGCCAGATAGCCGAGATTCACGTAATCAACGCCATAGGCGTAGATATTCTGTTCGGCCATGGGCGTAATGACAGCATCGGCAAGCGCCGGTCCCTGTGGTGAGAGGCTAAGGACAAGGATGCGCGCCTGCCGCCGTATGAGGTGATGAATCACGGCCTGTGCCAGCGGCTGCATCTCGCCTGCCGTCGTCGTGTCGTAATCGAAGGAGACCAGCACGGGTGAATGCAGCGGCAAGCCCTCGATGGCCTGGTAGAGGCTGCGCACTTCGGTGGAAACCGGCGTGCTACCGCTCAATGACCCGGCCGGCAGCACCAGGCCGATGACGATCACCACCACCAACGTGAGGTAGGCCAGGCGGCGCCATATGTCTGGCGTCGTCGGCTGCGGCGGCCTGACCGGTGGTTTCGGTGGAGGCTGCGCGCCGGCCGGCGACGGGCGCACACGCACTAACACCCGCGGCGTCGCCGTGACCTGTGGCGGGGTTACCTCTGGCGGCCGGCCTGAATCACCTGTCTCCTCTGGCGCGCCGCTGGTTGTGCCCTGGCTGTGTGCCGGCCGGGGACGGGCGGCCTCTGGCTGCGCCATCGGTGTTGCTTCCTGCGCGGCGGCCTCGGCTAACGCCCCGGCTTGAAGGCTGCCTGCCGGCGGCGGGGTCGCCGGCACCTCGTCGAGTGAGATAATCTCTGCTTCTTCTGCTAACGCGCCCTCGCCTTCGTCGGTCTCTGTCAGCGGTTCTGGAGGGGCGACAACCGGCCTGTCCGGCTCGGGCAGGCGAGCACCGCAACGGTGGCAGAATGCGCTGTAGGCGATGATCGGCGCTTTGCAGTTGGGGCAAAGGGCGGCGCCCGGCGTCTCGAGCTGGCTGCCACAATTGTTGCAGTAGCGACTGCCTTCACGGTTGGCAGTGTTGCAGCGGGGACAATAGACGGCCACGCAATCCTCCTACTTGTCCTTGTCCAGATACTGGTGGTCAATGCCCACGAGCACCCGCACACCGGTGAGGATCGCCCCCAGGGCCGCAGCGATGACGATGCCGCGCAGCCCCGCCGCGCCGATAACCGCCAACAGCCAGGCGCGTGCTTCAGGGAGGGCATCCCACAGGTCGGCACCCAGCGGAATCTGCCCAATCAGGACGATGACGCCCACAACGAGCATGACGGCTGCTTCCCAGGTGCGCAGGCGCAGAGTGCGATAAGCGGCGGTGGCGATGTAAAAGGCCAGCAGCGAGAAAATCGTCGCGCTCAGAGGCTGGTAAATAAAGGTGAAAAACCAGGTTAACGCCGGATCGCTTGCTCCGCTGGAGCCGGGGCCCAGTCCCAAGAGTAGGGTCAGCAGAAGAGCGGCAAGCAGGGCAAGACTATACGGCCAGCCCGCTCGCGCCGCAAGCACCCGCCCCCCATGGACGCGTGCCAGATTGATAACACCCAGGATGAGCGCTGTCGCCGCCAGGATGACCACATAATCGGTCAACGTGTGGCCCAGTTCATCAACGACCGGGTCGCTGATGAAATAATCTGCCAGGACAATGAGACCAGACGCGGCGGCTACCAGGACGGCAATTAGGCGTAGTGCACGCATGATGTACCCTCGTTGACCTCACACGGCGGATTCGGCCCAGGGATGTTGTTACAGTCCGGCCGTCTTAATGACGACTCCGACGATGATTGCCGCCACAACCAGCAGGCGTAGCCAATCCTGGGCCACGAGGCTGGCCACCAGTGCCCGACGACCGGACAGATAGGCGCCCGCGGCATAGATCTCCTCGCCGGCGGCGACATGATTTGCTGTAAACACGGCATAGGGTAATGCCTGTGAGTTCACCGTACCGATGACCTGAGGCACACCAGCCATGCGCCCCCGCTCGCCGATGAGGAGGATCTCGTCGCCCAGCGAGCCCAGGACAAAGCTGGCGCCCACGTCACGGCCAAAAATGTCGGCCACGCTGACGGCATAGGCAAAGGGATCTTCGCCGGCAAACCGCACCTGTGATGGATCGTACTCCCTGGCGGCGCCGGCCCTCTGATAGGCATCCTCCATTTTGCTCTGTAGGACCGGCAGGACAAGGGCACTGGATGTCGTCACCACCGTGGAAACGCCGGCTGCGGCCGCGCGTTCGGCCAGCGCGCCGACCGCGTTCACGCCGGCCAGCGTGTCGGCAGTGGCAGCGCTGCCGATTGTGCCGGTCCCGGCAGAGAAATGCAGCGTCTGGCCCGTCTCGGCGGCATCGGTTACGGCCTGTTTGATGCGGTCGTAGGCCGGTAGGCGGCGCAGGTTAATGGCTTTGCTCTCGGGGAAGCGGAGGAGAGCAAGGCCCAGGGCAACGGCGGCAAGGATGAGCAACCCCAGGGCCAGGGCGCCTTGCACCGACAGGCCGAGGCCATAGACATCCAACAGGGTCTGCAGGTCAATGGGTAGACTGGGCACTGTGATCTGCCTGCCTTTCCAGCCGTTGAACCAGCCACTCCACATAACGCGGGTCCTCCAAGAGTGCGGCATAGTCGTTGCCGGCTGTCTGATCGAAGATCAAGCTCAGTAGTGGCTGAAGCATCACGATGGCCTGACTGCCGAGGAAGCTGAGGGGCCTGGTTGCCTCGAGCATGAGGATGGCAGGCGTGCTGAGGCCCATTGCCTCGATACGTCGGGCCAGGGTCTCGATTAGTTGCTGCTGCCGCTCATCTGACGAGTCGCTGTTCTCCGGCTCCATTCTCCTCATGTGACTACCGGCCTCCATCTCCTATCTTACAGGAACAATGTGTAAATGTCAATGTGCGGGTAACTGTTCACGGTTAGGGTAAGGGAAGTTGGAAAGCGGAGCGAGCTGGCCACGGATGCAGGCGCAGATGACACGGAACACGGATTGCCGGCGGCGTTCTCCATACCCTCCCGCAGGTTTGGGTAACCTGCGGGAGGGTCACTATCGGGCGCCACACGAGCAGGGATAGAGGTACCGCCTTATGTCACCGACACAACCACGTTGCGCAGGCGAGGGCCATCGAATTCGCAAAGCAGGATGCCCTGCCATGTCCCCAGCAGTAATCTACCGTCATGAATCGGCACCGTTACCGATGTGCCAACCAGGCTGGCTTTGACGTGGGCATCTGAATTGCCCTCGCTGTGTCTGTAATCGCCACCAACGGGAACCAGCCGCGCCAGGGTTGCCAGAATGTCACGCTTAACGTCGGGATCGTAGTTCTCGTTGATAATGATGCCGGCGGTCGTGTGCGGAACATAGACGGTGCATAGCCCTTCTTTGACTGCACTTTTCTGCACTGCTCGTTCAACCTGTGCCGTAAGGTCGTAGATGGTCTGATGGCTGTCTGTTGATACACTAAGCGTGACGATCACGAATGCTGCCTCCACTGGATATGTCCTAGAGCATCCGGCGTTTGCGCGATGGTGTCAATTGGCTGCTCTCTATTCCTGCCCCAGCAGGCGCAGGCGCAACAGGTTCAACGCCGTCAGCATCGCCCAACGCTTGATCTCGGCGATGACGGTGGGGAAGACCACGCTCGACGTGCGCATCTCGCCATCGTCGAGGGCAACATTGATCGTGCCTGGGGGAACGTTGCCGACCGGCTCGCGGCCAACCACCGCGGTCACGCCCAATCCGATACTCGCCCCAAGTCGGGTGCGCGCGGTGGTTGCCATCGCCTCGGCAACCCCCATGCTGGCCATGCCGTCCTGTTCGATCAGCGCAGGCGGAACGCCGAACTGGCGCAGCGCATCGGCCGTTGGTGCAACCAGGCCGGCGCGGAAGAAGGCGGGATAGCGTGGATCATCAACCAAGAAGCTGGCAATGTGCCCACCAGTGCCGGTTTCCATAATGGCTACGGTCTTGCCGGCAGCGATCAGCAGATCACCGACAACCGACACAGGGGTGTCATTGTCATATCCGTAGATGTACGAACCGAGGATGTCCTTAAGTTTCTCCTCCATTGGCACAATGGCGGCGCGGGCTTCGTCTTCGGTTTTTGCTTTGGCGGTCAGACGCAGATGAATGCCATCTTGCTTGGCGTAGGTGCCGATGGTCGGATTGGTTGACGCCAGAAGATGGCGGATCTTGTCTTCGGCCATGGACTCGCCGATGCCGATGAGTTTGACCGTGCGCGACACGATGACGGCCTGGTCTTTAGCTTGGTGCGCCTTCAGCCGAGGGACGACCTCCTCGCTCCACATGCGGTACATCTCTCGCGGCACGCCGGGCATGGAAATGATGATGCGTCCCTCTTTCTCCACCCACCAGCCGGGGGCAGTACCCACCGGATTGGGGATGGGGCGCGCCGAAGGGATGAGGGTCGCCTGTTTGAGATTGTTCTGGGTCATGGGGCGATTGCGCCGGGCAAAATAGGCACGCAGTTGTGCTTCCAGGTCTGGCTGAATGACCATCTCTTCGCCGAGCATGGCTGCGATGGCCTCACGCGTCGTATCGTCCTCCGTTGGCCCCAGGCCACCGGTGGTAATGATGACGTCGGACCGCTGCCACGCCCGTTGCAGGGTGTCAACCAAACGCCCCAGGTTGTCGCCAACCTGAGAAATGAAGTACAGGTCAATACCCAGGGCGGGTAATTCGCCTGCCAGGTAGGCGGCATTGGTGTCTGTGATTTGGCCAAGCAGAAGCTCGGTGCCGATTGAGATAATCTCCGCTTTCATAGGGCTCCCGTCTTGAGAATAGAATATGTAGTTGTGCCGGTGGCGGGCTGTTGAACATGACAGATTACGGGACGGCGAGCATGACCGGTTTGCTACGTACCTCTACAGTATCTATGAGGCGATGATTTGTCAACGAAATGATAGACAGACTGTTGTCATCTTTGTTGGCCACATAGACCTGATCGTCGCCCGAAATGGCTGCCAGGGCCACAGGATTGTTGCCGACGCTAACGGCATGGGTTGTCTCGGCGTTGAGGTCAACGAGCACCACCTGGTCGGCCTCCGGCTTGAGCAGACACAACCACTTGCTCATCTGATACTCGGCGTAAACCAGTTCTGTCGCCCCGCCAAGAAGATCGCCCGGACTGGCAGAGAGAACAGGCGACAGCGTCCCGTTGTTGGCCAGGTCGAGGGCGAGAAGGAATGGCTCTTGGTCGAGAAGAACATACAGCATTCGTCCATCGCGAGCAATGGTCATATCCTTGATGTTGCCATTGGTGCGATAGCCCGTGATCCGGCGAGCTTGACGTGCATCAAGAACGGTAATCGTCCGGTCGTTGACACCGGCAACATAGATGCGCTGTCCATCGCGGCTGGGAACAAGAATCGCCTTGTGGGCATTCGATAGAACCTGTGTGGTGTAACGCGTGACCCATGTGCGCGTGTCTATGACGGTCAACCAGTGGGAGATGCCATCGCGGCCTAAATTGTAGATGTAGAGGCTGTCGCCCTGAGATGAGATGGCCATCGCTTCGGCTTCCGGCGGATTCAGCGACACCTGGTGGATGATGGTGCCATTGAACAGGTTGAAGACAATAACCCGATCGGGCGTCAGAACATAGAGGCGTTGTGTGTCACGTTGCGCCTGCATGGCGACGGCGGGAATGTTTTCCCACTGATCTGAGCTGCCCGGTGGGGTGAGCGGCAAGCGACTCGCCTGGTCGAGCAGTGAAACGCCAATGGTGGCCTGCCCACCAGCCTGGCTGGCGGTCTCGTGGCCGATGTAGAGACGACGATAGGGATCATAGTACAGGGTCAGGACAAAGCGAGCACGTTGCCGCCGCGGCAAGATGACATTGGCCAGAATGGCGACATCATAGTCCAGTTTCTGTGCTTTGATCTGGTAGCCGCGGTCCACAGGAACAGCATGAAACATCACCTGCCCTGCTTTGTCGGTAAAGGCAACCTCGGCCGAGTGGTCGGTGAGGATCGTGACACGCGCCTCGGCCACAGCACCGCCACCGGTATCCTTGACGATAATCTGAACCTCTGGCCTGTCGCCGGGAAGAAAGTACTGCAAGGTCGACCAGGCCCGCGGCGCAAAGTCAACCGCTGCCGGCACCAGAACGAAGACTATCCACATGCCGACAACGGTAATAAGAACAAGGCGAAACGCCTTCTCAGACATAGGATATCCTGCTACAGACGCTTAAGAGACGCATCAGCCGGTCATAAACGTTCGATGATGCCGACCAGTAGAGGAGTCAACCGCTTGACAGCCTCCTGCCCGGCAGCCAGCACTTCCCTGTGATCAACGGGGGGCGCGTCCGGATCCGGGCTGAGCACATTGCTGATCATCGAGATGCCCAAGACCTGCATGCCGCCGTGGCGCGCCACGATGACCTCGGGGACGGTTGACATACCGACCGCGTCGCCGCCGATGGAGCGCAGGAAGGCAACTTCGGCCGGGGTCTCGAACGATGGCCCACCGAGCATGACGTACACTCCCTCGTGCAGATTGATGCCCAGACGATGGGCAACTTCTTGCGCCAGGTGGCGAAGGCCGCGCTCATAGGCATTGTGCATGTCCACAAAACGTGGGCCGAGCTGGGGGTCGTTGGGCCCAAACAGGGGATTGATGCCGGCGAAGCCGGGGAGATTGATGTGATCACGGATCAGCATCAAGTCGCCGACGGCGAAGCCGGGATTGAGGCCACCGGCCGCATTGGTGACGATGAGCGTCGTGCACCCCAGCTCTTTGAGGACGCGAATGGGGAAAGTAACCTGATGCAACGAGTATCCTTCATACAGGTGAAGGCGTCCGTTCATGACCGCCACCGGTCGGTTACCAATGCGGCCGATGAGCAGATCGCCGCGGTGCCCCTCCACCGTCGAAGGCACAAATGACGGGATCTCCTCGAATGAGATGGTGGTGGCGTCGGCGATCATGTCGCCGACGTTAGCCAGGCCGGATCCCAACACAATCGCAATGTGCGGCGACTGCTTGCCGCGTCGCCGGATGAACTCGGCAGCCTGAGCGATAGCGCTGCGGTCGAGTTGGCTTTGATTCAATGATCAAGCTCCCCAGTCGTCATCATGCGCCGGTCACATCAGCGCGATGAGCCCGACTGTCTGTTTGTAGTCAGAGACGAGACATGAGTTCTTTCTTCTTACTTTGGAATTCCTCTTCTGTGATCAGGCCTTTGTCGCGCAGGCCTGCCAGCTCTGTGATCAGCGCCGTGATAGACTTCTCGCTCGTGGCCGGCTGCGCCGCCAGATGCAGGTCTTCATCGCGCCCCAGACTCTCTTTGGCATTGAGCATGGTGGTCTTGAAGCGAATGGGACGTGACAGTTTTCCAGCTTGTTGACACCGATCTCACTGGCCGTCAGGATTTCGATGTCGCCGTAATCGAGGAGTCGCCCCATGAACGACTGATTGAGGACGACATCGTTGACCTTTTCGAGCGACGAGTCAATGACATGCTTGTTGAACACACCCTCGATTTGTATGATACGCCGGTTGGTTACGATGTACTGCTCATTCCACCATTTCAAATAGGCCACGCTGAGTCGCCCCAGCGTGAGCACGAGAAGAAACAAGAGCAAAAGCGATAGCCCGCTCGATGGAGTTACCAGCGCCACAGCCAGGGCAATAATGATCAGCGACAGAATGACCGAGCCGATCAAACTGCCGGCGATGACCGTCCAGTGCCGCCTGGTGACAAACAGCGTTTGTTCATTCTTTCCCATAATACTCTGAAGATAGCCCATGGCCCATCTCCTTCATGAATATTGTTGGCATCGCCGATCGTGCCCGATGTCATTCTCAGTTGTCATGCGCTGTGGCCCACAGCCACGGCCGGTAGGCAGCAGGCCGGCCATGGAGGGAAAGCCTGGGGGCCAGGCGGCTCGATGGCTTTTCTCTCTGCAGCATAGAGCATGCCGGGCCGCGCTATCCTTCAGGCTCGCGGGTGGGCCCGGTCGTATGTCTTGCGCATTTGATCATGGGTCAGATGCGTGTAGATCTGCGTGGTGGTGATACTGGCGTGACCCAGCAACTCCTGCACATCGCGCAGATTCGCCCCATTATTGAGCATGTGCGTGGCGAAAGAGTGCCGCAGCGTGTGCGGCGTGATTTCCTGAATGCCGGCCTTGCGTGCATACTCTTTGATGATCAACCAAAAGCCCTGGCGGGTAAGCCGCGTCCCGCGGTGATTGACGAAAAGGGCTTGTTCATCCGGCGAGCTAATCAGACGAGGTCGCGCCTCCTTGATGTAGGTCTCAAGGGCAGCAATAGCTTCGGGGTGTGTGGGTATGGTGCGCTCTTTACCGTTCTTGCCGAAACAGCGGATGTAGCCAGAGGCCAGACTGACGTCATCCATGTTCAGGGAGACCAGCTCCGAAACCCGCATACCGGTGGCATAGAGTAACTCGAGCATGGCCTTGTCGCGAACCCCCTCCGCCGACGTATCCTTGGCCGGTTCGGCGAGCAGAGCGTCAACTTCATCCTCCGAGATGGCCCGTGGTAGCGATCGCCCCACCCTGGGTGAATCCAGAGTTGCTGTGGGATCGCTGGGCAGTACGTTCTCGGCCACAAGATAATGGAAAAACGACTTGACGGCGGCAACCTTGCGGGCGACAGTCGCCGGCGCGTACTTTTTCTCCTTGATGAACAAGATGAAGTTGATGATGGCGCGCTTGTTGACTGCCTGCCACAAAACTCCCTCTGCACCGACAAGGGGGGGAGCATCGTCGCCGGGCACAGCACTCTGGCCGGCCGAGGCCAGGTACTCTTCGAACTGTGTCAGGTCATTATGATAGGCAGCAAGGGTGTTGTCCGAGAAGTTCTTCTGCACTGATAGGTAGTTGAGGAACGCCTGAATTTGATGATCCATCTTCCCTCCCTCTCCACGCCGAACGATCCCGACGATTCATCGCGTTGCCGACGACCGGCGGCCTCCCTCCACAGGTGCCCCCATCCTGGGCCGGTAGATCGTCACCTGTTGAGCAGGCGCAGAATCACATTCAGCACAATGGTCAACAGCAGGCTCAGGATAACTGACGTTGCCAACGGAATGAACAGTGAAATGTTCCCCCGTTTGATGATGATGTCACCCGGCAAATGGCCCAGTAACGGCAGGCGCGAGGACAACATCAGCCCAACGCCAACAAGAACGAGCACAATGCCTGCTGCAATCAACAGACGGCCCATCGAATCTAACACTGCCATGCCTCCCGTTTCGGCCACCGCGACTATGGAAACAGGCTCGGCTGCTGAGCCTGTTGATTGTCACCGCGGTACAGATGTTGCAAGCCCAGATGCTCATAGGCCAGCCGCGTGGCCGTCCGGCCACGCGGTGTGCGGGCCAGGAAGCCAAGCTGCAGGAGATACGGCTCGTACACGTCCATGATTGTGTCGGCTTCTTCACTGATGGCGGCGGCAATCGTCTCGATACCGACGGGGCCGCCATCGAACTTTTGAATGATCGTCGCTATCACCCGGCGGTCAATGTCGTCGAGGCCCAGTTCGTCAACTTCGAGCATGTCAAGGGCAGCGCGTGCCACCTGACCGTTGATCTCGCCGCCTGCCCGCACCTCGGCATAGTCGCGCACGCGCTTGAGTAGCCGATTGGCAACGCGCGGGGTGCCCCGGCCGCGACGGGCGATGGCGCTGACGCCGTCATCATCAATACGGACGCCGAGAATCTGCGCCGATCGGCGCACGATCTTTTCCATCGCCGCCAGATCGTAGAAGTCCAGGCGATAGGTGACCCCGAAGCGATCGCGCAGAGGTGATGTCATCAGAGCGATACGGGTTGTGGCACCGATAACCGTGAAGTGGGGAAGGGCCAGACGGATGCTCTTGGCCATCAGCCCCTTACCCGTCATGATGTCCATCACGAAGTCTTCCATGGCCGGGTACAGGAATTCTTCGATCTGGCGGCTCAGACGGTGCACCTCGTCAATGAAGAGGACATCTCCCTTCTCCAGGTTGGAGAGAATTGACGCCAGCTCTCCCTGATGGGTGATCGCCGGGCCGGATGTGATCTTGATTTTGACGTTCATTTCGGCGGCGATGATGTTGGCCAGCGTTGTCTTGCCGAGACCGGGCGGGCCATAAAGGAGAACATGGTCAAGCGCCTCGGCGCGCTGTTGCGCCGCGGTAATAAAGATGCGTAGTCCTTCCTTTACCTTGTCCTGACCGATGTAGTCGTCAAGTCGCTTAGGGCGCAGGGATGTATCGAAGGACGCATCGTCGTCATGTTCTTTGGGTGAGAGCACGCGTTCAATCATGAAAGCCGCTGATCTTCGACCAAACTTGCTTGCCGCTGTGGCCTGGCCACAGCAACATGTTACCATAACAGAAGAAGGCCGTCAATACGTACGTTCGCAGTAATTGTTCACTGTTAGGGTAAGGGAAGTTGGAAAGCGGAGCGAGCTGGCCACGGATTCAGGCGCGGATGGCACGGAACACGGATTGCCGGCGGCGTTCTACATGCCCTCCCGCAGGTTACCCAAACCTGTGGGAGGATATAGGCATGCCGATGCACCTGCTTCCAGGGTAAACGTGAACAGTTACCGTTCGCAGAAACCGTTAGCGTTGAGGCAAGTGGCAGGTGAAATGGGCAGCAATTGAGCACATATTGGACTGGCTATACACACAGGCTCATGCTATAGTTCTCGCCTGGTTGGTAGCCGCGTTGTAGATGTCGCATCGTAATGCCTGCTATCAACCGCAAAGCACGATCGATCGTGAATCGTGCTCAATTCAAGAGGAGGACAGTGCATGTCAGTACGTCTCGGTAGACTTGGTAGGTGGCTCGTCACCCTGGCAACGGTTCTGGCAGTTGCCGGTCCTGCATTGGCAGCGAGTGGCGGAGGCAGCCAGTGGACAACGGCGGGTCAGAATTTGCAGAATACCCGCTACCAGAGCTCGGAAAGCAAGATCGGCATTTCCAATGCCGGCAACCTGGCCGTGAAGTGGCAGTTCACGACCGGCGGCGATGTATCTGCTACCCCGGCGGTTGATGGTACCACCGTCTACGTGCCCGACTGGAAGGGTAATCTCTTCGCCATTGACCAGAAGACAGGTACCCAGATCTGGTCGCACAAAGTTTCTGACTACACCGGCGTTGCCAACGATTACGTTCGATCGACACCGGCAATCGCCGGCAGCAAGCTCATCTTCGGGGACCAGGGTGGCGTGCTGGGAGCCGGAGCTCGCCTTATGGCCGTCAACAAGCAAACGGGCAGCCTGCTCTGGGTCACGCAAGTGGATTCACACGCATATGCCATTGTCACGCAGTCCGCCGTTGTGGACGGTGCTGTTGTGTACGTAGGCGTGGCATCTTTTGAAGAGGCTGCCGCAGCCTTCATACCGGGCTACACATGCTGCTCATTCCGCGGCAGCGTGCTGGCTCTCGATGCAAACACAGGCCAGATCTTGTGGAAGACATATACCGTTCCCCTGGGTTATAGTGGCGGCGCCGTCTGGGGCAGCACGCCGGCTGTTGACCACAAGCGTAACACACTGTACGTGGACACCGGCAACAATTACTCACTCCCCGCCGCGGTCCAGCAGTGTATAGCCCAGGCCAACGGCAACGCCGTTGCTGAGCAGGCGTGCATCTCGCCCGACAATCACTTTGACTCGGTGATGGCTCTTGACCTGACTACAGGGGCCGTCAAATGGGCCACTGCAGCATTGCCCTTCGATGCCTGGAACGGCGGCTGTATTTTCGGAAATGCTGCCAACTGCCCGACCCCGGCAGGGCCAGACTACGACTTTGGCCAGGGCCCGGCCCTCTTCACGGTGAACACTGCAGGCAGTGGTGGTCCCCGCGATCTGCTAGGCGCCGGCCAAAAAAGCGGCCAATACTGGGCTCTTGATCCAAGCACCGGAGCCGTGGTCTGGCGGACGCAGGTGGGGCCAGGTGGCATCACCGGCGGTTTGCTGTGGGGCTCGGCGACTGACGGCAATCGCATCTACGTAGCAGACGCCAACAGCTCAGGGACAGCATGGACGCTTTTGGGCAGTGGTTCACAGGCCGGTACATCTGTCACCTCAGGGTTCTGGAGTGCAATCGACGCGACTACGGGTGCAATCTTGTGGCAAACGGCCGATCCACTCGGGGCACAGGTTCCAGGGGCTGTCTCGGCAGCCAATGATGTGGTCTATGGCTGCTCTTTGGATTCTCAAGGTCACATGTATGCATTCAATGCGGCCACGGGAGCACAGCTCTGGAGCTTCGCCAGTGGCGGCTCATGCAATGCCGGCGCGGCCATCTCCGGCGGCACGGTCTACTGGGGTTCTGGCTACAGCAATTTTGGCTTCGGCACCCCAAACAACAAGATCTATGCCTTTACCACGCCGTGATGAGCGGCTGAGCATGCGAGCTCGTGATCGCCGGCGAGCTTACAACTATCAACAATCAGGCCCAGACCGAGATTCGACCTTCGGCCTGGGCCTTCCCATCCCCGTACCCGAGGAGCAGGGAGGACACCCGGCAGGCCATCGCGTTCGTCCTCGCGATCAAGGTGAACAGTTACGCATGCTGCCAGCCCTGTAACCGTGCTTACGTCTATGTACTGGAGAATCAGGTTCTTGTTCTGGCTGTTGCCTGCTGGAGGTCTCTGATGACTCGTGTGCTATCCTGGTTATCCGGTCACAGACTGGTTGTGTCTGGACTGGCAGTGTTCACTATCGTCCTGGTTCTGGGCCTGATCGTTTTCTTCGATCCCGGTACCGATCGTCTGGCCTATGCCTCGCCGTTGGCGCGCGCCCCGGAATCGCTCAAGCAACAACTGCGCCCCTGGCGTGCACCGAAGGTAGATGCGATTCTGCCCAGGCAAAACGCCACCGATGTACTGGAGCGAGCGCCGGTCACAATTGCCTTCACAACCCCCATGAACAAAGCGGCAACCGAAGCGGCCGTACGCTTCGAGCCGGCGGTCAAAGGCTCATTCTCTTGGGCCGACGAGCGGACGCTCATATTCACGCCGGAGGAAGACTGGCCGAGTGGTCAGACGGTCACCGTCCATGTCAGCTCGGGTGTGCGCAGTTGGCTGTTGCGGCCAAAGGAGGCCGAGTTCACCTCGCAATTCACGGTCGTCGGCCCACCGACAGTCGTGTCCACCACACCGGCGCGGGGCGCCCAGTTCGCCGCCCCCTACCGTGACGCCGGCATCACCATGACTTTCAGCCGCGCCATGGACGAGAAATCTGTGACTGACCGCATCGTCGTGTCGCCGCCGCTGCAAAACCAGCGTTTTGGCTGGGTGGGCAACAAGCTTTTCATCTATGGTGCCGCGCAGCCGTCCACCACCTACCGCGTGGCGCTGCTCCCCGGAGCGCGCGATAAGGTCTACGGCCTGGAGATGAAGGATGGCTACGACTGGAGCTTCACCGTTACCAAGATGCCTCCCAGCCTCGGTCTGGCCGAGTTGGGCCGCTATGGCCAGTTCTCCGCAGCCGCAGCGAAGAAACAAGATGTTTACGTCGTCAATGTCAGCCGGGTAGATGCCAAACTGTTCACGCTCGACGTGCCCACCTACCTCAAGCTGCGTGGCTTCACCTACGATGACTGGCGGCAGTTCCGTTCGGAAAGCCTGCCTTTTCTGCGTGGCTGGCAAATTCCCGTGGATGTCAAGGCCGATCAGCGCACGCAGATCAGTGTTGACCTGGGCGATCTGGGGCCCGGCATGTACATGCTCTTGCTGACCGCACCAGAGGATGTGCGCGACAGCCAGGTCGTCTTGATCTCCAAGACTGCCCTCACCCTCAAGCGAACCGATCGCCAGGTGTTGGCCTGGGCAACCGACATGACCAGTGGGCTACCTGTGCCCGGCGCACAGGTTACCTTCTATGATGGCAAGGGCCAGACGCTCGCTGCCGGAACGACCGATGGCGATGGCATCGTCATATCTGACATCCCACAGACCACCGGCTTGATCCATGCCCTGGCGATACATGACGGCGATATAGCCGCCGCATCGTCGGACTGGCAGACAGGCATCGAACCCTGGCGTTTCACGAATATCGCCTGGCAATGGGAGCCCGCCAGCAAGGAGCACAACGTCTTCATCTATACCGACCGGCCGTTGTATCGCCCAGGTCAGACGGTGTACTTCAAGGGCATCGTGCGCACCGATCAGGATGGGCAGTACGGCCAGCCGCCGACCGGCACAGACGTTTACGTGGAGGTCTCCAATTGGAACAACCAGGTTCTCTACAAGAAGGTGCTGAAGACGACCGCCTTCGGCTCAATCAGCGATAGCTTCGTGATTAATGAGCAGGCAAGCCTGGGTGACTACCAGATACGCGTCGAAGTCGGCAAAGAGCCCGATGAACAGACGCGCTGGCGCTACCAGTACACGTTCCGTGTCGAGGAGTATCGCAAGCCGGAATATGCGGTCACCGTGCGCGCCGATAAGCCGAGCTACATTAACGGCGACGTGATGAACGTCACGATCAATGCCTCCTACTTCTTTGGCGCCCCTGCGCCCAATGCTAAGGTTCGTTACACGGTGTATTCAAACGACTACTGGTTTTCGTGGGATCGCAACGTCGACTTCGACTTCGGGCTGGGCAGCGGCGAGTATCCCACCCAGCCATATTTCCAGGGCAAACCGATCGTAAGCCGTGAGACGACAACCGATGCCAATGGCAACGTGTTCTTGCGCCTGCCGGCCGATATTTCCCAGGAGGATCGCAGCCAGCTCTACCTCATCGAAGCGACGGTGATGGATTCGTCCAACCAGCCGGTCAGCGGCCAGACAATGGCCATCATTCACCGCGGCGCATTCTACGTCGGTGCCCAGCCGGAGAGCTGGGTGGCAACGAAGGGCAAAGCAACCAGCTTCAAGATTCAAACCGTGGATAGTGCCGGGCAGGTGGCGTCCACTGTTCCGCTCAGGTACATTTTGAATCGCGTGGAATGGACGTTCAAGCCTGAGGCCATTCCGCAAGGAAAAGAGGTGCCCGGCAAGGGCGTTGCCGGCCAGTGGGTGGAAGTGGACACTCTGATCGGCAGCGGCAACCTGACAACCGGCGCCGATGGCAGCGCCAGCCTGCCCTTTACACCTGCCCAGGGTGGCTCCTACCGCCTGGACCTAGAGGGCAGGGATGAGCGAGGCAACCGTATCTTAGGGCAGGCCTGGCTATGGGTGAGCGACACAGCCTTCGTCAACTGGCGCTTTGAAAACAACGACCGTATCGAGCTGAAAGCGGACAAGCGGCGCTACAAGCCAGGCGAAACGGCGCGCATTCTCGTCCCTTCGCCCTATGCCGATGCTACTGCCCTGGTCACCATCGAACGCGGGCGGATCATCAGCCGCAGGGTGATGCAGATGGGTAACAGCACCGTGCTCGATGTGCCTGTTGAGAAAGCCTACTTCCCGAATGTTTATGTGTCCGTCGTGCTGGTGCCGCGCGGGGCGTCGCCGAGCTTCAAGGTCGGTTACGCCGAAATACGGGTTGATGACAACGAGCAGAATCTCACCGTCAGCGTCAGCGCGGACAGAGAGAACTATCAGCCGGGCGATACCGCAATCTATACCATTAAGACGAGTGACAGTAGCGGCAAGCCTGTCGGCGCTGAAGTGAGCCTGGACGTGGTTGATGCTGCGCTTCTCGCCCTGGTGCAGGATACCAACCGCAGTATCATCACTGCCTTCTACGGCCGCCGCAGCCTGAGTGTGCAGGTGGGCAGCAATCTGGCCATCTTGCTCGAACGGGTCAATGAACGCAAAGACTGGGGCGGCGGTGGTGGCGAACCAGAACAGCAGGTGCGCAAGATATTCCCCGACACCGCCTACTGGAACCCGACAATTACAACCAACGCGGCGGGGACGGCCCAGGTGAAAGTGACACTGCCCGATAGCCTGACCACTTGGCGCGCCTTTGTCAACGGCATCACCACCGACACAAAGGTGGGGACGGCGAGCAGCGATGTCGTTGTCAGCAAAGACCTGATTGTGCGCCCCGTTCTCCCGCGTTTCCTCATGACGGGAGACACGGCCACCATCGGCGCCATCGTTCACAACTACACCGGCAAAGATGCCGATGTCAGCATCGCTCTGGCTGCTGAGGGTGTGACCGTTGACAGCAAAGCTGCGGGGGAACGGCGGCTACGGGTGGCCAACGGCGCCTCGGCCAGGCTGGACTGGCCGATCAGCGTGGGCAAGGCACAGTCGGCCGGCTTTCTCTTCCGGGCGGCCACCGGCTCAGCCTCCGACGCCGTGCAGATTGTTCTGCCGGTGCTGCCCTTCGGCGAGCGCGTCGTGGATGCCCTCGCCGGACAAACCACAGACACGGCCGTGCGCACGCTGACCTTGCCCGCCGGCGCCATGTTCCCCAGCTTGCGCATCGAAACATCGGCGTCACTGGCCGCCGGGTTGGTGGAAAGCCTGCAATACCTGACCGGCTATCCCTATGGCTGCGTGGAGCAGACAATGAGTCGCTTCCTGCCCGATGTCTTGGTGCAACAGACGTTGGACCGGCTTGGTCTGGAGAACAAAAAGCTGCGTGCCGACCTGCCCAAGCAGGTGGAAAACGGGCTGATGCGCCTGTACGGCATGCAGCACTATGATGGCGGCTGGGGATGGTGGGAAGGCGACCAGAGCGATCCCCGCATGACGGCCTACGTCGTCTATGGCCTGAACGAGGCAAAACGGGCCGGCTTTGCCGTTGATCAGAATGTCCTGAAGAAGGGTGCCTTGTTCCTGCGCGAGCCACTGGCCAAGACGACCGATCTAAATCTCAAGACGTATATAGCCTATGTGCTTACCGAGTACGGCGAGGGCGACATCTCACTGGCGCGTTCACTGCTCGACCGCCGGGCCGGCCTGACCCTGGAATCGCTCGCCTATCTCGCCCAGACGCTCAAGCTGGTGAACTCGCCGGCTGAAGCCAGGATGCTGGTCAACGACCTGGCATCCCGCGCCGTTCAGACGACCGTCTATGCCCATTGGGAAGAGGACGCGCAGACAGATCGCTACATGACCAGCAACGGGCGCACAACGGCAATCGCTCTTCAGGCACTGATGCGCGTCGATCCCGGCAATTCGCTCATCGGCAAGGCCGTCCGCTGGTTGATGGACAGCCGTAAGGGCGGCTACTGGCGGACGACGCAGGAAACGGCCGCCACAATCATCGCCCTGACCGACTATCTCGCTCGTAGCGGCGAGTTAGACTTCAACTACTCGTACACCCTATCCGTCAACGGACGGCAGGTGAAAGAGAAGCAGGTCAGGCGTGACAATCTGGCGGAGCGCGAGACAACACAAATCAATGATCCGATTTCAGGCAACAACGAGATCACGCTGGCCAAGCAGGGACAGGGCACGCTATACTATTCGGCAGCGTTGCAATACTATCTAGAGCGTGATGTCATTGCAGCAGGATCATCTGTAGACGGCCCGTCGGTCACGCGAACATATGTCAACCCGGATACGCAAAAGCCCGTCAGCAGCGTCAAGGTGGGAGACCTGGTCCAGGTTGTCCTCACCGTAACCGTGCCCGGCGAGATGTGGTATGTGATCATCGAAGACCCGCTGCCGGCCGGAATGGAAGCCGTCAATCAGACGCTGCGCACATCGTCGGTCAAGGATGGGCAAACGACGTCCTACTGGATGCACCCCGAATATCGGGATGAGAAGACGGCTTTCTTTGCCTACACGCTATGGAAGGGCTCACACACCTACTCGTACATGGTGCGCGCCACAACATCCGGCGTGTTTCGCACCCTGCCCGCCGAAGTCTACCCCATGTACACGCCGGAAACGTGGGGACGCAGCGCAAGCACAGTGCTGGAGATCGGGCAATAGCTGCTCACGGCTGACGAACAAGAAAGAGGTCCACTGTGAACAACCGGTGAATGGAGGATGGGCGTTACCTGTCCTGTGCCGGACAGACACGGGGAAACCGCCTCTACGGGGACGCGAAGCCGCTCTGCGGCAACTCAACCTGCCGACGAAGGTCAGTATTGCTCTATCATAGCTGCGGCTTTAGTCGTCACGCAGATGTATCCAATCACCAGCTGGACAGCCTTTCGCGACGCCACCGAAAGTGATACAATGCGGAGCAGATTGGCTACACTTCGAGCGCCGATTGAGAAGAGATTCTGGAGGTATTCACATGGCCAAATTGTGGGGAGGCCGATTCGCCAAACAGACGGCACAATCGGTTGATGAGTTCACGGCTTCGATTCCCTTTGATCAGCGGCTCTATGCCGAGGATATAGCAGGCAGCATTGCCCATGCGCGCATGCTGGCGAAGCAGGGAATCATCGCCCAGGACGAGGCGGATCGGCTGGTTGCCGGCCTGACGGCCATTCGCGCCGCGATCGAGCGCGGTGAGTTTGAGTTTCGCCTGGAGCACGAAGACATCCATATGAACATCGAGGCGGCGCTGCGAGAAAAAGTAGGCGACGTGGCCGGCAAGCTACACACGGCGCGCTCGCGCAACGACCAGATTGCCCTTGACATGCGCCTGTACGTGCGGCGGGTCATCGGTGAGATCACGGTGCTGATCGCCGATCTCCAGGCTGCGCTACTCGATCTGGCCGAGCGTAACGAGCTGGTGATCCTCCCCGGCTACACCCATACCCAGCGCGCCCAGCCTGTGCTCTTGGCCCACCATCTCCTGGCCTATTTCGAGATGCTGGAGCGCGACAAGGGCCGCTTCGCCGATTGCTGCACGAGGTTAAACGTCTGTCCGCTTGGTGCCGGTGCGCTTGCCGGGACAACATTTCCCATTGATCGCGACTTTGTGGCCAGGGAGCTTGGCTTCGCTGCTCCCAGCCGCAATAGCATGGATGCAGTGGCCGACCGTGACTTTGTCATCGAGTTTCTGGCTGCCGCCTCGCTGCTCATGATGCATCTGTCTCGCCTGTCCGAAGAAATCGTGCTCTGGTCGACGGCCGAGTTCGGCTTCGTGACCATTGATGACGCCTATGCCACCGGCTCCAGCATGATGCCGCAGAAGAAGAATGCTGCGGTCGCCGAGCTGACGCGCGGCAAGACGGGGCGCGTCTACGGTCATCTGCTGGCCTTGCTGACCACGATGAAGGGGCTGCCCCTGACCTATAACCAGGACCTGCAGGAGGATAAAGAGGGTCTCTTCGATGCGGTTGACACCATCACGCAGGCCCTCAGCATCTATGCCGAGATGGTGCGCACGCTGACGGTGAACCGTGCTGCGATGGCTCGCGCCGCACAGGGCGGCTTCATGACGGCAACTGACCTGGCCGACTACCTGGCGCGGTGTGGTCTACCCTTCCGCCAGGCACACGAAGTCGTGGGCCGCATCGTCCGCTACTGCGTTGAGTCGGGCAAGGAGCTGAGCGAGTTGACGCTGGCAGAGATGCAGGAATTCTCGCCGCTCTTCGACGAAGGCGCACTGCGGGTTGTCACGCCAGAAGCAGCCGTCGCCGCCCGCGACGTCTACGGGGGGACGGCCCCGGCGCAGGTGCAGGCGCGGCTGGTGGAGGCACGCCAGATGCTGTCTCGCTAGCCGATGGTGACATTTCTGATCTCGGCTTATCCTTTGATGCCACTCGTGACCACACCCTTGAGAATATACTTTTGGCCGAGGAAGAAGATAAGAATAAGCGGCAGCGTGTAGATGACACTGGCGGCAATAGTGATGGTGTACAGAGCGTTGCCGCGTGGATCAACATAGGCTGTTGCCAGCTTGACTGCCAGGGTCGTCTTTGCATCACTCAAGTAAATCAGGGGGAGGAAATAATCCCCCCACACCCAGTTGAAGTTGAAGATCAGAGACGTCGCGAAAACCGGTTGGGCATTGGGGATGAAGATCTGCCAGAAAAGACGGAAGGGTGTACAACCGTCAACCTCTGCCGCGTCTTCAAGTTCCTTAGGGAATGACAGGAAGAACTGGCGGAACATGAAGATCTGGAAGGGGCTCGCCGTCAGTCCCCACAGAATCCAAGGCCAATAGGAGTTTGTTAAGTGTAAACGCGAAAAGACAACGAACTGGGGAATCGTGGTCACGGTGCCTGGAATAATCAGCATGGCGATGACCAGGGTGAACAACTGGCTGCTGCCAGGCACCCGGAAGCGGGCGAAGGCAAAGCCTGCCAATGAGCTGGTGGTTGTGTTGAGCAGCGTAAAGACCACAGCGAGGTACAGTGAGTGTTGGGCATACCTGGCAAACGAAAACCCGCCGGTCGTGAAGACCTTGACATAGTTGTCCCATTGTGGCTTGGCAGGCAGCAGCCGTATGGGGTACGACATATACTCCAGATTGGTCTTGAGCGACGTCACCAGAAACCAGACGACGGGGATTAGAATGAGAACGGCAAACGTAATGAGCATCAGATAGGATACCGTACGCCGCAGGGTACGCCCCAGAGCCAATCGTCCAGGTCTTCTCATCGTAGCTCCTCCTGTCCCCCACCTTCTGTATGCACCCAATAGCGTTCGGTTCGGAACAACAAGAGCGTGAAGGCCATAATAATGACAAAGAGAACCCACAACAGGGCAATGCCGTAGCCGAACCGTTGATAGACGAAGAGCTGGCGATAGGTGTGCAACATATAGAAGTAGGCGTCTCTGGGCGGATAGGACAACTGAGACGTGCCGGTGCCCAGGAGTAAGGGAAAGATGAATTGTTGGAATGAGCTGATCAGGCCGTTGAGCAGAACAAAGAAGATAACGGGGGTCATGAGAGGCAGGGTAACGTGGCGGAAAACCTGCCAGCCGTTGGCCCCATCAATACGGGCAGCCTCGACCAACTCGTCAGGGATGTCCTGCAGGCCGGCAAGGAAGATAACCATAGCCCAGCCGAGCCCGCTAAAGACGGCAATGGCAGTCAGCCCGACCAGAGCATGTTCAGAAAGCCAGGGGATTGCCGTCCCTGGCCGGAAGACACTCAGAACGGCGTTTAGGAGGCCATAGTTCTTATCGAGGAAGATCTTCCAGATCCACACCATAGCTACCGCGGGGATCACATAAGGCATGTAATACAGGGTGCGAAAAAGGCCTCGTCCACGCACATCTTGATTCAAGAGGAGGGCAAGCAAGAAGGAGAGGCAGATCCAGATCGGCAGATTCAAAGCCGCCCACATCACCGTACGGCCCATTGAGAAACCGAAATCTGGGTCAGAGAGCATTTTGGCGTAGTTGTCCAGTCCGACAAACTTCAAACTGGAGAGGTTAAGTCCATCGTAGTTCGTCAGTGATGTGAGAAGGCCCAGCAACAGCGGCAGCACGGACAGGAAGATGAAGCCAAGCAGCCAGGGGGAAATAAACAGATAGAAAGTGATGGTTCTCCGCCGCATGCGGGCAGACGTGCGCCGACGGGCCTGCGCCCGCCCGGCAACCATTTCCAGTGTTGCCATGGTCGTTTGTGCCTCCCTTTGCCCCACAATGGCAATGGAGGGGCGGTGTGTAGACCAGACATGACGCACTCTACCGTGCTTGCGACAGACGTGATGCCTGACATCGCCCCCCCCTGCAGTGTCCCTACCTGGATTGATTAGCCTATGCGGCTAATGCCTTCCTTGATGGCAGCGTTAACCTCGTCTTCGATCTTTTTGAGCATTTCCTCGAACTTGATGTCGCCCTTCAGTGCCGGTTGCAGATACTTGGCGAATGTGTCGGCAACCGTGCTCTCGCCGATGAATGGATTGAACTGTAGTGGTGGGGTCTCGAGTGCAAGCTCTCCCTGCAGCACCTTCTGCACCTGCTTTTGATATGGTGTTGTGTTAGGCATGAGATTGTACAAGGACTTGAGGGCCGGCACCCCCCAGCCACTCTTGGCGCGGGTGATCGCCGGTTCCTGTCCGTTGTACCACTCAAAGACCTTCCAGGCAGCTTCAGGTACTTTCGTTGCAGCGACCATCACCATGCCAGTGGCGGTCATGGTGGGGTCGCGGCGCACACCGGCCCAGGTCGGGGCAGGGAGCATCATGACATTGCCCTTCGTAATGTCACTTTCCGCGCTGGCGCTGTACCAATAGCCGTATTGCAGGATGGCGATTGTGCCTTTCTGGAAATCCTCGCCATTCCAGGTCGGGCTTGGGTTGAGTGGATTGGCCACGATATTCTCTTTGGCAATATCGAAGTACCACTTCACCACGGCCTTGGCGTTATCGTTTGCCGAGAGGTTGATCTTTGTAAAGCTATCGCTGAAAAGCTCCTGCTTCTTCTCGGCGAGCATGTTCATCCAGATACGGTCAACCCACCAATCGCCGTAGCCGTAGCCCCAGCGTATGACGCGGTTACCTTCCATCTTGGTCAGTTTCTTTGCCATGACGAAGATGTCGTCGTAGGTGAGTGACTTCGTGTCGTCAGGGACAGCGACACTGGCATCGGCGAAGATTTTCTTATTGATGAACAGCGTGAAATCTGGCGACCAGTCCTTGCACATGCCGTAGTATTTACCTTGCCCGATTTCCAGTGGGCCGTTGGCTCTATAGTAGTTGTTCGCCGGGGCCAAATCGGCCGGCTTGAGCACGGTGCTCACCTCAAAGAACGGCGTGAGGTCCTTGAGCATCTTGCGGGCCAGGTAGTTGGGAATGGCAGGAGCCTGCGTGCGCAACAGATCAGGTGGAGTTCCTGCCGCGTACATGGCGAAGAAGCGTGTCGTGTCAGCCTGAATGAACTCCATCTTGATGGTAGGATTGGCCTTCTCGAACTGGGCTTGTTCATCCTCGCTTAGCTCATTGCGCTGATGCATGATGACGACCTTGCCCGCCACCGGAGCCTTTGTGGGAGCAGGAGCCGGCGTGTTTGTCGGTGGTGGTGGAGCAGGTGTTGGTGGTTTGGTTGGTTCAGCGGCAGGCGCGGGTGGCTTTGTGGGTGCAGTAGTTGCAGTTGGCGGCTGAGGAGTAAGCGTGGGTGTCGGTGTGGCGCCGCACGATGCCAGAATACTGCCTGCAATCACGCTTGCGGCTGCCTTCAAGACCTGGCGGCGACTGAGCGATGACCGAATGGTTGTAGCCATCTTCTTTCCCCTTTCATCTCATTTAAGGCTGCGATCATGCGTTTCAAACACCGAGATACGTTGCGAGAGCTGTCTTCTTTTTTCTGTCACCTCCTTCAAAACGTGCACCTTACGCCAGCCCAGCTATGCGCTGCTCCTCCGAATCAGCTCCGCCTTGAGCAGAACCTCGCCAGCCTGCACTTTGTCGGGATCCTGAATGGTCTGGATGAGCAGCCTGGTTGCCAGCGCCCCAACCTCGCGCATTGGCTGCCTCATCGTGGTCAGAGGAGGATCGGCATACTCAGCAGCCGGAATGTCATCATACCCGACGATAGCAACCTCTGCTGGCAAACGTCGGCCCGCCTCGCGCAAGGCCCGCATGGCACCGATGGCCATCTGGTCATTCTGTGCGAAGAGAGCCGTGAATGGTACCTTGCGTCCGAGCAACTCACGCATAGCACGGTAGCCGCTGGCATATGACCAATCGCCTTCAACAACAAGCGCACTATTGTAGCGCAGGCCGGCCGCCTGAATGGCCTCGATGTAACCGAGCGAACGATCGTTCACCGACTTCCAACTCGTCGGTCCGGTGATCATAGCAATCTGGCTGTGACCGGAACCAAGCAGGCAGGCGGTGGCCTTGCGTGCGCCATCGACATTGTCTATATCAACAACCGTGAGGTTGACGCCGGGGACATGATAAGCGGTCGTCACAACCGGTACTTTGTCCTTTAGTAGAGCAAGCAGATACCGGTTATCAGGCTCGGTACTAGGTCGGGCGAAGAGGATGCCATCAACATAACGCTCGGTGAGCAGACGGATGTATTCTGGCTCATCTTGTGGATTGCGCTCAGTACTGCCGAGCATAAAGTAGTAACCGTGGCTGCGCGCCTCAGCCTCTGCTCCGGCAATGACTTGGGTGAAGAAGAAGTCGCTGAAATCAGCGGTAATCAGGCCAAGCGTATGTGTGCGTCGAGACACGAGCCCACGTGCAATGGCGCTGGGCTGGTAGCCATGCCGGGCAATGACCTCCTGCACACGTTGCCGCGTTGCCGGCGCAACGTCTGGACGGTTGTTAAGGACGCGCGACACTGTCTGCGTCGAGACCCCGGCCTCCTGGGCTATCTCCATAATCGTTAGCCGTTGTATGGCGTTCGGCATCTGTGCTTCTCCGTTAACGTTACCAATACGACGCCGATATTGTTATCGTTATCGCTCCCGTTACCGTTCCTGTTAACGATACCGTTAACGTTAACAATAACAGTATAGCATAATCTTCTCGACTTGTCAAGTATATTTTGGCATGGAGTCAGCAATTCCAAAGAGTGAACAATTACAAAAGCCGGCCCGTTGACCGTGCCAGAGCGACGTGCTATAATGACCACGTCGGCGAACGATGAGCGTCTGCGGCCCTCAGAGGGAGTGCTCTGCGGGTCGTTTGTTTACGACTACCCTATGCAAGGCCGTATTCCAGGAGGCATGTAAGGTGATACGTGCTGCTATCGTCAATGTGACCGGATACACCGGCGCCGAGCTTATGCGCATCTTGAGTCGCCATCCCGAGGTCACAGTTACCTCGGTGACCGGACGAAGCGAAGCCGGCAAGAGGCTGGGCCAGGTGTTTCCTCACCTGCGAGATGTTGATCAGACGATCGCGCCTGCCGTCGAGGGCGAGTGCGATGTTGTGTTCCTGGCGTTGCCCCACCATGCCTCCGCCGAAGTGGCGCCGGCTTTTGTCGAAAAGGGAAGCGTGATCATTGACATCAGCGCGGATTTCCGACTCAGCGATCTCGCCGTGTACGAAAAGTGGTACGGCGCGCATCCCGCGCCGGCGCTCATGGCCAAAGCCGTGTACGGCCTGCCTGAGCTGCACCGCGCCGACATCAAAAGCGCCAGGATCGTTGGCAATCCGGGCTGCTATCCCACAGCCTCCATTCTGGCTCTTGCTCCTGCGCTCAAAGCCGGCATCGTCTCGCCGCGTGTCATCGTTGATGCCAAGTCCGGCGTCTCCGGTGCAGGACGAACGCTCAAGCTCGAGAGCCACTTCAGCGAGGTGGACGAGAGCGTCACGGCCTATGGTCTCGCCGGCCATCGTCATCAGCCGGAGATAGCCCAAGAGCTGGCCGTCGCCTGGCAGCGTGGAGGGCATGCGGGCGCACCCAGCCTGACCTTCATCCCGCATCTCATCCCTATGACCCGTGGCATTCTGGCAACGGCCTATGCCGACCTGGTGGGAGAGTGGACGGTGGAACAGGTGCGCGAACTGTACAAGGAATTCTATGCAGGAGAGCCTTTCGTGCGCGTCGTCGAAACGCCCCCATCCACCAAGCAGGTTTGGGGCAGCAACTACTGCTTCGTTTACCCTGTTATTGACAAGGAAGCGAATCGCCTGATCGTCATCTCTGTGATTGACAATCTGGTGAAAGGTGCATCGGGTCAGGCGGTGCAGAATATGAACATCGTGTTTGGATTTCCCGAGACGCAGGGGCTAGAGGCCTTGCCGTTCTACCCGTGATTCAGCGAGTCTTCTTTGTCATCGGTCTGATTGTTCTGCTTATCGTTGGTGTCGTTTTTGGCCAGGATCTTGTTGTCCTTCTCTCTGATGCGGGGCGCATCAGAGAAGCCATTCTCAGCCTGGGAGCATGGGCTCCGCTGGGTTTGATCGCCCTAAGCGCGATCCAGATTGTCTTCGCCCCCATTCCCGGTTATCTGGTACAGGTCGTTGGCGGTTATCTGTTTGGGCCATGGCTGGGTGGCGTCTACGGCGTCATTGGTATGCTGATCGGCGCGGCGACGGCATTCTTACTGACCCGGCATTTCGGTGTGCCTCTGCTCGAGCGCCTGGTGCCGGCTCGTCTGTTGCAGGGCTGGTTACAGTTACGGGCCGTCAATTCGATGGCCGGTTGGTTTCTCGTTCTGCTTCTTCCTATTGGCGATTTCTGCTACTTCCTGGCCGGCCTGTCATCATTGTCTCTCGTGCGCATGCTCCTGGGTACACTGCTCATCCGGGGGCCAACGGTCTTCGTGGCATCCTTTGTGGGATCACAGGTGACGGCCGTGCCCGGCGACGTATGGCCGGTGCTCGTCCTCGGTGTGATTGTGGTGACGGTTATACTGTTGTGGCAGAAGGATCGCCTGGAGACTCTGGTTTTTGATAAGCTGCTGGTGCGCATTCTGAGCAAACGGGGTGATCAGCGTGACCAATAGCGACAACATTGAAATCATCGTCGGTGGGAGCGTAACATCCACGCCCGGCTTCATGGCCGGCGCAACCTATTGCGGTCTCAAAGCTCCAGGGCCCGGCAAACTCGACCTTGGCCTCCTCTGCGCACGGGTGCCGTGTGTTGCCGCCGGCGTCTTTACAACCAACCGCATGAAGGCGGCTCCCGTTCAGGTGTGCCAGGATCGGCTGGCCGCTGCCCCGCAGGCCCAGGCGGTCATTGTCAATGCCGGCATATCTAATGCCGGTAGTGGCCATGAAGGACTTATTACTGCCGAGAGAATGACCGAACTGGCGGCGCAGAAACTCAAGCTTGCGCCGTCGCTTGTTCTTGTGGCCTCGACAGGAAAGATCGGCTACCAGATTCCTCTGGACAAGATCGCGGCCGGCTTGAAACAATTGGCCGTCAGCGTTGACGGCGGCCATGACCTGGCGCGCGCCATCATGACAACCGATACCAGACCCAAAGAGATTGCCGTCCGCTTTCCCGTCCAGGGTGGTCGCCTGGCAGGTAGTGGCCCATGGATAACGGTTGCCGGTGTGGCCAAAGGCGCAGGGATGATCCATCCCAACATGGCCACCATGCTGGCTTTTATCACCACCGATGCGGCGGTTGAACCGGGTTTCCTCCAGATGGCGCTACGCCGGGCCGCCGACCGCACCTTTAACATGATCTCCATTGACGGCGATACCAGCACGAGCGACACACTGCTAATCCTGGCCAATGGCCTGGCCGGCAATGCCCCCATCCGCCACGGCACGGCCCTTGCCCGCCGCTTCCAGGCTGCCCTAGACATGGTGTGCCTGCATCTGGCGAAAGAGATTGCCGGCGATGGTGAGGGGGCGACACGGCTCGTGGAAGTGACCGTGCGCGGGGCCATCTCGACCGAAGATGCACGCAAGGCGGCGCGCACCATTGTCTCATCGAATCTCACCAAATGTGCCATCCATGGTGCCGATCCCAACTGGGGACGGATTGCCGCTGCCGCCGGTCGCAGCGGAGCGCTGATGGATCAGTTTAGGCTGGATGTGACGATCGGTGATGTTGTGTTGATGAAAGACGGAACACCCCTGCCATTTGATGTTGCCGCCGCCCGCGCCGCGTTGTCAGGCGATACCGTTACGATTAGCGTGGATTTCCATCTGGGCCTGGCTGAGGCGACGGCTTGGGGTTGTGACATGAGCGAGGAGTACGTAACCTTCAACAGCGAGTACACCACATAACTGCTGCCTGTCGCTATCTGGTGTTTTGCGATGCATATACGAAACTTCACACTGGCCGACTATGACGCCGTCTACGCTTTCTGGCAATCCATGGGGCCAGGGCTGGGATTGGGCATGTCAGACACATGGGAGGAGATCGGCAAGAAGTATGAGCGTGATCCTGATCTCTTCCTCGTTGCCGAAGACAACGGCCAGATCATTGGAACCGTCATCGGGGGGTTTGATGGCCGGCGCGGCATGATCTATCATCTTGCCGTTGCGCGGCCATACCGAGGCAAGGGGCTGGGTCGCACCCTGATGAACGAAGTGGAGGCCCGGCTCAAAGCCAAAGGCTGCCGTAAGTCTTATCTGCTTGTGCGCAGGAATAACCTGAGTGCCGTATCGTTCTACGAGCATTTGGGGTGGAGCGATATGAGCGACAATGTGATCATCATGGGGAAGGAATTAGATGGCAGACGATAGCCTCTCGAATGCACTGATCGAAGCATTGCCCTATATCAACTACTTTGCCGGCAAGACGGTTGTGATCAAGCTTGGCGGCAGTACATTGGGCAGCGAGGATACCACGCTGCAAGACATCGTGTTGCTGAAGAACTTGAATATCCAGCCGGTGATTGTCCACGGTGGCGGCAACGCCATCACCCACTGGCTGGGCAGGATCGGGAAGGAAGCCAAGTTCGTGCGCGGCCTGCGGGTTACCGACGATGAGACAATGGACGTCGTGCGCATGACCCTGGTGGGCAAGGTGAACACAGAGCTGGTGGCCGCACTCAATGCCCTGGGTGTGCGTGCAGTCGGCATCAGTGGGCTCGATGCCCGCACGATCGAGGCCCGGCCGGTCAGTCCCGAGTTGGGACTCGTCGGCGAGGTAACTCAGGTCAATCTGGGACTGGTGCACGTTCTGCTCCAGGCAGGTTATGTGGTCGTCATTGCCCCCATTGGCAGCGGCGCCGGCGATCAGGCTCTGAACCTCAATGCGGATACGGCAGCCGGTGAGATTGCAGCAGCCCTGCATGCCGAAAAACTGATTTGCCTGACCGATGTGCCAGGCGTCAAGGGCAGTGATGGCCAGCTTATCTCGCATTGCGACCGGGCAAAGGTGGAGGAATTGATCCAGTCGGGTGTTATCTCAGGCGGCATGATTCCGAAGGTACAGGCCTGCCTGCGTGCACTCGACGGGGTGCGACGTGCGCACATCATTGACGGGCGCGTCTCCCATGCTCTCGTGCGTGAGCTCTTCACCCACAGCGGCGTGGGCACCATGATCACCAAAGAACAGGGAGACCGGCTTCAGGATTCCACGCACATTGAAACCCTGCTTCAGAGTGTACGATAAAGGAGATAACCGATGACAGATTGGATGGAGCTTGAAAAGCAATACATGATGACAACCTATGCCCGCGTGCCTGTTGTTTTGGAGCGGGGCGAGGGATGTTGGGTTTGGGACATCAACGGTAAGAGATATCTGGACATGGTTGCCGGCATTGCCGTCAATGTCCTGGGCCATGCCCATCCGGTGATTGCAGAGGCAGTCGCCAGGCAAAGCAAGATCCTCATCCACACGAGTAATCTCTATTATACGATCCCCCAGATCGAGCTGGCGAAGCTGCTGGTGGAGAACTCCTGCGCCGATCGCGCCTTCTTTGCCAACAGCGGTGCCGAAGCGAACGAAGGTGCCATCAAGCTGGCGCGCAAGTGGGGCAAGCTCAACCGCAATGGCGCCTACGAAATCATCAGCATGCGCTCGTCGTTCCATGGGCGCACGCTGGCAACCGTGGCGGCCACCGGCCAGCACAAATACCAGGCGCCCTTCGAGCCCATGCCCGATGGCTTCAAACAGGTTCCCTACAACGACATGGTGTCTTTGCGGGAGGCGACGTCCGACAAGACGGTTGCCGTGCTGCTCGAAGCCGTGCAGGGTGAGAGCGGTGTGCATCCGGCGCGCAAGCGTTATCTTGAACTGGTGCGCCAGTGGTGTGACGAGCAGAACCTGCTCTTGATCTTCGACGAGGTGCAAACCGGCATCGGGCGGACGGGCAAACTCTTCGGTTATCAGCACTACGGCGTCGAGCCTGATATCTTTACCCTTGCCAAAGGGACGGCGGGCGGGCTGCCTATCGGCGTGCTCATGGCCAAGCAGCGCGCCTGTGTTTTCCAGCCCGGCGACCACGCCTCGACCTTCGGCGGCAATCCCCTGGTCACGGCCACGGCACTGGCCGTGCTGCGCTATGTCATCGAACACAGGCTATGGGAGAACGCCGAGCGCGTGGGCAACCACATCCGCGCACGTCTTGAGGCGCTCAGGGAAAAGAACAGCCTGATCACCGAGCTGCGCGTTGTGGGCCTGATGATCGGGATTGACCTGTCCCAGGATATTGCAAAGGATGTCGTTACGCGGGCGCTGGAGAAAGGGTTGATCGTCAACGCCACGGGACCGCACACGCTGCGCATGGTGCCGCCACTCATTTTGACGGAACAAGAGGCCGACACGGCTGTGGATATCCTGGCCACGGTTTTGTAGAACAGTCGGGACTCCCCGCACCTCACCGGCCACGGGACTCTGTTTAGGAGAACGAGATGGCAGAGAAGGTAGTGCTCGCCTATTCAGGCGGGCTGGATACATCGGTTTCGATCAAGTGGATTCCGGAAAAATACGGCCTGGATGTCATTACGTTAACGATTGATGTGGGTAATGAGCGCGATCTGGCCGCCATTCAGGCCAAAGCGCTAAAGGTTGGCGCAGTCAAGGCCCTGGTGGTAGATGCCAAAGAGCCGTTTGTCCACTACTTCATCTGGCCGGCGCTGCAGGCAGGCGCCCTGTATGAGGGGGTGTATCCCCTGGCCACAGCCCTCGCCCGGCCGCTGATCGCCAAGCTCCTGGTTGACGTTGCCCGCGCCGAGGGAGCAAGCTACGTCGCCCACGGCTCGACGGGCAAAGGCAATGATCAGGTGCGCTTCGACGTTTCGATTACGGCCCTGGCGCCCGATCTCAAGATCATTGCCCCGGTGCGCGAATGGCGCATGACACGCGATGAGGAAGTCGAGTATGCCCACAAGCACGGCATCCCCATCAGCGTCAGCACCGGCGGGCCCTACAGCATTGACCTGAACCTGTGGGGACGCAGCATCGAGTGTGGCGTTCTCGAAGACCCATGGGCCGAGCCGCCGGAAGAGGTTTTTGCCTGGACCAAAGCGCCGGACAAGACGCCGGCCGAACCATGTTATCTGGAGATCGAATTCGAGAAGGGTATTCCGGTCGGCATTGACGGCAAGAAGATGGGTGGGGTGGAGCTGATCGAATACCTGACCAAAGTCGGCGGCGAATACGGCGTTGGCCGTATTGATCATATCGAGAACCGCCTGGTCGGCATCAAATCACGCGAGATCTACGAAGCGCCGGCGGCCATCATCTTGCACACCGCGCATAAGGCTCTTGAAGACCTGACGCTGAGCAAGGATGCCGCTCGCTTCAAGGAGTTGGTGTCGGAACGCTACGCCCAGCTTATTTACGAGGGGCTCTGGTTCTCATCGCTGCATCAGGATCTGGCTGCCTATGTTGCCAGTTCGCAACGACACGTCACGGGGACGATCCGCGTGAAACTCCATCGCGGCACCTGCACCGTAGTGGGCCGCAAGTCGCCGCGCTCGCTCTACAGCCTGACGCTGGCGACCTATGACAAAGCCGATCAGTTCGACCACTCGGCTGCCGTTGGCTTCATCAAGCTATGGGGGCTGCCGCTCAAAGTTCAAGCCGACACACAAATGCTCCAGGAGCCGCCAGCCGAGATCCCGGCCATCGCCCCGCCTATTCTCAGCAAGGACAAGATAGACAGCTCTGAACAGATAGAGCCGGACAAGATGGACGAAGTGGCTGAGGAAGACTAGACAGAGGATGGGACTCCAGACTCCCGACATCTCCACCGATGTCGGGAGTCTGGAATTACGCAAACATGCGCATCTTTATCACCGGAAACAGAGGACAACTGGGGCGCGCCCTGACCGATGCTTTGGCCGGACACACACTGGCCTGTGGTGATCTGCCGGAGCTCGATATTGCCAGCTATGAGGACGTGCGGCGGGTCATTGCCGACTGCCAGCCCGATGTCGTCATCAACGCAGCCGCCTACACAGATACCGCGGGCTGTGAGCGTAATCCCGACCTGGCCTTTCGGGTAAATGCACTTGGCGTCCAGAGTCTCGCTCTGGCCTGTGCCGCCACCGGAGCGGCGCTGCTGCACATCTCCACGAACGAGGTGTTCGACGGTCGCCAGACGACGCCCTATCGCGAGCTTGATACACCGAACCCTCTCAATACCTACGCGCGCTCCAAACTGGCCGGTGAATGGTATGCCCAGGCGCTCTGCCCGCGCTTCTACATCGTACGCACGGCCTGGCTCTATGGCGAGGGCACCAGCAATTTCATCCACAAGATCACCCGTTTGGCCGATCAGCAGGGTGCCCTCTCGGTCGTCACCGACGAGATCGCCACGCCGACATCTGCCTTCGATCTTGCCCGCGCCATTGCCACGCTCATCGAACGGCCGATTTACGGCATCTACCATTTCACCAACAGCGGCCAGTGCTCACGCTTCGAGTGGGCGCGGTGCATCCTCGATCTAACCGGACGTCGTCACATTCCGATCACACCGACGACGATGGCTGCCTTTGGCGGCATTTCAACCAAGCCTGCTTATTCCGTCCTTCACAACTTTTGTGGCGCTACCCTCGGCATTACCCTGCGGCCATGGCAGGAAGCGCTGGAGGAGTTCCTGGCGGGCAAATCCGCTATGGGATCGTAGCTTCATGGGCAATGATAGCGCACCCGTGCCTCCGATGTCCGATGAAAGAGGGCAGCTCGCGGCCGACCGTAGGGCGATATCTACCATTTCTGGTGAAGGCGCACCATATTTCTCTGTCATCATCCCCAACTGGAACGGCGAGCGTCACCTGCCGACTTGTCTTGATGCCCTGCGCCGCCAGACCTGGCGCGATTTCGAGACCATCGTCGTTGACAATGCTTCACAGGATGGCTCGCTACGGCTGCTCGGCGACCGCTATCCTGAGGTACGCGTGGTTGCCCTGGCCGAGAATCGCTTCTTCAGCGGCGGCGTCAATGCCGGCATCGCCGTGGCGCGCGGTGAGGTCATTGTTCTCCTCAATAATGATACCGAGGCCGATGCCAACTGGTTGCTTGAACTGAAGAAGGCGCTCGATGCGCACCCGCAGGCCGGCTTTGCCGCCAGCAAGCTGTTGCTCTTCGACCGGCGCAACATCATTCATTCGGCAGGCGACTTCTACCGTCGCGATGGCGTGCCCGGCAATCGCGGGGTGTGGGAGGAAGACAGGGGGCAGTACGATCAGGATGTGTGGGTGTTCTCGGCCTGTGCAGCGGCGGCTGCTTACCGGCGCTCGATGCTCGACCGTGTGGGTTGGCTGGATGAGGATTTCTACGGCTATTGTGAAGACGTGGATCTGGCATTCAGAGCACAACTGGCAGGTTATCGCTGTATCTTCGTGCCCACGGCGATTGTCTATCATCGGCTAAGCGCTACCGGCGGCGGGCCGATCGCCAGTTACTATGTCGGGCGCAATTTCGTCAATGTTATTATAAAAGATATGCCGGGGGGATTGCTGCGGCGCTATTGGCCGCGCATTGTAAAGGCGCAACTACGCTATCTGGCAGAGAGCCTGTGGCATATCCGTGAGCCGGCGGCCCGTGCCCGCCTGGTCGGCCAGTTTGCTTCGTTGCGGCAGATACGCCTGATGCTGCGCAAGCGGCGGTTGATTCAGACTGCGAGGTGTGTCAGTGATCGCGACATCGACGCGATGCTGAGCTGAGCGCAGTGTTGAGGGGTGATACCCTCTCGCAGGTTACCCAAACCTGTGGGAAGGTCGTTGACAGCAATGTCTACAAACAGCGCAAGACATTTTCTTTTCATCGTCGTTGGCGTCTATATTGTCCTGGCACTGGCCTATGCAAGCGCGACACCGGCCTGGCAGAATCCCGACGAGCCGGCGCACTACAACTATGCCCGCAGTATTGCCGATCAGGCGCGCCTGCCGGTGCTGGTCGCCGGCGACTACGACCAGGCCGCGCTCGAGCGGCTCAAAGCCACTAAGTTTGCCGGCCATCCCGACATTTCAGGCATTCGCTATGAGTCGTATCAGCCGCCGCTGTACTATGCGCTGGCCGGTGCGCTGATCGCACTGCTGCCAGGAACAGAGCATGACCTGCGTGCCATGCGGCTGTTGTCTATTGCCTGCGGAGCGCTTGTCCTAATGGTCATCTTCGCCAGCGGCCGCCAGATCTTCCCTGAGGACCCACTCGTTGCCCTGGGGGCAGCAGCACTGATTGCCTTTATTCCCCAGCACACCGCCATGACAGCAGCAGCGAACAATGACACGCTGGGCGAGCTGCTGCTCAGCCTGATGGCGCTGCTGGGCATACGCCGAGTCAACGGATTGGCGGATCGCACCTTCGTTGCAGCCGGCGGCATACTACTGGGGCTGGCACTCCTGACAAAGGTGACGGCCTATGTTGGTGGGGTGCTATTGGTGGCGGGCGAGCTGGCCGGTTGGTGGCTGGCCCGATCACAGCGCAATGCCCGATTTGTGCTCGGTGGGGCAGGCGGCAGAGCCGCGGCGCTGCGCGCCCATCTCGCGGCTGTGGCCGGCATCGTGGCGATCGCTCTCCTGATCAGCGGCTGGTGGTTTGTGCGCAACGCGATGACCTACGGCAACGGTGACATTCTGGGACTGGCCCGCCACGACCAGGTGGTGGTTGGCCAGCCACGCACGGTCATAGGGCTGGAGGCAATCCGGCACTTTCTCGTTGTCTCATTTCAGAGCTTTTGGGGCGTCTTCGGCTGGATGGGCGTGTTGGTTGACGTGCGCATCTATTGGCTGCTGGCACTGCTGACGGTGATTGCCCTCGTCGGCCTGGTCATTTTTCTGGCCCGACGGTTGGGCACTCTTTCTGCCGGGCAGCGCTGGGGCCTGGCGATTCTTGGTTTGGAGTTCGCTCTCATCTTTGCCGTTATGATTTCTCTTAATCTCATGTTTATTCAGCCGCAAGGACGGTATCTCTTTCCGGCCAGCGCGGCCATCGGCATCTTTCTCGCTCTTGGCGTGCGCGAGATGATCGCACGACCACGCTTGTTGGCTGCTTTGGCGGCAGCAGGCAGCGTGGCTCTATTCATTGTCGTGCGGGGGGCACTCTTCCTGGCTATGGGTGGGCTGGCGGTCGTTATCATCCTGGGATTTTGGCTGGCAAGCCGGCGAGTGTATGCAGCTGTCGTATGGGTCGGCCTGTGTTCCGTTTTGATTGTGCTAAATATAATTTGTCTGGTATTGTTCATCGTGCCAGCGCTATCTGTCGGATAATCTATCATACGGAAGGCGATTGAAGAATGACTCATGTTGAGGATCAGTTAGCTGAGGTCTTGATTCCCGCCGAGGACATTCAGCGGCGCGTGCGTGAGCTGGGAGCGCAGATCGCTGCCGACTATGCGGGCAAGAAGCCGGTCTTGGTCGGGGTGCTGCGCGGTGCCATCGTTTTCATGGTAGATCTGATGCGCGCAATGGATATCCCGCTCTCTGTTGACTTTATGGCGGTTTCGAGCTATGGGGCGAGCACCAAGTCGAGCGGCGTGGTGCGTATCCTGAAAGACCTGGATACGGTGATCGAGGGGCGGCATGTGCTGATCGTTGAGGATATTATAGACTCCGGGCTGACGCTGCAATACATCACCAAGATTTTGCTGGCGCGCCGCCCGGCCTCGCTGCGCATCTGCACATTGCTCGACAAGTCGGAGAACCGGCAGGTAGACATCAAGGTTGACTACATCGGTTTCACCATTCCCAACAAGTTTGTCATCGGCTATGGCCTCGACTTTGCCGAGATCTATCGCAACCTGCCGTACATTGGCGTCTTGAAACCGGAAGCATACACGAATTGATGGCTGCCGACAGCATTCCGCACTTTGTGGTTGACCATATGTTGGGGCGGCTGGTGACCTGGCTACGCTTGCTCGGCTGCGACACGCTCTATGCGGGTGCAGCCGCGGATGCCGAGATCGCCCGCATTGCCCAGCGCGACCGGCGCATTGTGCTGACGCGTGATCGTGAGTTAGCCCGGCGCAAGAGTATCAAGACGATTTTGATTGCCAGCGAAAAGCTGGATGAACAGCTTGCCCAGGTCATACGCGATTGCGGGTTGCGTATTGACGACCTGTCGCCGCGCTGCCCCTTGTGTAACGGTCTGTTGGCCAACTTGCCCAGGGCAGAGGCGGAGGGGCGCGTCCCACCCTACGTCTTTCAAACGCAAGAACGATTCCTGATCTGTTCTGTATGTGGACACATCTACTGGCAAGGCACGCACTGGCAGCGGATGCAAAAGCGGCTGGCGAACGTAATCAGCGGGGAATAAGAAAGCGCACAGACGCGAGTAACTGTTCACCGTTAGGGTAAGGGAAGTTGGAAAGCGGAGCGACCTGGCCACGGATGCAGGAGCGGATGGCACGGAACACGGATTGCCGGCGACGTTTTACACACCCTCCCGCAGGTTCGGGCAACCTGCGGGAGGGTATAGGCATGCCGATGCGCCTGCTTCCAGGGTAAACGTGAACAGTTACAGACGCGATGCCGGGGATGAGAGGGCACTGTCATTGTGGCCTAGCGAGAGTGGTACTCGTCAGTGTCCATCACAATGGTGACCGGGCCGTCGTTGTGGATTTCGACCAGCATGTGGGCGCCGAAACGGCCTTCGGCGACACGAAAGCCCAGCCCCCGCAGCTCCGCGCAAAAGCGCTGCACCAACGGCTCGGCTATCTCGGGTCTTGCTGCGTTGGTAAAACTCGGGCGGCGCCCCTTGCGTGTATCGGCGAAGAGGGTAAACTGAGAGACGACCAGCATCTCTGCGCCGACGTCGAGGGCAGAGAGATTGAACTTGCTCTCGGCGTCGGCGAAGATGCGCAGGTTGGCAATCTTCTGGGCCAGGAGGCGGGCTTCGTTTTCTCCGTCGCCCTCGCCCACCCCCAAGAGGACAACGAGTCCTGGGCCAATCTCGCCCAGGACTTCGTTGTCAACGCTGACAGATGCCCGCCTGACACGTTGTATGACGGCGCGCATTAGCTATCTGTCTTTGCAGCCGTCTTGGCCGGCTCGGTTTTCGAAGCATCCGTCTTGGCCGGCTCAGATTTGCTCGACGAACCATTGGAAGGCGATGATCCGCTGCTCGAGCTTGACCCGTAGTCGGTCTTGTAGAAACCTGAGCCTTTGAAGATAATCCCTGCCGGGAAGAAGAGTTTGCGCACCTTGCCCCCACAATCGGGGCAAACCTGAACGGCAGGCTCAGAGACGCTCTGTTTGCGCTCAAAATGGATGCCGCAAACCTGGCATTCGTACTCGTAGATCGGCATAGACGAAGCTGGCCCCCCTTGTGAGATGAGACTTCTGGTCTATGAGACAGGGCGTATTCTACATCAGGTTGTGGGAGTTGTCAACCGGCGCGACATCGTAGCTGTTCACCGTTGGGGTAAAGGAGTTTGGCAGGCGGGGGAAGCTGCCCACAGATGCAGGCGCGGATGGCACGGACGACACGGATTGCCGGCGGCGTTCTCCATACCCTCCCGCAGGTTTGGGCAACCTGCGGGAGGGCCAAGTGACAGGGCCGGGGTGGGGCATTGCAGCGAAAGCGCTGTTACCCTAACGCTGAACAGTTACGTTTCTTTTTCCCCTTGACGTCAATTTGGCGACGTGCTATTCTCACCTTGCGTGCCCACATTCGGGTGCATTGGCATTGGGGATGATGTGAACATGACAAACAAAGAAGTGGCAGACATCTTCTCTCGCCTGGCCGACCTGTTGGAGATCAAGGGCGAGGTTGTCTACAAAATCGTGGCCTATCGTAAGGCTGCCGACGCGATTGCCCGCGACAGCCGTGATATTACCACCCTTTGGCATGACAAGCAGTTGCGAACAATTCCCGGTGTTGGTGAGGCCATAGAGAAGAAGATCGGTGAAATACTCACCACCGGCCACCTGCAATTGCTCGACGAGGTGAAGGCAGAGATTCCTGACGAACTGGTAACACTGCTGGATGTGCCCGGGGTTGGCCCCAAGACGGCCCGTTTGCTCTATGAGAAGCTGGGCATCACCAATATTGCCGCATTGGAAGACGCCGCACGTAAACACCTCATCCGGGGACTGCCCGGCCTGGGCGATAAATCTGAGGAGAACATTCTGCGCGGCATCGAGACGCTACACCGCAGGAGCAGTCGCTATCCACTAGGTGAGGTATTACCTGTTGCAGAGGAGATCATCGCCGCCCTGCGCACCTGCCCCCAGGCCACTCTGGTGAACGCTGCCGGCAGTCTGCGCCGTCGCAAGCCGACGGTCGGTGATCTCGACATCCTCGCCGCATCGGCGCATCCAGAGGACGTTGTTGACTTCTTTGTCCATCTGCCTCGCGTCGGCGAGGTCGTCAGCCACGGGGATGTTAAGGCGACCGTGATCCTGGACAACGGCATCCAGGCCGACTTGATGGTTCTACCCCGTGAGCAGTATGGCTCACTTCTGCAGCACTTCACCGGGTCAAAGGAGCACAACGTCCATCTGCGCCAGATTGCCCTTGAGAGAGGGTTATCATTTAGCGAGAAAGGCTTTCAGCAGCACGATGGGTCTCTCGTCCTCTGTCCCGATGAACAGGATGTCTATGCGATGCTGGATCTGCCCTGGATTCCGCCAGAGCTGCGCGAAGACCAGGGTGAGTTCGAAGCGGCCCGGCAAGGGCGGCTGCCTCACCTTATAGAGTTGGGAGACATTAGAGGCGACCTGCACACACATTCGCGTTGGAGCGATGGCGTGGCCTCGATCGAGGAGATGGCAGTGGCGGCCCGGGCGTTGGGTTACGAGTACATTGCCATTACCGATCACTCAGCGTCGCTGGGCATAGCTCACGGCTTAAGTGCAGAGCGTGTGCGCGAGAGGAAAAAGGATATCGACGCAGTCAATGCCAAAATGGCGCCGTTCCGCGTGCTGTCCGGCATCGAAGTTGATATCATGGCCGATGGCACGCTTGGTCTGCCCGATGACGTTCTGGCCGAGCTTGATGTGGTCGTGGCGTCGCCGCATTCAGCTCTGCGCCAGGACCGCGATACGATGACGGAGCGTCTTCTGGCGGCGATTCGCCATCCACACGTAGATATCATCGGCCATCCCACCGGCGTCATGATTGGCGAGCGCGAGGCAGCAAGCATGGACTTCGCGCGCATCGTCGCCGAGGCTGTGGAGCATCGGGTAGCTCTAGAGATCAACGGCAATCCGGCCCGGCTGGATCTGGATGACATCCATGCCCGCCAGGCGATGAACGCCGGGGCGCTCTTGTGCATCAATACCGATGCCCATCGCCCGGACATGTTCGGGCATATGATTTTCGGCGTAGCCATGGCGCGGCGGGGATGGTGTGAGCCGAAGCATGTCTTGAATACCATGACTCTGGACAAACTGCAATCATGGCTGCAACAACGACGGGCCATGTAAGGTTGGCTCTTAAGGATGCACTATAGCTGTCCCTGGAGCGACGATACTGTACGGCGAGTGTAGGAGATGGTGGTGAAGGTGAGTATATGGCAACGATTCAGCTTGAGCATGTGCGCAAGGTCTTTCCGTATCCTCTCTTGAGGCGTGCACCAGACCAGACCGAAAATGCTGCCCCCGATGATGACACCGGCAGCCCGCATACATCCGAAGGCATTGTAGCGCTGGATGACATCAGCCTGACCATACAGAATGGGGAGACAATGAGCGTCATCGGTCCCTCTGGTTGTGGCAAGTCAACCCTGTTGCGGGTTATCGCCGGTCTTGAACCACTGACGTCTGGGCGTGTCCTCTACGACAGGCGAGACATGGCCGATGTTGCACCGGGCGACCGCGGTATTGGCATTGTCTTCCAGAGCTATGCCCTCTACCCGCACATGTCATCGAAAAACAACCTGGCCTTCTACTTCCGTATGCATAAGCGCGAACAAGAGATTGATGAGAAGGTGCGTATCACTGCTGAAACGCTCGGTGTGGGCTTCGATACTCTGCTGGGACGCATGCCGTCTACCCTGTCGGCAGGACAAAAGCAGAGAGTTGCTCTGGGGCGATGCATCGTACGCGACCCCAAGTTGATCTTGCTCGATGAACCGCTGTCGAACCTGGATGCCAAGTTACGTGTGCAGACTCGCGGTGAGCTCAAGCGCCTGTTGCGCCGCTTCGAGGTGACAAGTGTCTATGTGACCCACGATCAGATCGAAGCTATTGCCTTGGCCGACCGTCTGGCAGTGATGCGCCGAGGCAAAATCGAGCAGGTCGGCAGTTATTGGGATGTGTACAATCGGCCTGCCAACATGTTTGTGGCCAGCTTCGTCGGCACGCCACCAATGAACTTTCTGCCCGCCCGTATTCACATGGATGGTATCAGTGTCGAGGGTGTGCCTGAGCCGCTGGCAAAACCAGGCGATCGCTACTTGCCGAATCTGTCGGTCATGTTGGGCATCCGCCCAGAAGACATCCAGCTTGCCGGCCATGACTCTTCGGCCATCTCAATCCTCGCCGAGACGGTGGAATACCTCCCCTCGGAGCGGTGCTACTTCGTGTATTCGACGATCGGCGACCGGAACATCACGGCTAAAATCAAGACGGAGGCAACCATTCGACGGGGCGAGCGGGTGCCAGTGCGCTTCATCCTTGAACATGCCTCGTACTTTGATCCCAAGACGGGAGAGCGGGTAGCGTGAGCGGCAATATGAACATGGGGTGAGGCGCGCTACTTGTGTCAGGTGAAGAACGTGCTATAATAGTGCTACCGTTTTTTGTGCGCGGCAGGAGGAACGGCGATGGGCAGCTCAACGTTTCTCATCCTCGGGGGATATGGCTTTGCTGGCCTGAACCTTGCCGAACTCCTTCTGCAAGAAACAGACCTGCGGCTGATTCTGGCCGGGCGTAGCGCAGAGAAAGCCAACGAGGCGGCTGCTCGCTTCAACGAGCGTTTTCCCGGTGAGCGTGTCGGTGCACGGCGCTGCGATGCAGCCGATGCGACAAGCCTCAGGCAGGCCTTTCAGGGCGTTGACTTCGTTCTGGTTGCGTCGAGCACAGTAGCCTACACGAGGGAGGTTGCAGCAGCAGCTCTTGCCACAGGGATTGACTACCTGGATATCCAATTCAGCTCGCGCCGGCTCCCCCTCTTACGCGCCATGGCGCCGGATATCGAAAAAGCCGGCCTGTGCTTCGTGACCGAGGCAGGCTTCCATCCGGGCCTACCGGCAGTCCTGGTACGCTACCTGGCAACACAGCTTTCGCACATGGAGCGTGCTGTGGTCGCCGGGTTGCTCAATCAGGAAGGCGGCTTTCCCTATACATCTTCTGTTGACGAGCTGGTGCAGGAGTTCAAGGATTACAGGGCCGAGGTGTTCGTCAATGGCACATGGCGTCCCGCCGACCTGACCACCATGAGGGATAACGTGACCATTGATTTTGGCCCTCCCTTTGGCCGCCGCTCCTGTGCGCCGATGAGCCTGTATGAAATGTACGACCTGCCGAGAATGTTCCCCAGCCTGGTTCAGACAGGCTTTTACGTTGCCGGCTTCAACTGGTTCACCGATTGGGTCCTTTTCCCGGTCATGATGCTTGCCCTGCACATCTGGCCAGAGAGAGCGGTCAAACCAATGGGACGTTTGTTGTGTTGGGCGACCAAGACATTTGGCTCACCGCCATACGGAGTCATCGTCAAGGCCGAAGCCAGTGGCGATAAAAATGGTGCCCCTGCCACTGCATCCGTCATCGTTAGCCATGCCGATGGTTACAAGCTCACCGCGGTACCGGTTGTCGCCTATTTGCTCCAATATCTGGATGGATCGGCCCGCAAAGTGGGCCTGCACATGATGGGGCATCTGGCCGACCCTGTGCGGCTGTTACGAGACATGGAACGCATGGGGATCAGGGTTCAGACATAGCACACCATGTCCATCTCCTGCCGGGAGGGAAAACATGCCACGACAAGCGTTCGAACGTGAACTGCAACGCCTTAACGACGATATTCTGATTCTGGGCAACATGGCAGAGAAGGCCATTTTGCAGTCGGTCGAGATGCTGAAGCAACGCGACATTGAAGGCTCACAGCGGCTCATCGCCGACGACCTGAAGATCAACCAAAAACGATTTGCCATCGAAGCCGATTGTCTGATGGTCATCGCCACGCAACAGCCAATGGCCGGAGACCTGCGCAATCTGGCCGCCATCCTGGAGCTGGCCACAGAGCTGGAGCGCATCGGTGATTATGGCAAGGGCATTGCCCGCATCACGGTGATGATGGGTGATGAGCCGCTTATCAAGCCGCTCATTGACATCCCGCGTATGGCCGAGAAGGCATGCGATATGCTGCACCGGGCACTCGACGCCTTCATACGTCGTGATGTAGACATGGCGCGTGCCATCCCCAAGGAAGATGATGAGGTTGACGCCCTGTACAACACTGTTTTCAACGATCTGATGAAGCTTATCGTTGCCGATCCGCGTGTCCTCGATCAGGCGACGCGTCTACTGTGGGTTGCCCACAACCTGGAGCGCGCTGCCGACCGGGTGACCAACATTTGTGAGCGTGTCATCTTTACGGCCACAGGACAGATGATGGAAATGGACATGCAAGAGCCGAAGGAAGCTGGCACCAATTAGCAACACCGTCCGTCGCCTTCGGCACGACTATCTGTGCATTGTCCCCGTGTCTTGTCCTGCACGACGCTGTGAAAGAGTATGACGGTCAGCTTCATCCGTGTGAGAGATACCGATACCATAGGGGTGCGGGGGGACCGGTGTGCCACACTGCATCCCGGCAAGGAGAGTAGCATGCCCGATCTGTCTCACCTGCGCAGTCAATTCCCATCGCTGAGCCAAACCCAGAATGGGCGCCCCGTCGTTTTCTTCGACAATCCTGGCGGCACTCAATGCCCTCAGATGGTGATTGACGCTGTGGCAGGCTATCTCTTGCGTGACAATGCCAATCACGGTGGAGCATTTGCCACCAGCCAGCGCAGCGACACCATGCTTGATGATGCCCACCAGGCCATGGCTGACATGCTGGGGGCTGCCTCGGCCGATGAAATCATCTTTGGTGCCAACATGACTACACTAACGTTCGCCATGAGCCGTGCCTTGGCCCGCACGCTCAGGCCAGGCGATGAAATCGTGGTCACGCATCTAGACCACGACGGCAACATTGCCCCCTGGTTGCTCATGGCACGAGACACGGGAGCCAGTGTCCGCTGGGTTGATATTCACCCCGAAGACTGCACACTGGACATGGCATCATTGGCGCGGGCGATCAGCGAAAAGACGAAGATTGTGGCTGTGGGGTACGCGTCGAACGCCGTGGGCACGATCAATGATGTCAAAACGATTGTAGAGATGGCCCATGCCGTTGGCGCCCTGACCTATATTGACGCTGTGCAGTACGCTCCCCATGGCCCCATCGACGTGCAGGCTCTGGACTGTGACTTTCTTGTCTGCTCTGCTTATAAATTCTTCGGGCCACATGTCGGTGTTCTCTACGGCAAGTATGATCTGCTCGACCGCCTGCAGGCGTACAAGGTACGCCCATGCAGCAATCTGCCGCCGGCCAAATTCGAGACCGGCACGATGAATCACGAAGGCATTGCCGGTACCCGCGCCGCCGTCGAGTATCTCGCCAGCATCGCCGGTATGGACGCTGCCACCGTTGGCCGCCGCCAGCGCCTGCTTGCCGGCATGGCCGCCATTAAAGAGTACGAGAAAACGTTGAGTGCCCGGCTCATCGAGGGACTACAGCAGGTCAAGGGCGTGAAGATATGGGGTGTGACGAACCTGGCACGTTTGGATCAACGTGTGCCGACGGTGTCTTTCACAATGGACGGTTACCATCCTCGCCAGATAGCAGAGTACCTGGGGCGTCGGGGCATCTTCGTTTGGGACGGCAATTACTATGCTCTGGCGATCATGGAGAGACTCGGGCTACAGCAAACAGGAGGTATGGTACGTGTGGGTCCTGTGCATTACAACACGGGAGACGAAATTGTCCGTCTGGTGGAAGCACTGACCGAGTTACCCGGCTGAGCCTGGAGAAACCACCGGGCCTGGAGTTATCACGAGGGGCGCCCGACGTCCGCTAAGACGTCGGGCGTCTCTTGTATTACTGAGGCATCAGATAGCGCGACCACACCTCGTTCTCGCGTGCTGAGCCCACAAGAGCCAGAGCTATATACAGAGGCTTGAATGGTTGTGTTCGCAAGTGCATGCCGGCCTCTTCGGGTGTGCGATTTGCCTTTTTCCGGTTGCATGGCACGCACGCCGTGACGACGTTGGTCCATACCGTCTGGCCGCCGCGTGACACGGGAATCACATGATCCATGGTCAACTCGCCGTCGCTGCGCCCACAGTACTGGCAGGTGTAGCCATCACGCCGGAGCACCCAGCGTCGTGATACCGGAAGGCTGAGACGTGGTGGTATCTTGATGTAGGTGAGCAGGCGGATCACCAATGGGTACGGGTAGGTAACGCGCTCGGCATGTAAGGTCCGTTCAACGTGGCTTTCGACAAGCTCTGCTTTTTCCTTCAAGAGCAGAATCACGGCCCGCCTGATGGAAACAAATGTCAGCGGCTCGAAGCCGGCATTGAGGACCAACGCTCTGTCCATGGGTCTACATCCTCCACAACAAATGAACAGAAAGAAAAAAGAAAAAAGCGCAAGAGCAGATGTGCTCGCGCTTTCAGACGAGGAGCGGGTCGGACGTTCTTAATGGGAACGGCCAACTGAGTCCCGTGGCGCGGTAGTAGCGGCGAGCGCGGGCGATAGACAAGGCGCGGCGCGGCGAACAGGAGCGATTGCCTGTTGCCCAACCAGCACTATGAGAGACACAACCTCGTAGCATGTCTATCCTCCTCTGATGATAGTATACAATGTGACATCGTTCTTGTCAATTGTCTGGGGGGCGGCGGTAGTGTATCATAGAGTGTGTAAAATGGCTTGACCTAGGAACAGAAGAGGCGTATCCTTCCCTTCGCAAGTAGTCAATTCACAAAAGGAGGGTACGCCCATGCCAGGTATCAAAG
>Ga0272448_1000604_pt1 | contig 54070 bp, 38 predicted proteins | sample YNPCB0191_FD_202220 | JGI IMG/M metagenome (GOLD analysis project Ga0272448, IMG submission 202220) | Hot spring sediment microbial communities from Yellowstone National Park, WY, United States - YNP-CB-019-1 | ecosystem: Environmental > Aquatic > Thermal springs > Hot (42-90C) > Sediment... | reverse complement strand
CGGTGATGCACGAGCTGGGCCACGTGTTGGGCTACGGGGACGACGACGGCCAGGCATTGATGAACGGCGCCTTGCCGCTTGGCGAGCGCAGGCTGCCGACGGCGGCCGCCGAACCGGCTTTGAAGTCTTCGGACGCCGCGCTCCTAGAGCGGCTGTTTACCGATTCTGATGACGATGACCGCGCCTGGTCCTGGCTGTAAGCCTTAAAACCCGAACCTCCGGCTTTCCTGAAATGAGGGGCGGAATTCGCCCATTACAGGAAAGCCGGAGTTTTTTCGACTCATCTACTCTTCGATGACCAGCACACCGGTGCCGTTAATGCGGTCGTTTTTCAGGTCTTGAAGCGCACGGTTGGCTTCAGCCAGAGGATGAAGGGTCGTATGGGGGCGAATGGGGACGGCGGCGGCTTCGGCCAGCAATCGGCGACCGTCTTCGCGTGTGTTGCAAGTTACGGTGCGAATGTCGCGCTCAAAAAACAGATGCCGCTCATAATCCATTGCGGGAATGGACGACATATATATTCCGGCCGAAACCAGTGTGCCACCAGGCTTGAGCTTTTCAAGGGCTGAGGGAACCAGCTCGCCGGCCGGAGCAAAGATGATGGCTGCATCCACCTTTTCCGGCATCGCAGCGTCATGTTCGCCCACCCAATGAGCGCCCAATTGTCGCGCCAGAGCACGATGGCGTTTGCCTCGTGAAACTACAAACACACGGCAGCCTCGTGAAAGAGCAAGCTGAATGACTACGTGCGCGGAAGAACCAAAGCCATAGAGCGCCAACTTACCGCCCGGTGGAAGATTAGTGCGTTTCAGTGCTCGATAGCCGATAATACCGGCGCACAAGAGAGGCGCTGCTTGAACATCAGAAAATCCGCCCTCGGCTTCTGGAATGGGATAACAGAAGCCGAGCGGGACAACAAGATATTGCGCGTAGCCGCCGTCGGCATGATAGCCGGTGAACCGCGTCTGCGGGCAGAGATTTTCTTTTCCGCTTAAGCAGAATTCACAATGACCGCAAGTATGCTGAAGCCAGGCTACTCCCACACGATCGCCGACCCCAGGCAAAACCTCATCGGTCTGACGATCTGGCGCCGGTGGGCCGAGCTTTTCTATCCGCCCCACAGCCTGATGTCCCGGCACGACGGGCATTTTCTTTGGCGGCAAATCGCCCTCAATGACGTGCAGGTCGGTGCGGCAAATAGCGCAACATCGCACCCGAACCAGCGCCTCACCAGGGCCGGGTTCAGGCATGGGCAGATCAACCAACTCCAAGGGCGAAGATTCGATTGGCGCCTGACGTCTTAGCAGCATGGCCTTCATGGTTGCTCTCCAATGCTGAACTTCCAACAATGTCTGATTTTCGTGGGTTGCGGTGATAAAGACAAGCCCTCGTGTCGGCAACCGAGTGAGCATGAGGAAATACTGGTGGTTGATAAATGATTATTGACCGAAAAAGCTAATAAAAAATCAGCTCAAGCCCCCTTGCGATGCATCAGAGGAAATGTCAGACTGTGTGTCTGTTAGTTGGTGTGTTTCGGTTGGCCGAGGGAGAGTAAGGTCTTTTTCTTATCCATAGGAGAAGCCGAAGATGGTTACTCATGGCGGCGGAGCGGGGAGTTTCACAAAGCGGTTGATCGGTTCTTTGCCGAGGGTCGGGATTCGTCCGGCAATCGACGGACGGCGACAAGGAGTGCGCGAAGCGCTGGAAGGCCAAACGATGGCTATGGCCCAGACTGCGGCTCGGCTCATTTCCGAAAACCTTCGCCATCCATGCGGTTCGCCCGTGGAGTGTGTGATTGCCGACACGTGCATCGGCGGCGTGGCCGAAGCGGCTCGTGCTGCTGAGAAGTTTGCACGCGAAGGCGTCGGCCTTACCCTCACCGTTTCACCCTGCTGGTGCTACGGTTCGGAAACGATGGACATGGACCCCTTGTGGCCGAAGGCCGTCTGGGGATTTAACGGTACGGAGCGACCTGGGGCGGTTTATCTGGCTGCCGTTTTGGCGGCGCACGCCCAAAAGGGCCTGCCCGCTTTCGCCATCTACGGCCGCGACGTGCAAGACCGCGACGACAGTTCCATTCCGCCCGACGTGCAAGAGAAAATCCTCCGCTTCGTGCGCGCCGGCTTAGCCGTGGCGCATCTGCGCAGCAAATCCTATCTTTCGCTGGGGAATATCTCGATGGGCATTATCGGCTCCTCAGTAAACCACGACTTCTTCGAGCACTATCTCGGCATGCGCGTGGAAACCGTCGATATGGTGGAGTTCGTGCGTCGCGTGGAGCGGAATATCTTTGACCAGCAGGAATACGAGCAGGCCATGGCCTGGACCAGAGCGAACTGCCGGGAAGGGGCGGACCCCAACCCGCCGGAAAAACGTCTCTCGCCGGCTGAGAAACAACGTGTCTGGGAATGGTCCGTAAAGATGACCCTCATTGCACGCGACCTTATGGTCGGCAACCCGCGCCTGGCTGAGCTGGGTTTCGAGGAGGAATCGCTGGGACATAACGCGATTGCCGGCGGATTCCAGGGCCAAAGACAATGGACCGACCATTTACCCAACGGCGATTTCATGGAAGCCATCCTCAATTCCTCCTTTGACTGGAGCGGCATCCGTCAGCCGTACATCTTTGCGACGGAGAACGACAGCCTCAACGGCGTGGCAATGCTTTTCGGTCATTTGCTCACCTGTACCGCCCAGGTCTTCGCCGATGTACGGACATATTGGAGTCCTGCGGCGTTGAAGCGCGTCGTCGGCTACGAAGCCCGCGATGTCGCCGCCGGCGGCCTGATTCATTTAATCAATTCCGGCGCGGCCGCCCTGGACGGAAGCGGCCGGGAGGAAATCGACGGCCGGCCGGCGATAAAACCATTCTGGGCAATCACGCGGCAAGAAGTTCAGTCGTGTCTCGAGGCTACGTCCTGGCACAGCGCCGTGCTGGAGTATTTCCGCGGCGGTGGCTTTTCTTCACATTTCGTTACCCGCGGCGGCATGCCCGTTACTCTCTCACGCGTCAACCTTGTGCAAGGTCTCGGTCCGGTGTTGCAACTGGCCGAAGGCTGGACGTTCGAGCTGCCGGAACAAGCTCACACGGTGCTGGATCAGCGCACGAACCCTACCTGGCCCACCACCTGGTTCGCGCCGCGTCTGTCAGGTCGCGGAGCCTTCACCGACGGCTATAGCGTAATGAGCGCCTGGGGCGCCAATCACGGAGCGTTCAGCTATGGGCATATCGGTGCGGACCTGATTACGCTGGCGGCGATGCTGCGGATTCCCGTCTGTATGCACAACGTGCCGGAAGAAAAACTCTTCCGACCCAGCGTGTGGCAGGCCTTCGGTACCGCAGATGCGGAAGGGGCCGACTTTCGGGCATGCGCCAATTTCGGCCCCCTGTACGGCCGAAAATAGTCGCCTCGCAGCCGATAGTTTTTTTCTTTCCTCAGACGGCCGAATTGCAACCTAGATTTCATGTAAGGGCCGGGTTCGTAACGACCCTAACCGTTTTCCCCGCGATAATCCACATTCGCTGAACAACAGGAGCTTGCCAACTATGCAGCGCTTATGGCTAGCGGCGATAGTTGTCGTTTTATCGGCCCATGGTTTGGTCGCAGCGGCGGACGATTTCCGCTTGTCGTCGGTCGCAGCAAACCTTCCACCGGCAAGTGTACTCGAAGAAGAACTCTGGTCGGATGCCGACGACGGCCGCCTGGATCAGTTTTCGCTGCTCGACGCAGCCTTGATAGCCGGCGGGGTCGTAACTCGCCATGAACTGAATCACTATGAACAACTGACGGCGAAACATCTGGCCGAACTACGCGACTTAACCAGGACCGTCAACGAGCCGCGCCGAAAAGTGGAAATCATCTTTGCCTTTTTGCACCGCCGCGTGCTTACCGGCAGCTATGACCTGTTCTGCGGCGATCTGCGTCGCACGCTCGACGAAGGCAGTTATAATTGCCTGACCGCCAGCGTATTGATGACCTATTTTTGCGAAGGGCAGGGCTTGCGGTGCGAGATTCTCGAAATGCCCGGCCACGCCATGCTGCGTATCCTGCTTCCCGAAGGGCCGCTGGATGTGGAAACTACCTCTGCGACCTGGTTGGAAAGGCCGGACCTTTTGCGAACGGCGGAAGCTAGGAAGGGGTTGCCGGCATTTCCGACGGTGGAGGTTCGGCAGACAGCCCGCGTCGTGTCTCCCATCCAAGCGGCGGCGATGTTTTACTACAATCGCGGCGTAACATTGCTTTCCGCCGGCAAGTATGCCGAAGCCGCGACAGCCAATCTCAAAGCCTTCCGCCTCGACCCGCAAAACATGCTCGCCCGCGGCAACTTGCTGGCCACCCTCAACAACTGGTCCATCGAGCTTGGCCGGCAAAATCGCTATGCCGAAGCCGCCGAATTGTTGCGCGAAGGTTTGCGACTGGATAACCGCCACCCTGTGCTTACGGAAAATCTCGCCCGCTTGCAATCCCGGTGGGAGGAATATCGCAAGCACGAGGTAGGGACGCATACGAGGCTGTTGCGCGAGGAGCCTTCTTCCGCCGCTGCTTCAAGCGAACAAGTTTCGTTCTTTGCCGAGCCGAAAGTGGACTGACGGCGGGAGCATCTATCCGGCGTTGCCTTAGGACAATAATTCGCGGTACAGTTCCACGTAGCGGGAGACCATTTTTTCGACGCTGAAGAGTTGGAACGCCCGTTTTTTTGCGGCATCGGCCAACTGCATGGCAAGCCGCCTGTCGTTCAACAATCGTTCGGCATATCCGGCAAGCGCAGCCCGATCGCCGACGGGCACAAGATAGCCGGTCTCGCCGTGAACGATCAATTCCCGCGTGCCGGCTACGTCGGTCGCCACTACCGGCACGCCGGCAGCCATAGCCTCGAGAATCACGTTTGATTGTCCCTCGTAACCGCTGGAAGACCAGAGGAGATCGAGATGGGGCAAGAGTTGCGGCACGTCGCCGCGCTCGCCGAGAAAGTGAACTTTGTCGGCGATCCGCACCTGCTCCCGAAAGCGAAGCAAGCGGGCACGCTCCGGCCCGTCGCCGATGACCAACAGATGTACGTCGTCGCGGATGACTTTCAGAAGATCGGTCGCCCAAATGGCATCTTGCACACGCTTCTGCGGCCAAAGGCGACCAATAAGGCCGATGAGTTTCGCATCCTCCGGCAGCTTCAACTCACGGAGTAATTGCCGGCGGGTTAACCGTGAGGTAGTCGGGGGCGAAACGCCGTTCGGTATCACGCGGATGCGCTCCGGCGGAGTGCCGTGCGCCACGTAAAAATCGCGGACTCCTTCGCTGTTGACCACCACCACAGGAGAGCGTTGCGCAAGAGCGCGATCGATGGCCAGTTGAAGAGGGCTTTTCCAGGGGTCCACACAGCGCTGGGAGAGAATCACATTTTTAATACCGCACACCCACGCCGCCGCCCATCCGTAGCTGTTGGCGGCAAACATCCAACAGTGAACGAGATGCGGCCTTACGCGGGCAAAATGCTTTTTTAGGCGGCAAAAAGAGAAAGGATCAAGCTTCCAACGCTTCTTGATAACGCGAAACGGCACGCCGTCAGCGGCCAACTGGGCGGCCAGCGGCCCGCTGCGTGTCAGCACGCAAACCTGCACGTCGAACTCATCGCGCGGCAAGCCGGCAGCCAGCAGACACAATTGCTTTTCCGCGCCGCCGCGATCCAGAGTGGGAATCAACTGAAGAATGCGTTTTTTCATGGTCCGCCGTCAGGGAGCAGCCGATTTGCCCTCGGCCTCTTCCATTTCCTGCGGTTCGAGGGCAGCGATATATGGCAGGTTGCGATATTTGTCGCAATAGTCCAGACCATAGCCGACGACAAACTCATTGGGGATCGTGAAGGCCGTAAAGTCCGGCTTAAGCGGCACTTCACGGCGGCCTTCTTTCTGGAGCAGTACGGCTATGCGAACGCTGATCGGCCCCAAATCGTCTATTTGCGGTATCAAGTCCCAAAGCGTTCGCCCTGTGTCGAAAATGTCGTCCACCACCAGCACATGGCGATTGAGTATGCTGGAAGCAAGCACGTCGCCGTTAAGCACCAGCGGGCCGGACCTTAATCCATGCGGTTGAGTACGGGCTTGGACGATCTCGATGCGCATCGGCAAGTCCAAGAAACGAATCAGATCGGCCAGCAACATTATGCTCCCAACCATCACGCCGACGAGCGTCAACGGCCGGCCTTGATAGTGCTGCTGAATCTTTTCCGCAAAACTTCGGATGCCTGCTCTGAGCTGATCTTCAGTGATTAACGTTTTCATAGTTTAACATGATACCCTACAAATCGAAAAAGTAACTTTCTTTGTTCTGCTCGGTATAATCCGCAATAATAATACGAAACGGCCTGCAAAAGGATATTGTAATAAAATAATCGTCGCAACTGAATGTATGATTATACGTTCATTTAGTGCCCTTGCCATTAGAAAATTGGCCGATTTCCAGGGAGCGGGCATCTTCGACTTTCAGGCGGTTGGTTTTCGGCCAATAGAGTATCCGTTGTGCCGCAGCTCTGGAAGCCGCCGCTCCTGGTAAAATCTGCCGAAATAGTTCCGCATCGTTTCGGCCGTCTCCTTCTAATACGAGCAGATCCTTTGCCTCGGTATAGGTAATACGATGCCCACGTGCGGTGTATGCGGCGTTTTCTACGACGGTATTTCCGAGGGCCTCGAACTCCAGCGCCCTGCCGCCGCCGCGCGGAAGGGGCATTTCCGTTACCGACAAGCGATCGCAACGAAGTGTCACTCCTTGCGGCCCCAAGCGGTCGGGATCATCGGTGGCCAGCATCGCCTGCCAGTCATCCACCGGCGCATAGGACGTGCGTACCTGGTCTTCAAAGGTCATTTGCCGGCGATGAAGATTGCCGACGATTGCTTTCTGAAAACGCACCGTCAGACACATGAGCGACAGGGAGTTCCCGCCCGTCGCAGGCTTGGGCGAATTGGGCAAGACGCCGCCGGAGGGCGATTTGCCGCCGAGCCGCACGCTGTTCAGCCAGCCCGGCCCGCCGGCGGTCAATGCTCCACTGGGAAGATTGACGGCCAGATCGGCAACCTGAAGACGATCGAAAGCTGCAAGTTGAGCCGGCGCTTCAAAAGAGCGATTTTCCAGCAATACGCCTCCTCGGCAACGTAGGTCTTCAACTTGCGTCGCGTTGGCCGGACCCATGCCGGAGAAGTCCAACCTTTCGCGCAACTTCACCTCCATTATGTCGGTATGCAATTGTTGGCGAAGCGTAGCCGCTGCGACTTTCTCCTCAAACCGTGCTTGCCGGCCGTCGAACTCCAAACCGCGTTGCCACTCAATGGTCAACCGGCCGGCATCGGAAGAGAGAAAGGGCTGTGAGGAATCACCGGAGACAGGGAAGTCCATCTTGCCCGGGCCTTCCACCCAGAGCCGATTGGCGGCGCAATCAAGGTTGACGTTTGCGCCGCTTAAGTTTAATCCTCTGCCGGAGCAATGCGCCGGCCGGCCCGTTACTTTCAGCTTTGCTTTGCCGCCTTCTACGGTGCCGGCTTCCAGTCGGTCGCCTTGTATTACCAGCGGGAGTTCATCCGGTCGGCTGGTTTGCGTTTCTACAAAACGTGCCTCGCCTTCCACGAGTAAATGTGACAGCCCGGCATTCCCGTTGCTTAACGACACCCTCGCCCGCAACAAATTACCGCTGATTTCAAAACGTTGCGCAGCCGGAGAAGACGCGGCAGCGCCCGGCAAAGATTCCACTCCCGGCAAGTCGGTCTGCGATTGCGGCAGGGATCGAATTACGGTTTCTTGCCCTCCAAGGGGGTTGTCTCCCGGCCCGGCCGTTTCGTGGTTGTCTGGCATGGGTTGAAACCAAACCTCGAGTTGGCCGACTTTGCCTGAAAGCCGCGAGGAGTTGAAGCAGACGTTTCGCTGGGCCAGCAAGCGATCCGGTTGCGGCGTCGCTTGCATAGGCGGTGTTGGAGGAGAAAGCCAGAGATGAATTTCGCCGGCCTGGAGCTGCCCGACCTCCGGCAGCTTTAATTCCGCTTCGCCCTCAAGCGAGACGACGTGTTGCTGTTGGTAAGGATAAAGCCGCAATCGCCCGTACCACACAGCTTCCAAACGTCGGGTATCGCCTTCGGCAAAGGCGCCGGAAAGACGACCGGGGCCTTTTGCCGCTGCGCGGCCCAACTGTCCGGCCTTGTCCGGTTGGTAAAAAATACTTTTAGCGTGAATTTCGTTGTCTCCCTGCCGTAAAAAGACATCTCGGCTACCGTCCAAAACGAGCGCTTCCTGCTGAAGGTCGTACTCGAACCTCTCGGACTGGGCGAGCAATTTCCGGCTGGGGGCAGTCAACACGGCGGGTCTGCCGCGTGCTTCGAGCTTCTCGGCTACCCACTCGCCGACAGGCAACGCCCCCTCGGCCGGCGGCACATCTCGCTTGAGATTGCCCAAAATCAGCGACAGTGAATCGCACAGAAGCTGATCCGCCGGCCCGAACCTGTTAGCCTTTAACACGCTCACTTGATCGTAGAAAGTAGCCGTGCGATGAGGCACATCGAAGAGAAACACTCCGCGGCAAGTAATTTCCAGAGGCGCGTCCTCGGCTCCTGCGTCGTTTAGCCCGTCTGACTGACCTAAGGGCATTGCCTTTCCCAGTTGCAGATGCAGGCGATCCAGGCGGCGCAATTCGAAGGATTCGACGCCGGAAACATTCAGCCCAACGCCCTTTGCTTCGCCAGGTTGGGAATCTCCCTGAAGCTTGATGACCATTCCTTGTCCGCTGCCGAAGTGCGGTCCCCAGCGGAATTCCACTTTTTGAGGAGTGAATATCTTCTGTTCGAGAAGCTGAATATCGCGGGTGAGGAGCCACAAGTCGTCTTCCGGGCCGGGCGATTTCCATTGGCTGCGGATGGTTACCTGGCCGTAGAGGCGTCCGGCCACCAAGCGGCCCATCTTCGCCCGTCCCAGGTCCAGAGGCTGATCAAATTGCAACATGGCGCCCTGCGGGGCCTGGAGAATTACCGCTTGTCGTCGGCGTTGTTCTTCATTTTCCGCCGGGCCTTCGTAGGCAAAGACCAGGGTGCAAGGAATCAATTCCACCCGCCCATCACCCAAGTTGCGATATTCGCCCAACAGCAGTTTCAGCCGGTCGCTTTCCAGGATTTTGGGGTTTTTCAATTCCCAGGCGTCGGGCGGGAAGAGGCCTTCAAGCTGCTTCATTTGCAATTCGACAAGGTCCGGCAACTTTTGCCCATTGCTTGCGAGACTGCCCTGATCCGCCCCCGCTTCCAACGAAGGCTCCACCCACTGAGCCACCAACAGCAGGTATCCCCAATAGGCGATCACGACGACCGCAAAACTTCCGGCAATGCGAGCAATCCGCGGCATGAAACCAACTGAAAAAATTATATGAAGCCGGTAAGCAGAGTGGGTTAACGATAGTTTTGGATCAATTCATCCCAGCGACCTTGTGCCTTCAGGATCATTTCGATAGTTTCACGAACCGCGCCGGCGCCGCCGGGCAGGGCGGTAACATAATGGGCAACTTGTCGAAGTTCCGCAGCGGCATCGGCGACAGCCACGCCTAAACCTGCATATCTTAGCGGCGGCAAATCCGGCAGATCATCGCCGATATAGCACACCTGCTGAGGCTGTAGTCGCCATTCTTTGAGCACACTTTCCATAGCAGCAAGTTTATCTTCGGTTCCCTGTCGCAAAACATCGATGTTCAATTCCGCCGCACGGAGCTTGACAATCTGGGAGCTGCGATGGGTAATCAAGCCGAAGCGGTAGCCCGCCGCCCGCCATAACCGAATCCCCAGCCCATCTCGCACATGAAAGCGTTTGATCTCCATTCCCTGGCCATCGAAGACGATGCCGCCGTCGGTCAGCACGCCGTCCACGTCGGAAAGGATCAGCCTAATGGATTGACACCGTTCGTCGAGATTCATCGCTGCTTTAGATGACCGAGAAAATGGTGGCAAAGGCGATAATAATTCTCATTCCTCAGCTTCAACTACGATGCGCCACCCGCGGGCGGCGGCAGCACCTGCCGGAGCCGAATCGCGCGGTAATAAGGCAAGAATATCCGTTATATCCAGCAAGCCAAGGGGCTTTCCCTCCTTATCCACTACAGGCAGTTCGCTGATTTTTCGCTCGGCCATGAGCGTCATGGCATCGCTCATCAGCGTGCCCGATTCCACCTGCAAAGGATTATTGGTCATCAACTCGCGGATGGGCCGATCGAGATCGCCGTCTCGACGGTCTTCGAAAAGCCGGGCCAAATCGCTATCAGTGAAAATGCCGCTCAGGCGTCCCGCATCATCGACAAGCATCGTGGCGCCGGTGCGGCGGCCAGGCAATCGAGCGGCAACCAACACCTCGCGCAGAGACCGGCCCTCGTGCGCCAGTCGGCAACGACTCAACGGCCGCATGTGTTGCTCCACTTTGCTCAGCCGAAAGCCCAGGTCGCCGCCAGGATGCAGCCGCGCAAAGTCGGCGCTCGTGAACCCCCGCATTCGGCTGAGGACTAGGGCTAAGGCGTCGCCCACTGCCAGCATGGCTGTGGTGCTCGTCGTGGGAGCCAGACCCAGCGGGCAGGCTTCTGAAAGACGGCCCAACTCGATGACCACTGTAGCCGCACGCGCCAAAGTGCTCTTGCCGTTACAGGTAAGGGCTACAATGGGAATGTTCAATTCCGCCAGGGAAGGCAGTAAGCGAACGATTTCTTCTGTTTCGCCGCTTCGGGAAAGGAGCACCATTACGTCACCCACTCGCAACCGGCCCAAATCTCCGTGCAGAGCCTCGGCAGGATGAAGGAAGTGGCTGGGCGTTCCGGTGGATGCCAGCGTGGCGGCAATCTTCTGCCCGATGATGCTCGCCTTGCCCATCCCCGAAACTACCACATATCCCCGACACTCAAACAACAATTGTACGGCAAGGCAGAACTCGCTGTTTAACCTCTCCGCCACTGCTTCCAGTGCGCGGCTTTCTATATGAAGCACCTCTCTGGCAAAACAAAGCTGCTCTTCGACAGTAAGGGAAACATCATCCCTTCGGGCAACGGCTTCCATGCTCATCGATCGGCCAGTCCTTGACAGATTTGCCTTTCAATTGTGGAATTGGTCCTATCTACACAAGGAGGGATTGTATCGACTCGGTCTATCCAGGGCAATGTAAGTATTAGAGCTTGGTTATTTGGGTTTGCTTATCCTTCTTAAGGTATTACAATCAAAAAACCAAAACCGACTCTTGTTTTTCCGATAAGCTCAGATTAAATACGGTTAACCTTAGAAGAAAAATAACAACTAGAAGCATTAAAGGGAAAATGGGGGCTTTGGGCTGTCTGGGAAGTTTCAGCAAATGCTTTTCATCTCGGCCCAGGCTTTTGCTCATTTGCGGTCTGATTGGCGCAGTTAATTACCACGGTGCTTCGTCTAATTTACTTGCGAATACAAACGGGAGGTATCATGATCGTAACCACTAACCGACTTTTTGATCATGCCTACGGCCGCTATGCCGTTGGGGCTTACAATATCAATAACCTGGAGCAGGCCGTAGGTCTGTTTCGCGGCAATCTGGGCAAATCCAGAGCAAACACCGACCCTACAAATCCTGCTCTTAGCGCACCGTTCATTTTGCAAATCTCCCGTGGCGCACGGAGCTATACTGATAAACGGTTCTTGGAGGCGATTATTCGTGCCGCGGAAAACGTCTTCCCGGAAGTTATCTTCGCAGTGCATCTGGACCACGGGGACGAAGAGGTCTGCTACGATTGTATCGAAAGCGGCTTTTATAGCTCTGTGATGATCGATGCCTCCCACGAACCTTTCGAGAAAAACATCGAGATTACACGGCGCGTGGTCGAACGGGCACATGCCAAAGGCGTGGTGGTCGAAGCCGAATTGGGCCAACTCGGCGGCGTGGAAGAGGACGTCGTGGGTAGTGTCCGGCTAACGGACCCTGATCAAGCTGCTGAGTTTATCGCCCGTTCCGGTTGCGATTCCCTGGCTGTGGCTATAGGAACATCTCATGGCGCTTACAAGTTTACCGGCAAGCAAGGTCTGCACTTTGATGTGCTGGAAAAACTCCAGAAAGTGCTTCCGCCAGGATACCCTCTGGTTATGCACGGCGCCAGCAGCGTACCGGCGGAGTGGGTGGAGCGCATCAACAACGCCGGCGGTAAGTTAAAACAAACCAGCGGTGTTCCTGAAAATCAGTACTTGCCGGCTGCCAAGCTGGGCGTCTGCAAGATCAACATCGACACCGACGGACGGCTGGTGTGGTGCGCCATCTATCGGGAATCGTTCCGGGACGATCCGGCCAATTTCGACTTGCGGCCGCCCGGAAAGCTGTTCATGGCCGCGTATGCCGAGTATATCATGCACAAGAATCAAATGCTCGGTTCAGCCGGTCAGTTGGAAGCCGTCAGAAGAGCATTAAAATAAGCTCTGCGACGCCGGCTGTCCCGCCCCAATTCCTTGATTTAGTAGGCGAAAAGGTCGAAATGAGGCGAGAGTGCGCGCCGCATTATGGCGCCGCAGAGTCCGGTTGATCAGCAGGATTGAAAAGCGAATCATGCTGGGTTTGTAGCAGGCGGACAAGCAATAGTTTTTGTTCCAGTCGGTCCTGGTTTTCCGTAAAGAAGTAGTGCCCCAGGCTGCCCGGCCTGTCGCTCAGGCTTCCTAAGACCAGCATCCCCCCCGGGGCCAAATCCACGGCGATGGTCATGTCGTCGAAAGTCTCTCGCGGTCGGCAGGTTTCCAGGCGCAACATCCCGCGACTGCCGATCCATCGTTGTCGCGGCTGGCCGTGGTGGAGTTCCGGCACAAGCTCTACGCGAATCCGGCCGTCGGCTTGCGGGAGGGCCTTCAGCGCGAAGACGCCCTGGGCTTGCGCATAAGTTTGTCCTGAGATTTGGCCATCGGACCAGATCAACACCGGCAGGTGCTCATAAATGCCTGAGGCCAGGAGTTCGCTGCGGTTTCCAGCGCGTAGTTGTAAGTGGCGGCGCACAACCCGCGGTTGGGATTCGAGGTCTTCGACCTTGACTTCTTCCGCCTTTCCGCCGGCGGCTGGTTTGTTGCTGAGTTCGAGTAATTTGGACAATTCGACGGGCAGTTGTCCGCCGACCACTCCTACCCGAAACCCGTTCCGTGAAAGCCGCTCGCGTAAATCCGCCGCCAATTGTTGTTCGTCGATTTCTTCCCAGAGTTTGTCGGTGGCCGTGGGGTCGCCGAAAGGAAAACGCACGAAAAACATCTCCAGCACCACGCTGTCGGGGGACATCTGAGCCGGAGATAATAACGCACGACTCGGCCGCGGCGGAGTCGTGCAAGCATTCAGGGTCAGCACCGCCAATGCTATGGCCGCCGAAAGCAGGTAGCGTGGCAAAATATGTCCTGCGAAGGATTGCATGCGCTAAATTTTTTTGAGGAGCAATTTCAACTTCTCGGCGCAGGGTACTTGCGCCCAGAAAAGAGAAAGTTAACCGCCCCGATTGCTTGCGTCAAGGCGAAAAGTCCCTTATTTGCCAAGCACTTGCAGGGCCATATATTTTTCGGCATATTGTTGCTGGTTTGGCGGCTGGGTTTTTTCTGTTTGGCGGGTTGAAGGCGCCGGGAAATCCTGCCATAATCTTCCTCCACTGCAAAAGCCCCTCAGGGCCTGGATCGGCAAAGTTTAAGACAAAGTCGAGATTGTGAGGAAATAGTAATGTTCGATTCTGTTGCTGTAGTCGGCGCCACCGGGGCCGTAGGGAGCATCATTCGTGAACTGCTCGAAGCACGCCGCTTTCCTTGTCGGCGAATCAAGTTCGTGGCTTCCAGTCGATCTGCCGGAAAACGGCTCCTTTTTGCCGGACAGGAAATCGTTGTGGAAACGCTGCGTGGAGCGGTGTTTGATGATGTGGACCTTGTTATCAGCAGCACCCCGGACGAAGTGGCGCGGGATTATATCCCCGATGCGGTTCGTCGCGGATGCGTAGTTATCGACGAAAGCGGATACTGGCGGATGAACCCGGATGTGCCTTTAATCATTCCCGAAGTCAATCCACATGCGATTCACCGCCATAAGGGAATTATTTCCAGCCCCAACTGTTCGACTACGCAAATGGTCCAAGCCCTGAAGCCGTTGCATGACGTGGGGCGTGTGCGGCGGGTGATCGTCAGCACCTATCAGGCCGTCAGCGGCGCCGGCGTTGCCGGCACTCGGGACCTCATCGGCGGGACAAAAGCTCTGCTTGCCGGCGGAGCTTACCGCTACGAATGTTTTCCCTACCCGATCGCCTTCAATTGCATCCCTCAAATCGGGTCGCCGAAACATCAGGGCTATACGTCGGAAGAAATGAAAATGGTCCTGGAGACGCGGAAGATTTTGGAGGATGATTTGATTCGAGTGTGTGCGACATGCGTGCGCGTGCCGGTCAGCAATTGCCATAGTGAAAGTATTCTCGTAGAAACGGAACGGAAAATCTCCGTCGAAGAGGCACGGCGGCTTTGGGCGGCAACACCGGGCCTGGTAGTGCTCGACAACTTGGACAACAAATCCTATCCCATGCCAGTTCTTTGCGACAAACGCCATGAAACTTTTATCGGCCGCGTCCGCGAGGACCTTTCCTCTCCGAACGGCTTGGCCTTTTGGTGCGTAAGCGACAATCTCCGCAAGGGAGCCGCGACGAACGCCGTGCAGATCGCCGAATTGCTGGTCGGCGCCCGCGCTGAAAATCCTCCTCTGCGGCAGGAAACAACCGGCGGATAGTTTCAAAGCCAGGCCGGCTGTTTGGAACAATTGTCAGAGAACCGGCGGATGTTATTGCAAATATCCAACGAATCGTGCGCACAATCAAACTGACGCTTGCCTATGATGGTACGGCCTATGCCGGTTGGCAATACCAGGTCGGTCAGCCAACCGTGCAAGAGGCGCTGGAAACCGCCCTGAAGAAAGTCACCGGCGAGACGATTCGCGTGCTGGCCAGTGGGCGGACAGATGCCGGCGTGCATGCGCTGGGCCAGGTGGTCGGCTTTCAGACCGCCTCGAAGTTGCCGTCGGAAGTGCTCCGCAGGGCGTTGAACGCCAACTTGCCGCAAGATATGGCCGTGCTGGAAGTTGCTGAGGCGCCCGAGGGGTTTCATCCCACTACTCAAGCCCGGCGCAAACGATACCGCTATGTGATTCACGATGGGCCGGTTCGCAACATTTTTCAACGCCACTATGTTTGGAATTACGCCTACGGACGTTTGGACGCGGCGGCCATGCATCGGGCGGCCCAGGCGCTCAAGGGAACACACGATTTTCGGAGCTTTGAAACCCGTGGGGCCGAAAGAACCACTACTGTGCGAACCGTCTTTGATATTTTCGTGCGTCGGGCGGCCGAAGCCGATGGCGCCGGCACGGACGGCGATTACGTCATCATCGAAATCGAGGCCGACGGCTTCCTCTACAATATGGTGCGAACCATTGTCGGTACGTTGGTCCAGGTAGGCAGCGGCAACCGGCCAGAATCCTGGCCGGCTGAAGTTCTCCAGGCTTGCGACCGCCGCACAGCTGGACGAACTGCACCGCCACAAGGCTTGATTCTCTTAAAAGTCAAATATTAGCAGAAAAAAAGCTATCTTTCCCCTCTTTTAGGTGGATTGCTTCTTACCTCACTTTTCACAATTCTCAACCTATACTTGTCTATACTTCCTGAAATATGGGGAAAAGCGGCAGCCATGTCCCGACGAGTTTTGATTGTTGATAGCTCTAAACTGATGCGACGCTTGATTTCCGAGACGCTCGCCGAAGACGGTTGGGCGACAGTGGGCGAAGCCAATGACGATAAAGAGACGATTAAGCTGTTCGCCGAACTTCATCCAGATGCCGTTACTCTGGACGTGCTGATGTCAAACGGTCAGGGCATGGAAGCTTTGAAAGCGATTCTGCAAATTGACCCCCAGGCTAAAGTAGTGGTCGTCAGCGCCCTTACCCAAACAAAGCTCATTTCCGAGGCGATTAGGGCCGGGGCCGAAGATTTCATCGCCAAGCCCTTCATGCCGGAACAACTGCAAGAGACCTTGCGTTTGTGCCTGGCAAAATAGAAGCAACTCTTCAATTTTCGGCTTCTCCAGATAAACTGGTAGCCGGCTAAGGGAAATTGAATCCTCCCTATTGGCGGGGTGGCTTTCTCTTGTATGTCTTGTTGCTTTTTGCTACATTTCCCACCCTATATCATTTACTGAAACGACGATTGGAACGGTCAGACGTTGCAGAATGCGGTATTTTTGGTGGCCGCTGATACTGATACCTTTAACAGCCTGGGCTGCTGAGCAGTCGGCGGAAGGACCATTGACCGAGAAAGGTTCGGCCGACAAGAAGGAGGCCGCAGAGACTGCCATGCCGGAGCTTAGGCCACGATTGCTGGGGCCGGAGATTTGGCGGTTGCCGCCGGTGGTTCCAGGGCAGGTAACGCCGGCTACGCTGTACCAGACGCCGCCGCAAGTGCCCTCATCGCCCCCGCCGGCTTTGGCCGTCCCGCCCGCGGATCAATTCCCTTTGCCGGAAGCAGCCGGCGAAGCGCCGCGACTGAACTCGCCTTGGCGTCTGGACGACGTTTCGTCTCAGGCCAACGCCGCGCCGGAAAAGGTCAAACTTTGGAGCGGCAGCATGGACCTCGGCTTGGATGGTTCGGAGGGCAACACCGAGGCGTTGAACTTTCACCTTGGTTTCCATGCCCAACGGAAATCCGAACGCAGCATCCTCACGCTGGGTTTAGACTATAACAAACGAACCAATAAAACCATTCTCACCACAGACCGCATGTATTTTGACGGTCGTTGGGAACGTTTGCTTGCCGAAACTCGCTGGTCATTATTTGCTCACGAAACGGTTGAATACGATGAGTTTCAGCCCTTCGAGGTACGCGACACCACGGACCTTGGCGTGGGCTACAGATTCATTAAGAACGAGAACACCACGCTTCTCGGGCGTCTCGGCGGTGGTTTTTCTCATGAGCATGGTGGGCCGAATGCAGGCGAGTATGTTCCTGAATTCGTGTTCGGCACACAGCTTGAACACCAGATTGACAAACGGCACAAGCTCCTTGGGGCTGTGGAATATGCTCCCGACGTTACCTACTTTTATCGCTACCGTTTGCGCACGCAAGCCGCCTGGGAGTGTCTGCTGGACGACGAACGGAATCTCAGTCTGCGGATCGGGGTGCTGGAGCGCTACAACAGCATGCCTGGCGCGGGACTGCGCAATGACCTGGACTATGCCATGACGTTGCTGTGGAAGTTCTAAGCTGTCGCTTTCTCTAACAATCAGTCATGTTTGCGGAAAAAAACTTAAACGACGACACTTTCCCTGTTGCAGAGGCCGACTCGCAGAAGTTGCTTTCCTGGCGATTTCTCGCCTTGGCGGCCACGCAGTTCTTTGTGGCCCTGAACGACAACATGTTTCGCTGGCTGATCGTGCCTATCGGGAGCGAGTTGCTTGGTTCGCGGGAGAGAGCGGTTTCTATCGGTTCCGCCTGCTTCATTTTGCCGTTTCTCGTATTTGCCGCACCGGCCGGATACTTGGCCGATCGCTTCAGCAAACGCCGCGTAATGATTGCCTGCAAGGCGGCGGAAATCCTCATTGTCAGCCTCGGCATTACCGCCATATTGCTGCAAAACGCATATTTGATGTTCCTGGTTTTGTTCATGCTCGGCGGACAATCGACATTTTTTATCACCTCCAAGTTGGGGGCGATACCGGAACTGGTGCCTTCGACAAAAATCGCTGCCGCCAACGGCATCATCAACATGGCGTCCATGATGGCCATCATTCTCGGCTCCGTGGCCGGCGGAACACTCTACGATCTTACCGAACCGGTCGGCGTGAAAAACTGGTGGATTTCGGCGGCGGCGCTGTTAGGCGTAGCACTCGCCGGCTGGCTTGTCAGCCTCGGCATCGGGCGGACTACCGCCGCTAATCCCGACCTGCGAATGCCGCGAAACATGCTCCGCCAAACTTATAGCGATTTGGCCACGCTCTATGCCGCTCGGCCGCTTTTTTTGGCGGCGCTGGGAAGCACATACTTTTGGTCCCTCGGAATGCTCTCGCAAGTGAACATCTACTTGTTCGCCAACCAGGTGCTGTTCGTCGCTCAACAACGCGATGTCGGCATCCTGCTCGGCGTGTTGACTATCGGCCTGGGCGCCGGTGCGGTGCTGGCCGGCGTGCTTTCACGCGGACGAATCGAATTGGGGCTGGTCCCCTTAGGCGCAACCGGAATCGCCATTGCCGCCATGTTGCTGGCCCTCGTGCCCGGCGGAAAGGAAGGCCGGCCCGCTGTCGCCGGCTATTATTGGTCATGTTTTTGGCTTATGAGCCTGGGCATCATGGCCGGGCTGTACGATATTCCCCTGCAAGCGTTTTTACAGGACCGCAGCCCGCCCAACTCCCGCGGCGCGATTATGGCCGCCTACAACTTCATGGCGTTTTCCGGCATGTTGGCGGCATCGGGCATTTTCTGGCTGCTTTCCTGTCCCCTGGGGCTTTCGCCGCGCACGATCTTTTTCCTCGGCGGACTGGTTACCTTGCCGGTTACCTATTGCATACTACGTTTGCTTCCCTTTCACACCGCACAGTTGTTGGTACGATTGCTGGTAGGTTGTTTCTATCGCGTGCGGGTGGAAGGGGTGGAAAATCTGCCTGAGGTCGGCGGCGCCTTATTGGTCGCCAACCACGTAAGCTGGCTGGACGGGGTGCTGCTAGGGCTGGCTTGCCCACGCCATCCACGCTTCGTGGCCTACGCCAAGTATTTCGAGAAACCCTGGCTGCGTTGGTTCGGTCGCTTGAGCCGAATCATTCCTATCGGCGACTCGCGCAAGTCAATGGCCGAGTCGATTCTCGCGGCACGTCAGGCGCTGCGCGAGGGCGAGCTGGTCGGCATTTTTCCCGAAGGCGGCATTACGCGCACCGGAGAGGTTCAGCCTTTTCGGCCCGGCTTTCTCTCCATCATCAAAGATACGGCGGCGCCGGTGGTGCCGGTCTATTTGGATGGACTCTGGGGCAGCATCTTCAGTTACGCCGGCGGGCGGTTTTTCTGGAAATTACCCCGCAGGTGGCGCTATCCTGTACTAATTCGATTTGGGCGGCCGATTTACAACCCAGGCTCTGTGGACCAGGTCCGTGAGGCTGTACTCAGTTTAGAAACTAAAGAAGCAAAAGAAGGGACTTTCTGATAGTAGAAAAAAAGTGTTATTATTGCTTTAACAGCATGAGGAACTACCATGCCACGTTATAATCCCGCAGAAATCGAACCAAAATGGCAAAAGTATTGGGAAGACCACAAGACGTTTGCCTCCCCACGCTTGCCTAAAGGTCGCAAGCTCTACGTCTTGGACATGTTTCCCTATCCCAGCGGCGACGGCTTGCACGTCGGCCATCCCGAAGGCTATACGGCCACGGACATTGTCTGCCGCTACAGGCGGATGAAAGGCTACAGCGTCATGCACCCGATGGGCTGGGACGCCTTCGGGCTGCCGGTTGAACAACATGCCAAAAAAACCGGCGAGCATCCCCGCCTCACCACGGAAAAAAACATCGCCAACTTTCGCCGCCAGTTGAAGATGCTGGGGTTTTCCTATGATTGGGATCGAGAGTTGGCCACCACGGACACAGATTATTTCCGTTGGACCCAATTCATTTTTTTGGTGTTGTTCGACACCTGGTACGACGAGACCCTACAACGCGGCCGGCCGATTGCCGAACTGCCTATCCCGGACGAAGTCGCCGCCGCAGGCGAGGAGGCCATAGAGCGTTACCGCGACGAACACCGGCTGGCCTATCAACTCGATGCGCCGGTCAATTGGTGCCCCGCGCTGGGCACGGTCCTGGCTAATGAGGAAGTCGTCGGCGGAGTAAGCGAACGCGGCGGGCATCCTGTCGTGCGGACGAGGTTGCGCCAGTGGATGTTGCGCATCACGGCCTATGCCGACCGCCTGGAAAAAGACCTTGATCGGCTCGATTGGCCGGAAAACATCAAACTCTTGCAGCGCAACTGGATCGGGCGCAGCACGGGCGCCGAGGTCGATTTTTACCTTGGCCCCCTGCAAAGCACCCGCACAGGGAAGGAAATCATCACGGACAAGTTGAACGTCTTGCGCAAGGGCTTCGAGTCTTGGAAGGAAGCTCGTGCAAGAAGCGGTTTCCCGAAAAAGCCCGGCGACGATGTGCTCCGCGTTTTTACCACGCGCCCCGACACGCTTTATGGCGCAACCTATATGGTGATCGCGCCGGAGCATCCTTTCCTCCAGCGGTTGACTACGCCTGAACATGCCGCTGCGGTCAAGGATTATTGCGAACAAGCGGCAAGAAAAAGCGACCTGGACCGCACCGACCTGGCGAAGCTGAAAACCGGCGTTTTCACCGGCTCCTATGCCGTCAACCCTGTCAACGGCGAGGCCATACCGATTTGGGTGGCGGACTATGTACTCATCGGCTACGGCACGGGAGCGATTATGGCCGTACCGGCCCACGACACCCGCGACTTCGAGTTCGCCAAGCAGTACCAATTGCCTATACGCTGGGTGGTGGCGCCACAATCGGGAACCGAAGAGCCTCCGCCGGGTGAGGCTTTTATCAAGGAGGGCATCGCCATCAACTCCGCTGAATATACCGGACTGTCGACGGCGGAGTTCAAGCGAAAGATTACGGAAGACCTTTCCGCCAAGGGTCTGGCCCGTCAGGCCGTGAACTACAAACTCCGCGATTGGCTGTTCAGCCGGCAGCATTTCTGGGGCGAGCCGTTTCCTATTCTTCACGAGCTAGACGATTCCGGTCAGCCGACCGGTCGCATCCGTGCCCTGGATCCCAGCGAATTACCGCTGGACTTGCCCCAGGAAATCCGTTACGAAACGGTCTCCGACCGGCCGGTCCCGCCCCTGGAAAATGCCCCTGCGGAGTGGCTCTATGTTATTCGGGACGGCAAATGCTACAAGCGCGAAACGAACACCATGCCGCAATGGGCAGGCTCGTGCTGGTACTACCTGCGGTTCCTTGATCCGCGGAACGATCGGGTGTTCGTCGATCCCGAAGTGGAGCGCGCCTGGATGCCGGTGGACCTTTATGTCGGCGGCGCGGAGCATGCCGTCTTGCACCTGCTCTATGCCCGTTTCTGGCACAAAGTTCTCTTCGACCGCGGTTATGTCAGCACCGAAGAGCCGTTCCAAAAGCTCGTCAATCAGGGAATGATTCTCGGCGAGTTGGAGTTTACCGGCTATCGCACTGCCGACGGTAGCTGGATCAGCGCCGCCGAGGTCGAAGAAGTCGCCTCCGATCGGTTCGTAACCAGGCTCGACGGGCAGCCAGTTCAGCCTGTGAAGCTGAATCCTGATGAAGTGCTGAAGCAAGGCGATAATTTTGTTCTCCGCCGGTCGCCAACGGTCCGGGTGGAAAGCCGTGCCTACAAAATGTCTAAAAGCCGCGGCAATGTCGTAAATCCTGATCAGATGGTCGTCGAATACGGCGCCGATGCGCTCCGTCTTTACGAGATGTTCATGGGGCCGCTCGAGGCCGTAAAGCCCTGGAGCATGGAAGGCGTCAGCGGCGTGCGCGGCTTTCTCGATCGCGTATGGCGCATGCTCATTGACGAACGCGCGGAAGAAACCGTACTAAATCCCGCCGTGAAGGATGTACCTCCTACGGAGGAACAAAATCGCCTGCTGCATAAAACCATCAAGGCCGTAACGAGGGACATCGAACAATTGTCGTTCAATACAGCCATCGCGCGGATGATGGAGTTTGTAAACTATTTTCTCAAGCAGGAAACCCGGCCCCGCGAAATTATGGAAAAGTTCGTGCTGCTCCTTACGCCGTTCGCACCGCATATCGCCGAAGAACTGTGGGCGGCGCTGGGGCATCAGCATTCGTTGGCTTATGAACCCTGGCCTTCGTGGGATGAAGCAGCTATCCGCGAAACACAAATTGAAGTGCCGGTCCAAATCAACGGCAAGCTCCGCGGTCGGGTGTGCGTCGCCGCGGATAGCTCAGCCGCCGAACTGGAAGCAGCCGCCAGAGATGAACCGAAAATTGCCGCTTTACTCGCCGGCAAACAGGTCAGAAAAACGATTGTCGTGCCCGGCCGAATGGTGAACTTTGTGGTTCAATAGGTTTCCGGCCTGAGCAAGCGGTTTTGGCAGCCCTGACAAGCCGGCTCAGCGCACCAGCTCCAGCGTGGCCCAGAGGCTGGGGTCTTCCTGGTATGGCAGCGGCGGCCCGGCCGAGAACGTCTGGCAGCCGAACTCACGGTCAAACACAGCATAGTTGAAGCCTAACCGTGGATACTCCGCCGGGTCGAAGCCCGTCAGTGCCGCGGCCGAAATAAACGTCGCCAACAGATAGCCGTCGGGCGTGGCTTGCCAGAAGCGTCGTAGGCTGCCCGCCGGTATCGGTCGCGGATTCTCCCGCGCGCGGTTGATAGGCAACCAGCCGCAAGCCCCCCCGCTGCTTCTGTCTGCCATCGGACCGACGGTTGTAAGTTTGCCTTCCTTTAATGCCGGCGTATCCTCGCCGATCAAAGGAGCCAAAAAAAAGAACCGATGGCAAAACCGCGTAGCGCGATGCACATTGTGGACACTTCTGGTGTCGAGCCAAATGTGCAGCCCTTCGTTCTCTTCGAGGCGTTCGATGCTGGGCGGATTTTTCCGTTGCTTGCAGGGCGCCGAGACGGTGAACATCAACCCACTTTCGTTCCAGGCTGCGCGCACGTCGGCCCAAACAGGCTTGCCCTCCAGCTCCGCCAGGCCGATCAGACGAAATCGTTCTTCCAGCCCTGCGCCAGGCTCGTCCCATAATGTTTCGCGGAAATGACAGGGCGCTGCGAAGCGAAACAGCAACCGTTGGGGCAACAAAGGATCCATAAGAGCTAGGGAATCATCTGCGGTAAAAGATATGCTTGAACCAAAGTTAACAAACCCATCAGCAAAGCCAAGCCGAGGCTGTGTAAAAAGACGAACCGCAAGATGCGCCCTTCTCCGCCCGATTGCCCAGTGGCTGCGGCAGCGACGACGATGCTCTGGGCGTCGATCATCTTGCCCATCACTCCGCCGGTGCTGTTTGCGGCTGTGATAAGCACCGGGTTCAGTCCCAATTGTTCGGCGGTAATGCGTTGCAAGTTGCCGAACAGGGCATTGGCCGACGTGTCCGAACCCGTCAACGCGACGCCCAACCATCCCAGAAGCGGTGCAAAAAACGGATACAACCAGCCGCTCTTCGTGAAAGCCAAACCCAACGTCGCATCCGCCCCGCTGTATCGTGTTACAAAGGCCAGGGCTAACATGCAGGCAATGGTCATTATCGCCCAGCGAATCCGGCGGATCGTTTGGAAAAATTCAGCACAGAACACAAGCGGCGGAATCCTCAGCCACAATGCACTCAACAGGGCTGCTAAAAAAATGCCGGTTCCTGTTGTTGAAAGCCAGTTGAACTCATATATCGCCGGCTCCGGCTTTTCCGCACGATTGCCGGAGGAGATTTTCACCACCGGCGCCGTGCGATAAACAACATTGTGCAAAGCCGGCATCTCAAAGGAAAGTTTACCAATGCCGTGCAAGCAATTCGTCCTTTCCGGCAGGCCGCCGTCAAGCGTCGTCTTCCACGCCGGCCAACCCCACCAAAACACCATTATCGAAAGCAACAGCCAGGGCGTCCAGGCACGAATCGCCGCCGGAGTGGTAACTTGTGGGGCGAGAACTTCCACCTCGGGCGCCGAAACATTTCCTCGTGTTTGCCTGGGCGTGGGCGCCGCCGCCGGCGCGGCTTGCTCCTCGGGAAAACGCCACACTTCCTTCGGTTGCCAGAAACGAAGGAATATGCCCGTGGCCGCCAAAGACCCTATCCCGCCGAAAACATCCACCAGTGTCGGGCCGTGAAAGTTCGCGGTAAGAAACTGAATCAGGGCGAAACTCCCGCCGCAGACTAAAACTATCGGCCAACAACCCCTTAGCCCGCGCCAACCCGACATTACCACCACAATCCAGGCCGGGATCACCAGCGAGAAAAACGGCAGTTGGCGGCCGGCCATTTGGCTAAGCGGCATCTCGGCCAAACCGGACACCTTCGCCAGAGTGATAATCGGGGTCCCGAGTGCGCCAAAGGCGACAGGCGAGGTATTAGCCAGGAGCGCCAAACCGGCTGCATACAACGGTGAAAAGCCCAGCCCTATCAGCAGCGCGGCGGAAATGGCCACCGGCGTGCCGAAACCCGCAGCGCCTTCCAAAAACGTGCCGAAGCTGAAAGCAATCAACAAGGCCTGCACTCGTCGATCAGAAGAGATGGCCGTAACCGTCCGCTTGACTACCTCAAATTGACCGGTGCGCACAGTGAGGCGGTAGAGAAAGACGGCGTTGAGCACAATCCATCCGATCGGCAGCAGTCCGAACATCCCGCCCAATACGGCCACAGCGGCAACGGCTTTCTCCGGCATGTGAAAGATGCCGATCGCGGTAGCAATCGCCGTGAGCAACCCCACCCCTGCCGCGCAGGGCGCGGAAACCCCCGTTGCCAGCAGTCCCAGCAGCACTACAATCGGCAAGCCCGCCGCCAGCGGCGACCAGAGAGCTGAACCGAGCGGATCATATACTTGCACCCATTCCATCAGGCGTGTTCCCGCAAAACATGTTAAGGCAAAAAGCTTATTAGCGGAAGGTGTTTTTGGGCGGTCATCAGCGGCTACGAGAAAAGGACTTTCGTTATTTTGCGGCTGCATCCCAACCTAACAGATGCATTAATAAGCTCAGTTTCCAGAATAATTTACCCCGTGGCCGGTCTTTTCCAGCCTAAACTCGCACTCGCTGCCGCCCAAGCACTTGTCGCCTTACTCAGAGCGTGCCTTGCAAAAGCCTGGGAATTATAGTACATTTAGAGGGTTACGGCCCAGGAAGGTTGAGGCCACACAGGCGGCACAACGAGCGGTCCGTGTGCCGGCTGATTTGATAGCTAGACCGAGTCGGCTTAACTTAACGTCGGACGCCTTGCCACTTAGCAGAAGCGGCTCTCCGGCGCAGGATGCGCCCAAGAGTAAGGTGTGCTGCTTTCTGTCGGGCAGGGACATAGCCGATGTGCCTTTGTAAGGAGGTAGTGCTTGGCTGGTGTATTGGTAAAAGACCTAATCGAAGCTGGGGTCCATTTCGGCCACCGAGCGAGCCGTTGGAACCCAAAAATGCGCCCCTATATCTACGCTCGGCAAAATCTGATCCACATCATCGACATTCGGGAAACGGTTCGCGGTTTGCTCCGTGCCCGACGTTACCTGCAAAAGATTGCTCAGCAGGGTGGGCTGGTTCTTTTTGTAGGCACGAAGCGCCAGGCTTGCGACGTTATCGAGCAGCAAGCTCTGCGCTGCGGAATGCCTTATGTCAGCGACCGCTGGCTGGGAGGAACGCTGACAAACTTTCGAACCATTCGCAGCCGTTTGGGTCACTTAGAGGAGCTGGAAAAGCTGCGTTCTTCGGACGAGCTTGCCACGTACTCGAAAAAGATGCAGTCGGCGCTCAACCGCGAATATCGCAAGATGTATCGCAACCTGAACGGCATTCGCACCATGAATCGTTTGCCCGACTGCCTGGTGATCATCGACCCGCGTAAGGAAAAGAACGCGGTCCGAGAAGCACGCAAGATGGGCATTCCGACGATCGCCTTAATCGATACCGACTGCGACCCGGACGAAATTGATCTTCCTATCCCCGGCAACGACGACAGCATTCGTTCCATAGAATTGATTGTAACGCTCCTGGCCGATGCCATCGTTGCCGATAAGGCGGCAGCCGGATTGCAAAAGGAAGAGCCTTCATCTGAGCCGGCGGCAGCGCCGGCGGACACTCCGGCGGCGGTACAAGTCTGAGTTCGTCCCGGTTCGTGAGTTCCTCGACAAGGCGGGGCAGGAAAGAGATGTGAGATGGAGATTTTTTTTAGGGAAGGTAAACCAAGAAAAGGAAAAGAGAAACCATGGCGGAAGTATCTGCGGTAGAAGTTAAAACTTTACGTGAACGTACCGGTTTGCCGATGATGGACTGCAAAAAGGCCTTGCAAGAAGCCGGCGGCAACCTGGAGTTGGCGGTCGAGCTGCTTCGCAAAGGCGGGGCCAAGGTGATGGAAAAGCGTGCCGGCAAGGCCGTCAGCGCCGGCCGGATCGCGGTCTTTGCCGACCCTGACGCAGCGGCGGGCGCAATGGTCGAGTTGCGGTGCGAAAGCGCACCGGTGGCGGCCAATCGAGAGTTTGCGCAACTGGCCGACGATTTGGCAAAGCAGTTGGCCGTCGGTCCCGGGGCCTCCGAAGCCGAGGAGTTGCTTGCCCAGCCTTCGCCCCGCAATCCGGCGATTACCTTGCGCGAGCAGTTTGATGATTTGCTCAATCGGATTCGAGAAATGTTCAAGGTCGAGCGGATAGTACGTTTGGAAGGCCGGTGCGCCGGTTACGCCCATCATAACGCGGCGGCGGGAGTGCTCTTGCGCTATGAAGGCGGCAACGGCGAGTTGGCGCGGGACATCTGTATGCACATTGCCGCGCTGCGCCCCCAAGTAATCCACAAGGAAGACCTTGATCCGGCGGCGGTCGATAAGGAGCGGGAGATTTTGGCCGCTCAAGCCCGACAGGAGGGCAAGCCGGAGAATATCATCCAAAAAATGATCGAAGGCCGGCTGCGCGATTTTTACGCCAAGCACTGTCTTGCTGAGCAACAAATCGCCAATGAAATGAAATACGGCAAAAAAACCGTCGGCCAGGCGGCGAAAGAAGCCGGCTTGAAGTTGTTGAGCTTCGTTCATTGGGAATTGCCCAAGGAGTCGTGAACTATATGGCCGAAGCAGCCCAAAGCGTAGCGCCGAAATATCGTCGCGTGTTGCTGAAAATTTCCGGCGAAGGCTTCGTACATCCCGGCGAGCGGGGAATTGCCATGGACGCCGTTTTGCACATCGCCCGTCAGACCTTTCGCGCTGCACAACATGGCGTGCAAATCGCCGTTGTTGTCGGCGGGGGCAACATCCTCCGCGGTGCACAATTCACCGCCGGGAATTCCTGCGTCCACGAAGCCACGGCGCACTATATGGGCATGTTGGCCACGGTGATCAACGGCCTGGCTTTTCAGGACGCCCTGGAATCGCTCGGCTGCGATACCCGCTTGATGTCCGCCATTCGGAGCGAGGAGGTGGCCGAACCGTACATTCGGCGTCGCGCGCGACGGCATTTGGAAAAGGGTCGCATCGTCATCCTCGCCGGCGGTACGGGAAGCCCTTTTGTTACCACCGACACCGCCGCCGCTCAGCGGGCGTTGGAACTGGAGGCCGAAATCCTCCTCAAGGCCACGCGCGTCAACGGCGTCTATAGCGATGACCCTGAAAAAAACCCTCATGCCGTCCTCTACGGGCAACTCAGCTACGATGACGTTCGGCGACAAAACCTGCGCGTCATCGACCATGAGGCCATCGCCAAATGCGCGGAGTACAACTTGCCGATTCTGGTGTTTAACTTCCGCAAGGACGGCAACATCGAGGACGCCGTTTTAGGCCAGCGGGTTGGGACGCTCATACATGAATAAGAATTAAAGATGTGCTGGGTTTGTTATGACTCCTGACGAAATTCTCTTGGATGTTGAAGAACGAATGGAGAAGGCCGTTCGCAAGCTGAAAGGTGATTTAGCGGGACTCCGCACAGGCCGCGCCAATCCCGGGCTTGTGGATTCGCTGCGGGTCGAGGCTTACGGCTCGGCGATGCCGCTTAAGCAACTCGCCGCCGTCGCCGTGCCGGAACCGAACCTGATCGTTATTCGCCCCTTCGATCCTGCAACTATCAAAGACATCGAGAAAGCGATTCAAGCCGCCGACCTGGGTTTTAATCCTCAAAGCGACGGCCGGGTGATTAGAATTACGGTGCCGCCTTTGTCCACAGACATGCGCCGCCGGCTCGTGGCGCGCGTGAAAGAACTCGCTGAAGAAGCTAGAGTAGCCATTCGCAATATCCGACGCGATGGAAATAAGCAAGCTGATCAGGCCGAGAAAAACAAGGAATTTTCCGAGGACGACTGCGAACGCTTAAAGGAAGAAATCCAGGAACTTACCAAAAATTACGAAGCCCAAGCCACCCAGCTTGCAAAGACCAAAGAAACGGAAATCCTAGAGGAATAACCGTTTCTTTTTGATCGAAGCCGACTGTGCTCTTTGTCGTGTTTGCCCGATGGATTTGTCGCCGGTGGTTGCTGAAATAACATGCCTGGCGGGTTGAGAATCAGCGAGCTTTTTAAGCTGGGAAATTTTTTTCCGGCGGAGTAAGCCCTCCATGCCGAATAACCTCAAACAGTACCGCCACGACTTGATGAAGCTGGCGAAACTGGGCGAGGAGATGCTTGTCGATCTTTCGCTGCGACAGCCTGCCGCCGGATATAAGCAACCTCCGCCGGCCTCCGGCATTTTCGGCTCTTTCGAGCGAAATTATCAGCGCTGGTTTACCGAAGCAGCCGCAGTTGTCGAGCAATTGATTCCTGGTCGAGCGGAAGAGTTTACGAAGCTTTATTCCGGCGGAAAACACCAGGGAAGCAAGCCTGCCGAATGCACCATCCAGGATTGGCTTCTGGGGCGAAATGCGTACTGCCGCTCCACCCAAGACCACCAGCAAGATGATCGGTCTATTGACGTTCTTTTGGGAGTTACCTTGCGCTTAAAAGCCCAAGTGGAGATACTGCGTTCTGCTGAAAGCCGGTTGGAAAGCAGCCTTTTCGATCTGCGGCGGCTTCTGCGCGCGGAGATGTTTGATTCGGAGCTGGATGCCTGTCGAGAATTAGCCGCACATGGATTTTTTCGGGCATCAGGCACCATCGCCGGCGTCGTTCTGGAAAGGCATCTGCGGCAAACGGCAGCCAACCACGGCCTGACGCTTCGCCGTACCGAACCGACGATTAACGATTACAACGAGCGATTGAAAAAGGCGGGACTTTTGGACCTGCCTGAGTGGCGCCGTATTCAGCGTCTGGCCGATCTGAGGAACCTCTGCGTTCACGACAAAGGCCGTGAGCCGACGGGCGAAGAAGTCAGCGAACTGATCGAGGGTGTAAGCAAGATAATCAAAACGTTGTTTTAGGAGGTGAATCTGATTCATGTTCCCCGTTACCCGGATGAGACGCTTGCGTTACCATGCCGGCGTGCGCCGACTGGTGGCCGAAACGACGCTTTCGCCGGCCAATTTCGTGCTGCCTTTGTTTGTTCGTGCCGGAAAGGAGCTTCGCCGACCGATTGCCTCCATGCCGCCCCATTGTCAGCTTTCGCCGGACGTGTTGGCCGAGGAGGTCCGCGCGGCGGCGGATTTGGGGCTGGGTGGGGTAATTCTCTTCGGCATCCCCCCTGTCAAAGACGCCGTCGGTAGCGAAGCGCTGAGCGAAGAAAGCATCATCGTTCAAGCCGTTCGGGCGGCCAAAAAAGCTGCGCCCGATTTGCCCATCATCACCGACATCTGTTGCTGCGAATATACGGATCATGGTCATTGCGGCCGACTGGGGCAATCGACGGGCCGGATGGACGTGGAAAACGATCCCACCCTGGAGCTTCTCGCCCGACAAGCCGTGGTTCACGCCCGCGCAGGCGCGGATATTGTCGCTCCCAGTGGGATGATGGACGGCATGGTAGGGGCGATCCGTCGGGCGTTGGATGAGGCGGGGTTTTCACATCTGCCGATTATGAGCTACGCGGCAAAATACGCCAGCGCCTTTTACGGTCCCTTCCGCGAAGCGGCTGAAAGTGCGCCGCAGTTCGGCGACCGACGCAGCTACCAAATGGACCCGGCGGCGGCTGCCGGTCAGGCGTTGCGCGAAATTGAGCTGGACGTGGCCGAAGGCGCCGACATCATCATGGTCAAGCCGGCTTTGCCTTACCTGGACATCATTTACCAGGCGCGGGAGCGTTTTCCGGGCGTGCCGCTCGCAGCCTACAACGTCTCCGGCGAATACAGCATGGTCAAAGCCGCCGCACAGCTCGGTTGGCTCGATGAGCATCGTGTGGCGCTGGAATGTCTGATCGCTATCCGCCGCGCAGGAGCGAGCATCATTCTCACATATTGGGCGAAAGAAATTGCCCGCCGACTGCAATAACCAAATCGGCTGTCTCAGTGCCGCGCACAGCCCGTTGAAAGCACGCGCCGCAAGGCGAAAAACCTAATTCCACCACCAGGCGGCGTCGTCTTGCCGAGGCACGGCACGCTGACGAAGTTCAAGGGGCTTATCGTCGGGGTGAACCTTGTCGGCAATCGCCCAGGAATGGATCGCCACGCCGCCGGAGGCGCTGATGACCCAATGGCGGCCTTTCTTCAAAACGCTCGCCTTGCTTTCGACCTGCTTGGGGGCATAGAAAACCTGCGGTTTCAAGTCCGGGGAATCAAAAAGTGTGGGCAGGCTGCAACCTGCTTTTTCGGGCAAGCGTTCTTTCACCAACAAAGCGGCGACCACGGCCAGCTCCATGCAATTCTGCAATTGTCCGAAGATAGGATCGGCGACGGCGAGTTGGGCGTATTTTTCGGTCATCAGTTCCGCCCATCGCTGCGCCGCCTTGCTGGTTTTTCCGGTATGTTCGACCTTGCCTCCGGCAGCGATATAGTCTTCCTCAGTCATGGCTTTGACGCCGGGGCCTCGAAACTGATAAGCCAGACCATCCGCGTCGCGCAATAGATCGTCGTACTTCGGCTCCAGCCAAAAGCGCGGCGATTGTACGCCGCCGGTTGTCGGCGCCATCTGCAAGTAGCTGGGCAGGCCGCGAATCGGCGACGGCTCGAAGTTCATCGCCAGGCGTTTCATCCGATAGTCGGCAGCCACAAGTACGCGGGCGAAATGCGAAGTATCCGGCACGCCGTGCAAACTGATGCGTTGCATTCCCAAAGCCTTTTCCAGCCCAGCCGCCAGAAGCTTTGGGTCGCCGGTTTGCTGAAGCTCCGGCAATTGCTGGTTCATTCGCGCCAGACCTTCCGGAGTGGGATCGATGGAGCATAAGATACCGCCGTGAGCCGCGTCTCGGGCGGTGCGCAAGGCGACCAGCAAATCGTCAAAGAGCATCACCGGCCAGTCCGTAGTGGCGCCCACGACGTTGCCCTTGGAATCCACCTTCCAGCCTTCGCCGGGACCGACCAGTACGATGTCTTTTTGTTCAGGATAGACGAACACATATTCAATCCGTTGGAGGCCGGCGAGATATTTGATCGCATCTGGGATGGGCTTCTTTTGTGCGAGACAGTCTTCCACGGCGGCATTGAGCCGACGGAGGGAGATTTTTCGGGCGGAGACGTTAGCGTTAAGCTCCTCAGGGATTTGCTCTAGTGCCTGAAGGCGAAGTTGGCGGAGCTTACCCAAGTCGTCCACGCGGGCCGTGTTTAACAATCCTTCGGCATCGATCGCCACTCCTCCCACCGCGCGGCTGTAATATCCGCGATCGTCATAGCCATACCCTCCGTTGTTTTGTCCTCTACTCTGAGCGCACAAGGAAAAAACAATCAAGCCGATAGTCGCCGAAATAGCAACCGGCTTGAAACGGCATCCCCACAAGTTTTCTAGCAATCGCATTAGGAAAGCTCCTCAATCTGGATGGTCAGCAACTCGCGAGCCAAGTGGTTACAGGTGTTGAAGATGTACGCAAACGATTTTCATACAATAGATTAGAGCGCGACGGAGAAAAAAGCAAGAAACCATCCCCTTCTTTTTGGTGGCAACATCATGGACATAAGTATCACACCAGCCGCCACTAAGTTGCCATAAATCCAAAAATGGGTAATGATTGGCGAGAGTGTACAATTTTGATACACTTTAAGGGTAGGCAGATAATTGTGGAGTTCTTTCGGTGTCGCAGTTTGCTTATCTGGTAATCCGTGAAGGATCGAAATGGAGCGACGTGTTTCGCCTGGTGCCGGGTCAGTCGGTTACCATCGGCCGCGCTCCGACGAACCAGATCGTCCTGAAAGACGAGCGCTGTAGCCGCAATCATGCCGAAGTGTTTTTGTCCAGTGGGATGTGGACGCTCCGCGACCTGGAAAGCCGCAACGGAACAATCGTCGGCAACGTGATGATCCGCGGCGATTACCAGTTGAAGCCCGGCGACGTGATCCGTATCGGCCGCACGCAATTGGTTTTCGTTTATCGGCTTTCGGACGCCTTTACAACCGCCGGCGACGGCGGTCCTCGCACCGCCGTCGAAGCACCGCCTGCACCGGTTTCCGGCAGTGAAGAGGATGTCAACGTCCTTGTCGCGCCGGAACCGACAACCATTACCCATCGTCGCGGCAAGACCAAGTATCTGGCCGGCGTCGGCGAAGAGCCGAGCGGCGCACCGAAAATCGGCCGTGCCGCCGCAAAGCTATGTCGCTTAGCCTTCGAGCTGGCTAAGGCACCGGACATCACCACTATGGCCGAGTTGGCTCTGGCGGGTTTGGCCGAGGAAACGCAGACCGATGCCGGCGCTGTGCTTCTTTTTCCGGCCAATTATCAAGGCCCCCCGCAAGGCGAAGATTTGGAAGTTGTCGCTTCGCGCAGCTCTTCCGCGCACCGCTACCACCGGGTATCGAACTTTCTAGCCTCGACGGTCATGCGCGAAGGCGAAGCCGTACTGGCACGAAACGTGATCGACGATAGCACACTCGGCAGCCGCGACAGCCGCGGAGATATTCTCGCCTCCAGCGTAATTTGTGCACCGATTCGACATGGGCATCAGGTGTTTGGGCTGATACATCTTTATTCGACGGAACCCACGCTTGTGCCGGACCCCGACGATCTCGAGTTCACCCTGGCAGTGGCCGAAACGGTGGCCGTGGCGGTGGAAAACATTCGTCGCCGCCAGGAATTGGCCGCAGACCTAACCCGCGTGAAAACGGAGAACGTCGAGTTGCGGGAACGGTTGGGCGTGCGCAGCGAGATTATCGGTCGCAGTCCAGCCATTCGTCAGGTAACGGAAGAAATCGCTCATGCCGCAAAAAGCAACGCCACTGTGTTGATTCGCGGCGAAAGCGGGGTCGGCAAGGAACTTGTCGCCCGCGCCGTTCACTCTAACAGCCCGCGACGGGATAATGTCTTCGTATGCTTGAATTGCGCCGCGCTCTCGGCGGAATTGTTGGCCAGTGAACTCTTCGGCCACGAACGTGGGGCTTTTACCGGCGCTACGGAACGGAAAATCGGCAAGTTCGAGGCTGCCGATAAGGGCACCTTAATGCTCGATGAAATCGGCGAAATGAGTCCCAGCTTGCAGGCCAAATTCTTGCGCGTTCTCGAGGGACACCCCTTCGAACGTGTCGGCGGTAGCAAGCCGGTGAAAGTGGACGTGAGAGTAATCGCCGCGACGAACCGCGACCTGGAACGCGACGTGGCCGAAGGCCGTTTCCGCCGCGATCTTTATTTCCGCCTGCGGGTGCTGGAGATTGTCGTACCGGCGCTGCGGAAGCGGAAAGAGGACATCCCGCTTCTGGCCGAGTATTTCCTCCAAAAATTCAACGCGGAAACAGGCCGAAAAATCAAAGGCTTCACCGCCGAGGCCATGGAACAACTGATGAATTACCTCTGGCCGGGCAACGTGCGCGAACTGAAGAACGTGGTGGAACGTGCGGTGGTGCTCTGTCGTGGTCAGGAAATCGGTCCCGAAGATTTGCTTTTGACGAAACTGGCCACCGCCGGCGATACCGAAATGCACCCTTCAAGCATCGAAAGATATACGCCGCTTTCCCTGGAGGATGTCGAACGCCGCCATATTCTTAGCACCCTCCAATATACCGGCTGGAATAAAAGCAAGGCCGCCGGCATCCTGGGCGTAGAACGTTCCACGCTGGACCGAAAAATCCGTCGCTATCAGCTTGAAGAAGCCGGTTAAAGTTTTCCTTTCGGGAATACCCTATGAAAGCCGCATTCTTAAAGAGCATTCTCGGAATTATTGTGTTTCTGACGGCTTTGCTCTCGGTTAGCCATCTTTGTTTGGCTGAAGAGCAAGACGCCGCGCAAACAGCCGGCAAACGAAGCCGACTCGGCGGACGACTGGTCGGGGTGTCGGCTGTCTGTTTCCCTCAATACACCAGCCCCGAAAAAATGGCCGAATTGCTCGATCAAGCTGCCCTGGACCAGCCGGACATCGTCCTTTTCACAGAAGGTTGCATGCAAAACACGCCGGCTACGGCCGCGGTAAAAGAAAAAAACGCTCAGGCAGACCCGCTGCCGGAGCCGGGACCAATTACCAAATTTCTCGCCGCTAAAGCCAGGCAGCATCACATGTATATCATCGCCGGCTACTGGCGCAAAGACCCGCAGGGACGTGGCAGGTACAATAGCGCGGTCTTACTCAACCGCGAGGGGAAGCTCGTCGGCTATTACGACAAAGTCTTTCCCACAATCTACGAAATGGCAGAAGGCATCATTCCCGGGAGCAAGGCGACGGTTTTTGATACTGATTTTGGGCGGATCGGCGTAATGATTTGCTTCGATCTGAACTTTCCTGAATTGGCAGCGGAGTATAAAAAGCAGGGCGTAGAACTGTTGTGCTTTCTTTCCGCTTTTCGCGGCGGGAAGAGGCTCACGGCGTTGGCCTTGCAAAACCAGTGTTTTATCGCCAGCGCCGTGCCGGCGGAAAACGGTGTGATTATCGATCCCCTGGGGCGTGTCCTGGCCGAAAGCAGCCACTACGGCCGCATCATCTTCGCCCGCATCAATTTAGACAGCCGTATCGTGCATATCGACTATAACCGCGATTGGGTGCGGCAATTGAAAGAAAAATACGGCCCTTTGGTCCAGATCGAAACCGCCAGCCCGGAAGCCGTGTACTTCCTCAGTTCGCTTCACCCCGAAAAGTCCATTGAGGAAATGATGCGGGAGTTTGAGATTGAATCTTACGATGATTACCTGGCACGTTCTCGCAACGTTCGCCGCCGGCACTTGCCTGAGGCCGAAGATGCAAGCATCGGAACAAGAGTGTGGTCGGATAAACCTTCCGGGGCGCATAATCCTTGAAAAACACTACTTTCCACGTCCACCAAGTGCAACATCGCTACGGCGCCGAAAATGAGTGCTGATTTCCCGCCACGTCGTAACTCCTTGGTAGCTCATAACATCCGCTGACTAAAGTTGCCGGCAGTGTAAACACCTCACGGCAGGGTTGCTAAGATTGATCCGTAATGCCACAATCGTTTCCGATTGTCGGATAATCGTTGAAGTATTTCATCTGACTACTCGCGCAGTAAAGGAGAATAACCATGAGCAGCAAAGGGCATCATCGAGTGAATCGGCGAGAATTTGTCGGCGCGCTGGCTGGGTTGGCAGCGAGTGCTGCGCTGCCCGGCGAAGCAGCGGAACAACGAGAGAAGACAAAAGCAGAGTTCACCGGCCCATTGGCCAAAGACAAGCTGCCCCAAACCATAAAAGTTTCCAGGCCTAATGGATTGAACCTCATCGTCCTGATTTGCGACACGTTCCGTTGGGACCACCTCGGTTTTAATTGTCAGGGACAGGTAAAAACTCCACACCTGGACGCCCTGGCTGAAGAGGGTGTGTATTTTGCCAATTGCTATGCCGATGGGCTGCCGACTATTCCCGCCCGACGGGTAATACACACCGGTCGAAGCATCTTGCCGGAACAGAAGAAATGGGTTCCCCTGAAGCCGGAAGACGTAACGCTTGCCGAAATTCTCAGCAAAGCCGGCTTTACCACCGGATTTATTGTGGATACCTATCATCATTTCAAGCCGGATATGAACTTCCATCGGGGCTTTTCAAGCTGGGAGTGGATTCGCGGTCAGGAGGGTGACCCTTACCGAAGTGGGCCGCGAGATGCTGTGCGGCCGGAGGACCACGTACCGCCGCACCTTCTGAACGACCATTATCGCAAGCGGGTAATGCAATATCTCTTGAATACGAAAGAGCGGAAGGGCGAGGAGGATTATTTTTGCGCTCAAAGTTGTGCCGTTGCAGCCCGCTGGCTGAGAGAAAACAAAAACAACTCCGGCCCGTTTATGCTTTTCGTGGATATGTTTGATCCGCACGAACCCTGGGATGCCCCGCCGCGATTCCAAAAAATGTATCGCCAGGAGTACCCTTTCGAGCGTTACATTTTCGGCTATGGGATCAACCGCAAGGACATCCGCGAAGAGGATATTCCTATTTTGCGGGATTTATACGCCGCCGAAGTGAGCTTCAGCGATTATTGTATTGGAAAATTGTTCGAAGAGGTCAAACGGCTCGGCTTGTGGGACGAAACCATCATTGTTTTCAGTACCGATCATGGGACGCATCTGGGCGAGCAAGGCTGCATCCAGAAGCAAGCGAAGCTGCTGAACTCCGCCGTCGCCCGTGTGCCGCTCATTATCCGCCATCCTGACAAGCGGTTCCGTGGCAAGCGGATGGAAGAGCTGGCCGGCCACCTGGATTTCACGCCGACCTTTCTTTCCTTGCTGGGCGTGGAAACGAACTTGAGTTTCGACGGCGGCAATCTCTGGGAGTTGCTCGACGGCCGAAAGTTGCACGACTTCGTGGCGACCGGCTTCGATAATTTCGGCGCTGTTCACACCCGACGATGGCACTATTTCCAAAACATTTGGGGCGAAGACCCCGGCCTTGGTCCCCAGCTTTATGATTTGGAAAATGACCCGCTAGAGGAAAAAAACGTGGCTGCTCTGCATCCCGAAGTGGTTGCCGAGATGAAAGCCATCCTCGAAAAGGCCTTCCAAACGCGGTTAAGCTGACAGGGCGAAGTTTGTTCGCTGCCGGTTCCGGCGCGCTCTTTGCCATTCGGCCGCTAAATGATAAGATGACAGGCGTTTCGTTCATGCTCCAGGGAGGATGAACATTTTGTCCCGCACGCTGCGCCTGACGTTGTGGATTGCCGGCGGCATAGCTCTGGTTGTAGTATTGTTTCTGCTGGCGCTATTGCTTGCCCTGCGGCATGAACCGAGCTTCTACCGCAAAGCTCTGGCCGCGAATCCTGCGGAATTGGCGCAAGCCGGCGATCAACTGCTGCGCCGCACAGCAGCGCTTCAAGGGGCGACACGACGCAAGGGCGCCTGGCAGTTGACGCTTACGGCCACGGAAATCAACGGCTGGCTGGCCTTTGACCTGCCGCGCAACCATCCGCATCTGCTGCCGCCGATGTTTCATGAGCCGCGCGTGGCCATCGCGCCGCAGACCCTGAAGGTCGCTTGCCGTGTGGATCATGGAACTTTATCCGGTGTGTTGCATTTGGTCGTGGAGCCAACTCTGCTACGTCCGAACGTGGTGGCTTTGCGATTCGTACAAGCCCGATTGGGGTTGGTTCCTTTGCCGTTGCAGCGCTTTCTGGAGCGTATCAGCCAGGTGGCACGCGACCTGAATCTTCGCCTGGAGTGGCGTCAATCCGGCGGCGACCCGGTGGCTGTGCTTTCGCCGGCTGAAGAAGGCAGCGACGGTTGGAACGTAGTGTTGGAGACCCTACGGCTTGGCGAAGGCGAAATTTTTCTGGCCGGCAGCAGTCGAGGGCAATAGTCGGGCGGGGGCGGCATGCGGCCGGATTTTTTCAGGGTAAACGGCGGGTGATTCCATGTTGCAAGTGATTCGTTTGCTAGGCTCCCTGCGATTGTCGGTGGTGCTGCTGGCAGCACTGTGCGGCGTGTTGATTTTCGGCACGGCGGTGGAAAAGCTTCACGGTCCTGAGGCGGCCCGCAGCGCCGTTTACGGAAGCATTTGGTTTGTAGGGCTGATGTTTTTGCTGGCCGTGAATGTGCTCTGCAACTTGCTTATACGCTTTCCCCAGGGTTGGCGGTGGCACTACACGCTTACGCACGGCGGTATCCTCCTGCTGCTGTCCGGCAGTTGGTTGACGTATTGGAAAGGCATCGACGCCCAATTGCCGGTTTTTGAGGGCCACGCCGCACGAACCGTTTTTCTCGAAAATTCGCAGCCGTTGGAGCTGGGCTTTCAGGTCTATTTGCACAGCTTTACCCGCCGTTTAGAGCCGGGCGGAACGGCCTCGCATTACGCCGGCGTGGTCGATTTTCTCGACCTCGGTAATCCGCCGAAAAAACTACGCGAAACTGTTACCATCACGCTCAACTCGCCGGTGGATTTTCTCGACCCTCGGACGAAAAGGAAATATCGTTTTTTTCAGTCGAGCTTTGCCGGCCCGTGGTTTCCAGGCGATGAGGAGTTTGAGCACTGGGCGAATAAGGACCGCGACCATCTTTATCTTTCTCGGTTCGGCGTGAATTACGACCCCGGACGGAAGCTGAAATACGCCGGTGGATTGCTTATCGTGCTCGGGATTGCGCTGGGCTATCTTCGGGCCTCAGCTTTTGGCAAGAATCTCGCCCGACTATTGCCCTGTCTCTTGCTACTGCCGGCCGGCTGCGGAAAAAGTTTCGAAGAACGCTTAGACTGGAGTGCCTGGCGGCGGATGCCGGTTTTGGGCCGCAATCGTGTGGAGCCGTTAGACTGCTTCGCCCGCAGGGTTGTGCGCGAGATTTGCGGCAGCGACCGGCCGACGCTCACGCTGCGCGACGGTAGCAGGCAAAAGTTTTCCGCCGCCGAGCTTCTTTTTTCCTGGTTGGTTGAGCCGGAAGTGTGGGAGTCGGTGCGCTTTATTCATGCTGCTGATGAGGTTTTGCGCCGCGATGTGCTGGGTTTGCCTCTGGAAGACGCTACAGGCGGAAAGTTGCAATTCGTTTCGCCTGCCGAAGTGGAAAATAACGCCGGACTGATTCGCTGCTGGACAGAATTACGCCGGCGTGCAGAAACGGAAGGCGGCGCTTTCCGACTGGATGCCGCAGAGATGAAAATCAAAGCGTTGGTGGATGCCTACAGCCTCTATCGACGGCTGACATTTGACGCCGAGCGACCGAAGGACACCCCGCGCCGGTTTCACGAACGGTTGCTGGCCGCAGGGGCGGCCTGGCGAAAACTGGCTGCCGAGCCGGAAGCAATAAGCCGCATCGCCGACGACAAGCAAGTTCGGGAATTGATGATTCATTGCGGTGAATCGTTGGGCAAGTTGATCGGCATATTGCATGAAGGCGATTTCCTGCGCTCGCAACTGGAGCCGCCGACGGCGGAGCTGACAGTAAGCAGTGTGCAACTTGCGGAACTGCTCTCGGGCGAAAACCGGCGGACGACGTATTGGGCGACCGAATTGCGGCGTCAGGCCGGAGAATTGCACGTCGCCTTGTACGACAACGGAGACACGCTGCGCTTGGTTCCGGCCTTGAGTCCGGCGGCTTTGGAAGAGAACCGCTCCCCGGATGATGACGCTCCGGCGTGGCTGTGTTTTCAGGGACTTGTAAACGGCTCCGCCGCTTTGCTCAACGCCTATCCGCAGGAAGAACTGAACGCCGGAAGAAGAGCTTTTTCCGAATTGAAGCTCGTCTGGCAAGATGAGCAAACGCCTCAGCGACCAGAACGGTTCGCCGCCGCGATGGAGCGTTTTGCCGCGGCAGTACGAACTTTAGGCGAGAAGCTGGAGTCTTTGCGTACCTCATTGCCCTTGTTGCATCGTGATAATAACCTTCTTGCCGCCACAGCATATCCCTCGGCGAACATAATGGCTGTGGAACTGTTTTATTATCGTTTTGATCCTTTCTATTGGTCGTGGCCGATAAGTGTTGGGGCGACGATATGTCTGATGTGTTTCCAAAGGCGATTCCGCAGGTTCGCTTTCTGGCTGGGGCTGATCGCCCTGCTGGCCGCGCAAGCTCTCATCTTGCTGGGTTTGGGGCTGCGCATGTATTTGACAGGGCTGATACCGCTGACAGGCATGTTCGAGACGGTGGTGTTTGTTGCCTTCGGCGTTATTGCTTTAGGAACGTGGCTGACCTTTCTTCCGCTCTGGAAGCGGCCGGCGACACGAGGGCGCGGAACAGCCGAGCGGACGTTTTCTTCGGCAATGACCGAAGCTCTGGACCGACGAGCGTTTCTGACTTCCTCTGCGGCAGTAGCCGCCGGGGCGATCCTGCTCGCTTGCTATGCGCCGGAAACCGTGATGCGCCGCGAACTCGGTGCCGCGCCGCCGATTTTACGGGATAATTTTTGGCTCATGGTGCATGTGGCGACGATCATCTTCGGCTATGCCGCCGCCGCGATGGGCTTGATTTTGGCCGATGCAGCCCTATGGCATTATCTCTTTGGGCGATACCCGACGGCAAATGCGACCGGTCAGTCTCAGATTTCCCCGCCGATTTGTTCGCTGCTGGCGCTTCATATTTATTCGCTCATCAAACCTACGGTGTGGCTGCTGGCCGCAGGCACATTTCTGGGGGCCTGGTGGGCGGATGTGGCCTGGGGGCGCTTCTGGGGCTGGGACCCGAAAGAAGTCTGGGCGCTGGTCTCGCTCCTCAGCTATCTCGCCGTGCTCCATTGCCGCCATGTCGGCTGGGCCGGAGATTTCGCACTCGTGTTTGCCGCCGTGCTGGGTGCCACAGTCATTCTCTTTAACTGGTACGGCGTGAACTTTCTTCTCGGAGGGCTGCATTCATACGGAGGAGGCGCCGGTCGCTCCTGGCCGGTGCTCGCCGCCGTGGCCTGGCAATGGCTTTTCCTCTTAGCCGCTGCGGGGCGATACGTGTACGAAGCCGCCCGACGCCGTCAACCGCCCTAAAGGCATTACCCTTTCCGCCGCCAGGCTAAAAGGGCCGCCGCAACGCCCAGCAACAGCCAGGTGCTCGGCTCCGGCACGATTTCCAGAATCTGGCCGTTGAAGTATTCTCCGAAGCACTGAAAGCCCTGGCCGGGGATGCCGTTTACGATCACGCCTTCGCGGAGATAATAGATGGTCCTGCCGCCGAGGTCCACTAGTGCATCCTCATTGATCACCAACCCGAAGGTGTAGATGGTGCTATCTTCGAGGAGCTTGAAGGACTCGCTCCGCGGCTCGCCGACGCCGTCGCCGAAGACCAGCAGCCCTACGGCTTTATTGTCAATCAGTCCTTCGGGCTTTGGTCCCAGGTCCGTCGCCGACCAGATGATCTGGGTATCTTTAACGGCGCGCGGGCCGGCTAACATCTCCCAGCGAATTTGATCCACGTCGAACTCAGCCCCACCGGCGGCACGATTGGTTACCGTGCCGAAGGTGCGAATCAATGAACCTGGGACGTCCGAATCGTTGAGGACGGCGTTTACGCCCAGGGTAAAGCTTTGCGTGGAGATTAAAATGGCGTTTTTCAGGTGATAGACGCCGCCGCCGGCGACAGCGGCCGCTGATAACGTACCGCCGTCAATATCGACCAAGCCGCCGCTCTGATTAGTGAGCGTGCCGCCGATAGATAAACTCAACCCCTCATTGACGATGATTGTAGAAGCATAATTGACGACATCGCCGCCTACGGCAAGCGATCCGCCTTGTGGCTCGAGCAAACCGTAGTTATACAAAGTCTGTCCCGCCTGGAGCAACGTGCCATAGCCGGAAATGTTTTTGCCCAGTGCATTTGTCATGGAAGCCCCGAGAGTGCCGACGACGATCGACCCGCCTTGCAAACGCAAGGCGGCGGCGTCGCTAAGATACTGGTTGGTAAAACCGGCCGGAAGACGGATTGTTCCGCTGGTGTTCGCCTGGAAATAGCCGCTGCCGGTAGGAGCGGCGTCAGTCAGCGTTACCGTACTTGCGCCGCTGGTATAAATTTGGCCGTCGTTTGTCAGCGTACCTTCCAGATTCAGCGTAGCGCCGCCGACGGCACGCATGGTATCCTGGTTGGTGATGATGCCGCGTACGGAAAGCGTGCCGGTGGAGGCTTCGATGACGCCGGAGTTGGAGAGAATGCGACCGGTTTCGAGCAGATTGCCGTAGCCGGAAATCGTCTTGCCGGAGGCGTTTGCAAGCGTCTGGCCTGCGGAAGCAAGCGTAATAGTCCCGCCGCGAGGACGCAAGGCGTCGGTGAGTGAAAAGAGGCCGGTATTAAGGTTGGCATAGTTGAAGCTCAACACGCCGGAATAAGCGGTGAAAAAGTTGTCGGCGCCGGATTCGATCGTCGCGGCGATGTTCATCGTTCCGCCGGAGGCGCGAAACTCGCCGGTATTGTTGTCCTTGATGGTAGCTGTGGAAGTGATATTGACCGTGCCGTCGCTCGTGGCATAGATGATGCCGTAGCTCGTGGTGTTGATCGCTCCGCTCAAAGTAAGCAGACCGCTGCTGGCAGCATAGATGGAGCCGTAATTGGTTACCGGCCCGGCGAGTGTAACGCTGCTGCCGGAGCCGGTGGCGTAAATCTTGTCCGTGCCGCTATCGTAATAGTTGGTTACCGCAGCGCCGGCCGTAACCGAGCCGCCGCCCGTTGCATATACTATGCCGTGATTTACCAAAGTGTTGCTGAAGGCAACCGTAGCGCTGCTGGAGTAGATTTCCCGATTGTTCGTTACCGAGCCGCGTAGATCGAGCAAGCTGCCGGTATTGGATGCATTCATGTAGCCGTTGTTGGTAAGCGTGCCGTCGATGCGCAGGGTAGCGCCGCTGTTGGCATAGGCCCATCGGTTGGTTCCGTTGGTAAAGGAAGACGAGGTAATATGCAAGGTTCCGGCGTTTACGAGAGTGTTGCCGCTATAGCTTAAGCTGCCGGAGAGAATGACTTTGCCTGGGCCGAGCTTCCTGATGCCGCCGCTACCGCTGAAGGCGCCGGTGAAAGAAACGGCGCTTTCGTCGGTGTTGGCCGAAGTCAGAACAACATCTCTGCCGAGCGTTATCGAGCCGGAGAAAGTTGACGCGCCTGAGGTCTGGTTGCCGCCGAGAATAGCATTTGTGGCGTGGCCGGAAATGTTGCGAATCTCGAGGTTTTTCGAGATTGTTATTCCGCCGGCATCCGTAAGTAGCTTGGTGTAGGCATTATTGACTGAATAATCGTCGCCGAAATAAATGGTACCGCTGCCAGTCCCCAGCGCGCCGCTGTCGGCTACAAGGAGCGTACCCTGGCGAATAAGGAAGGCATTGGTCAGAGTGGAATTGTTTCCTGTCAAGCGAATCGCACCGGTGTCTTCGGTGGTCGGATTGAGAGAGCTGACGATGAAGGCGTAAGAGCCGCCGACCTTATCGATGATGAGTGTGTTGCCGGAGCCGGTATAAACGTTCTCTCCGGGATTTAGAAAAGCGATAGTCGGTTGGATCTGATTCGTGCCGCTCCCGACGCTGTAAATCGCGTTGTAATTGTAGTAGGGCACGCTGTTAAAGTTCATCGTATAATCGCCGAGCTTTTCGATGGTCCAGCCGGCGGCGTTAAAATAAAGCTGGCCCAGATCAGGCAGGTTGCCGTCCAGTTGCGGATTAGGCGTACCGCCTTTGGTAGGCAGGATGGCTTTGTCTTCGGGATCGTCAGGATACTGACCACCGGGCCCGGACCAGTTCGCCGAATTTTTCCAATCCAAGTTGCTACCGCCTGGCACCCAGGTAAGTTCCCGGATGTCTCCAGATGCCGCAGATGAAATAGAGATAAAAGTGAGCAAACAAGCAAATAATCGCAGACCACAAAAAGCAACGTCTCTCATGGCTGTAACTCCTGTTTACCTGACAGTCAGCAATTGCTTGCCTGACCTCCCGCACGAAAAAAGTTTGAGAAAATAGCTTTAATACTGGAAGTTGAGGAATAGATTTTTCCACCGGATAAATAGTAATTTAGTCAATTTCGGAATAATTGGCAAGCGGCCGGAAAGGAAAGCATCACCGATTGTTTTCCCCTTATTGTGGGCTATAAATAGCCGCTATGGCCTCTTTTCCCCTTCCCAGAGAGTCGTTAGAATAAGGGATTAAGCCGAAGAAATCACATGCTAGGGAGGAGTCGATATTATGGCAAAACCGCATCGCATTGTGAAGAAAGCTAACCACGGCAAACGACCCGCCAATGCGCGAGGGCGTAGGGCGAAACGTCGTTTGGTTCGTACTTAATCTGCGGGGTATGGGGCAAGGAGGAGGTTTCGTGGCCGGCAAAGAACTTATCCTTGATTTTGACGCTTACGACCTGGACCACATTGTGGCCGACATCGAAGAAATTCGCCGTTACAATCCCCAGCGGTACGAAATGGAACAGTTGACGGCCATTTGCTACGAAGACCCAAAACAAAATGTTTGCGTAGGCTATAAAGACTTGAGCGAGAATGAGTTTTGGGTGCGCGGCCACATGCCTGGAATGCCCATCATGCCCGGCGTAATCATGTGTGAAGCTGCCGCACAATTGTCCAGCTACTACAGCCACAAGTACAAACTCATGGAAGGGGTCATCGGTTTCGGTGGGCTGGAGGATGTGCGGTTTCGGGGACTTGTCCGACCGGGTGACCGCTTTGTTATCGTCAGCCGGCTGTTAAAGCTCCGCCGTTCGATTATGACTTGTGAGTTTCAGTGCTTTGTCAACCGGAACCTGGTTTGCGAGGGGATACTAAAGGGTGTTTCCCTCCCCTTAGAACAACCAGGCGGCAATCCGGCCGCGCCTTAATAACCATCTTCCTATACCACTCGTTTTTTATCGCCGTGTGCGATGACGACTGCCTCTGAATCCGCCGCAGTCAAAAAATTGACCACGCCTTTGCAATACCTGAAGGGTGTGGGGCCAATACGAGCGGAGCTGCTGGAACGACTGGGACTTCGCACCATTGCCGACTTGCTTTTCCATTTTCCTCGGGGTTATCTCGACTTTAGCGACGAACGGCCGGTAGATCAGCTTGAGGAGGGCAAATTGCAGAGCGTCCGCGGTGTGGTCGAAGACATCGAATTCCGCCACATCAGTCGCGGCGGATGCATTTTGGGCCTTTCTGTCCGCTGTCGAGGAGGACAACTCCGCGCACTCTGGTTTAATCAACCGTACATGCAGGAAAAATTCGCCATTGGGCAGCGGCTGTTGCTTTCCGGCAAGCCGAAACGGAGGGGTTTAATCTGGGAAATGGCCCATCCCCGCGCGGATTCGCTCGACGCAGAAGAGGAAGAACCGTCGCTCAAAATCCTGCCGCTCTATCCGCTTACCGAAGGCTTGCAACAATGGGAGATGCGAAAGCTGGTTCGCACCGCTATAGAAGGTTATGCCGATTATTTGGAGGAGGTTTTTCCCGAAGACTATTTGCAGGCTCATCATCTTTGGCCCTTGCGGCGCGCCGTGGATCAAATCCACTTCCCGGAAAACAAAGACCGCCTGGAACACGCCCGACGACGTTTCATTTATCAGGAGTTGTTCATTTTGCAACTGGCGCTGGCGGTTCGACGCCGACGACAGTGGGAGCGGCCGCAGGCGCCGCGTTTGGAGGCCACGGCGAAAATCGACGCCCGCATCCGTCGCCTCTTTCCTTTCGAGCTTACGGCAGGGCAAGAGCAAGCCATCGCGGAGATCGCCGCCGACATGGCCCGGCCGATTCCGATGAATCGCCTCTTGCACGGGGAAGTCGGGAGCGGCAAAACGGTGGCCGCCGTTTATGCGATGCTGTTGGCCGTAGCCTATGGTTATCAAGCCGTGCTCATGGCTCCCACCGAAGTGCTTGTCCGGCAACATGCAAATACCCTGGAAAGATTGTTGGCGAAGAGTCGGGTGCGTCGGGCGGTGCTCTTTGGCGGCTTGCCGCCTGCCCGCCGGGAATTGTTGCTCCGCATGATCGCCGCCGGCGAGGTGGACATCGTCGTCGGCACTCAGGCGGTGATTCAGGAGGATGTTTCCTTCGCCAAGCTGGGATTAGTGGTCATCGACGAGCAGCACAAATTCGGCGTTCGGCAAAGAGCGATTCTCAAACAGGCCGGCACGGAACCGCACTACCTGGTGATGACCGCCACACCCATCCCCCGTACGCTTGCCTTGACGCTGTTCGGCGACCTGGACGTTTCCACCATCCGCGACGTTCCACCCGGTAGGCAAAAAGTCCACACCTATTTAGCCGACGAGGAACAACGGTCTAAATGGTGGGATTTTTTTCGGCGCAAGCTCCGCGAAGGCCGGCAGGGTTACGTAGTTGTTCCTTACATCGAAGAATCCGCCGACGCCGATATGCTCAGTCTGGAAGAAATTTTCGAAGCTCTGGCCAACGGCGAGCTGGAAGCCTTCCATCTCGGCCTGCTTCATGGGCGGATGTCTTCCGCAGAAAAAGACGCCGTCATGGAGCAGTTCCGCGAAGGAAAGATACAGGTCCTGGTTTGCACATCAGTGGTGGAGGTGGGCGTAGATGTGCCGAACGCCACGCTGATGACTATCGAGGGCGGACATCGCTTCGGCCTGGCGCAGTTGCACCAGCTTCGCGGGCGTGTCAGTCGCGGCAAGGCGGCCGGATATTGCTGCGTTTTCGCCGACACCCGAAATGAAGACGCCCGTCAACGACTACAAGCCTTCGCCGCCACGACGGATGGTTTCGAATTGGCGGAGTTGGATTTTCAACTTCGCGGGCCGGGCGAGATATTCGGGGCCAGGCAACATGGTCTTCCGCCGCTGAAAATTGCCGAGTTGCCCCGCGATCAAGCGGTCCTGGAAGAAGCTCGGGGCGACGCACAAACCCTTGTCGCCGCCGATCCGGGACTCGCACTGCCTCAACACGCCGGATTGCGCCGCCAGATGCTTGCGCGGTATGGACGAGCGCTGGACCTGGGCGATGTCGGTTAGCGCAAGCCGGCCTGCTGTGCCGTCTGTACGTCTTGCGGTCGGGCAAGCTGCGCGGTGGAATGCGGCTCGGCTTGGGGAGCTGTGTTCGGGGTGGTTGCCGCAATTGAGGTTGCGTTTTTACACGCCGCACGCCAACCGCTGGAAGGCAACATGACCGGCGCGCTACGGGGAACGCTTTCCGCCAGGCGGGTATCATTCGCATTTGCCCTCGGTTCTCCGGCGGGATTTTCATCGGGCTGCCGAATCGGTACCAGCGGCGATTGTCTGGCAGGCGAGGTCGCGGCCAGAGGTGCATTCATCGCAGGGAGTTGCTGATTGCCGCGAATCCGCAAAATGAGATTAGGTTCCGGTCGAGGGCGACGTTGATCGCCGGCCAGCAGCGGCGCAGCGCCGGACGGCGCGGCTTCGGCCGGGGATTTCAGCGGCGCGCCTTGTTTCACCCAGACCAGCCACGTGGTTTGCAAGGCGCCCAAGTCCTTGATGCCGTAATGTCTGGCGACCGCTGCGGACCAGTCGCCGTTTTGCAACCCATCACCCAAAAACTCGACATACTTTCTTCGTCCGCCGAGTTGAATCAGAAACTCGGCCAGCGAATAACCCTGGGCGTAAAGGGGCATAATGTCCGCCGGATATTCGCTCATCGCAAACATCCGATTAAAGGCGATTCCGCGCCCGGTCGTTAAAAACTGATACAGCATTCGTCGATGTTTTTCTTTTTCGCTGTAATGCTCGACGCTCGTGGCCCCGCCTTCATCGGCCCAACGCGGCAACGGGCGGCGGAAGTGGCTCGCAAAAATCATGTGCGTTATCTCATGCGGCAACACGGAATCGAGTATCCGCTCCCGCGAACCTTGAATCGTCATTCGCCACCCGAACACCTCGCCGCGATCGAACACGAAGCTCGTCGCCCCGCCGGCGCCCAGGTGCGGGCCGACAACGACCGTCATCAGGCAGGGCTGCGACCAGTTGGGCATTGCGCGACCCAGCCATGCCACGGCCAGGTCGTGGCGATACTTTTCGGCTGCCTGGGCGACTTCCTGGGCGAAAGCCGGATCAGGCGTTTCCACAATGAAGTTCGCGCTCTGACGTCGGGCGCCAAGCGAAATCAGCAGTATCAGCAATACCACGACGCCCTTTCCGAAGGCCGGCAAGCTGTGCTTTCGCCCGGCAAAGCCAAAAAACCGACGCTCCTTGCCACCTTCTGCGGCACGTGCGATCTGAGCCTCCATGCTCTACCTCGCTTCCTTGCTTTGCTGAAGAAGATGCTGGTTAGATGCAGGGTATCAGTTTCAGGGCATATAGCTTACCCTGAATGAGTATGAGCACCAAGCCCAATTTCTCGATGCCAGCATTGCTAGCGTGCCGTGTGGCTTTTCGAGCGGGATAATTCTGCGCGGCCCTGAAAGAGCATGGCCCTGCATTTTTCCGGCGGCCGAAAGTGTTCCGCTGTCAAAAAACGGCGAAGACTATTGTTTATTCAGCCGGCACAGCATCTCTTTCGCCGCCGTGGCCGGTTCCCTGGCAGACACGATTGCACTGGAGACAGCCACACGCTTAAAGCCTGCGGCAAGAACCTCAGGCAAATTATCGACGTTGATGCCGCCGATGGCAAACGCCGGAAGGCTGATCTCGGCTGCAACCTCTTGCAGCAGACCCACTCCGGTGTATTTGGCGAACTCCTTAGTTTGCGACGCGAACACCGGCCCGACGCCGATGTAGTCCGCTCCATCGAGAACGGCCTGTCGAGCTTGCTCAAGAGAATGCGTGGAAACGCCTATCAAAGCTTTCGGCCCTAAGATTGACCGAGCGTCCTTTACCGAAAGGTCTTCTTGGCCGAGGTGTACACCGTCGGCGCCGGCCAGAGCAGCAATGTCCGGCCGGTCGTTCTGGATAAATAAAGTATTCTTTCCGTCGCTCTCCTCCTGACTCTGCGGCTGAACTGCGGCAGATGTCGTTTCCGGCGGAGATGAACATTCGTCGATAATCGTGCGGAGCATTTTTGCCCGTGATAACAATTCCTTGTCGCAAAGCTGCTTGTCGCGCAGTTGAATCATCGGCACGCCGACAGCCGCCAGCGTGCGCGCCAATCGCTGGAATTCGTCCGCCGAAGAACGGCCGTCGAGCAAGACGCACAGGTTGACGCCTGCTAAGCGTTGCCGGCCGCGACGGGTCATCTCCACCGCGCGTTCCAGGCTGTAAGCGCGATAGCGAAGCTGCTTTAATTGCTCGGCCGATTCTTCGGCAAGCAGCTTGGCGTATTCCTCAAGACTGCGCAAGGATTCCTGGAGTCGGGCGAAATTCGCCGCCGGCAGGTTCGCTTCATTGCAGCGCATGCTTTCTCCGCCGAGAGTCAAAGTCGTGCCGACATCCCGACGTGTCTCACGCGCCGCCAGGCGGTCCTCGCGACTGATAACGGCCGTGGCGGCGGTCAGGTCATGGCGCAATTGTTTGCAAAGTTCGGTCAAATGACGGTCGTCAAGCACCAGCCGTACATAGTCCTCAACCACGCGCAGGGCTTCGCGCGCCCGATTCGTCGCCGCATCCCAAACGCGAAGTAAGGCGGTAGGAGAGGGTTGGCGGAAAATCGTTGGGCTTACCGCGCTCCCTTCTTCTCGTGGCGATTCCACAGCAGGCTCTGCCAAGCTCTCCACCTCCTTTCCCGGCGGCGCGCAGCCGTAACGTCGATAAATCTCAGCTTCCAGAGCGTCGGGGTCTAAGCCCTGCTCTCGGAGCCAGAGGGAAACCTCATGATCGCCGGCTGCCAGTCCCAGCAAGATGTGTTCGGTAGCCAGCTCCAGCGGTTGCGGCAAAAACGCCAGACGCTGCACGGCGGCCAGGAGCGAGCTTTTAACTTCGGACGAAAAAGGTTTTGCCTCTTCACTCTCGCCGTACAACCCTGCACCTTGCGTCAAAGCCGGCCATCGTTGTTGAATGGCCGAAAGGTCCACGGCCAGCTTCCGTAGCAGTTCCGCTGCACGGCATTCCGTTTCCGAGAGCAGTCCGATAAGAAGCGCTTCAGCCTCGAGTTCGCTGCATTCCTTGCCGGCGGACCACAAGGCGGCATGTTGCAAAGCCCGTTTAGCGGCGGCGGTGAAACTAATGTTCATAAAGATTCAATATGGCAAATCTTCGCCACATTGTAACCTCCGGAAAAAGTACGGTGCTAATCATGTCTTCCCCGCCGTACTCGATCTCGAACGGCGATCAGGTCTTTCATCAAAGTGCCCAACCTCGCCGGCGAATCCGGCAAGCCGAAGCCGTCGTGCAATCGCCGGTATAAAGCGTATAGCTCAGCGTAAACTTCGACGGCGGCAGGCCGCGGACGAAACATTTTGGGAACGATGCCGGTCATGTAGCGCTGCGCCTGAGGGACGTTGCGATACGCCCCGCCGACGATGGCCCCAACGATGGCCGCTCCCAGCGCACAGGTATTCGGCGAGCGGCTGAGCTTCATCGGCCGCCGGCATACATCGGCGTAAACTTGCATGAGGAAAGGATTTTTTTCGGCTATCCCACCGCAATTCACCACCTCGCTGACTTTGAGGCCGTATTCCTCGAAGCGGTTGATGATCGTCAGCGCCCCGAAGGCCGTGGCTTCGATCAGCGCCCGATAAACTTCCGCCGCAGTGGTGTGCAAGGTTTGGCCGACCAGAAGGCCCGTCAGCAACGGGTCCACAAGCACCGAGCGGTTTCCGTTGTTCCAGTCCAGGGCAAGTAATCCGCTGCTGCCGGGAGCAAGTTCGGCGGCTGCGCGGCTCAAGTTTTCGTGCGGGTCGCCGCGACGGGTAAAACGAGCCGGTGCAAGCTGCGTAACAAACCAATTAAAAATATCCCCTACCGCCGACTGGCCGGCTTCCAGACCATACATACCGGGCACAATGGAGTTGGGTACGATGCCGCAGAGGCCCGGCACGTCCGGCAGGCTCGCCTCCAGCGGCGCTACGAGCATATCGCAAGTGCTGGTGCCGATGATTTTCACCATCCGGCCCGGCTTGATGCCTGCTCCGACCGCCCCGAGATGCGCATCCAGCGCGCCCATCGCCACCGGCACACCCGTCGGCAAACCCACCCTGGCGGCGACTTCCGGTCGCAAGCCGCCGACGAGTTGATCGGGATTCAGGGCGGGGACGGCATATCGGCGACGAACCGTAACCAACGCCGGGTCCAGTGCGGCCAAAAAATCTTCTTCCGGCAGTCCGCCCCATTGCTCGTGATAGAGCGCCTTGTGGCCGGCGGCGCAAATGCCTCGTACCATGCGTTCCGGCTGGAGTCTGCCAGTGAGAAAAGCGGGCATGAAATCGGCCAGTTCCACCCAAGCGTAGGCCGCCTCGAAGACTTTCGGCGCCGTCCGGCGACAGTGGAGAATCTTCGACCAGAACCACTCGCTGCTATAGACGCCGCCGCACTTGGAGAGGTAGTGAGGTTTGGTCCGTGCAGCCAGGGCGGTAATCTCCGCCGCTTCCGCATAGGCCGTGTGATCTTTCCAGAGCCAGGCCTGGGCGGCTGGGTTGCGGCGAAACTCCGGCTGCAAAGCCAAAGGCATGCCGTTTTGGTCCACCGGCAACGGCGTCGAGCCGGTCGTATCCACGCCGATGCCCAGCACAAGCTCCGGTCGGAAGCCGTGCTGTTTGGCGGCCTGGCGCAGCGCCGCGCGCACCACGCGGTAAAAGCCCTCGATGTAATCCGCCGGATTTTGCCGGGCGAGATTCGGGCTTTTCGGGTCCAGGAGGACGCCGTTTTCGCCGCTAGGATAGTTGAACGTAGCGCCGGCAACCTCATGGCCGTCGGCCACGTCCACAATCAATGCCCGAACGCTATTCGTCCCAAAATCCACCCCCAGAGAAAAGCCGTGTCTTTTTTTTGTGTCGTTCATGCCGAAAAATCTAGCGGGAAACTTCCTCCACGTCAACTACCGGCCGGCCAGGCCGGACTCGTAAAAAACCCAATTACCGAAGGCGCCGTAGCCACACCACCCGTTGGTATAAAATCCTCTAATAGCTATAATTTTCTAACAAGCAGATAAAAGCCCTAATCATCGGCTGGATTCGACGAGCTGGCGGCAATGGAAGCAAGACATCACATTAAATCGAAGAAGCGTGTGGCGGAGTATGGTGAGGTGCTGACGCCCCAGCACATCGTCAACGCCATGCTTGATCTGGTAAAGCAGGAAACCGAGAGGATAGACTCCCGCTTCCTTGAGCCCGCCTGCGGGACGGGTAACTTCCTCATTGAAATCCTGGAACGCAAGCTGAGGGTGGTCGAGAGCCGCTACAGCAAGAGTCAATTGGACTATGAGCGCTACGCCATCCTGGCCCTATCGTCCATCTACGGCATCGAGCTTCTGGAGGACAACGCTGAGGAATGCCGCAAACGCCTGTTTGGGGTGTTCGATGCGGCGTACACGCGGCTTTTCAAGAGCAAGGCAAAAGAGCAGTGCCGAGAGGCAGCGCGGTATATCCTCAAACGCAACATCACCCACGGCGACGCCCTTACCCTAAAGACCGTAGGCGAGAACCCTCGACCGATCGTTTTCTCAGAATGGTCGCTGGTCAACGAAAGCCTGCTCAAGCGCCGAGACTTTGCTTTCCATGAATTGCTAGATCAGGGCTCGATGCGTCAACTGCCTCTATTCTCGGACCACGGTGAGGAGGTGTTCATCCCTGAACCGCTAAAAGAGTATCCGCTGGTGCATTTTCTAGAGGTGCCTCATGCCTACGATGACTAGTTACAACCCCGATGTGCTTTCCTGTCTGGCTAACCTCTCCAGCGATGAGGTCTTCACTCCACCGCAGCTGGCCAACCAGATGCTGGACCTCCTGCCGCAGGAGCTCTGGAGCGATCCCCAAGCCCGCTTTCTCGACCCGGCTTGCAAGACCGGCGTGTTCCTGCGCGAGATCGCCCGGCGGCTCAACAAGGGGCTGGAAGCGCAAATCCCTGACCTGCAGGAGCGCATCAACCACATCATGAAGCACCAGCTCTTCGGCATTGCCATCACCGAGTTGACCAGACTCATGTCGCGGCGCTCGCTTTATTGCTCCAAGTTTGCCAACGGGCAGTATTCGGTCTGCACCGTCTTCGATAACCCAGAGGGCAACATCCGCTTCCGGCGCGTCGAGCATACCTGGCAAGACGGGCGCTGCGTTTTTTGCGGGGCAAGCAGAGAGAATTACGACCGCGGCCCAGAGCTGGAAACCCATGCCTATGAATTCATTCACACCGAAAAACCGGAGGAGATATTCAATATGAAATTCGATGTCATCATCGGCAATCCGCCGTATCAACTAAGCGATGCGGGAGACAGCACAGGATCATCACCGATTTATCACAGATTTGTTGAACAGGCTAAGAAACTAAATCCACGCTTCCTCACGATGATTATCCCATCACGCTGGTTTGCCGGCGGGAAAGGGCTTGACGATTTCCGCGATACCATGCTTCATGATAAGCGAATCTCCCATCTCGTAGATTATCCAATTGCTTCTGATGTGTTCCCAGGGGTTAGAGTTATTGGTGGGGTTTGCTTTTTTTTGTGGGAACGCGATTACAATGGCCCATGTCAAGTGACGACCCACATGAATTACGAGACCAATACGACAACACGCCCGTTAGATGAATTCGACATTTTTGTTCGTTTCAATCAGGCTGTCCCGATTCTCAAGAAGGTACTGGCGAAGAATTATCCATGCATGAGCGAGCAAGTGTCGAGGCAAAAACCATTTGGGCTGCGCACATTCGTCAAGCCAAAAGAACATGGAAGTGTCACTTTATATGCAAACAAAGCGGTAGGGAAGATCGATAAATCTGAAATCACCACAGGAATGGAAATGCTGAACAAATGGAAGGTGCTTATATCTATGGCGTATGGTGAGGGTGGCGAAGCGCGGGAATATCCGCGCATGATCATGGGAAAACCGATCGTTGCTTCGCCGCCAAGCGCATGTACTGAAACATATCTAGTGGTCGGAGCCTACAATTCTGAAAGCGAGGCTACAAATCTTGCTGCATATTTACGTACGCGGTTTTTGCGCTTCTTGGTTGGATTGCGGAAAAATACTCAACATATTACAAGAGATCGTTTTGCTTTTGTACCACTTCTTCCTATGACAAAAAGATGGACAGATGCAGAACTATATGCGCATTTCGAACTGACTCAAGACGAAATCGCCTATATCGAGTCTATGATCCGTCCGATGGACGCCGAAACGGAGCCAGACGATGAATAACCCCCTTGCCACAAGTAATAACCAGCAACTCAAGGAACAGATCGGCGAGTTGCTGCGGCGCGGGAGGGAGCAGGCGGGCCGGGCGGTCAACACCATTCTGGTGCAGACCTACTGGCATATCGGGCGGCATATCGTCGAGTTTGAGCAGAAAGGCAACATCAAGGCAGAATACGGCAGCGACCTGTTAGATCGGCTATCCCGTGACCTAACGGCCGAGTTCGGCAAGTGCTTCAGCCGATCGAACCTGGTTTATATCCGCAAGTTTTATCTGGCTTTCCCAAAAAGTGAGACACTGTCTCACCAATTGAGCTGGAGCCATTATTTTGAAATCCTCAAAGCCGACAATGACC
>Ga0272448_1000603_pt1 | contig 54301 bp, 60 predicted proteins | sample YNPCB0191_FD_202220 | JGI IMG/M metagenome (GOLD analysis project Ga0272448, IMG submission 202220) | Hot spring sediment microbial communities from Yellowstone National Park, WY, United States - YNP-CB-019-1 | ecosystem: Environmental > Aquatic > Thermal springs > Hot (42-90C) > Sediment... | reverse complement strand
GAGCTGGTATAAAAGTGGTGCAAATCCATTATTAAGACTCAGGCTTTTGAAACTCAATGGTGAGTGGGATACCTATTGGCAGCAAAGGCGAAAGGAGTTTATCCGACATGCAGCCTGAATCCTATCACGGAAAAAGAGATGCTTACCACCAACGGCAGCTCATGGTTTTTTAAAAAGTTTTTTCCACAGTTCCTCTGCGTGCTCCTTGCTTGAGGTTGGTTTTTTACTTTCCTTGAGTTTAAAATATTCACAGTAATTCGCCCTATCTTTTTCCTTTACATACTCTGCCTGCGGCTCACGACATTTGTTTGCCCTACCTTCATCATAGAAGGTACAGTTCAAACACACATGGATGTCTGATCCACACTGGCTACATTCACCTCTCATGGATCTATCATCAATGGTTATAGGGGCATTACATTTAAAGCATTGGCTCATAGTCTGTCGAGAAGCTCTGTTAAACTGCGGAGTGTATATTGTTCAAGGAGTTCGGGATTCATATGAAAGGGAAGGGCAGAGTCTCGTCCATCCCGTCTGATGTAGTATGATTCAATACCAAGATGTGAGGGGACATAAAAATCATAGACAGGATGGTCACCGACATGAATAATCTGGTGGGGCTGGATGCGGAGTTGCTGGCAGAGGGTCCTATAAAAGGTCTCTTGTTTTTTAACAAGATTATAGTCCGTGGTTGCAGAAATGATATGGGTAAAGTAGTGACCGATACCTGTGTGAAGAATCTCTTTCTCAACAAAAACGCGCGCTGCATTGGAGGCGATGATAAGCGTATAGTTTTTATGAAGGCCTTCTAAAACCTTTCGGGCATCAGGAAGAAGTTCAATATAGTCCACGTACCGCTCAAGGAGGGCATCAGATGTGAGAGGAATGTGGAAGCGTTTGAGCCAGTAATCAATGGTATACCAGAGGATATTCTCATCACCAATAGTCTCATACTCCTTTGTTATATATTCTTTTGCTTCATGGAATGGGAGACCATGGTGTTTGGCATACTCCTCAGGGATACCAACATTCCATACCATATCGCCAAAAATACTATTGACGATAGTGCCATCAAGGTCAAACGATACAATGGTTGTCACAGGCTTATTATAGCATTGCTCGTAACAATGACACAAGCATCCCTGCCATTCAACACCAATGACGTGTGAATATCGAGAATCCATTTGACACTGAAAAACGTGATTTGCTACCTTCTTAGCATGGATACTGTTTTCATTGTTAAACTCATCCTGTCATTTATTACAGGGAGTGTATGGATAACAGCAGGTACTGTTCTTGCTGAGCGATATGGCACAAAGATAGGAGGACTGATTGCGGGCCTTCCATCCACAATTCTGATATCACTATTTTTTATTGGCTGGACCCAGTCAGAAGCTACTGCTGTTGCGGCAACAACAATTGTACCTATCATCGGAGGTATCAATTGCCTGTTTATTCTCACCTATATTCTACTTATTAAAGTCCATTTCATTATTGCCATTGGTGGTGCGTTAAGCATATGGTTTGTTCTCTCCACCGGTCTTGTTATAATGGGATTCAATAACTTTTTACTGTCCGTACTTGCCTATTGTGTACTCCTGGTGGTATCCCACTACATTGTAGAACATCGGTTACGCATCCCCTCTGAGCCGGGACGGAATATTCAGTACACACCCGTTGCCATTGTCATGAGGGCACTATTCAGCGGGGCTGTGATCAGCCTTGCTGTAATCTGTGCAAAGGTTGGTGGGCCAATCCTTGGCGGGGTGTTTGCCATGTTTCCTGCCATGTTTGTTGGCACTATTTTTATTACCTATTGTACCCGGGGTGCTCTGTTTTCTGCAGCTGTCATGAAGTCATCAATACTGGGTGCCATAAGCGTTGTCATATACGGGATAGCAACACGCTATACATACCTGCCCTTTGGATTGATAGGAGGCACTTTTATATCCATGGCCATTTCGTGTGGAAGTTCTTTGTGTATCCATGGATTTATAAAAAAAATGACCACATGAAAGATTTATGTTTTTGAATTTTTTAAAATCGTTGTATAATGTGCAATCTGTACCTCACAGGAATTCAACGACAAAAGGAGGAAGACGAAGATGAGAGTTGTATTATTGGGTGCACCTGGTGCTGGAAAAGGGACTGTAGCAAAACTGCTCACAGCATATGATGGTTCAGTGCAGATTTCCACCGGCGATATTTTAAGAAATGCTGTCAAAGCAAAAACAAAATTAGGGATTGAGGCGCAGGGATATATGGAACGGGGTGAACTTGTGCCTGATAGGTTGATTATGGATATTATGGAGGCACGATTACAGGAGCCTGACTGTAAAAAAGGATTTCTTCTCGATGGATTTCCCAGAACCATTCCGCAGGCAGAAGCATTAAAGAAACTGCTTGCCCGGTTGAACCTTACACTGGATGCAGTAATCAATCTCGATGTTCCCAAAGAGGTTATTCTTGACCGATTAACAACACGGAGAACCTGCTCAAACCCTGATTGTCAGGAGATCTACAATATTAAAAGCAAGCCACCTGCGCCAGATGGTACATGTCTTAAATGTGGTTTTCCTGCAGTACAACGCGCTGATGAGACTGTGGAGGCAATAACGAAACGTCTTGAAACGTATAATGAAAAGACAGCCCCTCTCATTGATTTTTATAGAAAGGAAGGACTTCTCAAAACTATCAGTTCCTTAAGTAGTGAGGAAATTGTAGCGCAGATTATTGCAGCAGTAAAAAAATCATAGAATGCAATTTGGCATTTCCACATTTTTTTATACGCGCAAACCTGTTCTTGAGGTCATACATGAAGCGCTCTCGTGGGGTATAACAACCATAGAGCTCATGTATGACCTTCCCCAAATTACCCAGATGGATGAAAGGTGTATCGAGTCACTCTGCGCCTACAGAGGACAGGGCATGACCTTTTCAATGCACGCCCCGTTTCTTGAAGTGAATATTGGAAGTTATTTTAAAGAAATACGTAACCTCTCTCTCAAACGCATTAAAAAAGCCATTGATGTGGCAAGTCAGATCGGGTGCGATCCTGTTATCCTTCACTCAGGGTACACATTCCTCTATAAAATAGAGGATATACGGCGTACAACAGAAGCCTACTGTATAGAGGATCTCCGCGATATTGTTCACTATGCACAGGAGAGAAATGTACGGACGAGCCTTGAAAATGTATATATGCCGTATTTCTTTTTATCCTCACCCATTCAATTCAGACAATTCCAAAGAGAGATCCCTGAAATCGGTTTTGCCCTTGATATGGGTCATGCATTTCTGAGCAAGCGATTAAAGAATGCAGACAATCCTGAAGATGCCATATTGAATGATATAGATGTTATAGGCATTGAAAATATATTCCATGTCCATATTCACAATAACAGTGGCATACGGGATGACCACCTTTTTCTTAATGGTGACATGGATTTGAGAAAACTTCTCAAAGGTTTATCTGAAAAAGGATATGATGGGAAGGTTATTATAGAGAGTTATGATGTGGAAACATATGGTATGGAAAGGGTTCTGGACAAACTTCAGACAATAGTCCCATAGACATGCTTCTCCATTCAGAAGCTCCACAATCGTGGAAAAAAGCTCAATTTTTAAGGGCGTTAGCCTATGAGAGAGATCCACACAATATAGATCACCGGGGCAAGGAGCGTTGACAGGGTCACTGTATTGGAAGCAAGGTGGGTATCACCACCCAATTCATGAGCTAACACATATGAGGTTATAGCCGTGGGTGTGGCAAGAAGCAGAATACCCGGTAATCCCTCAGCTGGTGATATTGAAAAGACCTTACACAGGGCAAGAGAGAGTGCAGGGAGCATGATGAGTTTTAGAAACGAGGTTACCAGAGATAATCGGAATGTCTGCTTGATACCACTGAATGACATAGAAGCACCAATAATAATGAGCGCCAGAGGGAGTGCAATATTTGCCACGATACCCATGCTCTTAAAAATAATCTTATGAACGGGTATCTGCATATAGAGCACCAGAAGGCCTAAAAAGGTTGCTATGATGACAGGCGTTGTAATGATTGACATGAGCGCTTTTCCCATGCTTTGATGTTTCCGAGAAGCCCATGAAAGGATTGCAATAGCCATTGTATTATTGACGAGTATCAGAAAACCAACCAATATACTTCCTCTCTTGAATCCCTCGTCACCAAGTAAGTAAAAGAGCACAGCAAGTCCTATATATGAGACATTGCCGTGGAATGTGGTCTGTATAAAACTACCAAGCCTTCCTTTTCTCAGACCTGTTATGAAACCAATGGAGAATGAAAGAAGTATCATGATGAACGTGGGCAGGATTATTGACAGGATGGGACGCAGGGCAACATCAGCAATATTTGCCTTTACGATACCGGTAAAGATAAGGAACGGAAGGCTAACGACAAAGATAAATTTGTTCGCTTCATGTATAAAGACCTCGGTAACAAGGCCTTTTCTCTTTATAATAAAGCCAAATATGATAATGAGAAAGATGGGAACTATTGTCTCAATAACTGCCATACCAGTATACTTATCCCCTCAGTGCACCGTTCCACAGCTCAAAGGCCGGGAATGCTGTTACCCGTTCTTCTTTTTTATAGAATAGAGCATAGGTCATTGTCTTATATCGTGTGAATGAGCCCCTACTGGAAGCAAGGATTCGTTCTCTCCAGGTACCAGAATTAATATAGTACCGGTGGAGACTGTCGTGAAGACCTAAAAATGCAATATTCTCCTTATGGGTGTGGCCATAGACAACATAGAGGGATGATTCTTTTTCAGCCATGTTCTCATAGTGGGGTTCTTGTATCTCAAAGTAAGAGAAGATTTTCAAGAGCTTTTCTGCCCAGTGGACGGGGAGTATTTTTGAAAGATAGAGCACGTACTGGAGTTTATCAGCTGAATCGAAGGGATGATACGAATCATGCTGCCCTATCCAATATTGGACATAGGGTATGGACAGGAAATAGTCAGTGGCGGATTCCAGGGATTTTTTAATGGCTGATTGTATTCTGCCTTCTGTATATGTGGTGCGGAGGTAATCGAATATACGCCACTGGGGCCTAATGTCCTCCATGCTCTTTAGCTCGTCCTCAAGGTCAGGGCATTGTTCTTTTATAAGAAACGGTATTCGTACAAAGAGTTCTACTGTGTTTACATCACCGATAGGTACGCCTCCATTTTCATAATTGTAGGAGTCAAATTCATGGCCATGCCGTATGGTGACCCCGTATTCCTGATTGTTGTACATTCCATCACAGATTATTACCGAACCCATACTGTCAGAGAGTGTATGAAGATAATGGTCTACTTCTCTGAGCATCCTGTCATGATTGCCCAGTACCATTATTTTTGCTATAGGTACAGAAAAGAGCCCATCTATTTGTTTTAAGATTTCCAGACTTTTGCTATTTGCCTCAATGGTCTTATGGAATATCTCCGTAATATGTTTCTGGTACCATCTGTTTTCTCCCCCTTCGCTCCCTGTCCGTTGTTCCATATTATTAATATTCCATGGTTTTTCTTTTTCATCCATCGCCATCCAATGGTTGCTTCTCAGGAGGTCAAAGGTATCTCCTGCAAAAACAATGATAAGTTCTTTATACTCTTGTCTCATGCTTCTCTGTAAGTAATTGAAAAAATGGGAGAAGGCACGGTGAGATACATTAAGGGAGGCTGTACCGTCTGTGAAGTGTAAATCGCTGATAACAATAAGCATGAGCATATTTATCATGGTCAAAAAAGGTGTTGCAAGAAATTTATTTTTTCTTTCCATAACTACTTGACAAAATAAAAGAGAAAAGGATATATATGTGAGAAAGTTAACAATCTAAAAATCCTTATAAATAGGGGGCATTAATGATTAAGGAGACTATAATCGCAGAATTACAAAAAATTGTGGGTAAGGATAATGTACTTACTTCACCTGAGGCATTGAAGGCCTATTCTTACGATGGTACGACAAGCTGGATACACGAACCAGATGTAGTGGTCTTTCCGACAAGCACAAAAGAAATCTCAGAAATTATGAAGCTTGCCAATCGTGAGAAAATCCCTGTGACCCCAAGGGGAGGAGGTACAAATGTAAGCGGAGGTTCTATACCTATAAAGGGTGGGATTGTGCTCTGTACAACAAAAATGAACAAGATACTCAATATCGATAAAGAGAACCTTACTGCTACGGTTGAACCAGGTGTTGTGCTCATGGACTTGAATATAAGACTTGCAAAGGAAGGACTCTTCTTTCCACCTGATCCTCAGAGCTTCCTTGGCGCAACATTGGGTGGTATCATTGCAGAGAATGCAGGTGGCCCAGCATGTGTGAAATACGGTGTTACAAAACAGTATATTTTAGGCCTTGAGGTTGTGTTACCCACTGGTGACATTGTCAATCTTGGGGGGAGAACCCTTAAAAATGTGGTTGGCTATGATCTCATTCACCTTTTCATCAGTTCAGAAGGTACCCTTGGTGTAATAACAAAGGCTGAACTTAAACTTAATCCCATGCCTCCAGCCCGGAAAACAATTATGGCAGTCTATGATGACCTTTCAAAGGCAGGTGAGAGCGTATTCAGGGTTCTTGAAAATGGTGTGATACCAGGCAAGATTGAACTACTCGACAACTGGGTTATCAGGCGCATTGAAGAGATGATGCCTCTCGGGCTGCCACAAGATGCTGCAGCTGTTCTCCTCTTTGAGACAGATGGTATACCTGAGGCTGTGGAAAAGGAAACAGAAAAGATATTAGAAATCACCAAAAAATACGGCGCAGTAGATGTACGGGCTGCAAAGGATATGGATGAGGCAAATAAATACTGGCTTGCTCGCCGGGCAGGGTTTGCAGCAGTATTTGGAAAGGCGCCTACTGTCATGGCTGAAGATATTACTGTGCCAAGAGGAAAAATTCCTGATTTTATTAAGAAGTGTACGGATATTGCAAAAAAATATAATGTTGAGATGTGTATACTCGGTCATGCAGGTGATGGTAACCTGCATCCATCCATTCTGTCCGATATTAAGAATAAAGACCTGTATGAAAGATCCGTCAAAGCAATGGATGAAATCTTTGAGGGTGCAGTTGAATTCGGTGGTGTTCTTTCAGGAGAACATGGCATTGGTCTTGAAAAGGCTAAATTCTTTAAACGCATGACTGACCCTGTGGTGATCAAGATTATGAAAGATATTAAGGCGCTCTTTGATCCAAATAATATTATGAACCCAGGAAAGATTTGGGATTAGAATAGTATATAAGGGGGTTGAGCTTGAAAGAACTTAAAGAGCTAAAGAAGGTTGAGCAGTACGTTGACCAGTGCATGAAGTGTGGTTTTTGTACCTTTTTCTGCCCTGTATATCAGGAGGAAAGAGAGGAGACAGCAGTTGCCCGTGGTAAGAATTATCTCACCAAACTTATACTGAAAGGTGAGCAGGAGTTTACTGACGAACTGGGAGAAATTATTGGTAAATGCTTACTCTGTAAGCGATGTGTCGTAAACTGTCCTGCCAAGGCTCAGATAGACAGGGTGGTTGTTGCAGCTCGTGCTGAAATGGTTAAGAATAAGGGCCTAGGTTTTATAAAAGATTTTGCCTTCAGAAAGGTTATGAAGAACAGAAAAACCTTTGGCAAATATGTGAAGCTTGCCCGGGCGTTTCAATGGATGCTCCCGAAGACAGAAGGTAAGATACGACATCTTCCAGATTTCTTAAAGGCACTCGGACAGGGGAGAAATATCCCTGAACTTGCTGATACATTCTTACGAGACAGGGTAAAAGAGGTATATAAACCACAGGATGGCAAAGAGCCCAAGATGAGGGTTGGATTCTTCATGGGGTGTGCAACAGATTTTGTATATCCTGACCTTGGGTTGAAGATTATTGATTTTCTAACACGGCACGGGATTGAGGTTATAGTGCCTCAGGCGCAGAACTGCTGCGGGGCAGCTATCTATTTCAGCGGTGATTTTGAGACAGGAAGGGAACTTGCTGCAGCAAACATCAAAGCCTTTGATAATGTGGATTATATTGTAACAGGTTGCGCAACCTGTAGTTCTACCCTCAAGGATTATGCCAAGTATTTGCCGGACAACGAGGAACAGCAGAAGGCATACGAGGCATTTGCAAAAAAGGTGAAAGATTCGACAGAGTTTATCATTGATGTCATGCAGCTCAAGCCTGAAGATTTTAAATTGAAGAAGGAATTTGAAGGAAAGACTGCCACATGGCACGATCCCTGTCACCTGATTCGTTACCAGAATATCAAGGACCAACCACGGGCAATATTAAAAGGGCTCAAAGGGCTGAAATTTGTTGAGATGCCGAATGCTGATCTCTGCTGTGGTATGGGAGGCTCGTTCAGTATATACCACTATGATATTACGAAGAAGATTGCCGATAAGAAGATGGACGGTATTAAAGCAACCAATGCAGACATTGTGGTTACCGCATGTCCCGGGTGTATGATAAACCTGATTGATAACACATTAAGAAACAAGATGCCTCAGAAGGTATACCACCTTCTTGAGCTTGTTGAATAGCAGAGGTATATAGAAAAGAGTCAGTTTATCATTTAATGGTCAATAAATACTTTATACAGGAGGGTGCATCATGAAAAACGGTCGCTGGATGACGGCAAAAGATGTGTTGAGGGTAAATGCCTTTAAATGGCCTGATAAGATAGGCATCAAAGATTTGTATAAGGCATATACCTTTAAGCAGTGGAATGAAAGATCATGTAGACTTGCCAATGCCTTGGCGGACATGGGTCTCAAGAAGGGTGACAGGTTTGCAGTCCTTGCATACAACTGCGTTGAATGGCTTGAAATTTACGCAGCTGCAGCCAAGGGAGGATTTCTCTGTGTACCCCTTATGTTCAGGCTTGCACAGCCAGAAATGGAATACATCATCAACCACTGCGAGGCAAAGGTCTTTATTGTTCAGGGTGGGAAAGACAGAGACGGCAAAGACTTCCCGTGGATTAATATGGTTAACGGGATGCGGAAGAACATTCCCACAGTAGAAAAATACGTATCCTTTGCTGTGGATAATCCACACTACGATGGCTACATCTCCTATGAGGATGCCATTGCAAATGCAAGCCCCGAAGAGCCTACTGTGACAGTTGATGCTGATGACATCTGGGTCATCATGTATACCGGTGGCACAACAGGAAGGCCCAAGGGCGTTATGAAGAGCCATGCCAATCTCTTTTCCCAGTATTACATCATGATTTACGATCACCAGTTTAACTTTGATGATACGAACCTCCTTGTCATGCCGTGCTGCCATGTGAACTCTCTCTTCTACTCCTTTGTGGTGACCTGGGTTGGTGGTACTGTCATGGCATACAATATGGTGAGCTTCAACCCGGAAGACTTACTCAAAACCTTTGCAGAGCATAAAGTCACGTTTACCTCCCTTGTTCCCACTCACTATATCATGCTCCTTGCACTTCCTGATGAGGTGAAGGCAAAATATGACGTAAGCTGTGTGAAGAAACTGCTCTGCTCTTCAGCACCAGCACGTAGGGATACAAAGCTGGGTATTTTAAAGATGTTCCCAAATTCACAACTCTATGAAGCATACGGATCAACAGAGGCTGGTATTGTTACTGTGTTGAAACCCCATGAACAGATGACAAAGTTAGGTTCTATCGGCCGTGAGGTTATTGGTTCCGATATTATTAGACTCTATGATGAAGATGGTAATTTGATTACCAAACCCCGCGTTGTTGGAGAACTCTATTCACGGAGTCCGCAGGTCTTTGAAGGATACTGGAAAGACCCTGAAAAGACAGCGGCAGCTATGAAAGGTGAATATTTCAGCGCAGGTGATATGGCGTACATCGATGAGGATGGCTACTACACCCTCGTAGACAGAAAGGCAAACATGATCATTTCCGGTGGCGAAAATGTATTCCCATCAGAAGTAGAGAATGTTGTTGGCAGCCATCCAAAAGTAAAGGATGTGGCAGTCATTGGTGTGCCCCATGAAAAGTGGGGTGAACAGGTAACAGCCGTTGTGGTGCTCCATGAAGGACAGACTGCAACGCCTGAGGAGATTACAAACTACTGCAAGGGCAAGATTGCAGGCTTCAAGGTCCCGAGAAATGTCATCTTTATCAAGGATGAAGAGATGCCGAGAAGTGGTGCTGGAAAGATTCTCCACAGGATATTAAGAGAGAGATATGGGAAGTGGAGCGACCACGTATAAGGAAAGGTAAGGCTAACGAGAAAGGCGGGTTTTTAACCCGCCTTTTTTATTTCTCCAGGCACGAAACCCTCACTTTTTGCTATGCTCTCTGCAAGAGATGTGTTATAAAATTTAGAAATGAACGACTACTCTTTATACCTCAAGGTTGGTGACCATGTATTTCACAAGCATTATACGAGATGGGGTATTGGCATTGTGACAGAAGAACGGAGGTCTGAAGTACCAGGCGGTTTCTGTTACGTACGCATAATGTTTCAGGACGGCGAGACACGGGTATTTGATAATAACTTCAAGAGTGATAATTGTTGCTATTACAAAGGCGTAGAAAAGCTGGGTGAGAAGGAGAAAAGGAAGCTTGCGAGAGAAAGCAGAAAAGCTAAAACAGTTTCAATCACTAAGGAAAAGAGGCGCATACTCATACAGAAAATTTATCGCATGTTAAAGGAAAAAAACAAAGAGTAGCATATGAATCTCAAGGACATGGAGCTTACAAAGTCTGTCAGAGGGGCTGGCTGAGCTTCAAAAATAGGTCCGGGTGACCTTGCCAACATACTCTGTGGAATCGAAATACCACAAGATCCGAATGTGCTTGTGGGCATAGAGGGTTTTGAAGATGCAGGTGTGTATAAAATAACCAATGATATCGCTATAGTACAAACAGTCGATTATTTTACACCCATTGTGGATGACCCATACTGGTTTGGCCAGATAGCAGCAGCCAATGCTATGAGCGATATCTATGCCATGGGTGCCATTCCAAGGACAGCCCTCAATATTGTCTGTTTCTCTCCAAAAAGATTTGGCATTTCTGTATTAAAGGAGATTTTGCGAGGCGGCATAGATAAGATACGGGAGTCAGGTGCAAGCCTTTTAGGAGGCCATAGTGTTGATGATGAAGAACTTAAATATGGCCTCGCAGTAACAGGCACAGTCCATCCTGACAGGATTATTCGGAATGAAGGCGCTCAGCCAGACGACCTTCTCATTCTTACAAAACCCCTTGGTACTGGAATTTTAAATACAGGAATCAAAGGGAGGATGTTAAAGGATGATAGTGTTCAGAGGCTTATCTCTGTCATGGCTGAGCTTAATAAAAAGGCAGCAGAGATTATGCTCTCAGTGGAGACCCATGCGGCAACTGATGTGACAGGCTTTGGCCTTGCGGGGCATTTGAAAGAAATGATTAAAGAAGATATTGGTGTTGAACTCCAACTGGACAAACTCCCTGTTTTTGAAGAGGCGCCTTCTCTTGCCCAGTCTGGTTTCATACCTGGTGGTCTCTACAGGAATAGAGACTACTATAAAGGTTTTATTCAGGGAAGGACAGAAGGGTTTCTTTACGATATAATCTTTGATCCCCAGACATCTGGTGGTCTTATGTTTGCCATAAACCCAAAGGATCTTGAGATATTTGAAAGAAATGCCCGCACTGCTAAATTATCATACTGGATCATTGGCAAGTTTGTAAAAGAACCCGTGGGTATTATCACACTCGTTTAAATTTTCCGTAACACTCTCTTTGTCTTTGCAAAGACTTCTATTGCGGATTTACCTTCAATAGGACATACATATTCGCAGATACCGCACCCTGTGCACAATTCATTCACAACGTATGGTTTTTTGAGAGTAATAGTCTTACCATCCATGCTCTTCTCTTTCACTGCTTCAAGTTTAATGGCTTTTCCTGGTACAGGACAATGTTCTTCACACACAATGCAGTGTATCTTCTTAGAATGGGGAAGACAGAGATTCTTATCAATAACAGCAATACCAATAACACTTTTTTGCTTTTCCTCAAGAGGAAGGTTCGGTATGGCGCCAGTTGGACAGACCTGGCCGCAGAGATGGCAGTTATATTCACAGTAGCCAAGCCTTGGAATAAGCACAGGCATGAAGATTCCATAAAAACCTGCCCTATAATAGTCAGGATAGAGGGCATTTTTCAGGCACACCTTCATACACTCTCCGCATCTGACACATTTCTTGAGAAATTCCTTTTCGTCAGTCACTCCGGGTGGTCTGAGCAACCGTATTCCTCCCTCAGGATTTCTGAAAGAGAAGATGCGTGACAAGAAAAAACCAGAGGCGATTCCTCCAATAAACACCCGCCTTTCAAGAAGAGGAAGTTTTGTGTTTGAATCAAAACGGGAAAATCGAAATTTTATCCTTTTAAATTTACATTCTAATACACACTCCATACACAGAATACAGTCTTTTTTCTGGAGGATTTCCTCATCAAAGGACGTGGGACAGATAGTTTTACATGCCTGGCAGTCGCTACAGAGCCTTGATGGAAGGCGTTTAAAGAGAGAGAATCTCCCGAAAATGCCAAGGAGTGTTCCAAGAGGACAGAGATTTCTGCACCAATTCCTCTTTTCATACCGTTCAAGAAAAAGGATGGTGAGAAAAAATAAAAATGAGATAAAGGCAAGGGGATACAGCGTCTCCCTGAAGGGAAGGATATAATCCCTCAGGAACCCATAGATAAAACCTACATAGTCCCTCTTGTCCCCGAATATGTCATATATGCCTGTCCAGATACTCCGTACAGAATAACCAAAGAGCGGATATACGAAGAAGGTTAAAGCCCTTACCAGTATTGCAATAGGATCAAGGATACCTGAAATATTTACATTAAAGAGTGCTGCCACAAGGAGGGAAAGGAGTATGTAGTATTTGATGGGTTTCTTTAAAAATGCAAGGGGTCGTACCCTTTTGATCTTCCTTGTAATGAGGTCAATGATTGTACCGAGGGGGCATATCCATCCACAAAAGAACCTGCCAAGAAGGAGTGAAAAGAGTATCATGAGCAGGCCAGGTATAAGAATGGCAATCAAGGTTTTTGTTGAGAGGAGATAACTGACAACCACAAGAGGATTTGCCCTGAAAAAACTATTAACTGCAATGGAAATCTCATCCGTGCCACGATATTCGGTCATGACAAAGAGGAGTAAGAAGAGAAAAAGAAATATAAGTTGTGAGATACGGGAAGTAGTTATCTTCATAAACGTGGAGGTTTTATTCTACACAATCTACCATGAAATTGCTATGTAATGCTTTATATGGCTCAAAGCAGTATAAAAAAATGACCAGTCAGCCATCAATTGTACGGGAGAAATAGATAGAGAAGTCAAGGCACAGAATGTGTTTTACAGGGGTGGCGTTATCATGATACATCCATCAGCAGGGAATTAGTGCACTGCTGATGGATGTTTAGTACATTACTATTTTGGCGGGAAGTTTGAAGGATCAATAACAAACCAGACATTATTCACTTTATGTCCCTTAGTATCACCTGGTACTTTATCCTGGAACCAGTAATATAGAGGATAGCCTCTGAATGTGGTCTGTTTTTTACCATCTTCTCGTGTGATGACCCCAAAATCTTCGTCTTTTACTCCGGGAGGTGGAGAGATTTTTTCTTCAGCATAAAAAATAGGCCATTTTACCACACATTCTCCAACACATGCACTTTTACCTGAGGAGTCTTTTTGAAACCAGTAAAGTGTCATCCCTTTATTATCAGTAAGGTACTTGCCAATGCCGGCTTTTTCAGAAATATTCACTTTTTGGTATGTGGCACAACCTACTGCCATAATGGTAAAAATAAATAACAGAAAGAACAATAAAATAAAACTTTTTTTCATATGTACCTCCTTTTTGTTATTAATAGTGAGTCATACATTATATAATCTATCGTGTAATTTCAAGGTTCTTTTCAAAAATATTAGTGTCATACCTTTATGACTCTTATTTTATTAAGGTTCATCTCGCCGAGCCCCCGATTGTAGGCGGTAACTGTAGTTGCTATTTCCTGGGGCTTTAGATTGAAGAGGGTTGTGGCATAGGCATCGGCAGCTACAATATCGGTCGAGGCAATCACAGTATTCATTATTTTAACATCCTTGAGGCTCCCACCCTGGGGTCCGTGGTTGAGTAAAATACGGGTGGCATCAATGACTGTCAGTGTGCTCTTTACCACACTATTGACATCTGCAAGGGCATCCTCAATAGACCTGTGAATGTAGCCTCTATTACCACCCATAATACCCATGATATTTTTCAATCCAAGGGTAAGCCCTGTCAGCGAGTGGTGTTTTGCAACAGGAACATTGATAAATACATTTGCAGAGAGCGCTTCATCGTAGAGCTCCCATTCCTTGAGGAAGACACCATTGATTTTTGTATTTTTGAATCTATCATTCTCCACGTGTTTCATCTCCACACTCTTTAAACTCTTCACCATGGACTGGATGCCGCTGTTCTCGTAACATCTCCGTGGATCATTACAGGTATTGTCAAAGATTTTTATCTTTCGTGCTCCTGCCTTAATGCACTCTTCAGCAAGAGCTTTCACAACAAGAGGGTGGGTATTTGCAGCATACTCTGGCTTTCTATCCCAGCCGATATTTGGCTTTATAACAACCACATCCCCCTTTTTTACAAAACGCTGAATACCGCCCAGTGCAGCAAGAGCATTCCGAGTGATTGCCCCATAATCCTGGCCTATAGCAACAGAGACAATAGATTGTTCCTTGGCTAAAAGGTTTTGTGCAAGACCTTTGACAAAAAGAGGTGTAAGAAGGAGTGTGAGAAATGTTCTTCGATTCATATAAGTTTTAGAATTCCCATATATTCATAAACATAATTATTTAATTTCTTTTGTCAAGGTCACAGTTCATGAGGCGCACATTTTTGAAGACTTTCTTTTGCATAGGCGAGCGCTTCCTCTTGTGTCTGTATTTCGCCTGCAAGCTGTTTTTCTCTTATTTCTTCAAGCACCCTTCCAAGCGCAGGACCTTCTTGAAATCCCAGGGACAGAAGCGTATGACCATTGATGAGTGGGGGTAGGGGTTTTATTTTCCATGTATGGTATGCCTCAAGCACATCCTGACAGCGCTTCACAACACGTTTTGTCATGGCATTAGACTTACCCCCTGAACTTCCATACATATCACAGAGCGTAAGAAGGATGAGGGATGGTGTCAATTCACCCATCTTATATACGAGCCGCCGCGTTGCCTTCTCAGAGGATGCGTCATTACTGATGAGGAATATGCGCATATGCTGTGTGATGAGGGTAAGGATTGATTTCATTTCATGGGAACTGAATCGTAGTCGTTCCATAATCTTTGTAGCTTTTGTAGATGATGCGCCTTCGTGATAGAAAAAATGAATAACATGTTTTGAATCATCGTACGAATAGGTATCGGCCTTTCCAAGGTCATGGAAGAGGAGGGCATAGGCGACATTCCGTAATGACTTCTCATCGAGCGTAAGCCTCTTTTGTATGTCAAAATAGTGAAAACCTTCAATGGTATGTGAGAATGTTTTGGGAATAAGACCTTTGTCTCTATCGAGTTGTTTGAGAGGTATGAATTCAGGGAATATTTCTTCAAGCAGGCCCACGTGTTCCATCATTGCGAGTCCCTCGTATGACTTGTGTGAAAGGAGTATGAGATCAAGTTCATATTTGATCCTTTCAGAGGCTACCTGATGGATGAGATGTTTTAAAGATTGTATTGTCTGTAACAGACTTTCATGGAGTGTAAAGCCTCTGAGTGTTGCATAATGGCGTATTGCTTTGAGAATTCGTAAGGGGTCTTCCTTGACGGTCTCTTTTCTGGGTAGCCTGATTATTGCTTTTTGAATATCTGCCATGCCATTGAGTGGATCAATAAACTCATGGTTTATACAATCATAGGCAATGGCATTCATTGTAAAATCCCGTCTCTTTAAGTCTTCGAGAATGGTGTGGTGAAGAACGGTGATATCCAGGGACGTTTCTTGATCAATAATCCTGTATGTTTGAAGGGGCTTTTTGCCTATAAGGAACGATGGAGCATGGAAGATGTGTTCCAATACCGCAAGATCATCAAAGGCAGAGAGAACAAAATCAAAGTCTTTCGGACTTTTTTTAAGTGCAAGCTCCCGTATGGCGCCACCAACAAGATACAAAGAACCATGAAATTGATGGGAAAGAATCTTTTTGATAACAGGGTGGGTAATGATTTGTTTTTTGAGAGAAGTAGGGTCAAGGGCAATCGTATACCGTTTCTCCAAATTTAATTAACCTTTTCTGTTTTTTTAAAGAATCAGTTGCATGTACAATGTAAGATGTGAAATGCTTTTATCCTTTTACCTTTTACCTTTTACTTTTTACCTTATGCCCATAGTTATTCCTTGATGAGATAGACAGTGTCGTGTTCTCGCACCCTTTCTTTTACCTTGATGCCCACATCTTTTCCTACACCCACCTTATCCACATTTACATGTTCTACCTGCATGGACTCTACTTCCTGCTCAAAATCAGTACTGTGGCCTTTGAACTTTATTTTGTCTCCAATCTTCAACTCTCCATTTGTTATTTTTATAGCTGCAACTCCGATTTTAGCAAAATACCCTACCACTTTTCCTATGGCTATCTCTTCCATAATACCCTCCTCCTTATATGAGTACACATTTCTATATACATATACCACGATTTTATTCATTTGCATATAGAAAGAACCGCTATATATAGAAAAATCCCTTTATAATTGATAGAATATACGCAATCATTCCCGGTAGGAGCAATGTGGATACCTTTGATGTCATAGTCGTGGGGGCTGGTCATGCAGGTTGTGAAGCAGCCTTGGCATCTGCACGGATGGGTGTAAAAACCCTTCTTTTGACCATAAACCTGGACCATATTGCCTATATGTCCTGCAATCCTGCAGTTGGCGGGCTCGGAAAGGGTCATCTCGTAAAGGAAATTGATGCCCTCGGTGGAGAAATGGCACTCAATACTGATGCCTGTGGCATACAATTCAAGGTCCTGAATACAAAAAAAGGCCCTGCTGTGCGAGCCACACGAGTGCAGGCAGACAAAATGAAGTATGCCTTACGCATGAAGCATAGAGTTGAAAGGCAGGAAAACCTCTCTATACGCCAAGCCATTGTTGAAAAGCTTCTTATAAAGGAAGGCCATATACAGGGCGTTGAAACCCGGTGGGGTGAGAAATTTTATAGCACTGCGGTCATCCTTACCACAGGAACATTTTTACGAGGCTTAATCCATATTGGTCTTGAACATTTTGAAGCTGGACGTATGGGGGATTTCCCATCAGTAGGTCTTTCTCACTGCCTTAAAGACCTGGGATTCAAGATCGGAAGACTCAAAACAGGCACATGCCCGAGGCTTGATGGAAGAACCATAGATTTTTCAAAACTTGAACCCCAGTATAGTGACGATCCACCTCAACCCTTTTCTTTTCTCACAACACATATTGATAACAAGCTTGTGCCCTGCTATATCGTGTATACCAATAGGAGAACCCACGAACTCATACGCTCAGGCCTTGACAGATCCCCTCTTTATACAGGAAAGATACGGGGAACAGGTGTGAGGTACTGCCCTTCTATAGAAGATAAGATTGTAAAATTTGCTGATAAGGAAAGGCATCGTATATTCATTGAACCAGAAGGACTCGATACGTTGGAATATTACCCGAATGGCCTTGCCACAAGTCTTCCTCTTGATATTCAGATACAGATGCTCAGGAGTATAAAAGGTCTTGAGAAGGTAGAAATTACACGGCCAGGGTATGCCATTGAGTATGATTTTGTATATCCCACACAGCTTTATCCGACCCTGGAGACAAAGTTGATCCATAATCTTTTCCTGGCAGGACAGATTAATGGTACAACAGGGTATGAAGAAGCGGGCGCCCAGGGTCTTATTGCAGGTATCAATGCTGCATTAAAGGTAAAAGAAAATGGGACATTTATGGTAGGACGGGACGAAGGGTACATTGGCGTGCTTATTGACGACCTTGTCACAAAGGGTGTGGATGAACCATACAGGATGTTTACGTCCCGAGCAGAGCACAGACTCCTTCTACGGGAAGATAATGCTGATTTACGTCTTACAGAAAAGGGATACAGGGTTGGCGCTGTGCCACAGGAACGGTATATGCGGGTTATGGAAAAGAAAAGAAAGGTAGATGACCTGCTTAGAATACTGAGGTCCATCCGCCTTACACCCTCACAGAGCACAAATATGATGCTTAAGAAGTACCTCATAGAAGAGATTAAAAATCCTGTGACCCTTGAAGAGCTTCTCAAGAAGCCCGAGGTCACACTGCAGGACTTATATCCCTTTGTACCTGCACTGGATCCTGTTGAAGAAGAGATCGCATACCAGGTGCAGTTGAATATCAAATATGAGGGGTACACAGAGAGGCAGAAGGAGATGGTGAAAAGAATTCAGAGTCTTGAGAATAAACGAATACCAAAAGATTTTGACTACAAAGAAGTTTCAGGTCTTTCAAGAGAGGTTATTGAAAAATTGACGAATATACTGCCTATTTCACTTGGCCAGGCATCGCGCATCCCTGGCGTTACTCCAGCTGCTATGACAGCCCTTCTGGTACATTTTAAAAAAAAGGGGATTCTTTAGGGTTTCAGAAAATAAAAAGAAAGTGCCATGAGCCATAAAGAAAATAGTGCAGTATTTGAATTGATTGAGGAATACAAGCCTGATGTTATTGGCATTGGTGATTTTTCACAGTATACGAAAGAGCTTGTTGGTCTTCCTGATTCTATTAATAAGGAATATCCGTTTGTAATATCCTTTGGGCTTGTATTATCAAAAGCTGTTCTGGATACCATTACTGATGGTCCTCATCTTTTGTATCTCCATCATTATCGTCAACTCAACTATCGACTGGATATGATGGGATATCTTATTGCTAAAGGTATAGAACAGAAGGGATATAAGGCACTCCCCTTTCCTGCATCTCAGGTTGTTGATTGGCAGAACCAAAAAGGGCACATATCCCATAAACGGGCAGGAGAGATTGCAGGTATTGGATGGATTGGAAGAAACAATCTTCTTATTCATCCAGTCTATGGAGCCCAGGTTCGTTACAATACCATACTTACGAATATGCCTCTTACGCCTGGAAAACCATTAGACTTTTCGTGTGGCACCTGCAGGTCATGTATGGATGTATGCCCAGCAATGGCTATCCATGAAGACCCTCAGTCATTCGACCACCAAGGGTGTTATGGCATGCTTGATCAGTTCAAGAAAAAAAGAAACCTTGGCCACCATATTTGTGGGATTTGTATAAAAGCCTGTAAAGGCAATAGATAAACACACCCCGTGTAAGAGAAAGCCTTCTCCTATGCCTTGATATCTTTTATCTTTCTTTTGATAATCTTCCCTTTGTGTCCGGGAAAATCTGCCTGTATATATACAGTCTTCTGAAAAATTTTTTTGACCATACCTTCCATTTCTTTTTGAGCAAAAGTAAACTTTACTCTGTCTCCTATCTTCATTTTATCCTCACGATGATTCTTTTGTTTTGGCAGTCTCGGTGCTTTCTTTAGCGGGTTCTGATGTTACTGTTTCTTGTATGCTTTGACTCTTTTCTTTTGCATCCTTTTTCTTCTCCCCTTTTACTGAATCAATCGGTTTCTTATAATCTGTCACATACCAGCCGCTACCCTTGAGATGGAATGAACACTGGGATATGAGTTTGTGGAGCGACCCATTACAGACCTTACAGTGTGTTAATGGTTCTGCATTGATTTTCTGGAATATTTCAAACCGTTTACCACATTTTTCACATTGATACTCGTATATGGGCATAACATGCTCCTTCTATGTAGGAAAATATAATGCGTCACCATGGGATTCGTCAAGATTATTTAATCGATAGAATGATAGAGAAACTCTTATTTTACAGACGATTCTTTTGATAAGATTGCATATTCAAAGCCATCGAGAAGTGCCATAAAGGACGCCATATTTATATTGGCTGAAATGGCTGTAACATTCCATATTTTTTCACCATCGGTAAAGATAATGGAAACCTCCACCTTTGCAGATGTACCGGATTTTGAATCATGAATACGGGAAGAAAAATCCACAAGCTTAACGCCCTTGATAACAGGAAAAATTGATGCCAATGACTTTTTAAGAACATTGGCAAGTGCATCAACAGGCCCCACACCTGTTGATGCTTCGTGCATCTGTTTGCTATCAGTCTTTATAATGACTGTTGCTTCCGGACGTATTCCGTCATCAATGAGTTTATAGGTTCCCACAACAGTAAAGGGTGGTTTATAGCCCTTTAATGAGCGCACTATATTAAGTTCTTTTGTTGCATCGCGAATATTTAAAAGTCTGTTCACTCCTGTTCCTCCTCTAATAATAACTTATAGTCAATGCTATCAACGAGAGCCTGCCAGCTTGCCTCGATGATGTTTGGTGAGACACCAACCGTGCCCCAAATACGTTTTCCGTCACTGCTTTCAATGAGCACCCGTGTTGCTGCCTCTGTACCATCTGTTGTGGTAAGAACCCGTACCTTGTAATCCACAAGTTCCATCTGGGAAAGGGTAGGGTAGAATTTATAGAGCGCTTTTCTGAGGGCATTATCAAGGGCATTGACGGGTCCCTTGCCGAGAGCTGCTGTATGCTCAATGCGGTCTCCAACCTTCACCAGGATGGTTGCCTCTGATACAGGTTCGCCCCGTTCTTTCTTTTCTACAATGACGCGGAATCCAATAAGGTCAAAGTAGTGTTTGTGAAGACCCAGACTTTTTTTCATGAGAAGTTCCAGGGAACCCTCTGCGCCTTCAAACTGGTATCCCAGCATCTCAAGCTCTTTTATCTTTTTCACCACTTCTTTCAGTACCTTTTTGTTCTTTTCAATATCGATATTAAATGCTTTTGCTTTGTAAAGGATGCTACTCTCTCCTGAAAGATCAGAAATGAGTACTCTCTGAGTGTTGCCCACGAGTTCTGGCCTGATATGCTCATAGGTCTCTGGATTTTTTCTGATTGCACTGACATGAATGCCACCCTTGTGGGCAAAAGCACTTTCACCCACATAGGGTCTGTGTTTATTGGGAACAAGATTTGCCATCTCATCAACAAAAAGGCTGATTTCACGGAGTTGTTTGAGTGTATCCTTTGCAATGCCATCATATCCCAGCTTTAATAGCAGGTTGGGTATTATGGAACAGAGGTTTGCATTACCACACCGTTCGCCATAACCATTGATGGTGCCCTGTACGTGACGACACCCAGCCTCAACTGCCATGAGCGTATTTGCCACAGCAAGATCGCAATCATTATGGGTATGGATACCCAGCGGTGTCCTGATTACATTACGAACCCTGGTAACTATAGAATAAACCTCTTGAGGCATGCTCCCGCCATTCGTATCACAGAGCACGATTAAATCTGCTCCTGCATTCACAGCAGCCCGCACAACCTTCATGGCATATGCCCGATGATGTTTATATCCATCGAAAAAATGTTCTGCGTCAAAGAAGACAATCTTCCCTTGTTTCTTGAGAAACTCGATTGTTTTGTCAATCATCGTGAGGTTTGCATCAAGGGATACCCTGAGGGCATCCCGTACGTGGAGATCCCAGCTCTTTCCAACAATAGTTACATACTCTGTGTCAGCCTGCAATAGAGCCCTCATGGATTCATTCTGTTCAGGTTTTTCATGTTCCTTTACGGTACTACTGAAGGCTACTATCTTGGCATTCTTCAGCGAAATGTTTTTCACGTCCTGAAAATAGCTTAAGTCTTTGGGGTTAGAACCAGGCCAGCCTCCCTCAATATAGTGAATACCAAAATGATCGAGCTTTTCAGTGATCATGAGCTTGTCATTAAGGGAGAAGGCTATATCTTCTGACTGGGTACCATCACGAAGGGTAGTATCGTAAAATTCAATTTTCACTTTCTTCCTCGACGTCCTGTTTATCAAGGCCAAAAGCCTTGTGGAGAACATTGACTGCAAGCTCTCCGTACTTACTCTCAATGACACACGAAATTTTTATCTCTGATGTGGTGATGGCTTCGATATTGATGCCCTCGTGTGCAAGAACAGAAAACATTTTCGATGCAATACCCGCATGGGACCTCATACCAACGCCAACAATGGATACCTTGGCAATGTCTTCATCAATAGTAACATTCTCAGCACCAATTTCCTTGACCACGTCAGTCATGATTTTATACGCCTTTCGTGCATCTGCCTTTGCCACGGTAAAGGTTATATCTGTATAGTCTCCACGGCTTACATTCTGTACAATAATGTCAACAGGGATGTTGACATTTGAAAGGGCAGTAAAAATCTTTGCTGCCATGCCGGGTTTATCAGGTACCTTATTGACAGTTATTTTCGCTTCATTCTTGTTATAGGTTACGCCTGATATGATAACGGTTTCCATCATTGCTCTATCCTCCTTGCATACAAGTGTGCCTTTTCCTTCTTCATAGGACGATTTTACCAGAATAGGAACATCATACTTTTTTGCAAGCTCCACACATCTGATTTGTAGAACCTTGGCACCTAAACTTGCCATTTCAAGCATCTCATCGTATGAGATTCTGTCGAGCCGTTTTGCTTTGTTGCATATGTTCGGGTCTGTTGTATAGACGCCGTCTACATCAGTATATATTTCACACAGGTCAGCCTTAAGGCTTGCCGCCAGCGCAACAGCTGTTGTATCTGAACCTCCTCTCCCCAGAGTTGTAATATTGCCTTCTTCATCAACACCCTGAAAGCCAGGGACAACAACAATTTTCCCTTGTTTTAGATGAGAGACAATTTTATCCTTTTCAATGTCAGTAATGCGCGCTTTTCCAAAACTCGAATCAGTTATAATGCGTATCTGGTCTGCAAGAAGAGAGACTGCATCATGCCCCATTTCCTTTAACGTTATGGCAAGGAGTGCTGCAGTAACCTGTTCGCCAGTTGAAATGAGCACATCTACCTCCCGCTCATCAGGGAATTTTGAAATTCCGTGGGCAAGGCTTAAGAGACGATCCGTCTCTCCTGCCATAGCAGATACGACAATGATCATATCGTTGCCTGCCTGTTTATAGTGAATGGCTTTGTGTGCAACGTTCCTAATGCGCTCTAAATCCTTCACTGATGTGCCGCCATATTTTTGCACGACTAACATCGTTAACCTCCATCAGTATTCTTCGTTGTGTCTCGTCAATCACGTCAATATATATTTTGATCGCTCCATCCCACCAGGTTCCTCGTTCACCCCATTCTACCACAATTATACCCATTGTGAGAAATTCTTCTAAATCGAGTTGCTCCACGTCACTCGATTCCAGTCTGTACAGGTCTACATGGCAGAGTGTGATATTACCTTCATAGATGTTAATGATTGTAAACGAGGGACTTACCACATATTCCCAGTCATTGACACCAATACCCCTCGCAATACCTTTAACAAGTTGTGTCTTTCCTGAACCGAGGTCTCCGTATAAAATAAAAAGGTCGCCTTTTATTGCCTGTTTTCCTATGTGGTCGCCGATATCCCATGTATCAGAGGGTTGTTTCGATATAAACTCTATCCGTTCCATCTTTAATCGCCTTTACTGTTTCTCCTACATAGTTGAGCATATCACAGGCAAGAAGATCCATGTCAGTGAACCGTTCTAGCCAGCTATCAGCAATATATCCATGGATATAGGTTCCCAGTAAGGATGCTTCAACCGGTGAATAACCCTGCGAGAGAAGACCACCGATGAGGCCCGTGAGGATGTCACCACTTCCGCCCTTTGCGAGCGACTGATTGCCGGTAGGGTTTATGTATATATCACCGCGAGGATCACACACAATTGTCCGTGCTCCTTTCAGGACAAGGGTAACCCCGTGATGGGCTGTAAAGCGTTTACCCACACCGATCCTATCAGCGTTAATCTCCTGGGGTGATATTCCGGTTATGCGTGACAATTCTCCTGGATGGGGAGTAAATACAGCGTCTCCTCGTGTTTTTTTAATGATCGATGTATGTCCCTGGAAGGCGTTAATACCATCAGCATCTATGACACATGGTTTGGAAATCGTTGTATATAGCTTTCGTACAAGTTCCATGGTCTCAGGGTTCTGAGAAAGGCCCGGTCCCATAATGATAATATCTTTATCCTGAAGAACATCCATGATTTCATTATAGGAGGAAAGGAGAAAGAAGCCCGTACCTCTATCCTTCACAGGATATGTCATAACTTCAGTGAGTTTGACCTCCATAATATCATTGAGACGAGCAGGAATAAGGAGCGTTACTAATCCTGCCCCTATCGTGAGGGCTGCCATGGAAGCCATGTAAGCTGCCCCTGTTTTGCCAGGTGATCCAGCAATGACCGCTGCATGACCGTATGTTCCCTTGTGAGACCATGGTGTCCTCGTTTTTAAGAATGTTCTCAACAGGTTACCATCAATAACCTGAGCATCCCAGCCAAGTTTTGCTTCTGCCATAGAAGGCAAGGAAATGTCTACAACAGTTAGCCTGCCTGTATGAAATGCACCAGGGTAAAGGATGTGCCCTGTCTTTGGGTATGCGAAGGTAAATGTATGGGTGGCATTGATAGCGGTCCCGAGAGGTACGCCTTTCTCTCCATCGAGACCTGATGGTATATCCACTGCCATGACCGGTTTACGCGATTTATTAATTTCATCGATTGCCTTTTTTTCAACACCAGTAACAGGCTTTGAAAGACCGGTGCCAAAAATAGCATCAACAATAATATCAGACCGTGCCAGCTCATCTTTGAGCTTATGAATGTTTACAGGGCATTCATGAAGTTTTCCGCCCATTGAAAGATAGAGCCTCATATTAATGGCTGCATCACCCTTGAGATCCTTCGTCCTTCCGAGAAGAGTGACCACTGTTTCATAGCCATCTCGTACTGCGTAACGGGCAATGACAAAACCATCCCCGCCATTATTGCCTCTCCCGCAGACAATAAGCATACGATGTCCTTTAGCGAGGTATTGTTCTTGTATAAGTCTGTATGTTGTTCTCCCGGCATTTTCCATAAGCACTGATGAAGGTATGCCCCATGTTTGTATTGCGTACGAATCATACTGTGCCATTCTCGTGGGGGAGAGTAGTTTCATTATCTATTCCTCCTTTACTCAATCATAACAACTGATACGGCATAGGTCTTTTCATGAGATATGCTGACACCACTATACTCTTTGCCAGAGAATCGTATAAAAGGCTTGCCATTGTTCACCAAGACTTCAATGTCTCTCCATGGAAGGGGTTTCCCGTAGGCTTTCATAAAGGCTTCTTTTGCAGCAAACCTTCCCGCAATGGTCTCATGAAAGGTTTTTGTCTTGTTCATAGTGGTGCGCTCGTGGGATGTAAAAATCTTTTCGAGAAAGTGTTTCTCGTATCTCTCCATAATCCTGGAGATCCGTGAGATGTTTACAATATCAATACCTATCATAGCCATCCTCTGTTCTTATGTCTTTATAAGATCAATCATATCACGGATTGCCCTTTCAAGACCAACAAACAGAGCCCGCGCAACAATGCTGTGTCCTATACTCAGTTCATCGATTTCAGGGATGGCGGCTATTGCTTTGACATTGAAATAGTGGAGGCCGTGTCCTGCATTGACACCCAACCCCACTTCTTTACCAGTCTTTGCTGCAATAATAATCTTTGATAATTCATCTTCTTGTGCCTTTTCTGTCTTCGCATCACTGTAGGTACCGGTGTGTATTTCTATCATATCAGCAAGAATCTTTTTTGATGTTACGATCTGTGTTTTTTCAGGGTCTATAAACAGACTAACCTTGATGCCTTTATCATGTAACTGCTGGACAGTCTTTTTCAACTTTCCTGCATGGGTCACAACGTCAAGGCCGCCTTCTGTGGTAAGTTCTTCCCGCTTTTCTGGCACGAGCGTAACCATATCAGGTTTTATGTTACTGGCTATCCGTACCATTTCAGGGGTTGCAGCCATCTCAAGATTGAGTTTGGTTTTTACAACCTCCCTCAGGATTCGTACATCCCTGTCTTTGATGTGACGCCTATCCTCTCTCAGATGGACAATAATACCTGACGCACCAGCGATTTCTGCAATGGTTGCCGCATGGATGGGGTCGGGATAGTATGTGCCTCGTGCTTCTCGAACCGTTGCAATATGATCAATATTTACCATTAGTGCAGGCATCTAATTCCTCCTTATTGTCACGTGTATTGTGTCCGGTGTTATTTTTTTTAACACCATATTTTTTATTTCAAGAGGGACTTCAACTTCCTCTTCCTGTTTTACAAAATTACCATCTACCGGCACTGTGTTAATTGACAGTCGTTCTTCGAGTGATTCCCTGGTACCTACTGCATGGACATAATGGGGAGACCATGACTTGACTCTATAGGTGCCTTTCCATTTTTTGTGGAGTACGACTACTGTTCTTAAACGTTTTTCAATGATTTTGCTCAGCTCTATGGTAACACTTTCAAACGTTCTCTTCTCGATTCTGATTCCTTTGGGGACCTTTATATTCTCCTGTTTGATATGAACAATGTGACGGCCTTCATCAAAGTTTGTGAGCTCAATGGGTATCTGAATGTCAGTGGGTTTCACAAATTTGAGTATTGACCCTGGTCCTTTTATGAGGAGGGTCATTTCTTCTGGATGTACCTTTTTGACGATGAGGTTCTTATCCAGATTAATGAAAGAATAGGGTACTGTAATGGTCATGCTCGATTCATCAACATACATGACAGCAAACCAAATGAATATAGCAAGGAAAAGAGAGAATAATTTAAGCTGGTAATTATTCAGAATATATTTTCTTACAAGATTCATTCTATACGTCCGATGGTTGTAGTCTTAACCACTCTGAAATGATGCACGGGAACACGATTATCGTAATGTCTCCTGGAGAACCTTTTTAAGTACATCCCCGGAAATATTGGTAAAGATCTTTCCCTCATAACTGTACGAAATAATCCCTTTCTCTTCAGAAATAATAATACTCAGGGCATCTGTTACTTCTGTTATACCTATGCCTGCCCTGTGTCGTGTGCCAAGGCTCTTGTCAATGTTGTCCTGGGATGTGAGCGGGAGAATGCAACTGGCAGCTTTAATCCGGCCTTCCCGTATAATCATGGCCCCATCGTGGAGCGGGGAGGCTCCCTGAAAGATGCTGAGTATGAGTTCTGTGTTTACCTCTGCATCCAGGCGAATACCAATCTCCATAAATTCTTCGAGACCTACTTCCCGTTCGATAACGATGAGTGCCCCTGTCTTCCGTTTTGCCAGGATTACACATGCATTAATGAGCTCATCAAAGAATAGTGTTTCCTTTACATAAGAGATATTTCTAAAAAAGGGATTCTTTGCGAGTGCTATGAGCATTCTCCTGATATCATCCTGGAATATAACGACAATAATAAGAATAATAGAACTTACAAAGTTGTTGAGAATCCATCCGAGAGTGGCGAGTTCGAGTTTTTTTGAAACGTAGAACACAGAAAAGATAATGATAAATCCAATGACGAGTTGACCTGCCCGTGTACCTTTTATGAGCAAGAGTATCCTGTAAATAATGAAGGCCACAATGAGAATGTCTACAATATCCTGCCACCTTATGAGCTCTATCATACGTGCTTGACCGCTTCTACAAGTTGTATGACTTTTTTTGCCTTCCGGACATCGTGAACACGGAGAATATCTGCACCATTCCATACAGCAAGTGCTATACTTGCAAGGGTTCCTTCAGTGCGTTCATGGAGTGGTGAATCAGTAACCACACCAATGAATGATTTCATTGATGTACCAACAAGAATTGGTTTTCCAAGGTCCTTAAAGCGGGAGAGATGTTTAATGATTTTAAGATTGTCTTCCACCCGCTTTCCAAAACCTATACCAGGATCGAGTATAATATGGTCATCAGCGACACCGTGATGTGTTGCAAACTCTATTCTCTCAGTAAAATAGGTGCATAGTTCTGTGATCACATCGGTATATACCGGATCCTTCTGCATCGTTGCCGGTGTACCTTTAATATGCATAATAATAACCGTAGCGCCATGTTCACGGGCTATATGGACCATACGATCATCAAAGGTGAGCCCGCTGATGTCGTTTATAATTTGAACGCCCCGTTTGCATGCTTCGTCAGCAACCTGTGATTTATATGTATCTATGGAAAGCGGAATGTTTGATTGTGCTCGTATGCCTTCTATGACCGGGATGATGCGTTGTAGTTCTTCTTCCACAGAAATAGGAGTAGAAAACGGTCGAGTCGATTCCCCTCCTACATCGATTATGTCTGCACCGTCATCCACCATCTTCAGAGCATGCTGTACAGCCATCTCTGGTTCATAATAAGCACCTCCGTCAAAAAAGGAATCAGGTGTGACATTTAAGATTCCCATCAAAAGAGGTTTTCTTTTACATAGTGTCTCCTCTACCATTCCTTGTTTCTCGTATTATAGTATCAATTTCAGATCCATCAAGCACTTCCTTTTCTAAAAGAGCCTGTGCGATGGCGTGCAAAGATCCAATATTCTTCTGTTCTATATCCTTTGCCCTATCATAACACCCGGCAACAATATGTTTCAGTTCCTCATCAATCTCCTGTGCTGTTTTTTCACTGAAATCTCTATGGCGAGCAATCTCCTTTCCCAGAAAGATATGCTCCTCATTTTTCCCATAGTTCAGTGGTCCAAGTTTTTCACTCATACCCCATTCGCAAATCATCTTTCGTGCAATTTCTGTTGCCCGCTCAATATCATTGCCGGCGCCGGTTGTCTTGTGGTTTAAAACGAGTTCTTCTGCAACCCGTCCACCGAGGAGAATGGTAATATTATCGAGAAGATATTTCTTAGAATAGGTATGCCGTTCATCAATGGGGAGTTGCTGGGTAATGCCGAGAGCCCTCCCGCGGGGGATAATCGTTACTTTATGTATAGGGTCTGAACCTGGAATCATTTTTGCAACAAGGGCATGACCTGCTTCATGGTAGGCAGCGTTTCTTCGTTCTTCGAGAGGGATGATCATACTCTTTCTCTCTACACCCATGAGCACTTTATCCTTTGCATGTTCAAAGTCTTCCATTTCAATCTGCTTCTTATTCCTTCGTGCTGCTATGAGTGCTGCTTCGTTCACAAGGTTTTCAAGATCAGCGCCGGTAAAGCCAGGAGTGCCCCGCGCGATAATAGATAAATCCACGTTGTCAGAAAGAACAGTCTTTCGGGTGTGGACCTGAAGTATTGCCTCTCGGCCCTTCACATCAGGTATGGGGACAACAATCTGTCTGTCGAAACGTCCAGGCCTCAAAAGTGCGGGATCTAAAACATCAGGCCTGTTTGTCGCTGACATGACAATGACCCCTTCGTTTGATTCGAAACCATCCATCTCAACCAGTAATTGGTTCAGGGTCTGTTCCCGTTCATCATGTCCTCCTCCCAGACCTGCACCCCTGTGTCTGCCCACTGCATCGATTTCATCGATGAATATGATACAGGGGGCGTGTTTTTTCCCTTGGTTGAAAAGGTCACGTACGCGGGATGCACCCACACCAACGAACATTTCAACAAAATCTGACCCACTGATACTAAAGAATGGTACACCAGCTTCTCCTGCAATGGCACGGGCAAGAAGTGTTTTTCCTGTACCGGGTGAACCAACAAGCAGGACTCCCTTTGGTATTCTTCCACCAAGTTTTGTAAACTTTTTAGGATCCATGAGAAATTCAATAATCTCTTCAAGTTCTTCCTTTGCTTCTTCAATACCTGCCACATCCTGAAAGGTTACCTTGTTCGCTTTGTTGGTTATCAGGCGCGCCCGGCTTTTGCCAAATGCCATGGCTTTACCACCACCTGCCTGCATCTGTCTCATAAAAAAGATCCATACCCCTATGAGGAGCAGCATGGGAAACCACGATACGAGAAGGGATTGCCATATACCAGCTTCCTCCTCTGGTTTTGCCTGTATCTTCACGTGATGGTCTCGAAGGGTACGCATTAATTCAGGATCATCAGGCGCATAGGTTTTAAATTCTTTACCACCTGTATAGACACCGATGATGTTTCGTCCCTGTATGGTGACTGAAAGGATTTTATTTTGCTTGACAGCATCCACAAAATCACTAAAGATTACATTCTCATATTGTTTTTTTGGTTTGTAATAAACATTGAAGATAAAGAGACCCAAGAGTATGATAAATAACCATACGAAAATATTTTTATTGAGGGGATTTAACTGTGTATTTTTTGGCACCCATTCTTTTTACCATAAAACCCTTTTATTATCAATTAATTTCGCACAAACCGCAGCGGTTCAAATGTCATGTAAAAAACCCTCAAAAATAATAATGGTAAGGAGGGACAATGAATAGTGGAGTAGAGACCCACAGCAGAACAAAGACTGTCCTTGGTCTTATTGCTTCACCCAGGAAACTTGGGAACTGTGAAGTATTTGTTAAGGAGATAGGGAAAAACCTGCCACATGAGTACCGCCTCAACCTCATACGGTTGCCAGATCTTAGAATACTTCCGTGCAATGCCTGTTATGGATGTATTATGGGAAACCCGTGCCCTCACCATGATGATATGGCATTTTTGTTATCCTCCATAGCCCAGGCAGAGGCGGTTATTATTGCATCTCCGGTCTATTTTTTTGGAGCCCATAGTATTATAAAAAGAATTTTAGACAGAGGATTTCTTTTCTATAACATACTTAACGAAACCTACGGGAAGCCCTGTATTCTCATCAATATTTTTGGTATCAGGAACAGACTGGGTATTGCGCCTCAGAATCTCATAAGCCTTGCATTGTTTTTAGGATTAGATGTAAAAACCGTGGTCCAGATACAGGCTTCATTGCCTGGTGAGATTATAATGAAACAGATACATACAAGGAAGGCAGAGAGACTTGCAGGGATGCTTTTTTCAAAAAAGAAAGAACGTCAAACGTATGGATGCCCTTTCTGTGGGTGTGACGTGGTGAGAATAGAGAAGAGGTATTTTGTCTGCGGTGTTTGTCAGGGCCATTTTAGCATAGATGGTAAGGGAAGACGGATAAAGATTCGTGAAGGAGGTATTGTAGACAGCCTTTCACAGATGCTCCACCATAGAGATGTACTGAGGGGTTATAAAAACCGGTTCCTTGTGAAAAGGAGAGAGATTCTCAAAAAAACTCTGCCCTATCAAGATAGGGGTGAATGGATTAAACCACCTATGCTGTAAATTCCCGTATATCAACGGTATAGCCCATCTCTCTCAATCGCGACAGTACAGGATCAACATTGTCTGTATCGAGATGCAGGACAAGATCGTTTCGTTCAGGGTGTGAGGGTACCCAGAATGTTTTTATCTGAACCCCTGTTTTCAGAATATATTCCATTATCTTATGAATCTCATCCTTGTTACCAGCATTGTACACAGTAATCCGCTTTCCTGGCTCTCCGATGCCAAAGAGGGGGTTCAGAACTTTATAAAACACATCGTTTGTTGTTATGATGCCAATTACCCGATCACCTTCCACAACCGGGAGACACCCCACTCTGTTTTTCTGGGCTATTGCCACTGCCTTTTCCACAGTGGTCTCAGGCGTTACCGTGACCACGTTTGTTTTCATAATCTCTTTTACCGTCAATTTCGACATGAGATAAAAAAGCTGGCGTTGATTGTAGGGTGTTGTGGATGAAGGGCTTGCCTTTAAAACATCATCTTTTGTTATCAATCCCACAAGTTTCCCCTTATCAACAACCGGAAGACGACCTATTTTGTGAAATTCCATGATACGTTCTGCATCGAGCACATAGGTATCACTTGTTACTGTAATAACATTATGAACCATTATATCCTTGACTAACATGGCTGCAATCCTTTCTTAATAAGTATGGTAAGACATATTATATTTTTTCCACAGCTCGTAATGATTTTCTCAGTTTCTTCGGGAGTTTCTTGGGATTCCCCTTTAACATGGGTTTTGTTTCACCTTTGTTTTCTTCTGCATATTTCATTGCTTCATTCAACTTGATCGGTGTAATAAAAGGGATGCCACACCTCTTTGCTTCATCAATAATAGCTCGATCAGAACTCACAACAACAGTGCCTGCCTTTCTTTCATGAATCCTTTCAATAATAATCTCGTCTGCCGTCTCATGCATCTTGGAATAGATGATGGTTATTCCCTTATAGGTTTCCCATTGACGGTTCAGGGAATTGCCTCTATAAGCGTCGAAGACCACTGTTATATGTGTCTGTTTTTTCCTCTTATACAGAGCAAGCTTTTCAAGAAAGTCTTTCCTTACCAGTTCGAGGTGATATGGACCAGATATCCGGGGAGCCTGTATCCTGTTTATATAGTTATAGCCGTCAATAATAAGGTGAAGCATGATCAGCTCTGGTATTGAGATAGAGTATGCACCGTATCTGAGGCTACAGGTACGTGAGCCAGTGGCTGTATTCCTTATGCATACCCCGAGCCACCTCAAAAAACTTTTTCTGAATGCGTAAGGTCACTGGACCAGGCTTTCCTTCACCTATGTTTCTTCCATCTACTTCACGCACAGGAGTGACCTCAGCTGCAGTGCCTGTAAAGAATACCTCATCAGCAATATACAACTCATCCCTGGTAAATCGTTCCTCCCGTACTTCAAAACCCATGTCCTTGGCTATTGTGATAACCGAGCTTCTGGTTATGCCAGGAAGAATGGAAGTAAGCGGAGTTGTCTTGATCACATTATTGCGGAGTATAAAAATATTTTCACCGCTTGCTTCAGAAATATACCCTTCTGTGTCAAGCATGATAGCCTCATCAAATCCAGCACCAATTGCTTCTCGCTTCGCAAGGATTGAATTCACGTATTGACCATTGATCTTACCCTTTGTCATGCCAACATTGACGTGATGTCTGGTAAAGGAAGAAATTTTTGCCCTGATCCCATTCTTCAAACCTTCATCGCCAAGGTATGCACCCCATACCCAGCTGATTATTGCAACCCTTACTTGAAAATCTTTTACGTATAATCCAAGTTGGCTGTGCCCCATAAAGACGATGGGTCTGATATAACATTCGGTGAATTTGTTCACCTTCACAATCTCTTTGCAGAGGTTGATAATCTCCGGTTTTGAGTAGGGGATGTCGAGTTGTACGATGTGGGCTGAATCAAAGAGTCTGTCAATATGTTCGTTGAGCTTGAATATGGCACTCCGGCCATCATGACATTCATAACAGCGTATACCTTCGAAAACACCGACGCCATAATGGAGTGTGTGGGTACAGACATGGACATTGGCGTCATCCCAGTTAACGAATTTTCCATCCATCCATATTTTGTCAGCTCTCATGGTCCTTCTGGTTCTCCTTTGTATAGTAGTTGTGTGCAATTTTATCTAATACACCGTTTATAAATTCTCTGGAACCTGCACCTCCATATTTCTTGCTCAATTCTATTGCTTCGTCGATAGCAACCTTCATGGGTATATCAGGTGCAAAGAGCATTTCATAGACTCCTATTCTCAGAATATTCTTATCCACATACGTAATACGATTCATCTTCCAGTGCTCACTTGCCTCTGCTATGTACGTATCAATAGTTACCTTTTCACGGGTAATTCCCGAAAGAAGTTGTCGTGTGTATGCGATGACGTCAGCGTGGTATGGGAATGTTTCGCAGTATCGCTCTAATGCTCGTTCAGGATCATCAGCATTCGTTTCCATCTGGTAGAGCATTCTCAACGCTATCTCTCGTGCTTTCCTTCGCCGCACAAAGTCTTTTCCTTTAAAAGATTAACCATTTCTATTACTGATATTGCTGCGTCATAGCCTTTGTTGCCTGATTTTGTTCCTGCCCTTTCAATTGCCTGCTCAATATTTTCACTGGTAATAATACCGAAGGATATTGGTTTTTCGCACTCAAGGGAAATCTGGGCTATACCTTTCGTCACCTCAGAAGCAATGTAATGGAAGTGTGGTGTAGCACCCTTGATTACTGTTCCAAGACATATAATACCGTCAATATCCTTTTTTTGCGCAAGTCGTTTTGCCACAAGAGGAATTTCAAAAGACCCTGGTACTCTGTAAATGGATATCATATTGTCATCGGCACCGTGTCTTTTTAAGGCGTCCAGAGCACCCTCAAGGAGCTTATCAGTGATGAAACTATTGAATCTGCTTACCACTATTGCGAACTTAAAACCTTTTGCAATCAGTTTTCCTTCATACACTATGCTCATAGCATCTCCTATATATTATTAAGAATGTGACCAAGCTTTTCCTGTTTGGTCTTGAGGTACGCAATATTATCCTTTGTTGGTGACATCTCTATGGGTACCCGTTCAATAATCTGGAGACCATAGCCTTCAAGGCCTTTAATTTTCCGCGGGTTGTTTGTGAGAAGTCTCATTTTGTGAACTCCGAGATCATGTAGAATCTGTGCACCGATTCCGTAGTCACGAAGGTCAGGAGAAAATCCAAGGGCAATGTTTGCTTCCACAGTATCATGGCCATGATCCTGGAGGCAATAAGCCTTTAATTTATTAATAAGACCGATACCGCGTCCCTCCTGCCTCATATAAAGAAATACACCCTTGCCTTCCTTTTCAATCATTTTGAGTGCCGTATGGAGTTGTTCTCCGCAGTCGCATCTCATGGAACCAAGCACATCGCCGGTGAAACACTCAGAGTGAACCCTCACAAGCACCACATCATCAGGGTTTATTTCACCCTTGACAAGGGCAAGATGTGCTGCCTTATCAATATCGTTTTCATAGCCAATAAGTGTAAACTCACCACCGTATCGGGTAGGAATCCGCGTTTCCGCTACTCGCCGTACGAGCTTCTCATACCGCATCTTGTATTTAATGAGATCTGCAATGGTTACGATTTTCAAATTGTGTTTTTCAGCAAAGATTTCGAGATCAGGCATCCGTGCCATGGTACCATCTTCTTTCATGATTTCACATATTACACCAGCAGGTTTTAACCCAGCAAGTTTCGCAAGATCAATCGATGCCTCAGTATGGCCAACCCGTACAAGGGTTCCACCCTTTTTCCCCATGAGAGGAAAGATGTGTCCTGGCCGTACAAGGTCATCAGGGGTTGTCTTTTCATCTATGGCAACCCGAATGGTATGGGCTCTGTCATAGGCTGAAATGCCTGTAGTAATTCCCTTTTTTGCTTCTATTGAAACAGTAAAGGCAGTCTTATGGGGAGAGGTATTGTCCTGAACCATGAGGGGAAGATCGAGTTCCTTAGTCCGCTCTTCTGTGAGAGAAAGACATATGAGTCCACAGGCATAGCGGGCCATAAAGGTTATGATCTCAGGTGTTACCTTTTCTGCAGCCACCATGACATCGCCTTCATTCTCCCTGTCCTCGTCATCAACAATGATGACCATTTTTCCTTCCCGGACATCATTGATTACATCTTCTATTTTTGAAATAGCCATGCCTTTACCCCAAACGTTGTATTATAAATTCATTTCTCCTTTATAAATCCGTGGTTATAGAGAAAATCTATGTCAATATCCTTTTTGGATTCTTTCTTCAAAAAGTTTGCTATATATTTTCCCACTACATCTGTTTCGATATTGACCTTGTCCCGTAAACGCTTACCCGTTATAGTTGTATGTGTGGCTGTATACGGGATTATGTTAACTATAAAATTATTATCACGTTGACTATTCACTGTCAAGCTTATTCCATCCACTGCCACAGAGCCTTTCACAACAATAAATGGTGAAAAATGTGAAGGTATTTCAATGGTTAGCTGAACAGAGTCACCCTCTTTTTGTATTCCCACTATTGTACCTATACAATCTACGTGGCCTGTAACAAAGTGGCCTCCAAACCTTCCTGTTGCCTTCATCGAGCGCTCGACATTTACCATCATGCCTGCCTCTTTCTGTTTGAGCGTCGTAATATGGAGTGTTTCCAGAGAAGCATCAACACACACAACATCCTTCTCGATACTGACAACAGTGAGACAAACACCATCGATTGCAATACTCTCACCCTGAGTAATAGGCTCTCCCTGCTGGGGTATTCTGATAAAGAACTCCCATTTGCCACTTCTTTTATTAATGTGGGTAATCGTGCCTATTGTTTCAATGATTCCTGTAAACATAGCCTTCTATGTATATATCCTCTTTAAATCTTTTGATGGCTGTTACCTGTATCCTGAACGCATCTTTCAAAAAATCAACACCTCTGCCCCCAATGAGATTCAATGCATTCTTTCCTCCAATGAGGATCGGAGCATAGAAAAGCATTACCTTATCCACCAATCCCTCTCTGAGAAATGCACCATTCAATTCACTGCCACCTTCAAGAAGGAGTGTGACAATTTCCCGTTTGTACAACTCTTCATTTATGTGGTGGAGTGATAGTCTGCCATATTCATCTTGTGGCACCTTAATAATGTCAAACCCCAGGGATTTTAATTTCGCCTCTTTCTCTGTTCGTGAATCCTCTGCAGCAAATATCCACGTTTTATATTTCTCACCTGTTTTTACGACATCACAGGTAAGAGGGATTCTCAATTTTGAGTCCAGGATAATACGGACAGGATATTTTTTTGGTCTCGGTATCTTTGGAATGAGTAGGGGATTATCAAGAATGATAGTGTTAATACCTACCATAATCCCATCTACTTCTGACCGTAGCTTTTGCACAACCCGTCGCGATTCTTCATTGGATATCCATTTTGAATCAAATGTTTTTGTTGCTATCTTTCCATCAAGACTGAGTGCTGCTTTCAAAATAATAAATGGTCGTTTTTTCTCCATGTACATTATGAACGCTTCATTAAGTTTACGTGCCTCCTCTTCAAGGAGGCCAACCTTTACTTCAATACCTGCTTTTCGCAAAGCCTCAATACCCTTTCCATTGACCTCTGGATTGGGATCAACCATGGCAACCACAACCTTTTTGATGCCTGCTTTCATAATGGTATTGGTACAGGGTGGAGTTTTTCCTGTATGAACACAGGGTTCAAGATTCACATAGAGAATAGCGCCTGTTGTTGATTCCTTCGCCTCATTGATTGCCTCTATTTCAGCATGGGGCAGTCCTGCTTTTTTGTGGTACCCCTTGCCTACAATACGTCTGTTTTTTACCACCACAGCACCAACCATAGGGTTTGGCGATGTGGTCCCGATCCCCCGTCTTGCGAGGGATAAAGCAAGACGCATATAATCTTCGTCTTTCACGTTTCACCCTTTTTCAGAACAAGATTCTTTAGTTCGTCCATAAATTCATTGATATCCCTGAATTGTCTATAGACCGATGCAAAACGAACGTATGCTACTTCGTCAAGGTCTTTGAGGGCCTCCATCACCATCTCTCCAATATCTGACGCCTTTACCTCTCGTTCTCCTTTCTCAAGAAGATTATATTCAATGCGCGATGCAATCTTTTCAAGGTTTGTAATACTGATTGGCCTTTTTTCGCACGCCTTTTTTAACCCGTTGAGAATCTTGCTTCTATCGAAAACCTCTCGCCTGTTATCCTTTTTAATTACCAGCGGAAGACCCTCCTCGATGCGTTCTGCTGTGGTGAACCGTTTGCCACACTTAAGGCATTCCCTCCGTCTCCGTATAGTATCCATCTCTTTACTCATGCGGGAATCAAGGACCTTGCTCTCCGTATAGTTACAGAAGGGACATTTCATGTTTTGACCTTTGATGAAGATTTTTTCAATGGTGTGGCGTTTGGTATGGCGATTTTCTTGAGACCAATACCTGATTCTTTTATGAGTTCCAGTGAGAGCTTATCCGGATAGCCATCACAGTAAAAGACCTGTGCAATACCTGCATTGATTATCATCTTAATACAGATAGAGCAGGGGAGGTGTGTTGAATAGAGGGCAGCACCTTTGATGGGGACACCATGAAGGGCAGCCTGAATAATAGCGTTCTGTTCTGCATGGAGACCCCTGCAGAGCTCATGTCGCTCACCCGATGCAACCTTCATCATCTCACGAATGCATCCCCTGTCGAGGCAATGTTTAATACCAGTCGGAGCACCATTATATCCTGTAGAAAGGATTCTCTTATTTTGCACAATCACTGCACCAACGCTTCGCCTGATACAGGTGGATCGTTTTGAAACAAGGTGTGCAATTTCCATAAAATAGGTGTGCCAATCAGGACGATTGTACTTCATGTGACAACAGGAGACGAGTAACAAGGAAATTGCTCGCAGAGTTGACGGACAGCGAGTTTAACCTCTGAATAGATGGATTCATTGTGAATATTATTGAGCACCCTGTCAATATATTCCCCGATACGCTCCATCTCAGGTTCTTTCATTCCCCGTGTGGTTACAGCAGGAGTTCCTATTCGTATGCCACTGGTAATAGCAGGACTTTTAGTGTCAAAAGGTATCAGGTTTTTATTCACCATGATGCCGCTCTTTTCAAGGGCTTCCTGTGCATCCTTACCAGTTAAGTTTTTACTGGTAAGATCCACAAGAAACAGATGGTTATCTGTCCCGCCCGATACAATTCTGTATCCTCTCCTTTCCATACAGTGAGCAAGATACTGTGCATTTTTAATAATCTGCAACTGATAGTCCCTGAAGTGTGAGCTCATGGCTTTTTTTAATGCAGTAGCTTTAGCTGCAATAACATGCATAAGGGGACCACCCTGAATGCCGGGGAAGATTGCCTGGTCTATTGCCTTGGCAAACTCTTTTTTGCAGAGAATGAGGCCTCCCCGTGGTCCACGGAGTGTTTTATGGGTCGTCGTTGTCACAAAGTGGGCATGTTCTACAGGACTGGGGTGATAGCCTGCTGCAACAAGCCCTGCAATGTGTGCCATATCCACCATAAGATAGGCTCCTGCTATATCAGCAATCTCTCTGAATCGCTTGAAATCTATGGTTCGCGAATAGGCACTTGCGCCAGCAATGATAAGTTTTGGCTTTTCTTTTACAGCAATCTCTTGTATTTCGTCATAGTCGAGCAACTCGTCTTTTTGAGAAACACCATAGGCCACTGCATTGTAGAATTTACCTGAAAAACTGACACGCGCCCCATGGGTGAGGTGACCACCATGGGCGATATTCATGCCGAGTATTGTGTCACCTATATTAAGGACTGCAAAGAAAACACCCATGTTTGCCGCAGAACCAGAGTGGGGTTGGACATTTGCATGCTCTGCATGAAAGAGCTCTTTTGCCCGCTCGATGGCGATACGCTCTATGTCATCGTAATAGAGACAACCACTGTAATATCGTTTTCCGGGATACCCTTCAGCGTATTTGTTGGTAAGAATGGATCCTTGGAGCTTGAGAATGTCACTGTCCACATAATTTTCTGAAGCAATCAGGATGAGACTGTATTCTTCCCTTTCAAGCTCACCCTGGAGGGCTGTGACAATTCCCCTATCGTCTATATCCATATGACTATTGTTTATGAGGTTTTTTCCCACGTTGCTATCTTTTCAATCCGTCGCTGGTGTCTTCCACCCTCAAAGGGTGTATCAAGCCACACCTTTACAATCTCTTCAGCAAGCCCCTTACCCGTTGTCCTTCCTCCAAGAACAAGGATATTGGCATCAAGATGTTTTCTGCTCTGAATAGCAGTATAGAGGTCATGTACAAGGCTTGCACGTATGCCTTTTACTTTATTTGCAATAATGCTCATACCAACGCCTGTTCCACATAGGAGAATGCCCCGATCAGCTTCGTGTGATGAAACCAAGCGAGCAACCTGTAATCCATAGTCAGGGTAGTCAACAGACGTTTCATTGTCTGTGCCCACATCAATGACATGAATACCATTTTCCAGAAGCACCTTTTTTATGTGTTCCTTTAATTCGTATCCTGCGTGGTCAGCACCGAGCGCTACCTTCACTGAGGAAATCTCCTAAATACAAGTGTTGAATTTGTACCACCAAAGCCAAAGGCATTGGACATGGCAACCGTAATGTTGTGGGGTCGTGCGTGATTGGGAACATAATCGAGATCACATTCAGGGTCAGGTGTTTCATAATTGATGGTTGGCGGACATACCCTGTCTCTGATACTCAGGATGGTAAAAATGGCTTCAACAGCACCGGCTGCTCCCAGAAGATGGCCAGTCATTGATTTGGTAGAGCTTATAGGAATTTTGTATGCATGGTCTTTAAAGACCTGTTTGATTGCCAGTGTTTCAATCTTGTCATTCAGGTCCGTTGATGTACCGTGGGCATTGATATAATCTACTTCCTGTGGCGATACGTTGGCATCTCGTAACGCCATATTCATGCACCGTATGAACCCATCACCATCTGGACAGGGCGCGGTGATGTGATAGGCGTCCCCGTTATATCCCTGACCAATAATCTCAGCATAGATCTTTGCACCTCGTTTCAGTGCGCGTTCAAGCTCTTCAAGGATAAGAATTCCCGCACCTTCAGCAACGACAAATCCATCCCTGTCTCGATCAAAAGGCCGGGAAGCCTTTTCAGGCTGTTCATTTCTTCTGGAAAGTGCTTTTGCTGCATTGAATCCACCCACTGTCAGAGGCGTGAGGTTTGCCTCTGTCCCACCAGCTACTATAACATCAGCATCACCGTATTGAATAATCCTCAATGCGTTACCTATACAGTGAGCACCGGTGGCACAGGCTGTAACAATACAGAGATTTGGCCCTTTGATGCCATGTGCTATTGCGATATGACCCGGTGCCTCATTCGCAATGAGCATGGGGATAAAGAAAGGCGATATCCTGCTGGGTCCTCGTTCCAGAAGGATGGTGTGATATTTTTCTAATGTTGGTAACCCACCGAGGCCTGTGCCAACAACAACACCAACCCTTTCAGGATCTTCCGACGCCACAGTGAGTTGTGCATCATCCATGGCAATCTTTGTTGCCGCAAGGACATACTGGATAAAAAGGTCCATCCTCCGTATCTCTTTTGGAGAGATATAATCCTCTGGTTTGAAATCCTTCACTTCTCCGGCAAACCGTGTTTCGTGCTGACTTGCATCGAATCGGGTTATAGGCCCTATGCCTGATTCACCATTAAGAATCCGTGACCAGACGTTATCTATTCCTGTACCAAGAGGAGTAACGAGACCAACCCCTGTAACAACAACACGTCGCTTCACAGTTCCCTCTGCTACTTTTTCATATGTTCTTCAATATATCTGATTGCATCACCCACTGTTTCTATCTTCTCTGCATCTTCATCAGGAATCTCAATCCCATATTCATCCTCAAGAGCCATAATTAACTCAACAATATCCAGTGAATCTGCTCCCAGGTCATCGATAAATTTTGCTTCAGGTACAACCTCGCTTTCGCTGACTCCGAGTTGATCCACTATCATTTTCTTGACCTTTTCAGTAACTGACATCTAACCACCTCCTCAATAAAATTAGGAAATATCAGTCTTACATATATAAACCACCATTAACGTGTATGACCTCCCCTGTAATATAGCTTCCATAGTCTGAAAGGAGGAAGTATACTACACGGGCAACATCCAGCGGTTCTCCAAATCTCCGTAAGGGTATGAGTTTAAACATATCCTCTTTGGTCTTGTCCTCTAATGCTTCAGTCATTTTTGTTCGTATAAATCCAGGCGCTATGGCATTTACCCTTATACCACGTTCACCATACTCTTTTGCAACACTTTTTGTAAAACCAATAAGACCTGCCTTACTTGCTGCATAATTTGACTGACCCGCATTCCCCATGACTCCAGCAATAGAGGAGATATTCACTATGCTGCCTCCTGTTTTTAACATATGGCGTATGACCGCCCTCGTACAATTAAAGGCACCCTTCAGGTTCACTGCAAGTACCCTGTCCCAATCCTCTTCTTTCATGCGTATCAGCAACTTATCGATGCTTATGCCGGCATTATTGACAAGATTATTAATTTTTCCCATTTCCCGCATAACACTATTGACCGCGCTTTCTACTGAGGAAAAGTCTGTCACGTCAACCGTATAAAAGGATGCCCTTTGTCCTCTTTCTGTGACTTCCCGTATTGCATCACTTCCATCGATGACATCAAATATAACCACATCACCACCATGAGCGGCAATGAAATCAACAATAGCCCTTCCTATTCCCTGGGAACCACCGGTAACAATCGTTACTGTGCCGTTCATACAATAACATCCTTTATCGCAGGAATATCGTCCATACTTTCTATGCTGACACAGGGGGTGCCCGGTACAATCCGTTTAATGAGATTGGTTAGTACCTTTTGGGGACCCACCTCAAGAAAGACCTCAACACCCTCATCCACCATTCTTCTGATAGACTTTTCCCAAAGGACAGGCGAGAACATCTGTCTGTATAGTTTTTCTTTCACCTCGACTTTGTCTCGAGACGGTGTGGCGTCTACATTATAGACAACAGGGGTAGCGAGATCACGGTCAGGTATTGTATCAAGCTCTTGTTTAAGTTGCTCTGCAGCATGTTTCATAAGGGGACTGTGGAACGGTCCAGAAACATTTAAAAACACAGCCTTCTTGTATCCTGTGCCTTTAAGTTTCTCAACAGCTTCTTTGAGTGCGTCGAGAGTGCCTGACAGAACCACCTGTTCAGGAGAATTAATATTTGCAGGTACCGCCACATAGTTGTCCCGGGAAATACTCCGTAAAACAGGTTCTATAATCTCAATCTGTGCGCCTATGAGTGCGACCATTCCACCCTGTCCTTTTGGACAGGCTGCTTCCATGAGAAGACCCCGTGTTCGTGTTATGCGGATGGCATCGTCAAATGTAAAGTAGCCACTCGTGAGTAATGCAGTGTACTCGCCGAGACTATGGCCAGCAATAAGATACGGTGTTACGGGGAACGCTTTGGTAAGGTATTTCCATAGAGCATACGCAACGAGTAATACTGCTGGCTGTGTATTATAGGTCTGTCGTAATTCTTCCTCAGGACCATTGAAGCAGAGGTTTGATAAAGAGAATCCAAGAATGCTATCAGCTCTCTCGAAGAGTGTTTTCACATCTCCATCCATATCGTATAGTTTCTTGCCCATGCCCACATACTGGGACCCCTGTCCTGGAAAAACGATGCCAACCTTTTTCATCTTATTTTTTCCTTTTCCTTGAGGCTGCTTCTTTGATAAGTTCCAGGGCAATGACATTCCGCTGTATCTGGTTTGTCCCTTCGTAGATCTGAAGTATCTTTGCATCTCGCATCATCTTTTCCACCGGGTACTCTCTCATATACCCATAGCCACCAAATATCTGAATAGCGTCGACAGCAACTTTCATAGCCATATCACTGGGAAATACCTTTGCCATGGCAGAGACTTTAGAGAAATCCTTTGGATTGCTATCTATGTACCGTGCCACAGCATAGACAAGAGCTCTGGCTGCTTCAATCTGTATTGCCATGTCAGCAAGCATATGCTGTATTGCCTGAAATGAGATAATCTTTTTTTCAAATTGTTCCCGTTCACGTGCATAGTCAACCGCAGCTTCTAAGGCTGCCTGGGCAAGGCCAACTGCCTGGGCACCTATGCCAGGGCGTGTTCTATCAAAGGTGCGCATGGCAATAATAAATCCCATCCCCTCTCTACCTATAACATTTTCCTTTGGCACAAGGCAATCCTGGAATATAAGTTCTCGTGTGGCTGAAGCCCGAATGCCAAGTTTCTTTTCCTTTTTTCCAAAGGAAAATCCATCCATACCCTTTTCCACTATAAATGCGGTTGCACCGCGCCCCCCTTTACTTCTGTCAGTCATTGCAATGACAGTGTAAATCTCAGCTTCACCACCATTGGTAATCCATTGTTTTGTGCCATTGAGAACGTACCCCTGTTCTGTTTTTCTTGCTTCTGTCCTTATTCCCTGGGCATCACTCCCTGCATTTGCTTCAGTGAGTGCAAAGGCAGCAAGTTTCTTACCGCTTGCAATAAGAGGAAGATACCGCTGTTTTTGCTCCTCAGAGCCACCGAGGAGAATAGGGTAGGCACCAAGAAGGCTTGCTGCATAGCTTACCGATACTCCCAGACACGCTTTGCTCAATTCTTCTACCACAATACAGTTTTCAAAGCTGCCTCCGCCCATACCACCGTACGTTTCAGGTATACTGACGCCAAAAAGGCCTGTGTCAGCACATATCTTCATAATGGCCCAGGGGAATTCCTCTTTTTCGTCAAGCTCTGCTCTGATGGGAAGCACCTTTTCTTCAGCAATCTTCCGGGCAAGAGCCTGGATACGTTTTTGGTCCTCTGTCAGGAAGTAATCCATTATAGAATCTCCTATGATTTGAAATAACTAATCATTGTTTCTTTAATAGAGTCATTCAGATTTTTATCAACAAAGTTATGGGCAAGCCGTATGGCATTTTTAATTGCCCGTTCGTTTGACTTACCGTGGCAGATGATACAGACACCATCGATACCAAGAAGCGGTGCGCCACCGTATTCAGAGTAATCTACTTTTTTCTCTAACTCTTGAAAGGCGTCTTTCATGAAGAAATAGCCAACTCTCTTCATAATACTCTTTTCCATGCTTTCCTTTAAAAAGATGAGCAATGACTCTGCAATGCCCTCAGCTATTTTCAGTGCCACATTACCTACAAAACCATCACACACCACCACATCAGCCCGTCCATTGTAAAGGTCCGTACCTTCTACATAGCCGATATAATTCAGATCCACTGTTTTCATGAGATCGTGAGCCTCTCGAGTCAGTTCATTACCCTTTGTTTCCTCTTCACCATTGCTGAGAAGGCCGATTCGTGGGGATTTAATGCTGAAAACGGATCGCATAAAGGCATCTCCCATGATGGCAAACTGAATGAGGTGAGCTGGTTTACAATCAACATTACCACCCGCATCGAGAAGCACAGTAACGCCTCTGGCTATATTTGGATGAAGGGTTGCAATTGCCGGCCTGTCGACCATGCCAATTCTTCCCAGCGTAAATATTGCAAAGGCAAGGGCTGCACCAGAGTTGCCAGCAGTTACCACTGCTTGCACAGAGCCTGATTTCAAAAGCTCAAATCCACGGTTCATGGATGAATCCCGTTTTTTCCGTAATGCACTTGAGGGTGCTTCATGCATTTCCACAGCCACGGGTGTATGGACAATCTCTATGCCTTTTGGTTCTTTTATGAGAGGTTTAATTAACTCCTCATTACCGGTGAGGACAATCTGATCTACGATTTTTTCCCGGCACGCAGATTCAGCTCCCCTCACGACCGCCTGGGGTGCAAAATCCCCGCCCATAGCATCCACCGCTATACGTACCATGCTGTTATGCTTCCTTAATCTCGAGATATTGTTTCCCCTTGTACATGCCGCATTTAGGACATACAACGTGCGGCAACTTGGGTTCTCTGCAATGGGGGCATAACACAACATGAACAGGTTTTACCGTGTAGTGGGTTCTGCGTTTATCCCTTTTTGATTTTGATGTCTTACGTTTTGGAACAGCCATGGTTTCTCCTCGTATAATTTAATTCATGAAAGGTTTGAGTTTTTCTGCTAACAGCGTGTAAGAATTTTTATGGCACGTACATTCTTCTATATTTTTATTTTTACCACACACATCACAGAGCCCCTTGCATGCGTCGTGACAGAGTGGTTTTATTGGTATATTGAGCACAACCTCTTCGTATATGTACGGATCAACGTCAATCTCATCACCTTCAAAATAGTATATATCAAGGTCATCGCCTTTTAGTTCAAGCTCTGCTACATGAGGGGTCATTTCCTTGGGAACAAGTTCAATATCTATGGTGGTATGTAAGGGGAGAAAGAATTCCTCAAGACATTTTGCACAGGTAAGGGTGATGGTGCCATCAATGGAACCTTTAATGCTGATGAGCTTGTCAAACTTTGTTATGGTGATGGTATATTCTATGGGAGAAAAGACTGTTGATTCTCCCTCAATACGTCTGTAGTTCATGTCATCAAGGGTGCCCGAGACAACAATATGATCCTCTATTTCTGAAAGTTTAATTATCATGCGTTCACCTTATTTTGAGTGTGATAATATAAAAGTTTGACTTTTGAATGTCAAGGAAATTAACTCATTGTAATTCTTGTATTTTTTGAATTATTGTTTGAAAGACCTCCTCAGTGATAGGGATGGAAAGGAGCTTATTCCTCTCTTTTTCGCCTTTTACAATCTTTATATCGGATTTTTTTATATTGAAAATGGAGGCGAGAAATTCTATCAGTTCTTCATTCGCCCTTCCCCTCTGAGGAGGCGAAGTAAGTTTGATTTTAAGTGAAGAACCTTCATATCTTATCTCTTTCTTTTTTGCATGTGGTATGACCTTGAGTGGAATCTTCATATATAGCCATCAATGGCGTAGCGTGTATCAACCCATGCCAATCCGGTAAAGCATTTCAACAAGAAATTTTTGAAGCACCATAACCATGATTATAAGAATAAGGGGCGCAATATCAACCATGCCAATGCGTGTGGGAATGATTTTTGCGATTCTGAAAGAGATAGGATCAACAAGGGCATAAATAAAACGTACCACAGGATTGAATGGGTTTGGTCTCACCCAGGAAAGGATAGCACGGACAACAATGATCCAGAGGTATATTTCCAGGATTATATCCACTATGCGCGCTATGGGTATCATGAGGCCGGTCAACTGGTACCTCCTATATGAAATTAGACACAGCACGTGATGGTTCAATCACTGTGCCCACAAGAACGGTTCCTTGTAACTCTTTTATTGCAACCTCAGTAAATTTATTTATGAGGTTTTTTGTAAAGGGGATCGTTACAGGAATATAGTTGTCTGTATACCCTCTCATCAAGACGGTATTATATTTCTTAGCTTCAGGAAGAATCTTAACCCGGCGGTTCATGAACCGCATGCAGAATGCCTTTCGTTTCAGTCCATCAAGCTGACGGAGCATCTGAACACGTTTCCGTTTAACAGACTCAGGTACCGCAGGCGTCATGGTTGATGCTACTGTACCTTGCCGTGGAGAAAAAGGGAATATATGCATGTAATAGATAGGGCTTTTTTCAAGGAACCTGTAGGTCTCCATGAATGCAGCATCATCCTCTGTGGGGAACCCTGCAATAACATCCACCCCGATAGCCACATCAGTGATGCCTGTTTGGAGTTTATGAATACTGTCATCCACCATAGTTCGGGTGTATTTTCTACCCATGCTTTCAAGGATTCTATCAGAGCCACTCTGAAGTGAGATATGAATATGTTTTGCAATTTTATGCGATTGGGCAACAGCCGTGATGAACCTGTCATTGATGTATAAAGGGTTGATGGAACTCAAACGTATCCTCTGAGGAGTGTCACTCTGCTCGAGGGCATGGAGCAAATCCGTAAGGTCATGGCCTGTAGCGGTGTCCATGTACAATGATAATTCAATGCCGGTGAGGACTACCTCCTGAACCCCTTTTTCCTTTAATGTACTGAGAACTTGTACAATATCCTGTATGGATCTACTCCGTGGTCCTCCCCGGGCATAGGGGACAATGCAATAGGTGCAGAATTGATTGCAGCCGTCCTGTATCTTGAAGAAAAACCTCGTTTTGTTCGTGGGTAATCCATCACTACAGTGTTCTTCAAGGAAGTTCGTCTGGAGAGGACTAACATACCTGCCTCTGTGATGTAGCCATTGTTCGACATGGAATTTCTCATAATTTCCCAGAACCAAATCCGCATCGCAGTCTTTATCTGAATAGACCTGTGCATGACAGCCAGTAAGAATGATTTTTACATTTTTGTTTGTCTGTCTGACGTGGTTGACAAACCTCCGTATATCTCGTTCTGCATTGTCTGTAACTGTACATGCATTGATGACAACCACATCTGTATCTGAGAGCAGAGATGGTATGAGGCCTGCGTGTCGCAATCTTTCTGATATGATATAGGAGTCCCACTGATTTGCTTTACAGCCTGCTGTATAGATATAGAATTTCATAGCTCCTTACGCAGTGAACTATCCTCATGGCTTACAGAGTGGAGAGAGGGCTCTGAGTCTTTTGACAATATCAGGAATAACCGAGATCACATAGTCGATATCTTCTTCAGTATTTATTCTTCCAAGGCTGAATCGTATAGCACTCTGACAGACTTCGGGAGCAAGGCCCATGGAAAGGAGAACGTGAGAAGGTTCTGAAGAGCCTGATGCACAGGCAGAGCCAGAGGAGACAGCTATCCCGTGGATATCGAGGGCCGTAAGTAATGATTCAGCTTCCACATATTCGAAGCTAAGATTGAGTGTATTGGGTAACCTGAGGGTAGGGTGTCCATTCAATCGGACATGATCAATCCTTTTGAGTATTCCATCAAGAAGCCTTTGCCTCAGAGATTCTATCCTTTTGGTTTCTACCGTCAGTTCGTTTTTTATAATTTCACAGGCCTTTCCGAATGCCACGATGCCGATGATATTCTCAGTACCTGCCCGTCGCCCTTGTTCCTGGTGGCCTCCATGGATGAGATTATCCATTTCTATGCCTCGTCTCACAAAGAGTGCCCCAACGCCTTTTGGTGCATACACCTTGTGCCCTGAAAAGGTTGCTATATCCACAGGTAATCGTTCCATATGGATATCTATCTTGCCAAGAGCCTGAACCATATCAGAATGGAATAGTATACCGTGCTCCCGGGCAATTCCGCCGATCTCTTCAACGGGAAGAAGATTGCCTGTCTCATTGTTGGCATACATAACAGAGATAAGGATTGTACCTGGTTTTATAGCCTTCTTTACATCGTCTGGTTCGATGAGTCCACAGCTATCCACTGGAAGAAATGTAATGTCGAATCCGTGTGATTGAAGATAGTTACACGTATTCAACACACAGGGGTGTTCAATCTGTGTGGTGATAATATGGTTCCCTTTTGTATGTTTTGCATATGCCACACCCTTCAGTGCATGGTTGGCGCCTTCTGTACCGCAACTTGTAAAGACTATCTCGTCTTCATGGGCATGGATCATTTCTGCCACATGCTCCCGAGCCTCATCAAAGAGTATCCGCGCCTCCCTTCCTTCCTGGTGAATACTTGAAGGGTTTCCAAAACAGTCTTTGAACAGGGGTTGTACATAGTCGAGTATCTCGGGAAGTATTTGGGTTGTGGCATTATTATCAAGGTATATGCGTTTCATGACCGCCTGCTAATCAAAAAAGACATTCATGGCTTTTGTAGGGCATACCCTTACACAGAGTTCGCAGGCAACGCATTTCTCATAATCGAAGGTTACCTTCATTGTTGGTCTGTCAATGGACAATGCCTCCGGTGTACACACGCTGGTACAGATACCACAGTGCACACACTGCTCCTCATTTCTGTTAATATCCTGTTCAATTGGTTCAGTATCAATATCCCATCGCTTCAGATACTCCATACCTCTTTTAAAATTTTCCTCTTCGCCTTCAATTTCCATGACCATCATGGAATCTGCTCGTGGCGAAAAATTGGCCCTGAGGATATTGAAGATAAGGTCATAATCTTTTACAAGTCTATATACGATAGGCTTATCCACTGTATTTTTCTTAAATCTTAAAATCATTCTTTTTTTCATAGGCTCCTCACAGTTTTTCTAAACATTGTTACACAATATCGATGAGTTCTACATCACCCCAGATACCCAACTGTTCTCCCACGATGATGACTATGCCGTGTACGCCAGGAAATGTTTTCCCCGTATCAATAGCAGGTTCTATATCATGTTTATGTTTTACCCTATTGCAGAGCAATGTTGCAAGGCCATCGGCAAACAGAGATGATGTACCAACAATACAAACAGCATCCGCTTTACCAAAGCTTACAGAGTGGCCAACAGTTCCCGATGAGGTACAGATACCTAATGGCAAACCATCGGGCCTTATTTTAATCCCAATTCTTTCACTGAAAGGGGAGTTTTTTGCATAGATGAGCACTACCCGTTCCCTATACGTTTGCAGGTAGATATCACCTCCATTTTCTATGATGTATTCTTCACTGTAGGGTGCAACATCTCTGCCGACAAATTCAGCAATGGCTCCTGCAACAGTTGCCATGGGTCCCACTCCTATCCGGGACGATGCTTCGATCATCTCCTTTACTATGGAAGGGGCAAGTGTATCATACTCAACAGGAATGAAGCTGTCTTTAAATACGGGTTTTGCCCGTATATATTCCTCTAACTGATGTCTGTAAAAGAGCACCCGTCCTTCAATAAATGATTTGAGGTCCTTTTTCGTACAGCAGAAAAGGTCTGTTTCTTTAATTGTAACCTCATAACTTATAAGATCATGGGGTCTTGAGATTCCTCTGTAAAAACGTTCTTCGTATACCATGCTGTACACTCAGGATAAGCCCTAAAGCTTTATGCATTTCCCTTGTCGGGTGTATCTTTCTCTATTGTTTTATTGAGTGCTTCTTCAAGCCTTTTTACCCTTTCCATAAGAGAGGCAATGGCTTTTGATTGGGGATCAGGCATGAAGGCACTATCCATCTGTATTCTTTTGCCACCTTCAACTCTATAAACTACTTTACCGGGAATACCAACAACAATGGAGTTCGAGGGAATATCTGTGACAACCACAGAGTTGGCACCAATTTTTGTGTTACTCCCAATCCTTACAGGACCGAGAATTTTGGCACCCACACCAATGACAACGTTATCTTCTATCGTGGGATGCCGTTTTATCTTTTTCCATGTTGTTCCACCCAGTGTTACACCATGGAATAAGGTCACATCATTTCCGATTTCCGATGTTTCACCAATCACCACACCCATGCCATGGTCAATAAAGAACCTCCTTCCAATTCGGGCACCTGGATGTATCTCAATACCAGTGAGAAACCTTCCCACATGTGAGATGAACCGGCCAATAAGATAGAATTTATGAACCCAGAACCAGCGGGCAATTCTGTAGAATAATACTGCGTGGAATCCCGGGTAGCACAGAAGTATTTCCAATACACTTTTAGCCGCAGGATCCCTTTCGAAGGTCGCATTAATGTCCTCTCGAATCCTTTCAAACATGAAGGGAGTATAGCAATCTTTACCAGTGCAGTCAACAACCTTTCATAGTCACAGTATCTATTTATCGTTGATTTTCTGATAATCCGATGGTGCCTCTGAAACAGTATTCTTGTATGGATTTATTTCTTCCATTTCGAGGAGATATGTACAGAGGTGTAACTTTTGATAGGGAATATGATCAGGATTATATACGGTGAAACGCTTTAGGCTTCTTTCTTTATGCATAGTTTTTTTCTTTTTTCCCATGGAGTACATGGTAACGCCTTCGTATTATATTGTCAATTATTTAAAGCCCTTGCGTGAACTCTTAATTGTCTGTACAATGAGAGAGGACATGGAATTTATAGTGGGTATTAGTGAAGAGATTGGCTGGCGCGAGGCTATGGAGGATGCCCATGCAGTATACCATATACCGGAAAAGGGTTTTTTCAGTATTGAGATATTTGATGGTCATGGAGGACGAGAGGCAGCGCAGATTTCTGCAGAGATTATGACGCCCTATTTCGTCCATGCATGGACACGGGAATCAGACAAACCATTAATGGAGAGGAAAACACCACATGAGCTTTTGAGAGATGCTTTTCTTGCCACCGATGCGTACATAATGAATCGTGCTATAGAGAGTGGCACAACAGTGGCAGGACTCTATATTATGGGAGACCTTTTTATGGTTGCCAATGCAGGCGATACACGGGTCATTATAGGAACCCGTCAAGGGGTACATCAACTTACTGTTGACCACAAACCCGACCTGCCAGAAGAGAAAAAGAGAATCGAATCTCTTGGTGGCCATGTGTCTGTCTATGGAGTGCCACGGGTGGAAGGTATACTTGCCATAAGCCGCAGTCTTGGCGATGCGCCTCTGAAACCCTTTGTCAGTCCTGAACCGAGGATTGTGGAAGGATATCTTGGACAGGAGAATGATTATGCTATTCTTGCCTGTGATGGTGTATGGGATGTGCTTACGCCAGAGACTGTTATGGATATGGTTCGTGAACGGGGAGACGCCCAGAAGGGTGCTGATGATATTGCAGCAAGAGCCCTCCTGGAAGGGAGTACGGATAACATTACTGTTATTGTTCTTGATATGAGAAAATATACAAAAGAATTAAAACGGATGAGGATGAAGATTCTTCAGATACAGGATTGGGCTCAACAGGGAATGAAAAAGGAAGGGTAATAGTTCTTTTTCTATGTATTATTTGAAATAACGGTATGTATTGCGCCCAGATTTTTTTGCGTCGTACATGGCAATATCGGCATTCTTCACAAGCGTATCAATATCAGTACCGTGCTCAGGAAAGATGGCTATGCCAATACTCGTTGTTATTGATAATACGTGGGAGTCCACGAAAAAAGGCTCACGAAAGGCATCAATAATCTTGTCAGCCACATTACCGGCATCTTCAATACGTTTAATCTGAGAGAGGAGTATTTGAAATTCATCACCACCCATACGTGCTATCGTGTCATATTTTCTCAAAATACTTTTCAATCTCACAGCCACAGCCTGCAAGAGTAAATCACCGACCTTGTGTCCCAAGGTATCGTTTACCTCTTTGAAACGGTCAAGGTCAAGGAACATAACAGCAAGCATCCGTTCCTCCCTCTCTGCCTGAGCCATGGCAATGGTAAGACGATCATTAAAGAGGCTCCTGTTGGGTAAAGAGGTAAGCATGTCGTGGTAAGCCATATGGCGTATGATTTCTTCTGTCTTTTTACGTTCCGTAATGTCACGAATAATACCCTGATAACCCATAAATTCACCTTTTTGAGATTTTTTTGATGTTATGGTGAGCAGGCAGTGTAAAATTGTTCCATCCTTCTTTTTAAGCTGCATCTCAAAATCTTCTATAGAGCCCTTTTCCCGTAAGGTCTGTTTAAGCGTTTGTCGTTCATGGGGTGAAAGGTATGCATCGTTTACCTTAAGATTGGGAAGCTCTTCTCGTGTATACCCAAAGAGATCTAAAAACGCTTGGTTCACATCAACAAATTTCCCCTTTCTATCCGTTATATAGATGGGGTCTTTTATATCTTCAAAGAGGGTCCTGAATTTTTCTTCACTCTCTCTGATGCGTTCCTCGGCAGTTATACGTTCGGTAACATCTTCAACGAGAACGAGGAGCTTTTGTGCGCTTTCAAACTGGAGTGGAATACCTATAAAGTTACGTATCGTTAGTTTTTTTCCGAAATAAGAGCGGTAGTGCACGTTTGTCAATCTAAAGCCAATACCACCAAGCCCCTCTTTTATTTTTTCTGAAAGGCCAATGGCTTTATATGTTGGATGGTTAATCACATCAAGTCCCACCAGTTGTTCGTGTGTTGCGCCAGAAATCCTAAGCATTTCTTGGTTTATATATTCAATCTTTCCTTTCTCATTGACCACATAGAGACCAAACGGTATGTTCTGAATAATATCTTGGGTTGTTTGATGTGCCTTTTTAAGGTCTTCTTCAATTTTTTTCAGATGGGTAATATCGCGGATGGTTTCTATGGCTCCTACGAGATTTCTGTTACTATCATAAAGCGGTTGGGCCTTTGCCCATAAAAAGGCACCTTTATGGCCGAATGTGGGGACATACAATTCGGTCACCAAAGTTTCTCCTTCCCGTGCAACAAAGGGGTATTTTTTTTCAATGTCCTCATCTTTTGGTCGTAATGCAAGGTCAATGAGTATGGGCCTTTTTTCGCCATAAAAGGGTATAGCGTATTCAAATTCGTGTTTTCCAATCATATCTGAAGCTTGGATACCGGTCATCTCTTCTATTGCTTTGTTCCATGCAATCACAGTACCTTGTGTATCAATCACAAAGGTTGCATCTGGAAGATAATTGATGATATCTGTAAGCCTTTGCTCAGAATTGCGTAGGGCATTTGCTATTCTGAGTTGTTCAGTAACATCCCGTATAATGCCCTGGTACCCGATAATGCTTCCATCCGATGCCTTTCTGGTAGTAGCAGTTAGAAGACAATCCATGATGGTTCCATCTTTCTTTTTCAATTGAACACTGAAGTTTTCTGTAAACCCTTTCTCCATTTCTTGTATGTATCTTTCTCTATCCGATGGAGAGGCGTAGGTATCCCTTGCATTAAGGCGTTTTATTTCTTCTCCCGTAAAACCAAAAAGTTTGAGGTATGCACTATTTACCTCCACAAAATAGCCATCTTTTGTTGTTATGAAGATAGCATCCCGTGAATTTTCAAAAAGCTCCCTATATCTCGTTTCGCTTTCCTTAAGGGCCTCCTCTGCCTTCTTGCGCTCTGTAATATCCCGTACCATAGCCTGGAGATAGACCTCACTGCCAATCTCCAGACGGTTTAAGCTCACCTCAGCAGGGAAGGGGGTGCCAT
>Ga0272448_1000602_pt1 | contig 54582 bp, 46 predicted proteins | sample YNPCB0191_FD_202220 | JGI IMG/M metagenome (GOLD analysis project Ga0272448, IMG submission 202220) | Hot spring sediment microbial communities from Yellowstone National Park, WY, United States - YNP-CB-019-1 | ecosystem: Environmental > Aquatic > Thermal springs > Hot (42-90C) > Sediment... | reverse complement strand
CTGCCGCTGCGCGGCGCGGGGAGGGGGAAAAAGGAGGGGGTTTGGGGGCGGCGGCTTCGCCGCCGCCCCCAAACCCCACTCTCTTCCCCCCTTCTCTCCCCGCTGCGGGGAGAGAAGGGGGGCCAGGGGGGATGAGAGGGGTCAATGGGAAGCCGCCGGGAGCGTTTTCCATCCAACCATCAGGTAGCCAGACCCCCATAGTGTGATGTCCAAACTAATTTCTTAAAGTTCATTATCCTGCAATGAACAGGATAAATCCCGTGCTACAGGGGCAATGGGCGGTACAGGACTTGAACCTGTGGCCTCCTCCTTGTAAGGGAGGCGCTCTGACCAACTGAGCTAACCGCCCGGCATGAAAATCATAACACGTTTTTGGGGGAAGTCAATCCGCTTTCTCGGAGGGATATGTCCCGGATGATCAGGGCTCTACAAGAGGCCCTAAACCTCCGGAGGGGGAGAAAACGGAGTTTTGCGGCAGCCGAAGGCCGCCGCCGCAAGACCCCGTCTCTTACCGGAAAAATCACTTCTCCTTCCGCCCGCGCGGCCGGAAGACCAGCCGCAGCGGCACCCCGGTGAACGGGTAAAACTCCCGGATGCGGTTCTCCAGATACCGCTCGTAGGAGAAGTGCACCAGTTCCGGGTCGTTGACAGAGAAGACAAAGGTGGGCGGCGCGACCTCCGCCTGGGTGACGTAGTAAATCTTCAGGTGTTTCCCTGCCTTCCCCGGCGGCGCGTGCCGGACCACCGCCTCCCGAATCAGCCGGTTCAGTTCCCCCGTCGGGATACGATAATGGCGCGCCGCGTGAATCTCCAGCGCCTGCGGGATGACCCGCTCCACCCCCTGCCCCGTCAACGCCGAGATGAAGAGGACGGGGACGTAATCCAGAAACTTCAGCGCTTCCCGCACGTGGGCCGTGTACTCCCGCTGCGTTCCTCGCCCTTTGGGCACGGCGTCCCATTTGTTGACCAGGACCAGCACGCCGCACCCCTCCTCCAGAATAAACTGGGCCACATGGGCATCCTGCGCCGTCACCCCTTCGGTGGCGTCTATGAGGAGCAGGGAGACATCGGCGCGCTGGATGGCCCGCAGCGCTCGCAACACCGAGTACTGCTCCACACCGGGTCGGACCCGCCCGCGCCGCCGGATGCCCGCTGTATCTATCAGCGTGACGGGCCTCCCTTCCCACTCCATGCGGGTATCTATGGCGTCGCGCGTCGTCCCCGGCACCGGGCTGACGATGGCCCGCTCCTCCCCCAGGAGTCGGTTCAGCAACGATGACTTGCCCACGTTGGGCCGGCCCACAATGGCCAACTTGACCGAATCGTCCTCCGGTTCGGCCTCCCACGTCGGCAGTGCCTGGACCACCCGGTCCAGCAGGTCCGCCACTCCGTAGCCGTGCAGGGCCGAGATGGGGTGGATTTCCGCCAGCCCCAGTTCGTAGAACTCCACCGCCGCCTCCCGCACCCGGGGGCTTTCGGCCTTGTTGGCGGCCAGGAAGACCGGCTTCTGGGAACGGCGGAGAATGTCGGCGACCTCCCGGTCGGCGGGCGTCGGCCCGGTCGTGGCGTCGGTCAGGAAGACGACGACGTCCGCCTCGGCGATGGCCTGCTCCGCCTGCGCGCGGATGAGCGGGATGAACGGCGCGGAGTCCTCCGCCAGCGGCTGGGGCGCGGGCCATTGCCCCTCCACCACCCGCTCCGGCCAGACCTCTATCCCGCCCGTGTCCACCACTGTGAAGAGCACCCCGTTCCACTCCGCCGTGGCGTGGAGACGATCGCGCGTCGTCCCCGGGCGGTCGTCCACCACCGCCAGTTTGCGGCCCACGATGCGGTTGAACAGGGTGGACTTGCCCACATTGGGCCGTCCGACCAGAGCCACCATTGGCCTGGGCATCTTTCACCTCGTCAATATTTACCACAAAGGTCACAAAGGGCGCACCAAGGACACAAAGGGAAATTTTAAAAAACTTCGTGCCCTTCGTGTCCTTCGTGGTTTCTATCTTCCCGGTGTCGGCGTGACCGGCAGGGAGATCTCCACCTGCACGGTTGCCGGCAGAATTGCGCCGACGGTCACCCCGGACGGCGTCACCACGACCTGCGGCTCCCGGGAGTACTGGCCCGGCGTCAGGTTGAAGAGGTCCACCAGCACCCGCACGTCCTCGGGACGCAGTTCCTCCAGCACGGGCAACGGTCCGTTCAGAATGACCTCCACCTCCTCCGGTGCGACGGTCGCCGTCAGGCCCGGCGCCAGCCCCTGAATCTCCACCGGTCGGCGGACGGTCATGCTCCCCTCTATCGGGACGACGGTCACCCGCACGATGACCACCGGCTCCTTCATCAGGAGCGACACCCCCTCCGGCGCGACCAGCGGCAGGCGGACCTCCAGGCTCTCTTTGGTGTTCTCCAGGTCCAGCGGCGCCGTCTCCAGGTAGCCGGGAATCCGGGAAATGACCTCCGGCGCCCCGTAGACCGTCACGACGGGCGGGTCCACGGTGATGCCGGAGATGCGGTAGCCGGACGCCACCTGACCGATCAGCCGGGCCGTCACCGCCACGTCGCGGAACCCGCTCAGTTGCTCCACCGTCACGTGGACGGCGATGCGGGACGGCCTCAAGAGGATGTAGGGCACTTCTTTCCCCTGGGCGTCGTACGGCTTGAGATCAAACTCGCCGTCCACATCGGCCCGGCGGCCCTCCACAGAGACAACGGCCTGGGCCTCCACCACCTGGGCGACCAGCGACGCCGGCCCGCTGACCGTGACGGTCAATGTCTCGCTCTCGGGCGGACGGGCGATGTAGCCCAGCGGCGTGTTCCCTTCCAGCCGGACCCGCACCGGCACCTCTGCCTGGGCCAGCGGTTCCAGATACACCACCAGCGTGGACGGCTCCACCCGGCGGACCTGCACCGGTCCGATGTTCACCTGGACCTGAACGGGCAGGTTGTGGATGCCGGGTTTGAGTCCGCTCAGGTTGACAAATGCCCGGATGTCCTCGGGCCGCAGGGCCTTCCAGACCGACTGGGGCGCCCGCAGCACGACGGAGACGCGCGCGTCGGTCTGGCCGTAGGCGATCATGCCCGCCGGCGTGTTGGTCAGCGAGACCGGTATGGCCGACGGGAAGGCCTGCTCCAGGGTGGGGTTCTCCTGCTCCACCGCCGTGGCCCAGATAAGGGTGGAGAGGGCCAGGGAGAGGAGAATCAGCCCCAGGTTGCTCCATAGCCAGCGCAGCGCGTTTCTCATTGGAAGAATCGGGCGAATCAAAAGAATCAGCGAATCGCTGATTCTTTTGATTCTTTTGACTCCTTCTTCCAGAGCCGTCGGGGTTCCAGGACGTTCTGGTAGAAGGCCCGCAGGACCCGCTCCAGCCGTTCCGGCTCCAGGTCGCGGATGATGCGACCGTTGTGGGCCACCGAGATGCTCCCCCGTTCCTCCGAGACGACGACGGCGATGGCGTCGGTCTCTTCGGTGATGCCCAGGGCGGCCCGGTGGCGCAGTCCCAGCCGCCGGTCCTCCAGGAAGGCCGTGGAGAGGGGCAGGACACACGCGGCCGCCACCAGCCGCCCGTCCCGCAGGATGATCGCGCCATCGTGCAGGGCCACATGGGGGTCAAAGAGGGCGATCAGCAGTTCCGGCGATACCTCGGCGTCCAGCAGGACCCCCGTCTCCACGTACTCCTGGAGCCCCGTCTCCCGCTCCAGGACGATGAGGGCGCCGATGCGGCGGCGGGCCAGGATGCGGCACGCCTCGGTGACCGCGCTGAGGGAACGGGATAGGGCCGCCCGCTGGCCCGTGCTGCGGGTCAGGAAGCGGCCGGCCCGTCCCAGCCGCTCCAGCGCCCGCCGCAGTTCCGGCTGGAAAATGACCGGGATGGCCACCAGCATGGCCGGCAGGGCCCGCTCCACCAGCCAGCCGAAGGCCCGCAACCGGAAGACGGTGCTCAGCAGCGCCAGCAGGATGATGAGCAGGATGATGCCGCGCAAGAGCGAAACCGCCCGCGTCCCCCGCACCAGGTAGAGGATGCCGAAGAAGATGGCGGCGACCAGGGCGATGTCTACCAGGTCCACCCAACGGATGCGCTGAAGGGTCCACAACAGGTCTAACATAACACAGGTCGCAAGGCGCAGGGCGCATTTCTACAAGGATGATTTTTGTGGCGGCGAAGCCGCCACAAAAATCATCCTTTTACTCCCAGCCACTGGCGGGCAAAGGCGCGCACAACCCTCTTCAGAATAGCATCGGCTGTTCCGGGCGGGTGTAGGGGATGCGCAGGTGCTCGTAGGCGCGAGCCGTGGCGACCCGACCGCGCGGCGTCCGCTCCAGAAAGCCCAGTTGCAGCAGGTACGGCTCCACCACGTCCATCACCGTATCCGCCTCCTCGCTGACGGCCGCGGCGATGGTGTCCAGGCCGACCGGGCCCCCGCCGAATTTCTCAATGATGGTCCGCAGCACCCGCCGGTCCAGGTCGTCCAGCCCCAGTTCGTCCACCTCCAGCAACTCCAGCGCCTCCCGGGCCACCGGGCCGGTGATGCGGCCGTCGGAGCGGACCTGGGCGTAGTCCCGCACCCGCTTGAGCAGGCGCAGGGCAACGCGCGGGGTCCCCCGGCCCCGCCGGGCAATCTCCACCACCCCCTCGTCGTCCACCTCCAGGCCCAGGACCCCGGCGGCCCGCCGGACGATGGCCTCCAGTGCCGCCTGGTCGTAGAAGTCCACCCGGAAGGTGGCCCCGAAGCGGGCGCGCAGGGGCGCGGTCAACAGGGCCAGCCGGGTCGTCGCGCCGACGACGGTGAAGCGGGGCAGGTGCAGGCGAATGGAGCGGGCCGCCGGACCTTTCCCCACCACCAGGTCCAGCACGAAGTCCTCCATGGCCGGGTAGAGAATCTCCTCCACGGCCCGCCCCAGGCGGTGGACTTCGTCTATGAACAACACCTCTTTTTCCCGCAGGTTGCTCAGGATGGCCGCCAGGTCCCCGGCGCGCTCAATGGCCGGCCCGGCGGTGACGCGGATGGGCACCCCCATTTCGTTGGCGACGATGTGGGCCAGCGTGGTCTTGCCCAGGCCAGGCGGGCCGTAGAAGAGGACATGGTCCAGTGCGTCCCCTCGCTGGCGGGCCGCCTCTATCAGGATGCGCAGGTTCTCCCGCAGCCGGTCCTGCCCGATCAGGTCGTCCAGCCGCTGGGGACGCAGGGCCTGGTCCAGTTGTCGCTCATCCGGTTGGACTCGTGGGGAAATGACGCGGTTCTCCATGCCGGTGGTATTATACCCCAACCCGCCCGCAGGCAAAAGTAGGGAACGACGCATCCGTCGCTCTTATGGCCACCACACCCCCGGGATGGGTTCGCCGCAGTCCGGGCAGGCTCCGTTCCGGAGACGATACGCCGTCACGCTGAAGCCCTCACGGGCAATGAGCAGGGCGCCGCAGCGGGGGCAGTAGGTATGATTCCCCGGGTGCCCCCATACATTCCCCACGTAGACAAAGCGCATGCCCTCCTCCAGCGCGACCTCCCGGGCCCGCTCCAGCGTCTCCACCGGCGTCGGGGGGAGATTGGTGAGTTTGTACTGGGGGGTGAAACGGGTGAAATGGAGAGGGACGTCGGGACTCACTTCCCGCGCCAGCCAGCGGGCCAGCCCCCGCAGTTGGTCCAGCCGGTCGTTCAGCGTGGGCACCACCAGGTTGACAATCTCCAGGTGGATGCCGCTCTCGTGGATGATCCGGATGGTCTCCAGCACGGGCCGGAGTTCCGCCCCGCAGATGTTCCGGTAGAACCCCTCGTCGTACCCCTTCAGGTCAATTTTGATGGCATCCACGGCGGCGCAGAGGGCCCGCAGCGGCGCGGGGTTGATGAACCCGGCGGAGACGACGACGTTCTTCAGCCCGGCGGCCCGCCCCTGCCGGGCCGTCTCCAACATGTACTCGTAGAAGACGGTCGGCTCGGTGTAGGTGTAGGCGATGACCGGCGCCCCGGCCTGGAGGGCGTGGCGGACCACATCCTCCGGCGGCAGGTCCACGTTCTCCGTCTCCTCCGGGGGAAACTGGGAAATCGTCCAGTTCTGGCAGTAGAGACAGCGCAGGTTGCACCCCGCGGTCGCGATGGAGAAGGCGGCGGCGGTGGGCAGGAAATGGTAGAAGGGCTTCTTCTCAATGGGGTCCACATGGACGGCGCAGGGGTTTCCGAAGACGACGGAGAACAGTCGCCCGCCGCGGTTTTCCCGCACCCGGCAGTGCCCCCGTTGCCCTTCGGCGATCAGGCAGCCGTGGGGGCAGAGGTTGCAGCGGACGTAGGTGCCGGTGTGAGGGGTGTGGCAGTAACTGACGGGAAGGGAGGGTTCGGTATCGCCGTGGCAGGCGGCGCAGCGGAGAGTGCCTTCTTCTACGGTGGGGGTCGCATAGAGGGCCTCCACCGACCAGGGCGTCGGCGGGGTGGGAGGGGGCGGAGGGGTGCCCTCCGGTTCCTGTTCCCACCACCGTCCGCCCAATCCGGCGGCGATGCCCAACCCGACGCCGCCGACCACTGCCAGTTTGCCCAGGAACTGACGCCTCGTTAACCCGTTCATATGACCACCGACCACGGACAACAGACCACTGACGACTGACCCCAGACGACAGACCACTGACGACTGACCACAGACCACAGACGATAGACCACTGACCACAGACCACAGACCACAGACGACAGACTACGAACGATGTTCACGCTTCACGTTTTACGTTTTACGTTTCACGTTTTACGTTTCACTCATCACGTTTCACGCCCCAGATACGCCACCACCTCCTCATACTGCGCCGGGGAGATTCGCCCCGCGTCCCGCAGGACCGCCAGCATCCGGGTCAGCGGGAGGACGGCGTGGAGGCGCAGGCCGTGGCGGGCCAGGTCCTCCGCCCCACCCTGCTCCCGGTCTATCAGCACCAGCACGTCCCGCACCACCAGGCCCGCCTCCTGCAGGGGAGCGGCGGCCTCCAGTTTGCTGTCGCCCCGGGTGATCAGGTCGTCCACCAGAAGGACCGTCTCGCCGGGCGCGAACGTGCCCTCAATGGAGCGCCGGGTGCCGTGCTCCTTGACCTCCCGACGGGGGTAGATCAGGGGCCGGTTCAATTCCAGCGCCAGCGCGGTGCCGATGGGAATCCCGGCGTAGGGCACGGCGGCGATGCGGTCAAAGGAGAGATGGCGGGCAATCCCGGCCATCGCGCGGGCCACCTCCCCCAGGAGCGCGGGATGGCTGGCCAGCAGGCGCAGGTCAATGTAGATGGGAGAGGTCAGGCCGGATTTGAGGGTGAAGGTGCCGAACTGGACGCACCCGGCGTCAAAGAGTCCCAGCGCCAGACGGGCCAGCCCCTCCTCACCGGTTGACGGCGCCGGGGCCGCTGACGCCGCCTCCCGAAGGGACTCCACCCAGCGGCGGGCGGCGGCGCGGGCGGCGTCGGCGAAATCCGGGCCGCTGGAGGCGTAGAGGACGGCGCGGGAGACGTTGACCACCGGGCCGACCTCCCCCGCCGGGCCGTACCGGACCGCCGCCTCCAGGTCTCCGCCCTGTGCGCCCAGGCCGGGGATCAGGAACGGCAGGCCAGGGACGGCGGCCCGCAGGCGGGCCAGTTCCTCCGGATACGTCGCCCCGACCACCAGCCCGCAGGCGCCGGGATGGCGGGCATCCCACTCCTCCGCCAGGTGGGCCACCGCCTCGTAGAGGGGCTGTCCGGCTACCGTCCGGTCCTGCAGGTCCGGCGCGGAGGGGTTGGACGTGCGGGCCAGCAGGAAGACGCCCCGGTCCTCTCGCTCCAGGAAGGGCCGGACCCCGTCCAGCCCCAGGTAGGGGTTGACGGTGACCGCGTCGGCGCACAGGGTGTCAAAGGCGAAGCGGGCGTAGGCGGCGGCCGTGTGGCCGATGTCGCCGAATTTGCCGTCCAGGATGACGGGGACGTCTTCCGGGACGGCCTCCAGGACGGCCTGCAGGGCCTGCAGGCCCGCCGTCCCGTGCGCCAGCCAGAAGGCCAGGTTGGGCTTGTAGGCGCAGGCCAGGTCGGCGGTGGCCTCCGCGATGGCCCGCCCGAAGGTTGTCAGCGGGTCATCGGCCCGCCGCACCACCTCCGGCATCTGTTCCAGCACGGGGTCCAGGCCCACGCAGAGCCACGAGCGCCGTGCCTCCTGTGCGCGACGCAGACGCTGAAGGAAGGGTTTGTCGGGCATGCTTTCCTCCCTCGGTTCATTCTTGCTCGCCCCTATCTGACCGAATGACCGTCGGTCCGACAGCGACGCGGAAGCCCACGCAGTGGGAGCGGTGGTCCCGGCGGGCCCGCTCCCGGACAAACGTCCGCGCGTCCTCTGCGAAGAAGTTCCAGGCCCCGCCCCGGATGACCATCTCGTCCTCGTCGTAGGGAGTAGCCGTCCACTCCCAGACATTCCCGGCGCAGTCCAGAAGCCCGTAGGGGCTGGCGCCCTCCGGGTAGGCGCCGACAGGAGTGGTGCCGCCGATGCCGCTCTCCCGGACGTTAGCCCGCGCCGGGTCAAAGGACGGCCCCCAGGGGTAGACCCGACCGTCCTCCCCCCGGGCCGCCCGTTCCCACTCCTCCTCGGTGGGGAGACGGACTCCCGCCCAGGCACAGTAGGCCATCGCGTCCTCCCAACTGACCAGCACCACCGGGTGGTTGGCCTTCCCCTCCGGGTAGGTTCGGGTGACGGGGTCCCAGTTGTAGGGGCGGGCCCATTTCTCATCCACGTACGGGACGGGGTACTGGGGGTTGGCCTGCAGGAAGCGGGCATACTGGGCGTTGGTCACCGGATACCGGCCGATGCGGAAGGCCATCGTCATCACAGGCCGTCGGTCCGCGCCGAAGAGGAACGAACCACCGGGGACCTCCACCATCGTGTCCAGGTCCCGCGGGTCGCCCAGGTACCCCAGGGCGGTGGCGGCGGAGAGCCGTTCGGAGACCGACGCGCCGGAACCCGCGTCCAGAACGCGCGCCAGCGCGTCCACGTACCATTCGGCCGTGCCCTGGGCCCGGATTGCCTCCACCGCGCTGCGCAGCCGGATGGGGTCGTTGCTGATGAGGTCCACCCAGCGACGGGCAGGCAGGTCCGCCGGAAGTTCGGCGCTCTCCGCTCCGGTGGTCCGGACCAGGAAGATGTAGGCGGCAATCTGTTCCCGGCTCAGGGCGGCGAAGGAAGGCCCCAGCCGCAGCATCCGCAGCAGCGGGCGGTGGCGCAGGTACTTCTCCAGCAACGTATTGGCTTCCGTCGGGACGGGCGATACCGGATGGCGGACCTCTGTCCCTTCCCGGGCCGCCGTCTCCAGGTCCTGGATGAGGACGGGGTACTCCTGCAGGTCCCGGTAGAGGCCCCGGTAGCGGGTCTGGATGACCACCATTTTGGCCAGCAGGGCCGGGACGACGGGCCCCATCACGCCGGCCTGCTCCCGCCGTCGGGCCAGGTCGGAGAGGAGGCGGAAGATGTTCAGCGCGCGCTTGACCACCCGGGGGTTCGGCTCCAGACCGGCGGCGAAAATGGTCCGGCACGTCCCGTCCACCTCGGGCGCGTGGTCGGCGATGTAGGAGAGAATCTGCTCCTCCTCCAGCGGGGGCAGGTAGAAGGGAATCTGGACCAGTTTGTCCAGGTAATCCCGGCCCTGGAAGGGGGCGTCCGTTTCGGCGCCGTACTGGCTCTGGACCGCCCGCTCAATCACCTCCCGGTCGGCGGCGATGACGAAGACGCATCCGGGCACGTCCAGGTAGAGTTTTATGGTCTCCAGGACTTCCACGGCGCGGGCCGGGAGGCAGCGGTCCAGGTCGTCTATGAAGAGCACCAGCAGGCCGTTACGGGACCAGACGTACTCGCGGACCAGGTGGGCGAACCCGGCCTGGAACTCCTCCAGAAACGACAGGCGGCGGCGGTGGATTTCCACCCGTTCCCGCCGGAACGCCTTGACCAGGTCCTCCATCACGGAGACGTTGCCCTGGGCCAGTTTGACCAGTTCGGCAAGCGTCCCCGGTCCGGGGATGAACGAGAGGCCCAGTTTGAGGGCGGCGCGGCCAGCAGCGGGCCAGTCCACCTGCAGGGAACCCAGTTCGGTCCGCTCCACGTCGGCATAGAGGCGCATCCGCCAGTCCTCTATCTGACGGGCGTCCTCTTCGGAGAGGTCGTCGCTGCGCAGGCCTTCCAGGACGTGCAGGAGGAGGGCCCGCCAGAGGGCCGCCTCGTCCCGCTCGTACTGCCAGGCGTTAAACCAGACGGTCTGGGCGCGCCGGTGGCCGGGGGTGCGCTGACCGATCAGCCGCTCGGCGATCAGCCGCATCAGGCTGGTCTTCCCGCTTCCCCACGGCCCGAAGATGCCCAGGGTGATGGGGGTATCGGCGGTGAGGATGATGTCCGCCAGAATGTCGGCGTAGTCGGCGAAATTCAGCCGGTCCTCATTGCGGGTCTGAATGGGGCGGTCGGTCCAGAGCGTTCGCGGTGCGTCCATTTTCCCCCACCTCTAACCATTGACCACGGACCACAGACCATAGACCACAGACCACGGACCATTTACAGGCTGACAGCCTGCGCTACCCTCGTCGTCTGTGGTAGGTCATTACAACCTGCCGCAACAAAGATCGCTTCACCGCTCCCGGTGGCGCATGGCGACGCTCTCCACCAGCCCCAGTGCAGTCATGTACGTCACCAGGGCCGTCCCGCCGTAACTGACGAAGGGAAGCGGCAGGCCGGTGACCGGCAACAGCCCCAGGTTCATCCCCACGTTGATCAGAAGGGGGACAAAGATAATGGCCCCCACACCGACCACCAGTAACCGCCCGAACCGGTCAGGGGCCAGAACGGCGGCCCGCAGCAGCCGCCAGGCGAGAAGGGTGAACATGAAAAACAGCAGCATCACCCCGATGAATCCCAGTTCCTCTCCGATGACAGAGAAAATGAAGTCGGTGTGCCGGACCCGCAGGAAGTGCAACTGGCTCTGGCTGCCCACGCCGTAGCCCTGTCCCCAGAGCCCCCCGGAGCCGATGCTGATCAGGGCCTGGTGGATGTTGTAGAGCGCGCCCGGGTCCCGCTCGGGGTTCAGGAAGACCAGCACCCGCTGCCGCTGGTATTCTTTCATCAACCCCCAAAGGGGGACCATTCCGGCCACCGCCAGCGCTCCGGTGCCGAAAAGATACAGCAGGCGGACGCCGGAGATGAAGGCCATCACCCCCCAGATCACGATGTAGATCGCGGCTGTGCTCAGGTCGGGCTCCCGGAAGACCAGCGCGGCGGCAACCAGGGTCAGCAGACCGGAAAGGACGTAGGGGATGAACCCGGGCGGAGCATCGTCCGGTTCCTCATCCCTGGACCGGCGGCGCTTCAGACGAAACCGGGAGTCCAGGACCGCCGCGACCGCGATCCCGTGGAGGAGCATGGCCGGGAACGAGGGCTGAAAGCGGAAGGTACCAATGTAGAACCAGCGCCGGACGTCGCCGATTTCGCTCCGGCCGATGAAGAGGACCAGCACCAGCAGGCCCAGGGCGACCAGGTAGCCCAGCCACCAGACCGGACGCCACCAGGTGTAGGGGGCAGCAGCCATCAGGAGAAAAAGCGCCAGGCCGACGGCGGCAAAATTGGCCTGACGCCGCCAGAGGTCGGCCAGGTCGGGGGTGTTGGTGGTGGCGCTGCGAATCATCGCCACGCCCAATGCCACCAGCAGAAGCATCACGACCAGGAGCAGAAAGTCAAACTGACGCCAGGGTTGAATGGGACGCATGGAGTTCACGAAAGGCGCGAAAGACGCGAAAGGCGCGAAAGACGCGAAAGGTATAATTGACTTCACTGCAAAAAGGTCTTCTTACCGCAGAGACCGCAGAGTACGCAGAGCAATGAAAATCTCTGCGCTCTCCGCGTTCTCTGCGATGAGTTTTTGCAGTGAACTCATAATTCGTATCCTTCGTGTCCTTCGTGGATCATCTTCTTTGGGCTCTCCGTTCTGTCCGCAGGGGAATGTCGGCCACCAGCCGGTTGACGCGCGGGCCCTCCGTGTAGGTCACCTGCACCCCGTCCGGGTCTATGGGCACGTGGCGGGAGATGACCGCGATGATTTCGTCCTTCAAGACCTCCAGAAGGCCGGGGGAGATGTTGGCCCGGTCGTGGGCCAGCACCAGACGCAGACGTTCGCGGGCGATTTCGCCGCTGGGTGGTTCCTGGCGATGAAGCACGCGGTCCAGTAGTTTCATCGTTGTTCCTCCCCCTCAGAGCGCATCCAGCGGAAGATTCGTCCCAGAAAGCCCGGCTCCTTGATCGGGGCGAAGGGGACTTCCTCGCCCATCAGGCGGCGGGCAATGTTGTGGAATGCCCGCCCGGCCAGACTGTTGTCGGTGAAGGCGACCGGTCGGCCCGTGTTGGCCGCCACGATGACCGTCTCGTCCTCCGGGATGATGCCGATCAGGTCTATGGCCAGCAGTTCCAGCACTGCCGAGGTATCCAGCATGTCCCCCCGGCGCACCAGTTCCGGCTTCAGGCGGTTGATGATGAGCCGGGCGGGGCCTTTCCCCTCCGCCTCTATCAGGCCGATGACCCGGTCGGCATCCCGCACCGCCGCCACTTCCGGATTGGTTACGATGAGCACCTCGTCGGCGGGGGCCACCGCGTTGCGGAACCCCTGCTCAATCCCGGCCGGGGAGTCTATCAGGAGAAAGTCAAAGGACTCCCGCAGTTCGTTGCAGACGCGGACCATATCCTCCGCGCGCAGGGCGCTCTTATCGCGGGTCTGGGCGGCGGGGAGGAGGTAGAGTTCCTGGAGCCGCTTATCCCGCACCAGCGCCTGCCGCAGCCGGCATCGCCCCTCCACCACGTCCACCAGGTCGTAGACGATGCGGTTCTCCAGCCCCAGCATGACGTCCAGGTTGCGCAGGCCGATGTCCGCGTCTATGGTCACCACCCGCTGGCCGCGCATGGCCAGCGCGACCCCCAGGTTGGCCGTGACGGTGGTCTTGCCGACTCCCCCCTTCCCCGAAGTGATCGTAATTACTCTGGCGCTCATCCCACCTCCTTACCGATGCGGCCAGGGGACGGCCTCTATCCGCCCGTGCCGGACGCGGGCCATTTCCGGCACTGGCCGACGGCGGCGCTCCTCCGGAGAGCGGGCGATGTGGTCGGCGATGCGGAGTTGCGTCGGGGCCAGGTCCAGCGCGCAGACGACCGCGCTCTCATCTCCCAGGGCCCCGGCGTGCACCACGCCGTGCAGTTTCCCCCAGACAATGACATGACGACCAGCGACAATCTCCGCCCCGGCGTGGACGTCGCCAATGACGATGACGTCGCCGGGGTGCTCAATCCGCTGGCCGGAGCGGACGGTCCGCTCCACCACCAGTCCACCGGCAGGCACCGGCGGGGTTTCCTCCTGCTCTGAAGGTTCCGCCCCGCCAGTCGCTCCTTCCGGAGCCAGAAGGGGGGAGAGGCCCGCCCGCACGGTCGCCACAATGGTGGCCTCCGCCGTGCCGCGCACGGCCCAGAGGTCCACCCCGTAGCGGGCCAGCAGGTCGCGCGTCTGGCGAATCTGGGCCTCGTCCAGTGGCCGGGGGCCCACATCCAGCGCGGCACGTCCCCCTCGGAAGAAGGCGGCCCCCTTCTCCAGCCGCCGTTCCAGGGCCTCCATCAGCGCATCCCACGGCCCCTCACCCAGGGTGATCAGAAGTCCCTGGCGGATTCCTTTAATGGCGATTGGGTCCTGTGCCACTTCTCCCCGCCGGATAGCCCGGACACAGGCTCTCAGGGCAACCCCAGTTTCTGGCGCACAAAAGAGCGCACTGCTTTCACGGCTCTGAAGGCGGCCTGGGCATCCTCTTTGGTGGCCATCTCGCCCGGATACCGAAACTCTACCGCGTACCGGGTCAGGTCTTTCAGATGATCCCGTTGAGACTCAAACGTTTCGTCGTAAGGCAGGCAGAGTTCCAGCAGTTCTATGAGGTCGTGGACACGGGGGAAGCGCTGACCCCGCTCCTGCAGATATGCCTTCAAGTACTTTTCGGCGCACTGCTGGCAGTGGAAGCAAACCGCGTCATAGTTGGGCATCTTCCGCGCCCGGAGTTCCCGGCCAGCAGTGTGGAAATCACCCTCGGCCTTGTGGACCCATTCTTCGGTCAGGACGTGCATAGAGCACCTTCCCTTTCTCGACGACCTCCTGCAGAAAGAAATCACCCAGTGCCAGGCGTTCCGCCAGTTGCTGGGGGGTACGCACCAGCAGGTCCAGCCCAAAGTGGTAGTCTATCGCGCGGGCAATCTGGGCCGCCTGTTCCCGGTTGCGCAGAGGGGTCTCCATAACGACCAGCAAATCCACGTCGCTCTCTGGCCCTGGCTGACCGTAGGCGTAGGAGCCAAAAAGGATGACCTTTTCCGGCTGGAACTTCTCCACAATCTGGTTAACCACCGCCCGAATGGCGCGCATCGGGATACGGCGGCGTTTATCGGGAGTCTGCACCTTCACCATATCTCAAACTCCTATGCGTCGCGCTTTCGCTCCGCGCCCGATGTGATGAATGTTCCTACGGGGACTTCAGCCAGTTTGTCCCGCAAGTACTCTTCCATCTGCTCATCGGGTATGGCAGATAACTCGTGGCGGTAGCCGGTTTGCCGTTCCAGTTCCCGGGCCAGAAGGCGCATCCAGTAACTCATGCTCATCTGGATGACCGTTGCACCAACCTGCGCGGCAATCTCCGGAATCCTGCTCCCTTTCCCCACGCGGTCTACGATGATGAAACTCGCCATATACCATTTCTCTCGTCCGACCTCTGCTTCTCGTTCAAAGCGGGAGAGTTTGTCCAGCGTGATTTCTGGGTTCCCCCGCCCGATGAAGCCAATGTCAAAACGTACACCGATCCCCGGTCGGATGAGGGCCGTCGCATCGCTTTCCCGGCGGGTCGCCCGAGAGGATAACCAGAAAACTCTTTCCCGCGCGGTTGCTGTACCTGGTTTCACCATTTGGAAACCCAGCACGTGCAGAGCCGACCCGAGAATGAGGCGCTCAAACAGTTTTCCGTAGACCGACTTTTCCGAGCCACGGATCGCCAGAGTGCCCGCTCCCACGGTGTTCAACAAGTGGTAAAGAAACACCCAGTTCAATTGCGCCCATTCCTCGCCATCCAGCCCCAAGGTCCCCTGAAGCGTTCCAAAATTGCGCTCACACTCCTCTACAACCTCTCTGGTTACCTGAAGATATTGCTCCTTGTAGGTATCCAGAGCCGAAGGGTCGTCCCGGAGCACGTTCTGGGCGGCTTTATCTGTCAGCCCTAAAAGCCACTGAAGAACCCACCGGTCGGATCTGGAGCGAGATTGCCTCAACTCGTCCCCCGCCAGGTCGGTCAGCCGGCTCACGAAATCGGCATCCGTCCGGGCCCCTTTCAGGAACAGCATCACCAGACCCGCGTTGACCAGAGCGATACGCCGCCGGGTCAGCATCTCCGTCGCGTCCCGGAGATTACGTCCACACATCACATCCAGGACGACCTGCCGGATGACATCTTCTCCAATCTGGCGCACAAACTCGGTCCCCCGCACTTCCAGCAGGTGCCGGAGCATCGGTGGGATCAACTCTCTGATCGGGGTTACCGGGGCGGAATCGGCCATCAAAGCATCTTCCTAAAAGAGCAAACCCTGCCGAACCTGAGGGGGATCACAGTTGAAATACAAAACCTCCAAAGCCGCCCTGCCCATCCAATCCAGAATTTCCTCGCGGATAACGTCTACATACGCCGGTTCCTTCTCAATCAAAACGAAGCGCCGCTCCAGTTTCCAGGCTGCCTTTCCCGTCGTTCCCACGCCAGCAAACGGGTCCAAAACCACATCACCCTTAAACGAGTAGTACCGGATCACCTTCTCGGCTAACTCCAGCGGAAACACTGCCGGATGAACGGGGTGATAGGCCGGCTGGATATACCAGACGTTGGTACGGTCGTAGTCACCGATGATTTTGGACTGGCGGACGGCTTCTTGGTCGGGGTAGGTGCGGATATTCCAGTCAATCAACTTATCGGTCCGCCGACGGTAGACCAGAACGTATTCCGTGACGGTGACGGGTTTGTACTGCAAAGGCGTTCGGTCAGCCGCGAACCGCCTCCCACGCCCCAGGGCCCAGCCGGCCCCCTCCGGCTTGACCCAGATAATATCATCCACAAAATCGTACCCCTCTTCCACAAAAATCCGGTGCAGGTCAAAAGGCACTGCCAGCCGTCTGGATTGTCCCTGCCGGTTGGGGCGACGAATCAGTACCGGGGAAACATTGATGACAAAAAAGCGTCCCTCATTGAGAACCCGATGAACCTGCCGGATGACCCGCCTCATTTTATCCAGGTAATCTTCGTAACTCAGAAACTCGCTGTACTCCGGGCGGGCATTGTAGTACGGCGGCGAGGTAAATACCAGGTCCACCGACTGGGCCGGCAATTCCATCAGAATTTCCTCGCAATCGCCCAGCGCCACGATGTTGCGAAGAGATGAGAGCAGGTATCTATCGGAACGGCGCGATATGGGCGTTCCTTCGGGCGGACGGCCCAGCAGGCGGGCTTCCAGGACGTCAAAACGGGTAGAACGGTTTTCTACAACCAGGGATGTATAGGCATCTATGACCACTTCCCCGATCCGTTCGCCGCTGACACCCCCCAGCAGGGGCACTCGCCAGACATGGTACCGGTCATCCACTTCGGGCAACCCCAGCGCGATGGCATTTTCCAGCCGCCCGGCCTTCAGCCACTCCAGAGCAATCTGGCGTGCCTGGTCGGCGGTCAGGACGGCATACCCTCGCTGAATGGCGACCTTCGGGTTACGACGTTCCATCAACTGACGGGCACAGTTATCTTAACGCGTATTTCTCAAACAAAGGCCGCAGCCGCCGGTATGTGTCGTCCAGCCACTCAGGGATCGTGCGGGTCTCGCCGACGACGCTCATGTAGTTGGTGTCCCCGCCCCAGCGGGGGACGACATGGAGATGAACGTGGTCCGCCACCCCCGCCCCAGCGGCGGTGCCGATGTTCAGTCCCACGTTGAACCCCTGCGGGTTGTACGCCTCCCGCAAAACCCGCAAACTGGTCTGCGTCAGCGCCATCCACTCCGCCAGCGTCGGCCCGTCCAGGTCCTCCAGCGAAGGGACGTGGACGTAGGGGACAACCATCAGGTGCCCGTTGTTGTACGGGTAGCGGTTGAGGACGACGTAACAGAGTTGTCCCCGGTAGACGATGTGGGCCTCCTCGTCCGGCTGGCGGGGTTTGACGCAGAACAGGCACTCCTGCGGGAGCGGTTGCTCGCCCCGCAGGTAGGCCATTCGCCATGGAGTCCAGAGAATGTCGCGCATATGACCACAGACCACGGACCACAGACCACTGACCACGGTCTGCGGTTTATCGTTTGGTAATTGCTTTTTTCATTGCCTGGAGTTTCACCGCCAGTGCTTCTGCCTGACGATATGCCTGGTCCAGCAGTTGCTCCTCAGCCACCAGCGATCGGCGTCGGATCAGATGCTGGCAGGCAACAGTCTCCACCAATGACCGCAGAGCCATGCCGAGAAAACGTGCCTGTTCAGAGTCGGTTTGCCCTGTAGACCCTTCGGCAATGTTCAGCGCTATAGAGGTAGCAGCGCGCACGATCTGGGACTTCAAGTTGAATTCTTCGCTGCGAGGCAGACGGTCAGCAATTTCGTAGATCAAATCCACATAATCCAGCGCCAGTTGCCAGACCTCTAATTGCTCAAACTTGAAGGCCATACTGCTCCTTTGCTTGACCACTGACCACGGACCACTGACCACTGACCACGGACCACGGACCACTGACCACGGACCACGGACCACTGTACAGGCTGACAGCCTGCGCTACTCCTATCGTCTGTGGTCTATCGTCTGTTGTCTGTTGTCTGTCGTCTGTGGTCTGTGGTCTATCGTCTGTTGTCTGTTGTCTGTCGTCTGTGGTCTGTGGTCTATCGTCTGTTGTCTGTGGTCTGTCGTCTGTGGTCTGTCGTCTGTCGTCCGTCGTCTGTGGTCTATTGTCAAGGCCCCGGGGTCGGGGTTGGCGTTGGCGTCGGCGTGGGGGCCGGGACGTACTGAATCGCTCCCGGCCGAACGCAGGAGTCGTAGTTCGCTCCCAGAATCACCCGAAAGTCCAATTCGCCCCCCGCTCCGGGCTGTTTTTCTACGTCCTCCGCTTTGAGGTTGTAGAGCCGGGTCAGCAGCCAGAGGGGGGAGCCCTTCGGCGTGGTGGTGAAATCCACCACCCGGGTCCGGGAGACCGGTTCCGTCGCCGTGATGCCTGTCACCACGAAGCCCTCCCAGCGCAACCGCTCCGCCGCCACCTCCGCCATCCCCGGCCGCCCCGTCCCGTCCCAGACCTCCACCCGGAAGGGGGATTGGCGCGCCCGCCCGGTCGCCGGGGGCTGCAGTGCCTCGGCAATCAGCGGTTCCAGCGCCCCCGGAACCGGCAGCAACACCCAGGCACCGTTGGGGTCCGTCCAGTGCTCCACATAGGGCGGGACGATGAAACGACTCTTGACATTGGCCCAGTCCAACCGGCTCCCCAGCCACCCCAGATAGACCATCTCCTTCAGCCCCAGGTCCGTCTCCACCGTCTGGCGAAGAGCGTCCCAGAGGTCCGGGATGCGCGAGAGTATCCCCCCGCTCAGCGCCTGCCGGTAGAGGGCCCGCAGGACCTGATGCTGCCGTCGGCTGCGGTCATAGTCGCTGGTGGACCAGCGGGAACGGACGTACCAGAGGGCCTGCTGACCGTTCAGGTGCTGGATGCCCGGGTAGAGATCTATGTCTATCCCCTGCTCCGGGTTGGCCGGGTCGGGGAAGGTGTCGTGGAACTCGCACTCCACCGGCACGTCCACCCCACCCAGCGCGTCCACAATCTGGACAAAGCCCGCAAAGTCCACCATCGCGTAGTAGTGAATCGGGATGCCGAAGTTGTACTCCACCGTCGCCTTGACCAGGGCCATCCGTCCGCCCGGATAATCCTTCCCCCGGTTAATGGCCGTGTTGATTTTCCCGAACCCGTACCCGGGAATCCAGGCGTAGTAGTCCCGGGGAATGGAGAGCATACTTACCGACGGGATGTCGGGGTTGACGCTGACGACGATCATCACATCCGTCCGCCCCCCGTTGTCCCCTTCGGTGTCCAGCCCCAGCAGGAGAACGTTCATCACCCCCTCCGGCAGGGAGACGGCGGGCATCGGGGTGGGGACGGGCAAACTGATCGGCAGCGTGTCGCTGATCGGCAGGTCATATACCGGTGTCGCGTGGGAAAGGGCCGGGGGGGACGGCGGGATCATCGTTGGCGTGGGCGTCGGCACCGGCGTCGGGGTGGGCGGGGTCGTGGGGGTCGGGGTGGCCGTCGGCGGGGGCGACGGCGGGTGCGGGTTGTTGTGGGGCACCACAATCGTGGGCGTCGGCGCGAGGGTCAACGGGATCATGGGCACCACCAGCCCCCGCGCAGTGACGGCGGTAGTGACCAGAATGATGACCAGGATGAACGGAGCGAGCGCCTTTCTCATTCCCCAGACTTCCCTTGCCTTCAGAGTTCTTTTGGATTATACTACGGAATGTTGAAAATGCCAGTATGGACGACAGACGACGGACCACAGACGACAGACCACGGACAACAGAGGATGCATCACCGCCCGCTGATTGTGGTGACCAACGATGACGGGATAGATTCGCCGGGGCTCTATGCGGCGGTCCGGGCCGTATGGGGCCTGGGCGATGTGCTGGTTGCCGCGCCCACCCGACAGTGGTCCGGGGCCAGCCGCTGTTTCGCCCGGGAGACCACCGGGGTCATTCGCCCGCGAGCGCTGCAGGTCGGCGGGGAGTCGGTCCCCGCCTTCGCCGTGGACGGCTCACCGGCCCAGGTGGTGCTGCACGCGCTGCTGGAACTGGCCCCCCGGCCTGCGGACCTGCTGGTCGTGGGGATCAACTACGGCGAAAATCCCGGCGCCGACGTGACCTGCTCCGGCACCGTCGGCGCGGCGCTTCAGGCGGCCACCTGCGGCGTCCCGGCGCTGGCCGTCTCCCGGCAGGCGCCCAAAGAGGTCCACCTCAACCTCTCGGACGACGTGGACTTCACCGCCGCCGCCCACTTCACCCGATTCTTCGCCCGCCGGATGTTAGGGGTGGCGCTCCCCTTTGACGTGGACGTCCTCAAAGTGGACGTTCCCGATACGGCGACCCCTCAGACCCCCTGGCGGCTGACCCGGCAATCTCGCCGGACCTACTTCCGTCCGGTCCCGCCCCGTCGGAGCGACCTTTCCCAGCCCGGACGAATGGACTACGAGGCCGCGTGGGACGTCCGGGACCTGGAACCGGATAGCGACATCTACGCGCTGGTGGTGGACCGGGTGGTGGCGGTGACGCCGCTGAGTCTGGACCTGACCTCCCGGGCCGACCCGGGGGAGATTGTCCGGGTGCTGAAACGTGAAACGTGAAAAGTGAAAAGTGAAACGTGAAAAGTGAAACGTAATCGCCGATTTTGCGCCTTTCTCCTGCTGGTCTTTTTGCTCCTCCTGGCCCTGTTGGCGGGGACGGCGGTCGTCGCGGACCACCAGGCCGCCACGCGCGGCATCCCGCGGGGTCTCCCCGAACCCGTCGCCGACGCCGACGTCCCTCTCCTCTGCGTCAACGTGGCCCTCCACGCCCCGGAGCCTGCGCTTCCGCTGGAGCAGGCGCTGGACCGGGTGGCCGACGGCGGCTTCCGGTGGGTGCGCCAGTCCTTCCCCTGGGCGCTGATAGAGCCCGCGCCGGGCCGGTACGACTGGGCCCTCTGGGACCGGATTGTGGCGGAGACCGCCGCGCGGGGGCTGGAACTCATCGCCGTCCTGGAGCGACCGCCGGACTGGGCCGGGAGTCCCCCGGCCCCGGCGGACTTCGCCCGCTTTGCCGGGGCCGTCGCGGCCCGCTACGGCGACCGTCTCCGCTACTACCAGATATGGCACAACCCCAACCTGCAGGACGGGTGGGGCGCGCCGCCCCATCCGGCCCAGTACGCGGAACTCCTCCGCCAGGCCGCCCTCGCCATCCGCGCCGCCGACCCCGATGCCCGCATCCTCCTGGGCAGTCTGGCCCCCACGGTGGAACGGGGCCCGCAGAACCTCTCCGAGGTCCGTTTCCTGGAGGAACTCTACGCCGCCGGGGCCGCCCCGTATTTTGACATCGTCACCGCGCAGGCCTACGGGTTTGAGACCGGCCCGGAGGACCGCCGGGTGGGGGAAGGAGTGCTGAACTTCTCCCGCGCCGTCCTGGTGCGGGAGGTCATGGAGGCCCACGGGGACGGCGGGAAGGCCCTCTGGATTTCCCATTTCGGCTGGAACGCGCTGCCGTCGGTAGCGCCGGCCGCCAGGCCGGTATGGGAAGACGTCCCCTCCATCTGGGGGACGGTGGACGAATCGGCCCAGGCGGCGTACACGGTGGGCGCGCTGGAGCGGGCCCGCCGGGAGTGGCCCTGGGTGGGGGCAATGTGCCTGGCCCACCTCCAGCCCGACCTGAGCCTCCCCGCGCCTGGCGCGGGCACCCCCGACGCCCGCCGCCACTGGGGGTTTGCCCTCATCGGACCCGACGGCGTCCCCCGCCCCGTCTACGACGCGGTGGCCGGGTGGGCCCGCCGCCCCGCGGCCAACGACCCCGGCTACTGGACCCCGGCCTCCGGTATCGCTGAGTGGGAGGGGGGCTGGGAACTCTCGGAACTGGGCGCCGACCCGGGGCAGGAGGGGACGTACACGGTGACTATCCCCTTCTGGGGCACCGACTTCGGTCTGCGGGCGCGGCGGGGAAACTACCGGGCCTACTTCTACGTCACGGTGGACGGGAAGCCCGCCAATGCCCTGCCCCGGGATGAATCGGGCCGGGCGTACGTTGTCCTCACCTCCCCCGACTATCAGCCTCAGGAGGTCACCATACCGGTCGCGCGCGGTCTCCCGCCGGGCCTCCACACCGCCGTCGTCGTCGCCGAGCGGGGGTGGGACCAGTGGCCCCTGGCGGGGTGGAGCGTGAGTTACCGCCCCGACGACCGCCCCTACCGGGCCGCGCTGGGCGGGCTGGCCGCGCTGGCCCTGGCCGCGCTGGCGGGACTGATCCTCCTGACCCGCCGGGTCGCTCCCGGCTCGCCCGCGCGGGCCGTTGCCAGCATCTGGGCGGGCCTCTCCGAAGGCGCGCAGTGGCTGATCACCGTCGCCGCCACCGGCCTGCTCTGGGCCGGGGCCTGGATGACCTGGGGGACGGAGACGGCCAGCGGCGCGTTCCGTCGCCTGGGCGACGGCGGCGGAATGGCCGTCACCCTGGCAGCCGCCGGTCTCTTCTACTATTCCCCCTGGTTCCTGCTGACGGTCCTGGCCGCCCTGATCCTTTTCGTCTGTCTGCTCCTGCGCCCGGAGTTCGGGCTGGCGCTCATCGCCGCCCTGGCCCCCTTCTACACCCTCCCCCGTCCGCTTCTGGATAAGGCCTTCTCCATGGCCGAAATCGTCACCCTGATGACGCTGGTGGCATGGGGGGTGCGGGCCCTCACCCCCACCCCCTGCCCCCTCCCCCTCTCCCGCAGAGCGGGAGAGGGGGAGGGGGTGGCGGCGAAGCCGCCGGGGGTGGGGGTGAGGGTCACCCTCGCCCTGCTCCTGGTCGCGCTGGCCTCCACCCTCCAGGCGGACTTCCAGCGGGTGGCCTGGCGGGAACTGCGGACGACGATTCTGGAGCCGGCCCTGTTCTTCCTGATGCTGCGGACCCTCCCTCTACCCTCTTCCCTCTCCCAACGTTCTGTTGGGAGAGGGGAGGGGGCTGGGGGTGGGGTGAGGCACCTCTGGCGGGTGGCCGATTTCTTCGTCCTGGGCGGGGTGGCGGTGGCCGTCATCGGTCTGGTCCAGTATGCCCTGGGGGTCAACCTGATCACCGCCGAGGGGGGCCTGCCCCGATTGCGCTCGGTCTACGGGTCGCCAAACAACGTGGGGCTCTACCTGGGGCGGGTGCTGCCGTTGCTGGTGGCGGTGGCGATGCTGGCGCGGGACCGGAGGCGGAAACTGGCCTACGGGCTGGCCGCGCTGCCCGTGGGCGCGGCGCTCCTGCTCAGTTTCTCCAAGGGGGCCCTCCTGCTGGGTGTCCCCGCCGCTCTGGTGACGGTGGGGCTGCTGGCGGGAGGGCGCTGGCGGTGGGCCACTCTGGCCCTCCTCCTGGTCCTGTCGCTGGCCCTGGTCCCGCTCCTGCGCCTGCCCCGCTTCGCCTCCCTCTTCACCACCCAGGAGGGCACCACCTTCTTCCGGATCAAACTCTGGCAGGGGACGGTGGCGATGATCCGGGACCACTTCTGGCTGGGGGTGGGGCCGGATAACTTCCTCTACCACTACCGGAGCCGCTACATCCTGCCCTCGGCCTGGCAGGAGCCGGACCTTTCCCACCCGCACAACTTCCTGCTGGATTTCTGGGCCCGGCTGGGGGTCCTGGGCGCGGCGGTGGGCATCGGCCTGCAGGTGGCCTTCTGGCGGGCGGCCCTGCCCCTGCGCCGCCACCCCGACCCGGACACCCGCGCCCTGGCCGTCGGGCTCATGGGCGGCGTCGCCGACATGCTGGCCCACGGCCTGGTGGACCATTCGTTTTTCCTGGTAGACCTGGCCTACGCCTTCTTCCTGGCCCTGGCGCTGGCCGAAAGGATGAAAGAAAATCACGAAAACACAAAGGGAAATTAAAATTAACAATTAAAAAATTAACAATTAACAATTCCTCGTGTCTTCGTGTCTTGGTGGTGAAAAATCTTATGAAAGGAGCGAGTTGACTTTCCACACCCCCGACTGGGTCAAAGACGCCGTCTTCTACCAGATTTTCCCCGACCGCTTTGCCCGGAGCGGCCGGGTGCCCCAACCGAACAACCTGGAACCCTGGGACAGTCCCCCAACCCTCTACGGCTTCAAGGGCGGGGACCTGCGGGGCGTCCTGGAGCATCTGGACTACCTTCAGGACCTGGGCATCAACGCCATCTATTTCAACCCCATCTTCCAGTCCACCGCCAATCACCGCTACCACACCCACGACTACTACCGGGTGGACCCCATCCTGGGCGGGAACGAGGCCTTCCGGGACCTGCTGGACGAGGCCCATCGGCGGGGCATCCGCATCGTCCTGGACGGGGTCTTCAACCACGCCAGCCGGGGCTTCTTCCCGTTCAACCACATTCTGGAGAACGGCCCGGCGTCGCCGTACCTGGACTGGTTCATCGTCAAGGGCTTCCCGCTGCACGCCTACTCGTCCCGGCGGAAGCCCAACTACGAGGCCTGGTGGGGCCTGCGCGCGCTGCCCAAACTGAACACCGACAACCCCCAGGTACGGGAGTTCATCATGGGCGTCGCCGAACACTGGCTCCGGGAGGGGATAGACGGCTGGCGGCTGGACGTCCCGCTGGAGATTAAGACCCCCGGTTTCTGGGAGGAATTCCGACGGCGGGTCAAAGCGGTCAACCCGGAGGCCTACATCGTCGCCGAAATCTGGGACGACGCGACGGAGTGGCTGCGGGGGGACCACTTTGACGCGGTGATGAACTACGTCTTCACCCGCGCGGTCTGGGGGTTCTGCGGCGGCCCGATGCTGGACACCTCCTTCCGGCCCGGCGGCTTCCGCCTTCGCCCCCTCTCCGGGACGGAGTTCGCGGCGGAGATAGACCGCCTGCTGGCCCTCTACCCCTGGGAGGTGACGTTGGTCCAGTTGAACCTGTTGGGGAGCCACGACACCCCGCGCCTGCGCACCCTCTTCCGGGGCGACACCCGGCGGGTGCGGCTGGCGGTGCTGCTGCAGATGACCTTCCCCGGCGCCCCCTGCATCTACTACGGGGACGAAATCGGCATGGAGGGCGGGGACGACCCCGACTGCCGTCGGGCCTTCCCGTGGGATGAGTCCCGCTGGGACACGGACCTGCGGGACTGGGTCCGCCGCTGCGCCGCGCTGCGGCACGCCCATCCGGCCCTGCGGCGGGGCGACTTTCGCCGCCTCTGGGCCGACCAGACCGTCTACGCCTTCGCCCGCGCGCTCCCGCCGGACCCGCCGCTGGTGGTGGCGGTCAACGCCGGAGAGGCCCCGGCGGAGGCCCAGGTGACCGTCACCGGGGAAGGTGACGGTCACCTCACCGACGGCCTCTGGACCGACCTACTCTCTGGTCAGACCCTCTCCGCCGCCGACGGCGTCCTGCGCCTCTCCCTGCCGCCCCTCTCCGGGGTCGTGCTCCGGGCGGGAGAGGGGTGAATCTCACACAAAGACACGAAGACACAAAGAAAAAATGCTTTAAGGCAAAATCAACACTTGATACGCTCAAGCATCTTTTGGCCCCCTCACCCCCTTTATCCCCCTCTCCCCCACCGCTTCGCTGCGGGGGAGAGGGGGATAAAAAGGGGATTTTGCGGTGGGCGGCTTCGCCGCCCACCGCAAAATCCCCCACTTCCCCTCCCCTCTCCCGCCGCTGAAAGCGAGCGGGAGAGGGGAGGGGCTGGGGGAGGGGTGAGGGTACAGCCCAATGCGGTAAACAAAATGCAGATTTTGCCTTGATGCAAAAAAACCTTTGTGTCTCTGTGTCTTTGTGTGAGGGAAAAAGGAAATGGGCAACGAAGGGATTGAGCGGAATCTGCGTTCTGTGCAGGAACGAATCGCGGAGGCCGCCCTGCGGGCCGGGCGAGACCCCGCCGCGGTGACCCTGGTCGCCGTCACCAAGACCTTCCCGGTGGAGGTCATCCTGGAGGGATACGCGGCGGGCCTGCGCCACTTCGGGGAGAACCGCCCCGAGGAGGGGGCGGCGAAAATCCCCGCCGTCAACGCCGCCGTCCCCGGCCCCCGCCCCACCTGGCACATGGTCGGCCACATCCAGAGCCGTAAGGCCGACCTGGCTGTGGCCTATTTTGACGTCGTCCACTCCGTGGACCGGCTGAAAATCGCCCAGCGGCTGAGCCGGTTCGCGGTGGAGGCTGGCCGGGAGATACCGGTCCTCCTGGAGTGCAACATCAGCGGGGAGGCGACGAAATTCGGCTTCGCGGTGGACCGCTGGCAGGAGGACGCGGCCCAGCGGGAGGCGTTCTTCGCCGACTGCGCGACGATTCTGGCCCTGCCCGGCCTGCGGGTGGAGGGACTGATGACCGTCGCGCCGCTCACCGATGACCCGGAGACGGTGCGCCCGGTCTTCGCCGGGTTGCGGGCGCTGCAGGATGCCCTGCGGGAGCGGTTCCCCCATCTCCCCTGGCGCGAACTCTCCATGGGGATGACCGACGACTTTGAGGTCGCGGTGGAGGAAGGCGCGACCATGGTCCGCATCGGACGGGCCATCTTCGGACCCCGGAGGGAGGAATGGTAGCGTTTGTCCTGTACCGACTGATCCACACCCTGTTCGCCCTGTACACCTTTGCCATCATCGCCCGGGCACTGCTGCCGGTCTTCGGCCTCAGTTACGCCCATCCGGTGATGCGCTTTCTCTACACCATCACGGAGCCGCTTCTATCTCCCATCCGCCGCCGTCTGCCGTATGCGGGGCCGTGGGACTTCAGCCCGCTGGTCCTCATCCTGCTCCTCTGGCTGGCGGAGCAGATTCTCATCTGGCTGCTGTTTTGACCACCGACCACAGACGACGGACGACGGACCACAGACGACAGACGACAGACCACGGACGCGGCTATGGAGCGACTGAGGGTTCAGGAGAGTCGTGAGGGGTGCACGTTCGGCGTTCACGTCGCGCCGGGGAGCCGGCAGGACGCCGTTGTCGGCCTCTACGGCGACGCGCTGCGGGTGCGCCTGCGCGCCCCGGCGACGGAGGGGAGGGCCAATCAGGCGCTGCGGGCCTTTCTGGCCGAACGGCTGGGCGTTCCCGTGGACGCGGTGGAAATCCTCTCCGGCCACACCTCCCGCCACAAAGTGGTCCGGGTGGCCGGGGTCACCGCCGACCAGGTGCGCTCGCTGCTGACAGGTGCAGGTTAAAGAATCATACCCGGATAGAGGTGCACCAATGGCAAAGCAAATCCGTGAACCGGCGACGTATCTGTATCCCCTGCCCGTCGTGCTGATCAGTTGCGGCGTGGGCGACGGGGCCAATATTATCACCCTCTCCTGGGTGGGCACCCTCTGCTCGGCGCCGCCGATGATCGGCATTGCGGTCCGCCCATCCCGCCATTCCCACCACCTCATCCAGGAGGTGGGGGAATTCGTCGTCAACCTGCCCACCGCCGACCAGGCCTGGCAGGCGGATTACTGCGGCCGCGTCTCCGGGAAGGACGCGGACAAGTGGGCCGCCTGCGGGTTCACCCGGGCCGCCGGGACCCGGGTACGGGTCCCCCTCATCGCCGAGTGCCCCGTCAACATAGAGTGCCGCCTCCGCCACACCGTCCCGCTGGGCAGCCACGACCTGTTCGTCGGCGAGGTGGTCGCGGTGCACGTGGATGAGGCGGTGCTGGATGCGGAGGGACGGGTGGACTTCGCCCGCCTGGCCCCGTTCCTCTACACGGGGCGGGACTACTGGCGGCTGGGGGAACGGTTATCTCCGGTGGGGTTTTCGGTGAAGTCCTGAAAAACGTCTCTATTTCCGGCAAGCGGTAGGAAGCGTATCCAGCGTCTGGCCATGGAGGGCCCGCCGCATCGCCTCCCGGTCGTCCCAGGGGTACTCCACCGTCCCGAAGCACATGGACTGTTCGTGCCCCTTGCCGCAGGCGATGACCACGTCTCCGGCGCGCGCCATCTGACAGGCCCGCAGAATGGCCTCCCCCCGGTCGGGGACGCGGAAGAGGTCCACCTCCTCCCGCTTCCCGGCCTCCTGCGCTGCCGCCGCGCTGGTCGCCATAATCTCGTCCAGGCTCTCCGTCCGGGGGTCCTCGGCGGTCAGGACCACCACGTCGGCCAGTTCCCCCGCGACCCGCCCCATCAGCGTCCGCTTCTGCCGGTCCCGCAGTCCGGCGCAGCCGAAGACGACGATGACCCGCCCCCGGGCCATCTCCCGCGCCGTCCGCAGGGCCTGCTCCAGCGCGTTGGGGGTGTGGGCGAAGTCCACAATCGCCAGGAAGTCCTGCCCCTCGTCTATCCGCTCCATCCGCCCCGGCACCCCCCGCACCGCCGCAATGCCCCGGACGATCGCGTCTGCCGGGATGTCCAGGGCCACCGCCGCCGCTGCTGCCGCCAGAATGTTGCTGACGTTGTACGCGCCGACCAGCGGGGTCGTCACTTCGGCCGGGCCGTCGGGCAGGTTCAGGGTGAGACGGGTGGCGTCGGGCGCGTGTCGGACTTCCCCGACGGTCACGTCCGCCGGGCCGGAGCGGCTGTAGGTGATGTGACGGTCGGCGGGAATGGGGCGGAGGAGGTCGTAGGAGGAGTCGTCCCGGTTGAGGACGGCGACTTTGGGGACGCCCGGTTTGCGGAAAGAGCGGGTCAGTCCCTCAAAGAGCATGGCCTTGGCCCGCCGATACGCCTCCAGGGAGCCGTGAAAGTCCAGATGCTCGTGAGTGATGTTGGTGACGACGGCGACGTCAAAGTCGCAGCCGGCCACCCGGTGCTGGGCCAGTCCGTGGGAGGTGACCTCCAGGACGGCGTGGGTGGCGCCCGTCTCCACCATGCGGGCCAGGTAGCGCTGGAGGTCGGGCGGGTCGGGGGTGGTGGTATGGAAGCCGGTATCCACCTCCTCCTCGCCGATGCGGGCGGCGACGGTGCTGACCAGTCCGGCGTTGAGGCCGGCGGCGCGCAGAATGGAGTGGATAAGGGTGACGGTGGTGGTCTTGCCGTCGGTGCCGGTGACGCCGACCAGGGTCATCCGGCGGCCCGGCAGGCCTTCCCACGCGGCGCAGAGCCAGCCCCAGGCCTGGCGGGCGTCGGGGACCTGGATGTAGGCAAAGGCACCCCAGGGGAGGCCCGGCATCTGTTCGGGCGCGCGCTCCCCGACGACGGCGACGGCGCCCGATGCCAGCGCGTCGGGGATGTAGGCGTGCCCGTCCAGGCTGACGCCGGGGATGGCGACGAAGAGGTCGCCGGGGCGCACGCGGCGGGAATCGGCCGCGATGCCGCCGACCTCGGGGTCCGGGCCGAGGCGGCGATGGATGGCAGGTAGATGGGCGGTCAGTTCGCTCAGACGCATGGGTTTTGGTGATGGCAACCGCTTGCTTTGAAAATAGACGCTCTGCCTCACCTCTCCCCCCCAGCCCCCTCCCCTCTCCTGGCCGAAGGCCAGGAGAGGGGAGGGGGAGATCATGGGGGTTTGGGGGCGGCGGCTTCGCCGCCGCCCCCAAACCCCCTCTTCTTCCCCCCTTCGCCCCCGTTTCGGGGGAGAAGGGGGGCAAGGGGGGATGAGGGGGTCAAAGGCAAAAGCCAGCCCTCAAATTTTCATTCATCGGAGTGCAGGGCGATAGCCCTGGCATGGCAGTTGCGGTAGGGGGTGCGGCGGCGGCCCGCAGGGGCGGGCCGCCGCCGCAACCCCCACCACAACACCCCAGGTGCTCCTTGATGGCTTCCGCCACCGCGCGGGGGATGCCCGCGCGTATCAGTTCGTCCACGCTGGCCAGCCGAATCCGCTCCAGGGAACCGAACGTCTTCAGCAGGAGACGGCGGCGGGCCGGGCCCACGCCGGGGATGTTTTCCAGTTCCGTCGCCATACCGGCCCGCTCCCGCCGCAGCCGGTGGTAGGCAACGGCGAAGCGGTGGGCCTCATCCCGGATGTGCTGGAGCAGGAGCAGACCGGGGGACCCTTCCGGCAACCGTACCGGCTCCTCCCGTCCGGGCAGGAACAGCGCCTCCTCTTCTTTCGCCAGCGCGGCCACCGCCACCCGGTCCCGCAGGCCGAAGGCATCCAGGACGTCCAGGGCCACCCCTAACTGTCCCTTCCCGCCGTCCACAATCATCAGGTCGGGGAGAAGGGCCCACGTTTTGATGCCGCGCACGCCGGTCATCTCCCCGGAGGTCGCCGTCCGCCAACGCTCCAGACGCCGGGTGAGCACTTCCCGCATCCCCGCGTAGTCGTCCGGTTTCTCCAGGGTGCGCAGGGCGAAGCGCCGGTATTCGGATTTGCGGGGAACCCCCTGCTCAAAGACGACCATGCTGGCCGTTGGCTCGGCGCCCTGGGTGGTGGAGACGTCGTAGCATTCCATGCGGGCCGGACGGGCGGGCAGGTCCAGGGCCAGACGGAGTTCCTCCAGCGCCTGCTCCTGCCGGTGGGCATCGGCCTCCCAGGCGGCGCGGAAGGTCGCCAGCATCTGGGCGGCGTTCTCGGCGGCCATTCGGAGGAGTTCCCGCCCGCGCCCCCGGCGGGGCACCCGCAGCACTACTTTGGCGCCCCGCTTGGAGCGCAGCCACTCCTCTATGACCAGCGCCTCGTCCACCTCCTCCGGCAGGAGGACCTCCGGGGGCACGTAGGCCGCCTCCTCGTAGAACTGTTTGAGGAACGCGGCCATGACCTCCCGGTCGTCCTCCGCCTCCGCGCCTTCCAGCAGAAAGTACTCCCGGCCCAGGAGTTTGCCGTCCCGGATGAAGAAGACCTGGACGCAGGCGTTGCCGTTATCCCGGGCGAAGGCGATGACGTCCTGGTCGCTGCCGGTGGCGGCGACGATTTTCTGCCGTTCCACGATGTGCCGGGCGGCCTGTAACTGGTCCCTCAGGCGGGCGGCCCGTTCAAATTCCAGCCGTTCGGCCGCTTCCCGCATCCGTTTTTCCAGGTCCGCCAGGACCTCTTCGCTCCGTCCCTCCAGGAAACGGATGAGGCCGGCGATCATCGCGCGGTACTCCTCCTGGCTCACCGCGCCGATGCAGGGGGCCAGGCAGAGTTTCATGTCGTGGTAGAGGCAGGCGCGGCGATCTTTGCCGGTGATTTCCCGACTGCAGGTGAGGTACGGGAAGGTTCGGCGCAGGAGGTCCAGCGTCTCCCGCACGGCGGCGGAGGAGGTGAAGGGGCCGAAGTAGCGGCTGCCGTCCCGCTCAATCCGGCGGGTGATCAGGACGCGGGGGAAGGGCTCGGCCCAGGTCACTTTGATGTACGGGTAGCGCTTATCGTCCCGCAGGCGGACGTTGAAGCGGGGCCGGTGGGCCTTGATGAGGTTGGCCTCCAGGATGAGCGCTTCCAGTTCGCTGTCGGTGACAATGAACTCCAGCGAGGCGACCTCGGCGACCAGCCTGCGGGTTTTGGGATTCTCTTGGGCGAAGGGGGTGAAATAGGAACGGACGCGGCTGGCCAGGTTGACGGCCTTGCCGACGTAGATGACCCGCCCTTCGGCGTCCCGCATCAGGTAAACGCCGGGGCGCGCGGGCATGCTGGAGAGGACGGTCTGGATGGAATCCGTCACCTCCATAGGTCTACCAGTATGTCCGGCTCAGGGGACCGCTCCCCTAATCATCTGGGAAATACTGTTCCAGTTGGCAATGACGAACGCGGTGACTGTGCAGCAACAGCAGAGGAGGAGGAGCACTACCACCCCCACAACGATACCGATGATCAGGCCCGTGCGGGATTTCTTCTCTCCGGGCCCTTCGGCCTCTATGGTATATGCGTGCTGTTCGGTGACAGAGATTTCCGGCTGTTCTTCCATAGGTCTCCTTTCAGGAAGGGATGGGGAAGGTTTGTGCTTTGTACGGGCATTTTACCACCATTTGGGAAAACGGCCAGCGAATCACGAGGGGAGGCGCTACCCCCTGTCCTCTCCTCGCCGGACCTCCAGGAGGCCTGTCGGCGTGACCACCCAATCCATGCGCTGGTCGGCCCCGGTGCAGGGCAACTCATCCAGCAGGCAGGAATCGTACGTCACCCCCACGCGCAGGGCCGGGGTGGTGGGGAGGAAGCGGTCATAGAAGCCTCCCCCGAAGCCCAGCCGTCCCCCGCGCCGGTCAAAAGCCACTCCGGGCACCAGCACAATCTCCAGGAGGGCCGGATCAATGACCGGCAGGTCCGCCGCCGGCTCCAGCATCCCGAAGGGGTGCCGGGTCAGCCGGTTCGGGTCATAGGGGTGGATCACCAGCCTCCGCCCTTCTATGCGCGGCACGGTCCATTGAATGTGGGGGAGCGCGGCGAAGAGCGGCTCCAGCGACGGTTCGTTGCGGAACGCCAGGTAGGCCATGACGACCCGTGCGGCCCGCATCACCGGCCATGCGGCCAGATGACGACAGATGGCCTCGGACGCGGCCTCCACATCCCCGGCAGGGAGACATTCCCGCCACTGGCAGAACTCCTGGCGGAGGCGCTCTTTCTCCGGATTGAAGGTGCTCCCGGATTTTGCAGATTTCATATGACTACCTACCCAAGAACCGTTTCATAAAAACCACGAAGGACACGAAGGCCGCACAAAGGGCACGAAGGATGAGTTCACTGCAAAAACTCACCGCAGAGACGCCGAGAGCGCAGAGTTCTACATTAGCGTAATCTCTGCGTACTCTGCGTCTCGGCGGTGAAATGACCTTTTTGCAGGAGACTCACCTATATAAATACTGTTTTACCCTTGCCTCCCCTTCAATGGGACACGGATGGGCACGGACAGTACGGATTTTCATCCGTGCCAATCCGTGAAACCCGTGTGTATCCGTGTCCTGATTTCAAACGGTCAGGTAGCCAGTTTCCACAGCGCCGATTGGAAATCAGCCGGCCCTCACCTCTCCCCCCGACCCCTTCCCCGGCCCTCCCCCGAAACGGGGGAGGGAGTTGGGAGAGGGGAGGGGGTGGCGGCGCAGCCGCCGGGGGTGGGGTGAGGGTCGGCGCAGGCCGACCGAAGGCCTGCGGCCCAGAGAGGGTGACTTCCCGTCAGCGCGTCGGCCTGACCCTCACCCCTCCCCCCGACCCCCTCCCCTCTCCCGCTGTGCGGGAGAGGGGAGGGGGTGGCGGCGCAGCCGCCGGGGGTGGGGTGAGGGTCGGCGCAGGCCGACCGAAGGCCTGCGGCCCAGAGAGGCTGACTTCCAGTCACCGCAAAATCCGCCGCACCTCCTCCACCAGCCCCGCATCCGGCGCCTCCCCGGCCTCCTGGCAGGCCTGGAGGTAGTTCCCCAGCATTGTCTGCATCCACCCCGCAAAGGCGGCGGGAAAGGCCTGGAAGAACGGGAGCAGGGTGCGGACGGCTTCCTCATAGGCTGCCAGCGCCTCCTCCCGCCGGCCCAGGGCGGAGAGATCTGAGCCCAGGTTATTGAGGCTGGTCGCCAGGTATGGGAGGAAGGCCTGGGGGTGGGCCTGGGCCAGGTCGCGGTAGAGGTCGGCGGCTTCCTGCGTGCAGGTGAGCGCCTCCTCCCGCCAGCCCAGGGCGGAGAGCATCGCGCCCAGGTTGTTGAGGCTCATCGCCAGGTCGGGGAGGAAGGCCTGGGGGTTGACCTGGGCCAGTCCGCGGTAGATGTCCACTGCCTCCTGCGTCGCCGCCAGCGCCTCCTCCCGCCGGCCCAACTCGGAAAGTACATTGCCCAGGCTGTTGAGGCTGGTCGCCAGGTCGGGGAGGAAGGCCTGGGGGTGGGCCTGGGCCAGGTCGCGGTAGAGGTCGGCCGCCTCCTGCGTGCAGGTGAGCGCCTCCTCCCGCCGGCCCAGGGCGGAGAGATCGCGGCCCAGGTTGTTGAGGCTCCCGGCCAGGTCGGGGAGGAAGGCCTGGGGGTGGGCCTGGGCCAGGTCGCGGTAGAGGTCGGCGGCCTCCTGCGTCGCCGCCAGCGCCTCCTCCCGCCAGCCCAGGGCGGAGAGCATCGCGCCCAGGTTGTTGAGGCTCATCGCCAGGTCGGGGAGGAAGGCCTGGGGGTTGGCCCGGGCCAGGCCGCGGTAGAGGTCGGCCGCCTCCTGCGTCGCCGCCAGCGCCTCCTCCCGCCGGCCCAGGGCGGAGAGGGCCCAGCCCAGCATGACCAGCACCCCCGCCCGTTCCTCCGCCGCCTCCGGCGATAGGCGCTCCCGCCGCGCCCGGTAGAAATCGGCCAGGAAGGGGCGCAGGGCCAGGGTGCGGTCGGGCACGGGCAGGGCACGGCGCAGGGAGTCCCATGCGGAAGCAGGCCAGGCGGCCAGGCGCTCCGCAGCGGCCCGCATCCAGCCCGCCGCCTGCTGCCGTCCCTGCTCGTCGGGCGCCCGCTCCCACAGGCGGGCCAGCACCCCCAGCGCCTCCCCGGCGGCGCGGACGGCCTCCTCCGCCTCCGCCTCCGCCTCCTCCGGCCCCGGCAGGGCCAGGGGGAGCAGGTCCGCCCGTTCCGCCAGCCGCCGTCGCAGGACGAAGTCGGCCAGGGGGTCGGGCACGACCGGCGGGATGAGGCTCCCCGGGACGCGGCGGGGGAAGAGGACGGGGAGGCGGTCCGCCAGTTCGTCCCAGGTCACGCCGGGGATGGGCCGGAAGTGAGGTTCGTGGGCTTTAAGGAAGGCCGCCGCCGCTGGCGGGTCGGCAAAGGCCCGGCCCAGGGTGGCCAGGACCGCCAGGTCCTCCACCACCTCCACGGCGCGGTTCATGCGGGCCTCCGGCTGGTTCCGGAAGAGAGGCTCCAGGTGGCGTTTCCAGGCCGCCCGCTCCCGGCTCCAGGTGCACTCCAGCACCTGCTCGGGGTCGGTGGGGCGCTCCACCCGCTCCCCCGCTGCGGCCAGCAGGGCCAGGAGCAGCACGTAGAGGGGGGCATCCGGCAGGTCGGCATAATCGGGGAGAGGACGGCCGTCGGCCCGGAGGATTTTCGCAAACTGCTCCCGCGCGGTCCGGAAGAGCATCCGCCGGTCGTCCGGGGCCAGGTCGGGCAGATGCCGGGGCTCCTTCTCCACCGTGGGGAGGCCCAGGAAGGCGGGCCAGCCCACGTATTCGGGGTCGGTGTAGGTATGGAGGTCCTCCCGCAACCAGTCGGGGAAGGTGCGCTCCAGCAGGACGACCGCCAGGGGGGCGGCGCGCTCCCCGCAGGCGCGGGCCGCTTCGTGCAGCAGGATGCGCACCTCCTTGTCCCGGTTGGCGATGTAGTCCACGATGAGCAGGGTGGGACGGGCATCCGCGCTTAGAATGCGGGCGTTCTCCTCCGTGAGCCGTCCGGCGCGCAGGAAGCCGACCCACCAGCCCTCCTCGCGCAGCGCCTGGCCCACCTCAATCAGCAGGCGGGTCTTGCCCGCGCCGCCCGGGCCGATGTATGTGCGCAGTCCCACCGGCGGCCGGGCCGCCTCCAGTCCCCGCGCCCAGTCCAGCAGGTCCGCCCGCGTTTCCTGGAAGGCTTTCCCGGTGTAGGGGACCAGGCGGTAGGCGGGGAGCAGGAGGTCGGCGCGCAGTTCGGCAATTCCCGAAAGGGTCTGGACCGGCCAGGCGACCAGGTCCGCGGGCAGGCCCAGGAGGCGGTTGACGGCCCCGTAGAGGGCATCCACCGCTTCCAGGAAGCGCTCCACCCCCGCCTCCGTGCGCAGGGTGCTGAGGGCGACGACCACGGGGCGCAGGTTCTCGTCGGCCAGCAGGCGGGCGCGCAGGCAGGCCAGGTAGAGGGCCAGGGCGCGGGCCTGCTCCTTCTTGGGGACGCCGGGGAGGCGGGCAAACTCCTGGGCCAGCCGCTCTGTCAGCGCCCTCTCGTCCCAGTGTGTCCGCAGGCTCTCCAGCGCCTGGCGGAAGGTGGGGAGATTCCGGACGGGGAGGGAGGCGACCCATTGGGCAACGGTTTCCAGGCCCTGCTGCCGGGCCTGTTGGACAAAGTCCTCTTCGGCCTCTTGGAGGAGTCCCTCCAGGCGCTGGCGGGCGGCCTGGGAGCGGCGGAGGCTTTCCACGCCTCCGACGGCGCGGCGGGCCAGGGGGGTCCCCGGCACGCCCAGGGCGCCCAGGACCTCCAGGAGGACATCTGCGGCTTGGGCGACGGTCTCGTGGGGCATCCGGCATCTCCTCTCTGGGGGAACGGCGGTCACCCCAATTATACACCCGACCGGAACGAGGTCCAAATCTCCAGCGCGCGCAGGGCGCTCTGCTCCTTGTCCTTGACCTCCAGCATCAGGTCAAAGTCGTGGGGGGCGCTCTCGGCCAGGAAGCGCCGGAAGTGGGCCTCGTCCAGGGTGTGCGCGTGGCTCCCCGGACGGCCCCCGGGAAGGGGGGAGGAGTAGTCCACCATGGGCGGGCCGTCCGGGGGGCCCCAGGTGGCCCGGGCCGCCGCCAGTGCCTCCGGCAACGTCCGCCCGTCCGGATACACCTCCCGGTGGAAGACGTCCAGGAGCACCGGCAACCCCGTCGCCCGGCTCACGGCCAGACAGTCGTCCAGGTTGAAGAGCCGCTCGTCGTTCTCCACCACCAGGCGCGCCCGCACCGCCGGGTCCAGCCGCTCTACCTCCCGGACGAAGCGCTCCAGCGCCGCGGCCTTATCCCCGTACCGGCCGCCGACGTGAATCTGAATCTTCGCCGTCCGGTCCAGCCCCAGCAGGTCCAGGACGCGGGCGTGGTAGGCCAGGTCGGCGCGGGCCGCCGCCACCACCTCCGGGCGGGGGGAGTTGAGCAGGGTGTACTGACCCGGATGCATGGAGATGCGCATCCTCGCCGCCCGGATGAGGTCGCCGATGCGGGAGAAGTCCGGGGCGAACTCCTCCTCCCAGGGGAAGCGGTTGGCCGGATGGGAGGCCAGGGGGACCAGGTCGGAGGTGATGCGCAGGAAGAGGAGGCCCCGTTCCGCGTTCCAGCGGACGATGCGCTCCAGGCAGGCCAGGTTTCCGGCCACCAACACCCGCAGGCGATCCCACGTCAGGTTCGCCAGCCGGAGGGTGCGGCTGGGGCGACAGTCCAGGGAGAGGTTGATGCAGGGGTAGCCGATGCGCATCGCCGACTACGATTCGCCTCTCCCCGAGTCCCGAAGGGAAAGGAGCGCCTCCGGGAACGGCGAGAGGAAGGTCTGTCCGGAAAGGTACGGCTCGCCGAAGCGCAGAACCCAGGCCCGCAGGACGCTCAGCGGCGTGCTGAGGGGCACCCGTCCCTCCCGATACGCAGTCAGCAGGTCCAGGAAGTATCCCTTCTCCGCCGGACTCAGCCCGTCGGAGACGTAGCCCAGGGCGTGCATCAGGACGTTGACGACGGAGGGACGACGGGGCGGGTGGGCCAGCGCGGCCCGGAAACCAGCGACGTACGCCTCCATCACCTCGCCGACAGGCCGCCGCTGGGGGTTGGCGACGGTCCGTCCCAGTTCCCGCAGGCGGGCCTGGTTGTAGGCCATCAGCAGGAATTTGTGACGGGTGTGGAAGTCCACCAGCGCCCCCATCTGCCCCGTGCCGACCGCTTCCCGCAGCCGGGCCAGGGCGAAGACGGCGGTGAAGAAATGCTCCCGCAGGGCCCGGTTGGTCAGGCGGCCCTCGTCCTCCACGGGGAGGTCCGGGAAGCGGGCCTGGACGGCTCCTCCGAACATCCCCGGTGCACCCCCCACCGCCGGGGCCTTCTCCGGCCCGGCGTAGACCTTTGCGTCCTTGACCCCGCAGGAGGGGGAGCGGTTCTTCAGCAGGAAGCCGTCCACCGGCGGGAGCGAGTCCAGGAAGGACGCGGCAAAGGCCCGCATGGCGTCGGTCAGGTCCCGGCCAGTGGCGGGCTGGAGCAGGCGGACCTCCCCGCCCACACGGACCAGCCGGACGGGCGGGCGCGGCGCGCCCAGGCCCAGTTCCACCTCCGGGCAGACGGGGATGAACTCCACCCACGGCCGGAGGGAATCCACGACCGGGTCGGGGATGATGCTGCCGTCGTAGCGGCAGTGGTCAAACCCCAGACATTTGCTGACGACCAGACGGGGTTGGGACATAGAGACCTCCTTGCGCTGAGTGGAAGTCAGCCTTGCCGGGCACCATCGGTCAGGTGACGGTCACCTTGAAGGTGACGGCCACCTCTTTGTTTGTACGTTCGGATCATGCAGGCGGCGGTAGGCCAGCCAGGCCGTCAAGAGTGCCCCCAGCACGCCCGGCGCAGGCGCCCCCACCTGTCCCAGCAGGAAGCCGCCGACCGTCGGGGCAACGACGCGGGTCAGGCTGCTCAGCGCGGACGAAAGCCCCAGCGTCCCGCCCACCTCCTCCGGCCAGACGGAGCGGGTCAGCGCGGTGTTGACGGCCACCCGCAGCACGCCCGAGGCCAGGGCCAGCGGCGCCAGCACGACCAGCAGCACCCCCAGCGACGGGGAGAAGGCCCAGGCCAGCAGGGAGAGGGCCAGCAGGACGCTCCCGCCGAAGACCAGTTGCTTGTCGGTGAAGCGCCGCACCAGCAGGCGAATCCCCACCCCCTGCACCAGCACCACCAGCACCCCCACGTAGGTGAGGACGAAACTGGTCGTCCGGGCGTCCAGCCTCAACCGTTCCCGGGCAAAGAGCGCAAAGACGGTCTCAAAGAGGGTGAAGGCCAGGCTGAAGAAGAGTTGGGTCTGCAGGAGCGGCCCCACGCAGGGCAGGCTCAGCGCCTCCCAGAGGACGCGCAGGGAGAAGGCGGCGCGCGGCTCTTTGGCCCGCCGTTCCCGTTCTGCGCGCGGGAGCGACTCCGGCAGCCACACCAGCACCCCCAACAGGTTCAGCAGCGACAGCCCCGCCGCTACCAGCGCGGGCAGCGCGTAGTTCCCGCCTCCCGCCAGCGCGCCGCCGATGGCCGGCCCGAAGATGAAGCCCAGGCCGAAGGCGGCCCCGATGAGGCCGAAGCCCTTGGTGCGCTCCTTCCCCTCGGTCACGTCGCTGATGTAGGCCTGGGCCAGGGAGATGTTGCCGCCCAGGAAGCCGTCCACGACCCGGCTGGCGAAGAGCATGGCCAGCGACCGGGCCAGCCCCAGCATCAGGAACCCCACCACCGTCCCGGCCAGACTGAGGAGCAGGAGCGGCTTGCGGCCGAAACGGTCGGAGAGGCGGCCAATGACAGGAGCGCCCAGGAGTTGCGTCAGCGCGTTGACCCCCAGGAGCAGCCCCACCACTTCCGCCGTTGCACCGAAGGTGGCGGCGTAGTACGGGAGCAGCGGCAGGATCAGGCTGAAGCCCAGGACGTCTACGAAGACGAAGATGAAGAGCAGGGTCAGACTACGGCGATAGTTGGGCATGGGGGCCTCCTTCCCTCACCCCTCCCCCTGCCCCCTCCCCTCTCCCGCACGGCGGGAGAGGGGAGGGGGTGCCGCCGAAGGCGGCGGGGGTGGGGTGAGGGTCATCAACTCCTCCCGCCGACGGCGGTACTCCACGATAGGCCGGTCGCCCTGGACCAGTTGCTCGTCCATATGCAGCGCGCTGGGCCTGGGGCGCTGGGTCTGCACCACCCGCCGGTCCTGATGGGCCACCAGGACGTTGAAGGGCATCGCCAGCCGGGCGACCAGGTCCCCCAGCAGGGGCAGCCGCAGGAAGCGCTGGTAGAAGCGCAGATAGAGAAGCGTATGCTCCTCGTCCACCGGCACGAAGGCCGCCACCACCCGCACGTCCTCCGAGATGTGGTTCTGCCAGAGGTTGGGGAAGATGAACTCCAGCCAGAAGGTGTGCCCGGAGACGTCCACCTCCTCCGGCTTCCGGGGCGGACGCCCGTCGTCGGTGCGGCTGGATACGTACACCCGGAAGCGGTCGGGGTCCAGCCAGTGGACCACCGGGCCGTCCACGATGGTGCGGTTTCCCCGCCCGATGGTGTTGTGGTGGACGAAGGGCAGGTGGATGGGGTCCAACTGGTTCTCAATCACCCGCGAGTAGTGGGCATCCCAGGGGTCAATGGACTGGCCCCAGCGGAAGCCGTCCAGGTCGTCAAAGAACCGGGGCGGCTGCAGGTCAGCGGGCGGATCGTCCCCCCACCAAATCCAGATGAAGCCATGGGCTTCGTGCGTGGGGTAGGCGTGGACGCGGAACCGCTCCGGCACCGGACTGCTCCGGCTGTTGGCGGGGATGGCGGTCACCCGGCCCGAGGGGTCGTACTCAAAGCCGTGGAACGGGCACTGCAGGCGGCCGTTGGGGAGCACCTTCCCGGCGCTCAGGGCCACCCCCCGGTGGGCGCAGCGGTCCCGGAAGCAGGCCACGCGGCCCTCGCCGTCCCGCCAGAAGACCAGTTTCTCCCCCATTCGCGTCACACCGATGGGGCGCTCCCGCACCTGGCGGGAGTCCAGAACAATGTACCACTGATTGCGAATCATCTTACCTCCTCGTTTGTAGGGCAACTGCTATAGCAGTTGCCCTACAATATTCGCACCCGCTGGCGGGGCAGGGGGCGGCCCTTCCAGGTCGCCCGGCCCGTCGCCGTCCAGAGCAGGGAACGGAAAGCGATAAAGACCAGGAGCAGCATGCTGACCGGATACAGGAACATCAGGCGGCGGGGGAAGCGCAGGCGGGCCAGCGCGATTCCCCAGAGCGCCAGCATCTCCCCCACCGCCAGCAGCGCCGGCCACAGGGCGAAGACCGACCGGGCCAGCCCCAGCGGCCAGAGGAGAGAGACCGCCAGCGGCTCCACCGTCACCAGCAGCATCCACACCCAGACGAAGAGGTACTCCGCCAGGCGGAAGTCAAAGACGGCGAAGAGGTTCTTGGTGAACCCCTCCACCGCCGCCCGAAATCCGGAGTACATCCGGCAGGAGACGTAGTCCCCGGCGTCCACCACCCGCCAGCGCAACCCCTTCGCCTTCACCCGCCGCCCCAGCATAATGTCGTCTATGGGGCTCTGGCGCACCGCTTCGTGCCCCCCGACGGCCCGGTAGGCCTCCCGGCGGAAAAGCATCCACTGCCCGTTGGTCAGTGAAAGCCCCGGCGCCCGGATGTGATGGGCCAGCGGGATGGGCAGGAACGAGAAGAAACACCAGAAGATGGCCGGGACCGTCAGCCGCTCGCCCCATGTCAGCAGCCGCTGGCGGAGAAAGCCACTCATCAGGTCGGCCCGCTCCGCCAGCATCGCGGCGACCCCCACCTGCAGCGCCTGAGGGTGGTGGATGGTGTCCGCGTCGGTGAAGACCAACAGGTCCCCCGTCGCCGCATCCGCCAGTTGCTGACAGGCCCAGTGTTTGCCCAGCCAACCCTCCGGCAACGGACGGCCCGTCAGGACCCGAAGTCGGTCGTCCGTCCGGGCCAGCGCCGCCAGCACGTCGCCCGTCCCGTCGGTGGAACTGTCGTCCAGCACCAGGACCTCAAAGTCGGGGTAGTCCTGGGCCAGCAGGGAACGGACACAGTCTCCGATGACGGCCTCCTCGTTGCGCGCGGGGAGCAGGACGGAGACGCGCGGGAAGAGCGGGGGAAGGGGGTACGTCCCCAGGCACCGCAGGGCCAGCAGGTTGCCCAGCGCGATGAGGAGCAGGATGCCCAGGAAGGTAGCGATGCCCAGTTGGTGCTGGAGCCAGAAGGGGGTCAATGAAGTCTCCTCGCTGGTGACAGGTGACAGTCACCTTGAAGGTGACTGTCACCTGCTCAATAACCGCCGGAGCCAGGGCCGGGCCTGGGGCAGCGTCCGCAGGTCCCGGCGGTGCTTCCAGAGGACCAGGGCCAGGTTCCCCGCCCAGACGGCCAGCAGGGGCCCCGACGCGCCGGAGAGGAGCAGGTAGGCCCCTAACACGACCGGTCCGGAGAGGGCCGACCAGGCGTCCGTCCGGTTGACGGCGACGGCCAGCGCCAGGGTCAGCCCCAGGATGGTGGGACCGACCCAGAGGGTGAGCCCGCTCCAGATGCCGAAGGTGACCGCGATGGCTTTGCCGCCGCGGAAGCGCAGGAACGGCGAGAAGGCGTGCCCCAGGACCGGCGCCAGGGCGACGGGGACCAGTCCCCAACCGTCTATGCCGGCCCCGAAGCGGGCCAGGGCCACCGGCGTGGCACCCTTCAGGTAGTCCAGCAGGAGCGCCGGAAGTCCGGCCCGCCAGCCGCCAGCCCGCCAGGCGTTGGCCGCGCCGGGATTGCCGTCCCCGTAGCGGCGGACGTCGGCGCGGGCCACCAGCCGCCCCAGCCAGACGGAGAAGGGGAGCGAGCCGGAGAAGAAGCCCAGGACCGTCCACAGCAGCACCGCGCCCAGGGGCGGCCCCGGGGGTGGACTCCCCACCGGAGTCCAGTACTGCCGCAATTTGGCCATAAAGGCCGGGTCGCCCCCCAGCCGCTCCGCCCGCCCGACGGTGAAGACGTACCGCCCCACCTCCCCCCGCGGATGCCAGACGGCGACCCGGTAGAGGCTGTCGGCAGGCAGGACAACCGTCCGCTCCTGCCGCTCCCAGTAGGATGTGCGGGTGAAGGGCTCAAAGAAGGTGGACGGCGTCCCCTCCGGGGGCGGGATCATTTCCACCCCCTCGTCGGTGACCGGCACGGCAGCCGGAAGGGCCGTCGCCTCCCCCGGCAGGCCCGGTCCGATCAGGGCCATTGTGGGTGCAAAATTCTCCTGCCCCGGAATCTGGGGGATGACGATGGAAAGGTAGACCGCCTGCCCCGCCCTGCCGTCAAAGGCGAAAACGTCCACGTCGGTGGCCGATTCCAGCGTCGCGTAGATGGCGGTGGAGACCGACGGGTCGTCTATCCGCCAGGGACGGTCGGGCGGGATGTCCGTCTCCTCAAAGAAGGGCTGATGGGCCCAGACCGGGGTGGCGATCAGAGCCAGCCCAATCAGCAACAATCCGATCAGAATCCGAAAGCGTATACGAAACATCCTCGTGTCCTTATGCATCGGCCTTCGCCGACGCGTGGTAAATCCCCGCCACAAAGATGTTCTTTGTGGTTTTCTACAGAATGGCTCTGAAGGGGTCGGCGCAGGCCGACCACTGGCCGCAGGCCCGGGGAGGGTGACTTCAGTCAGCGCTATTCACGCCGATTGAAATCGTCCTTCCTGGGCACTTCGTGCCAGGTGTCGGCCTTCGCCGACACGCTTCACGGCTGGGTCACCAAAGGGGTCGGCGCAGGCCGACCAAAGGCCTGCGGCCCAACAAGGCCGACTTCAGCCGGCGCCGACCAGGATGCGCCCGTTCTCCACCCGGACCGGGTAGACGGGGAGCGCGTGTTCCCGGCGCAGTGCGCCCAGGACCCGTCCCACCCCCGGCGGCCAGGGAGTCCACTCGGCCACATCCCCGGTGCGCAGCGAGAAGGCACTGCGGTGCCAGGGGCAGACCAGGTGCCCGTCCTCGGTGATGCGGCCGTTTTTCAGCGGCGCGCCCATATGGGGGCAGCGGGCAGCCACGGCGAAGATTTCGCCCCCATGCCGGATCAGGAGCACCGGGGCGCCGTTGACCTCCACCACCTCCCGCGCCCCCTCGGGCAGGCGGCTTTCGTCCAGAACGTCTATCCAGGCCATATTACCTCCGATGCGCTGACTGAAGTCAGCCTTCCTGGGCCTGCGGCCGATGGTCGGCCTTCGCCGACCGCAGAGTGTCGGCGAAGGCCGACACCCGGCACGCAGGGCCCAGGGAGGACGATTTCAATCGGCTGAATCGTTACCTCCGATGAATGGTGAGACGCCATTCCTTTGTGCGCAGCCGGTCCAGAGGTTGCAGGTGTTTGTTCAGTTGCGAGCGGGCCAGGTAATTCCGGATGTCGCCCGGGAAGAAATCCAACATAATCGGCTCCAGAATTGCGTCAAACTCTTCCGCCTCTATCTGATGGGCCGCCTGGTAGGCATCCTCCAGGGTCTGGATGGAAGCCCAGAGCTTCTCCGGGGAGATAGAGGCCCGCCGACGGGCTCTCTCCAGTATTTCCGGGTCTACTGGCGCCGCCAGTTGCTCCGGATTCAATACTTCTCGGGCCTTCTCTATCAGCCACATATGCATCGCCTCCTCCTGAGCCATTTCCCACCAGACGCTGGCTGCCGTTGGTTCGTGGACAAACATATCCACCAGGCCCATATAGAAGCGCTCTGTGACCTTCTCCCCTTCGTAGAGGAGATCCAGCACATCCGCTATTGTTCCCTGCATCGGACACCTCCTGGAATATAGGGGGCTGAAAGGGATTAGAAGATGAGCCGACATATATCCGGCTTCCCTTTCTGGTCGGAGTGAAGCACCCTGTTATCCGTTTTGGGGTTCCTGGGATTCGTCTGCGGCACCGGGGAGAAGAGATCCCGCAGTGCGGCCCCCACGGCCGGGAACCGGAAGGCGAAGCCCGCCTCCAGCAACCGCTTCGGCACGGCCCGCTGCCCGGTCAGCAGGACGGCCGACATCTCTCCCAGGGCCAGTCGCAGAGCAGGAGCCGGGACGGGGAGCCAGGCCGGGCGGCGCAGGGTCCGCCCCAGCGCGCGGGCCAACTCCCGGTTGGTGACCGGGTGGGGCGCCGCCAGGTTGTACGGCCCCCGGGCCTCCTCATGCTCCAGCAGAAACCGGATGGCCCCCACCTCGTCGGCGATGTGGATCCAGGGGGTCCACTGGCGGCCGCTCCCCAGCGGCCCGCCCAGAAAGAAGCGGAAAGGGAGCGCCAGCCGGGGCAGCGCCCCTCCCTCCGCACTCAGCACCACCCCGGTCCGGATGACCACCCGCCGCACGCCCAGCGCCTCCACCGGAGCAGTGGACGCCTCCCACTCCACCGCCAGTCGGCCCAGAAAATCCGAACCGGGCGGGGCATCTTCCGTCACCTCCTCGTCCCCGTGTGGGCCGTAGTAGCCAATGCCGGAGGCCTGGACGACGACGGCGGGCTTCCGTTCCGCCGCGCGCACCGCCTCCACCACCGCCCGCCCGGCGTTCAGGCGACTCTGGCGGATGCGCTCCTTCTGTGCCGCCGTCCACCGCCCGCCCGCCAGGTTCTCCCCGGCCAGGTTGACGATGGCATACGCGCCGTCGGCCAGGGGGCCCCAGCCCTGGGGTGTCCGCCCGTCCCACCTCTCGGCCCGGACGCCCGACGGCAGTCCCCCGGCCCGCGACGGGTCCCGGCTGAGCACCACCACCTCATACCCGGCCGCGGCCAGTTCCGCCGCCAGCGCCCGGCCGATGAGGCCCGTCCCACCGGTAATGATGATCCGTCCCATTTGTCCTCCTCACCTCAAGATGACTGTCATCAGCGGTCACCCGATATGGCGCTCCAGCCACTCCACCAACGGCGCGCCGTCCGGGCCCAGATACCGTTCTATCCCCTTCCGGTACGCCTCCAGGAACGGCCCCACCCACCCCTCGGGCAGAGAGAAACCGTCCCGCAGGTCCCTCAGCCAGTCCACGTAGGCATCGGCCAGCGCCATATCCCCCAGCGTCAGCGCGGCCTGGATGTGGGAGAAGGTGTACTCGGGCAGCCAGTCCGGGAGGCTCTGGGTGAGAGGGTGGATGGAAAGCAGAGAGAGGACGCAGGTCCGGATGGGCCATTCCTGTTCCAGGTAAAGCGTCCGGGCACGCTGGTATTCCTCCGATACCGGTGGAACGGGCGGGAACGGTGGGGGACGGACGGCCCACTCCCCCAGCCGCGCCGGGGCTTCCTCCAGCCGTTCCCCCAGGAAGTGACCGGCGATGCGGGAGCGGAGCGCGGGCACCAGGTTGAAGATGCGGCCGCCGAAGGCCAGCGGGACCCCCATTTCCTGCAAGAGCAGTCCCAGCGCCTGGGTCCCGACGGCGGGGGGCAGGTGGTAGGCACTGGCGATGACCCAGCGCGGGGCGGCCCGGCGCACTGCGGCCTTCGTCTCTTCTACGGGTAGGTCGGCCCCCAGGTAAATGACCCCCCAGCCGGCCCGCCGCAGCAGATATGTCAGGAGCAGCGGGCCGAAGGCGTGGTTCTCCCCCGGCGGGCAGACGACCAGGACCGGGTCGTGCCGGGACGGGGGCGGGGTGGCTGCCAGCAGGGCCTGGACCCGGCGCGCGGCCAGGGAGGACGCGAAGTGTTCCTGGTGGGCCGTGGCCTGGCCCTGATACCAGGCCTCGCCGATCTGGGCCAGCCCTTCCCGCAGAACCTCCGTGCAGGCCACCTCCGGCGGGACCAGGGCCAGCGCCTGCCCGAAGGCGGCATCGGCGGCGGATTCGTCAAAGGCCAGGCACGCGGCGACCCAGGCATCCCGCCACCGTGCCAGCGCCTCCTGCTCCGCCGGGGACCACTTCGGGGACGTCCGGCGGACTTCCACCAGCGGGTCCTTCCCGGCCTCCTCCAGCGACCGCCAGAGGGCAACGGCCTGCCCGATGGTCATTCCCTCGGACTGGCGGGCGGCCAGCCAGCGGACGGTCTCTATGTCCCTTCGGGAGTAGAGGCGGCGGCCGGAGGGCGCGCGTTGAGGGCGGGGAAGCCCGTAGCGGCGCTCCCACGTGCGCAGCGTGGGGGCGGCCACCCCGGTCTCCTGGACAACGGCCTTCAGGTTGAAGAGCGGCCTCTGTTCTTCGCCCATTGTCTCCTCCTGAGGCAATTATACCCCACAACGTCGTGGTTGTCAAGTAATGAAAATGTTTTGACCAACAAATGACAAAAATCTGCGCTGGTCATTCCCTACCACAAGGGCACAAAGGACTCACAAAGGACACAAAGTTTAGCGGTTAGTGGTCGGGGTTAGGGGTTAGAAAAAACGGGCTAACCCCAATCGTTACGCTCCCCACCTGGGTGTGTCCCAATTTTGCCACCTGTGCAGGGATAGTTCAATTTTCCAGGGAAGAGTTCACTGCAAAAACTCATCGCAGAGAACGCGGAGAGCGTAGAGACTTTCTTCAATATTGCTCTGCGTACTCTGCGGTCTCTGCGATAAAGAACCTTTTTGCAGTGGAGTCAGGGAAATATGTTGACACTTTTTACGGGCGTAAAAATTCCGCCTGGCCCTCACCCCACCCCCTGCCCCCAGGTTCATAAAAATCTCTGAATCATTCGTGCCCCTCTCCCGCTCGCCCTCGGGCCGAAGGCCCTTCGGGCCGAGGCCTTCGGCGGCGGGCGAGGGGAGGGGGAGAAATTGGGGTTTTGGGGCGGGGGGGGGGGGGGCCCGCCCCCCCCCCCCCAAAACCCCTCTTCAATCCCCCCTCTCCCCTGGCCGCAGGCCAAGGGGGGACAAAGGGGGGTGAGGGGCCAGGAAGATTTGGAGATCAGAAAGTGTCAACCAATTCTGAACCATCCCCACCCCTCAATGTTGCGGGGGATTCAAGATATGCTATAATTTCCTTAACCGGGAGTGGGGATGATTCACAAAGGTGTACGAGTCCGCCACACTCTCTGACCACCAGGAAATGGGATCAGCCAGAAAGACTGCCCGGAAGGGCAAAAGCAAAGGGAAGAAAAAGCGGCCCGAGCGCGCTCCAGAGCCGCGCGTCCGACTGAGCCGGGATGCCCAACTGGATATTCTGGGCTACTCCCTGCTCGTCGTTGCTGCACTGACGGTGTTGGCGCTGTTCTCTGCCCAGCGAGGCGCCCTCCTGGGATTCTGGGTGCAACTCCTGGGCCGCACCTTCGGCTGGGGGGTCTACTTCGTGCCCATCTTCATGGGCGCGGTCGGCCTCTACCTGATCCTCCGCCGCTTCGGCGACCGCGCCCCGCGCCCGGAGCCGGAGCAGGTGGCGGGAACCCTGATGCTCTTCCTGGCCTTTCTGGTCACCGCCCACTTTCTGGGCCTCTGGCTGACCCGCCTGTCCCCTCAAGCGCTGGCGGACCGGGGGTACGGTGGGGGGCATCTCGGTCGGTACCTGGCAACCTATCTGGTGGAGGGGATGGGCGGTGCCGGCACCGCGCTGGTGCTCCTGGTCGTCTGGCTGCTGGGCGTCTTTTTTGTACTGGGTGTCTCCCCAGCGGAGATGGTTCGGGCCGGGGCTTCGTGGCTCCAGCAACAGGGGGAACGGCGTCCCCGCCCCCGCCCTTCTACCCCCCCGCCCGCCGCACCGGCCCGACCGGCCGCGCCGAACGTTCGGGAACCCCCCACCGCTCCCTCGCCTCGCCCGGCAGCAGCCCCCCGTCCTGCCTCCCTCCAGTCCCCGACTCCTGTAGCGGAAGCCTCCCCTCCGCGCGTCCTCGGCGGCGGTGCCCTCTGGCAACTCCCTCCGATAGACCAGATTCTGGAGCCGGGAAGCGAGCAGGACCTTAACCAGGAACTGATCCGGCAGCAGGTGCGAATTATTGAGGAAACTCTGGCCAGCCTGGGAGCGCCGGTCAAGGTGAAAGAAATCAACCGGGGGCCGGTCGTCACCCAGTTCGGCGTGGAACCGCTCTTCGTGGCCAACAGTCGGGGCAAGGAGACCCGCGTGAAGGTCGCCAAAATCGCCAGCCTGGCCGACGACCTGGCGCTGGCCCTCTCGGCCCGCTCCATCCGCATCCAGGCCCCCGTGCCCAATAAGGGATTGGTGGGGATTGAGGTGCCCAACGAAGAGGTCGCGCTGGTCGCCCTGCGGGACATCATAGAGAGCGAGGCGTGGGAACAGGTCTCCTCTCCGCTCCGGCTGGCGCTGGGCCAGGACGTCTCCGGAGCGCCGTATGTAGCCGACCTGCGCGCGATGCCCCACCTGCTCATCGCCGGAACCACCGGCTCCGGCAAATCCGTCTGCATCAACGCGATTCTGACCGCGCTCCTGCTCCAGAACACCCCGGACGACCTGAAACTGTTGATGGTGGACCCAAAGCGGGTGGAGTTGACCCCGTACAACGGCATCCCGCATCTCCTGGTGCCGGTGGTGGTGGACATGGAGCGGGTGGTCGGCGCGCTGGGCTGGGTCCTGCGGGAGATGGACAGCCGGTACCGACAGTTCGCCGCCGCCGGTGCGCGGGACATCGTGGATTACAACGAACGGGTGGTCCCCGCCCGTCCGGACCTCAAGCGTCTGCCGTACATTGTGGTGGTGGTGGACGAGTTGGCCGACCTGATGATGCTGGCCCCCCAGGAGACGGAAAAGGCCATCTGCCGCCTGGCACAGATGGCGCGGGCGACGGGTATCCACCTGATTATCGCCACCCAGCGTCCCAGCGTAGATGTGGTGACCGGTTTAATCAAGGCCAACTTCCCGGCCCGCATCGCCTTCGCCGTCGCCTCGTCGGTGGACTCGCGGGTCATCCTGGATATGCCGGGGGCGGAGCGGCTGCTGGGACGGGGGGATATGCTCTTCATGCCTCCCGATTCGCCCCAACCCATCCGCCTGCAGGGCGCCTTCGTCTCCGATGCCGAGTTGCAGCGGCTGATCGGGTACTGGAAAGGAGCCGCACCACCGCCACCGCCCGCACCGATGCCCGCTGGGCCCGCCGAGGGGGCGCGACCGGTCCAGTTGCCCCTCCGGCCCGACCTGGCTCCCCCTCCCGCCCTCTTTGAGGACGACCTGATTCCCGATGCGGTGGCGGTCCTGTTGGCGGAGAACCGGGCCTCGGTCTCCCTCCTCCAGCGACGGCTGCGCATCGGATATACCCGCTCCGCCCGCATCATTGAATTGCTGGAGGAAAAGGGGATTGTGGGTCCCCCTCAGCCCGGCACTCAGTTCCGGGAGGTGAACCGCGCTGCCGCCGAAGCGCTGCTTCGTCAGGCGGGATGGAGCGACCATCGGTAGAAGGGATATGATTCGGATATACAAAGAGTCCTTTTCAGAACATCAGGTGTACCGCTACCGGATCACCGATGAGGCCGACCGGACGCTGTACCTGGCCGAGCCGACGGGCCTCTTCCTCCCCAACCCCACCCGGCAGATCACCCTTTTCGGCCCAGACCGGAAGCCGGTGGGCCGGGTGGAGCCGCCGGACCTTTCCCGCTGGCCCTGGGGAGGAGAGTACGCGATGATCCTGGAAGACCAGGAAACCCCGCTGGCGGTGGTCGCGGAACAGTGGGAACTGGTGGATATGCTCCTCCTGCGGTTACCCCGCTATCTGTTCCAGTGGGAAGGGGCTTCGTACATTGCCAGGGGAAGCCGATTCGGTGAACGGTTCTACGAAATCTTTCCTTACGTGCCAGCACCCGAGGGGGAGGCGGAGGCCGGGGTTGCCGACATCGGGATGGTGGATGTGGCCGAACTGGACCTTGCCCGACTGGAAGAGGTCGCGGAGAAGGAGGAGCACGGATGGGGGGAACCGGTGGGTGCCATCCGGCGTCCTCCCCGTGGCCCTCATTATCAGGCTGAGGCGTGGGTCCCTCCCCTCCAGGAAGCCACGCTACTGCTGGGGGTTCTGGTCATCCTGGCAGACCTTCACATGCAGGACCGGGAAGAAAGCGGGGCCGGTTCTTTGTAGCGGTAACTGTTCAGCCTCACCCCTCCCCCAGCGGCTTCGCCGCTGCCGCCGCAGGCCTCGGCCCGAAGGGCCTTCGGCCCGAGGGCGGCGGGGGTGGGGTGAGGAAGCCTGAATAGTTACTTGTAGCGTAAAGAGGGCGGGGAAAGGACAGCGATAGCATGCGTCTGGCTATTGCTACACCCTGTCCCGACATCGCTCCTTACATCGCTCTGGCACGGGACTACGGCGTTGGCATAGAGATTCAGGCCTACGGGTATAACCCTGGCCTGCTGGATGGCGACTGGTCATCGCTGGTGGGGCAACATCGGCGCCTGCTGGAGGGCTTTACGGGGGAGATTGCCCTTCACGGGGCCTTCTACGATATGAGCAGTGCCAGCGAGGACCCGCAAATTGTCCGCGTCACCCGGGAGCGGTACCTCCTCAACCTCCGGATCGCGGCCGAGTTGGGTGCCCGGCATGTCGTTTTCCACGCGAATTATCTCCCCTGGATTCGGAATGCCCGTTATCTGCGCCGGTGGACCCAACGGCAGGTGGAGTTCTGGGCCGAGATGGGCGCGGAGGCGGAGCGGTTGGGATTGGTGATTGCTCTGGAGAACATGTGGGAGCCCAGCCCTGACCTGATCGGGCGCATTCTGGATTGGGTGGGCTCGCCCGCCGTCCGAGCCTGTCTGGATGTCGGGCACGCCTATCTGTATTCCGATTCCGTCCCGTTTACAGGGTGGCTGGCCCGGCTGAAAGAAGTCATAGTCCACTGCCACATTAACAACCACCGGGGGGTGGAGGATGAGCATCTGCCCCTGGACGCACCGGGCGGGGGCATAGATTACTCCTCCGTCCTCCCGCTGCTCTGGGCTCTCCCCTCTCCCCCGTTGATCTCTCTGGAGATGGAGAGCCTGGACGACCTGGAGCGGAGTTTGCGCTTCATCGTGGAACTCCGCAATCGCTAAGCAGGACAACTGCTCGCAGTTGTCCTACCAACCAATAACGACAGACTCATCCCCGGAGGTTGCATGAAAGGCATCATCACTATTGCCGGATACGGCACCCGGTTTCTGCCCGCTTCCAAGGCGCTGCCGAAGGAGATGATCCCCATCGCGGGCATCCCGCTCATCCAGTACCACGTGGAATCGCTGGTGGCTTCGGGGATCACGGACATCATCGTGGTCGTCCGGGGCGGGAGCGAGGTGGTGGAGCGGCATTTTGCCCCCGCGCCGGACCTGGAACGGCACCTGGAGGCGACGGGGAAGCAGGCGTTGCTGGAGGAGGTGCGGCGGCTCTCCCATCTGGCCAACATCGTCTTCGTCCGCCAGCCGGAGACGCTCCCCTACGGCAACGCTTCCCCCGCGCTGGCGGCCCGCCCCTGGCTCACGCCCGGGGAACCGTTCTACTACATGTTCGGCGACGACATCATCCTGGCCGACGTGCCCGTGCCGCAGCAACTGCTCCAGGCCTACGAGCAGTACCGACCGGCAGCGGTCCTGGCCACCCAGCAGGTCCCGGACGAAGAGACCCCTCTCTACGGCTGTATGGAGTTCAAACCCGGCACCACCAACGTCCTGGCCCGCATCATAGAGAAGCCGGACCCGGGCACGGCGCCCTCTAACTGGGTCCAGGTGGGCCACTTCATTTTCACGCCGGAGATTTTTGACGTTCTGGACCCCCGCCAGACGGGCAAGGGCGGCGAACTGTGGATGGCGGACGCGGTGGACCGGCTGGCGGCGCGGGCGACGGTCATCGTCCAGCCCATAGAGGGGATGTGGCTGGCGGCCGGGGACCCACTGCGTCACCTGAAGGCCTCCATCCACGCCGCCCTGCGGCGGGAGGATATGCGGGAGGAATTGCTGGCGTTTCTCCGCTCACTGGTGTAGGGTGGCGTGGCGCAGGCTGACAGCCTGCGGCGGCGCAGGCTGTCAGCCTGTAGCACAGGCTTTTAGCCCGTGCCCTGCGCCCTGCGACCTGCGACCTGCGACCTGCGCCCTGCGACCTGCGACCTGCGCCCTGCGACCTGCGACCTGCGACCTGCGACCTGCGCCCTGCGACTTGCGACATGCGACATGCGCCCTGTAGCCGTGTCCCAACCTACCCGCTGATGCTCTGGGCCGGGCTCCGGGTGATTTCCAGCATCGTTGCGGCCTTCGCCTCCACCCTGCGCCCACTCACCGAACCGGAACAGCGGGTCCTGGCCTGGCCTCCCGCGCCGCCGTTCTCCCTCTGGCTGGAGCGGGTGCTGGTGGCGCCCTGGGCCCGCTGGGACGCGCTCTGGTATGAGCGCATCGTCCGCTTCGGCTACCGCCCCGACGATGGGACGGCCCAGTTCCACCCCCTCTACCCCTGGCTGGCGGTCCCGCTGGCCCGGTTGGGGATTCCCCCGCTGCTGGCCCTGCTGACGGTCAGCACGCTGGCCACGCTGGGCCTGCTGGTGCTCTTCTACCGGATGGCGGAGCGGGAAGCGGGGCCATCGCAGGCGGCCGTCAGCACCCTCCTCTTCGCCACCTTCCCGGCCGCCTGTGTCCTGTTTGCCCCCTACCCGGAGGGGCTCTTCCTGCTCTGGGCCGCATTGAGCCTGAAATGGGCCCGGGAGGGGCGCCCGTGGGCCGCCGGGCTGGCGGGGGGGCTGGCCGCGCTCACTCGCCAGCAGGGGCTCTTCCTGGTGTTTCCGCTGGCCTGGGAACTGTGGGACGCCGGACGACGGGGTAGGGCAGAATACCGCCCCGTGCACGGGCTCTCGCTCCTGCTGGTGCCGCTGGGGTACGGGCTCTGGACGGCGTACCGCCTCCTCGTCCTGCGGGATGCATCGCCCGATTTCTCCTCCGTCCACAGGCTGATTTATTCTCTTCTGGTCTCCCCCAGCGCCAGCCAGGTGGTCCCGGTCCAGGGGTTCCTCTGGCCCTGGGAGGCATTGCGGCGGGCCATCCTCTATTTGGCCCGGACGGGGGATATGGACACGGTGTACGACCTGGTGCTGGCGGGGTTCTTTCTGGTCCTGCTGGCGCTGGCCTGGCGCCGCCTGCGGGGGAGCGACCGCTGGTACGTGGCAGCGATGACGCTGGCGGCCTTCTCGTACCACACCGGCTCATTACACCCGTACATGGGGTTGCCCCGCCACCTCCTGCTGGCCTTTCCGGTCTTCCTCCCGCTGGGCCGGGTGGTCCGCCGCCGCTGGCAACGGCTGGTGCTGGCCACCATCGCCGCTGGGGGCTGGACACTGATGACCGGCCTCTACGTTCTCCATGCGTGGGTGCCGTAGGAGAACGCAAACCGACCGGCACAGGTCATCGCTGCAGTCTGGGCAACCCGCCGGTCCTGCGCAGAAAGAAACCGTTATGATTTCGCGAAAACCCTTCCAGCATCTCCGTCCAGAGGGGTGGCTCCGTCTGGCCCTCTTCGCCCTGGGCGTGTTCTACGCCGTCTTCACCGCCGGAGTTCTCCTGAAAAGTGGGCCCTTCGCACCTGCCGGGGTGGATTTCCGGGCCCTCTTCGCCGCCGCCCGCATTGCGGCCACCTCCGGTTTCGCTCAGGTTTACAACCTGGCCGCTCAGAACGAGGTCCAGGAAGCACTGATGGCCCCCTACCACCCTCCGGAAGTCTCGTCTCCCCCGGTCCTCTTACTCCCTGTATTTGTCGCTCCTTTCTGTGCGCTTCTGCCCCTGGGCCTTGTCGGGGGGCTGATCGTCTGGACCGTTTGTAATCTCATCGTTCTTGTTATTTACCTGGTCTGGTTCCTGAGGGTCTCGCAGAGTGATCAAGGGGACACTCCGCGGTTCTCGGGCGAACAGACGGATCGCACCCTTATCGCTTTATCCCTGCTCTCCTTCCCCGTTTTCACAAATTTCTTCCTCGGTCAGACCAACGTCTGGCTACTGGTGTGCATCGGAGAATTTCTGCGAGCCTGGAAGCAAGGAAGGCCATTTCGCAGCGGTCTGTGGCTGGGTGGTCTTCTCCTGAAGCCGCAGACTCTCCCATTGGTGCTTCCCTTTCTGGCTCTCAGCGGGGAGTGGAGGATTCTCTCCGGTTTCGCCGTCGCATCAGCAGTTGTCGGGGCCATTTCTCTGATTCTGGCCGGGCCAGAGGGATTAAGGACATGGGCGATTCTATTAGCCCACTACACCAATAACCTGCCGACGGCCGCCCTGCCGACCACCAATCCCGAGGCGATGATGAACCTGCGCATGCTGGGCGAGGTGCTGTCGGTTCTATTCGCCTCGGAAGCCATGCGGGGCATCGTCACCGGACTGGCGGTGGGAGTGGCTTTGCTGACGCTATGGCGTTCCCTCCAGGTGAGCAAACGAACGCCGGAGGAAAGGACCGGGCCGTTGCTCTCCCTGCTGGCGGCGACCTTCACTGTCACCTGGCATTCCCATATCCATATGGCAACGATGCTGGTTCCCTCCTTTCTGCGTCAGGTATCCACCGGGCAGATGCCTCGCCGTCTATTCGTTCTGTGGACAGTGCTACCTCCTGCCGTGTACTTTCTGGCTATGGTCGGTATGGCACTCCTGAACGCATGGGGGAGGCCAATCCCCCCATTTCCTGGGTTCACCTATCCCGCGCTGGCCCTGTTCATTTTCCACATTTATCTTGCCATTCGCGGCCCCTGTTGTGGGATTCCAAAAACAGGGGAGGTTCCGTGAGCCAGGTCCGAGGGTCCTGTTGAGTCCTATAAAATCGTACCGGGCTAAAGTCTCAAAAAATCGTGCCCTCACCCCTCCCCCTGCCCCCTCCCCTCTCCCGCTCGCCTTCGGCGGCGGGCGAGGGGAGGGGGTGGAAAGAGGG